>Ga0207657_10006508_pt1 | contig 12104 bp, 12 predicted proteins | sample KBSC33metaG_FD_184316 | JGI IMG/M metagenome (GOLD analysis project Ga0207657, IMG submission 184316) | Corn rhizosphere microbial communities from Kellogg Biological Station, Michigan, USA - KBS C3-3 metaG (SPAdes) (version 2) | ecosystem: Host-associated > Plants > Roots > Rhizosphere > Soil ...
GATGGGCGCTGCGCTTGCGAACGCTTATGAGCCTTCCCCCGAGCATCCCGAGAAGCCGTCTAGCGGCTCGATGCCGTTTCTGGAGCACCTGGACGAGCTCCGGACGCGCATTCTTCGATCCTGCGTGGCGATTTGATCTACACACAACCGGGCGAAGCGTTTTCGCTGTACATCGATCTCGCGTTGATTGCCGGCGGCCTGCTTTCCGCGCCGTTCGCGCCGCGAGCTCTGCTTCGGTTCGGAAACCACCCGCGGCTGAGGATCCCCGGACTGTCCGCGCGGAGCTCGTGACGACCGGGGCGTTACTCCACCGCCGTGGTCTGAATCCCCGAATCCCCTAACCCCGCATCCCGAATCGCGTCTCTGGCCCCCAAGCCACTCTTCAAGGTATATTGGGAGGTTCATGCTCCTCCTGAATCTCAAGAAGATCCGGACGGCGCAGGAGCGGTTCGAGCAGGTGTACCAGCCCGAGGCGTTCGCGGCCGATCCGGACACATACCGGGTGGTTGCGCCTGTCTCGCTGGCGTTCGACATCTTCAAGGACAAGGATCATTTCCGGCTCGCCGGCACGGTGAAAACGACGCTCGAGCTCACGTGCGGACGCTGTCTCGAGCCGCTGACGTGGCCGGTGGATGCCGCGTTCGACTTGCGGTATCAGCCGCACGCGGTGGCCAAAGCCGGCGAACAGGCGATCGAAGAGGACGATTTGACGACGGCGTTTTACGAGAACGACACGATCGATCTCGGGCATCTGATGCACGAGCAGTTTCTGCTCTCGATGCCGATGAAGCCGTTGTGCGCCGACACCTGCCGCGGCCTCTGCCCGGTGTGCGGCACGAACCTGAACCGCGGCACTTGCGACTGCACGCCCACGTGGGAGGATCCGCGCCTCGCCGCGCTGCGTAATTTGAAACGCGATAGCTGAAGAATAATCGGAAGGTCGAGAGACGAGATGCCTAATCCAAAACGACGACACTCCAAGACGCGTACGGCCAAACGGCGCACGCATGACGCGCTGCAGCCGATCGGGCTCAGCGAATGCCCCCAGTGCCACGAGCCGAAAGCGCCGCATCGCGTGTGCGCCAACTGCGGCTACTATCGCGGGCGCCAGGCGCGAGCGGTCAAGGAAGACTAATTCGGGTGCCGAGGTGCGCCGGTGCTGGGGTGGTAGATGTGCGAACGTGCTCCGGCGCCACGAGTCGGTGGATTGTGCACGCGGCACGACAGGACGCTAGCACGCTGGCACGTAGCGCCCTAGCACCCAGCACTTAGTACCGTGGCACCCTGTCTCCGATGATCTGGATCGCAGTGGACGCGATGGGCGGAGATTTCGCCCCGGGGCACGTCGTGGACGGCGCGCTCGCGGCGGCGCGCCATCTCGATCTCGGCGTCGCCCTCGTCGGCCCGGTCGCAGTTCTCGAAGCGGAGCTCGCGCGGCACGTGGACGTCGACCCGTCGCGCGTGCGGCTCGTGCACGCGCCGGACGTCGTCGCGATGGACGAAGCGCCCGCGGCGGCGCTGCGCCACAAGCCGGGCGCGTCGATCCGGATCGCCGCGGAGGTGGTCGCGCGCGGGGACGCGGCGGCGCTCGTCAGCGCCGGCCACACGGGCGCGGCGGTGATGGCCGCGCACGGCGCGTTCGGTATGCTGCGGGGCGTCGATCGACCGGCGCTGGCGGCGACCATTCCGACGCGCGGACGCCCGGCGGTGCTGCTGGATGTCGGCGCCAGCGTCGAATGCCGGCCGCCGCATCTGCTGCAGTTCGCCGTGATGGGCAGCGTCTTCGCCCGGGTGGCGTTCGGCGTCGCCTCGCCGCGGGTCGGCCTCCTCTCCATCGGCGAGGAGGCGTCGAAAGGCAACGGGCTGACGCGAGACGCGCATCGCCTGCTGAGGGCGTCGGCGCTGCCGTTCACCGGCAACGTCGAGGCGCGTCAGATTTACAGCGGCGGCGCCGACGTGATCGTGTGCGACGGCTTCACCGGCAACGTCGCGCTGAAAACGAGCGAAGGACTGGTCGAGATGATTGAAGGACTGCTGGGCGAAGAGCTCTCCAGCACGCTGACGATGCGGATGGGATCGCTGCTCGCGCGCCGCGCGCTGCGCCGCTTCCGCCGGCGCGTGGACTATTCCGAGTACGGCGGCGCGCCGCTGCTCGGCGTCAACGGTCTGGTGATCATCGGCCACGGCCGCTCCAGCGCGAAGGCCGTCCGCAACGCGGTCGCGATGGCGTACCGTTTTGCCGCCAACCGATTCATCGAACGCGTCGAGCAGGACATCGCCGCCGCCGCGGTGTCGCCGCAGTGATCGCCGCGCTCTTTCCTGGACAGGGATCGCAGAAAGTCGGCATGGGGCGCGCCTTGGCGGACGCGTTTCCGATCTGCCGCGACACGTTCAACGAAGCGGACGCGGCGCTCGGCGAGACGCTGAGCCGCATCTGCTTCGAGGGGCCCGAGGCGGAGCTCACGCTCACCGAGAACACGCAGCCGGCGATTCTGGCAGTGAGCATCGCGGCGTATCGTCTGCTCGCCTCGCGCGGCCTCACGCCGGCCTTTGTCGCAGGACATAGCCTCGGCGAGTACTCCGCGAACGTCGCCGCCGGCACGTTTGCGTTCGCCGATGCGCTGGCCATCGTGCGGCGGCGCGGACGCTACATGCAGGAAGCGGTGCCGGTGGGCGTCGGCGCGATGGCCGCGATTCTCGGGCTCGACGCGGACGCCGTCGCGCGCGCGTGCGAAGAGGCGGCCGAGGGCGAAATCGTCAGCGCCGCGAATTTGAACGGCGCCGGACAAATCGTGATCGCCGGCGCGAAAGAGGCCGTCGCGCGGGCGGGCGAGCGCGCTCGGGCGCTCGGCGCGAAGCGGGTGATTCCGCTCACCGTCAGCGCGCCGTTTCATTGCGCGCTGATGGATCCGGCCGCCGAACGGCTCGCGCCGGAGCTGCGGGCCTTGGACGCGCGGGATCCGCGCGTGCCGATTGTCGCCAACGTGGACGCGCAGCCAAAACGCGACGCGCGCGCCGCGATCGCCGCGCTCATCGCGCAGGTCTCGTCCCCCGTGCAGTGGGAGGCGGTCATCCGGCGTCTTGCGTCCGAAGGCGTCACAACGTATGTTGAGGTAGGACCGGGAACGGTGCTCAGCGGCCTCGTGCGCAAGATTCACCGCGAGGCGACAGTGCTCAGCGTCGGCGGACCGGACGATGTAGCGGCGGTCGAAGCGGTCATCTGAAACATCCACGCCACGTGTCTTCATCCATGTTCAATCTGTCCGGGCGCGTGGCGCTCGTCACCGGCGCGTCGCGCGGCATCGGGCGCGCGGTGGCCATGCGGCTCGCCGAGCGAGGCGCGCTCGTCGTCGCCGCGGCCCGCGGGGATCATGCGGGCCCGGTGGCGGCCGCCGCGATCGCGGCCGGACATCGCGCCGAGGCGATCGCGATCGACGTCACCGACAGCGCCGCCCTCGAACGGGTGCCCGGCGACATCGTGGCGCGGCACGGACGCCTCGACATCATCGTGAGCAACGCCGGGATCGCGCGCGACCAGCTCCTGATGCGCATGAAGCGCGACGACTGGGACGCCGTCATCGCGACCAACCTCACGGCGACCTTCACCCTCGCGCAGGCGTCGATGCGGCCGATGCTCAAGCAGCGCGGCGGACGGATTATCGCCATCAGCTCGGTCGTCGGGCAGATGGGGAACGCCGGTCAGACCAACTACGCGGCGTCGAAGGCGGGGCTCATCGGGTTTGCCAAGGCGCTGGCGCGCGAAGTGGCGTCGCGCGGCATCACGGTCAACGTGATCGCCCCCGGCATGATCGACACCGACATGACGAAGGCCATCAGCAGCCAGGCGCAGACCGAGTGGGCGGCGCAGATCCCGCTCGGCCGGCTTGGCACGGCGGACGATGTGGCGGCGGCGGCGTGCTATCTTGCGTCAGACGAGGCGTCGTATATTACAGGGCACGTTCTCGCCGTCAACGGCGGGATGTACATGTAGGAGGATTGAATGGCAGTATCCGACAAAGTGAAGAGCATCATCGTGGAGCAGCTCGGCGTCGACGAAGAAGAAGTGACGCCGGACGCATCGTTCGTGGACGACCTCGGCGCCGACTCGCTCGACACCGTGGAGCTCGTCATGGCGTTCGAGGAGGAATTCGGCATCGAGATTCCAGACGAGGACGCCGAGAAGATCACACGCGTGAAGGAAGCGGTCGAGTACATCGAATCGCACGCGAAGACCAAGAAGTAGCTGCCGCGCGTGCTCGGCCGCGGCCGGGCGTTCGCTCCAGGGGAGATCCAGCACACAGCATGGGGAATACTCGTCGAGTAGTCGTCACGGGCATCGGCCTCGTGTCGTCGCTCGGGATCGGCACGGAGCTGAACTGGACCGCGCTCTGCGCGGGCCAGAGCGGCATCGCGCCGATTACCAAGTTCGACGCGGCGCAGTTCGCCACCCGCATCGCCGGCGAGGTCAAGGGTTTCGATCCCCTCCGGTTTCTCGAGAAGAAAGACGTCAAGAAGATGGACGTCTTCATCCAATACGCCATCGCGGCGTCGCAGTTCGCGATGGACGACGCCGGCTTCGTCGTGTCGCCGGAGCAGGCGCCACGCGTCGGCGTGTTCATCGCCAGCGGCATCGGCGGATTCACCACGATCGAACGCGAGCACAAGGCGCTGCTCGAAGGCGGCCCGCGCAAGATCTCGCCGTTCTTCATCCCGTCGGCCATCATCAACCTCGCCGCCGGGCAGGTCTCGATTCGCTACGGCGCCAAGGGGCCCAACTCCGCCACGTGCACGGCGTGCTCCGCCTCGGCGCACGCAATCGGCGACGCCTTCGAGATCATCCGGCGCGGCGACGCCGACGTGATGATCGCGGGCGGGTCGGAGGCCGCGATCACGCCGATGGGCATCGGTGGATTCGGCGCGCTGCGCGCCCTCTCCACGCGCAACGACGCGCCAGAGTGCGCGAGCCGGCCGTTCGACAAGGATCGCGACGGGTTCGTGGTCGGCGAAGGCGCGGGCGTGTTGATCCTCGAGGAGTACGAACAGGCGCGGCGGCGGGGCGCCCGCATCTACGCGGAACTCGTGGGCTACGGCATGTCGGCCGACGCGTACCACATCACCGCGCCGTCGGAGGATGGCGATGGGCCGTTCCGCGTGATGAATGCGGCGATCGCGAGCGCCGGCATCACGCACGCGCAGATCGACTACATCAACGCGCACGGCACCTCGACGCCGCACGGCGACAAGATCGAGTCGCTGGCCATCCGGCGCAGCTTCGGCGACCACGCGGGGAAGGTCGCCGTGTCGTCCACGAAGTCGATGACCGGCCATCTGCTCGGCGCGGCCGGCGGCCTCGAGGCGGGCATCACCGTGCTGGCGGTGCACCACCAAGTCGTGCCGCCCACGATCAATCTCGACCAGCCCGACGAGGGCTGCGATCTGGATTACGTGCCGAACGTCAAACGTGCGCTGCCGATTCAGTACGCGCTCTCCAACTCCTTCGGCTTCGGCGGCACGAACGCGGCGTTGCTGTTCAAGAGATACAGCGGCGCGTGAATTTGGTCATCGGGTTATTTGGTTATCTGGCTATTTGATCGTTTCAACTGGCCGATCAGATGCCAAAATAACCAGATAACCAAATAATCAGATAACCAAATAATCAGATTGGTGAAATGAAGATCGCCGTTTGCATCAAACAGGTTCCCACCCGCGACTGGCAGCCTCGCCTGAACGACGCCCGCACCTGGATTCGTGAGCAGGACGCCAGCTACGAAATGAACGAGCCCGACGCGTACGCGCTCGAGGAATCGCTCCGACTCAAGGAAGCGCACGGCGGGGAAGTGGTCGTCTGCTCCGCGGGCCCCGCGCGCGTGGCGCAGGTGCTGCGCGAGGCGCTCGCGCGCGGCGCCGACCGCGCCATCCACGTCGAAGACGAGGCGCTGGCCAGCGCCGATGCGTTCGTCGTCGCGGCCGCGCTCGGCGCGGCGATGAAGGACGAGCAGTTCGATCTGATCCTGACCGGTCTGCAGTCCGACGATCAGGGCGCCGCGCAGACCGGCGTGATTCTCGGCGAGCGGCTCGGCCGTCCGCATGCGACGATCATCATGGACGTGAAGGTGGATGGATCCACCCTGCGCGTGAAGCGCGAGCTCGAGGGCGGCTGGTTCCAGTGGGTATCGATGCCGCTGCCGGCGGTGCTCACGATTCAGAGCGGCATCAACCAGCTTCGCTACGCCACGCTGAAGGGCATCATGGCGGCGAAGAAGAAAGAGATTCGCAAGGCCCAGCCTTCGCTCCCGCCGGGCGCGTCGGCGGGCAAGCAGAAGATCGTCAGCCTCTACGTGCCCGAAAAGGGCAAGAAGACCCAGATGCTCGGCGGCACGCCCGCGGAAGCCGCGAAGGAGCTGGTGAAGAAGCTGCGCGAAGAGGCGAGAGTATTTTGAAGCCTTTTCACGAAGTCACGAAAGACGACGAAGATCACGAAGTCACATCGCTACGAAATGCTGTTCGTGCCCTTCGTGTTCTTCATCCCTTCGTGATGAGTTCATCAAGGGAAGCAGGCCAATGATTTTAGTTATCGCCGAACAACGCGGCGGCAAGCTCAATCGCGCCACATGGGAGACGCTCGCGGCGGCGCAGCCGCTCGGGCAGCCGATCACCGTGCTCGTGCCCGGCGGCGCTGGCGTGAGCGCGGCGGCCGGCGAGCTGACCGCCGCACAGGTGCAGGAGGTCGTGACGGTCGAAGACGCGGCCATCGACACCTACACGCCGGACGGATACACGGCGGCGCTCGAGCAGGCGATCGCGCAGTTGTCGCCGTCGCTCGTCCTTCTGCCGCACACGTATCAGACGCGCGACTTCGCGCCGAAGCTCGCGGCGCGCCTCGATCGCGCGCTCATCACCGACGTCACCGCGATCAAGCGGAGCGGCGACGATCTCGCGTTCGTGCGGCCGATGTTTCAGGGCAAGCTCACCGCGGACGTCGTCCCGCAAGGGCCGGCGCCTCACTTCATCACCTGTCAGATCGGGGCGTTTCGCGCGGACCAGGCCGCCAGAGGCACGTCGCCGGCGCCGCAGCGCGCGCTCGCCGTGAACATCGACGCCTCCGCGATCCGCCAGAAGCCCGAAGCGCCGTTCCAGGAGGCAAAGCAGGCCGTTGACCTGTCGCAGGCGCCGCGCATCGTCGCGGTCGGACGCGGCATCAAAGGGCCGGAGCATCTGCCGCTCGCCCAGCAGCTGGCCGAGGCGCTCCACGCGGAAATCGCCGCCTCGCGCCCCATCTGCGATTCGGGTTGGCTGCCGATGGAGCGGCAGGTCGGCAGCTCGGGCCAGACCGTCGCGCCCAAACTATATCTGGCGCTCGGCATCTCCGGCGCGATCCAGCACCTCGTCGGCATGAAAGGCTCCGGCACGATCGTCGCCGTCAACAAGGATCCGGACGCGCCCATTTTCGAAGTGGCCGACTACGGGATCGTCGGCGATCTGTTCGACATCGTGCCCGCGATGATCGACGCGCTGAAGGCGTGAACTCCGTTCGCACCCGCACGCGAGGACTGCTTCTGCATCGGTCTTCATCACGAAGACACGAAGGGCACGAACGGCACGAGATTGTCCTTGTACAATTGATCTCCGTGATCTTCGTGCCTTCCCGATGAACGTCGCTGTCTGGACAATGTTGTCAACGTCAACATGCCGACCCTGATTTTCTGGATTCTGTTCCTCGCGTTCACCGGCGCGTTCGTGGCGCAGGTGGCGACGCGCGTCCGGCTGATTGCCGCGGCGCCGAACAACTTCTCGCTCGATCGGCTCGGCTTCCGCGTTCGGCGCTTTCTGGTCGACGTCCTCGCGCAGCGCAAGACGATCGTGGAGCGGCCGGTGGCCGGCGTGGCGCACGCGCTGGTCTTCTGGGGCTTCATCGCGTTTGCGGGCTACACGACCGTCGAGTTTCTTGACGGGCTGGGGATCGTCGATCTGACGCACACGCGTGCGTTCGATGCGTACCGTCTCCTGTTGACGCCGTTTGCGGCGGCGGTGCTGGCGGGGATCATCTATCTGCTCATTCGTCGCGCGTTCATGCGCCCTCCCGGTCTCGGCAACACGGTCTCGGCCGAGTCCATCGTGATCGGGCTGTTCATCGCCGCGCTGATGATCACGTTCCTGCTGACGCTGCGGCTGCCCGAGCAGAGCTTCGCGGGCCGCGCGAACTGGTGGGCGCACGTCCTGGTGATCCTCGCGTTCCTCGCGCTGATTCCCGCGTCGAAGCACTTTCACCTCGTGCTCTCGCCGATCACGGTGTTCCTGAAATCGCCGGTCCTCGGGACGCTGCCGAATCTCGATTTCGAGAAGGAAGAGGTCGGGCTCGAGACCGTCAAGGATCTGAAGAGCAAGATGGCGCTCGACGCCTTCACGTGCGTCGAATGCGGACGATGCCAGGTGAACTGTCCCGCGTGGGGCTCCGGCAAGGAGCTGAATCCGAAGACGATCATCCTGCAGACGCAGGAGGCGCTGCTGGCGGGCGAGCGCGAGCGTAAGCTCGGCGAAATCTACTCGGAAAAGGTGCTGTGGCAATGCACGACGTGCGGCGCTTGCGAGAATCAGTGCCCGGTGGGAATCGAGCACCTGCCGATTCTGATCGGCTCGCGGCGCGGACTGGTGTCCAACGGGGACGCGCCGGAGTATCTCGGCGCCGTGTACAACCATCTCGAGCGGCGCGGCAACATCTGGGGCCTCAGCTACGACCAGCGCCAGAAATTCGTCGACTCGGCCGCGCTCGAGATTTTCGATCCGCGCAAGCACGACATCCTCGTGTGGCTTGGCTGCGCCGGCGCGTTCGAGGCGGATTTCCAGAAGTCGCTGCGATCGCTGTTCGAGATCCTGCGGGCCAAGCAGGTGCGCTTCGGCGTGTTGTCGAAGGAGAAGTGCAACGGCGATCCGGCCAAGCGCACCGGCAACGAGTACATGTTTCAGGAGCTGGCCACCGCGAACATCGAGGATTTGAAAGCCGCCGGTCCGAAGAAGATTCTCACGTCATGTCCGCACTGCGTGAAGACGATCGGCGACGATTACCGGCGGTTCGGGTACGAGGTCGAGATCGTACACTCGTCCGTGTTCGTCGAGGAGCTGACGCGCGACCTTCGGACGGACGGGGCGCACGAGGCGGTCACGTTCCACGATCCGTGTTACCTGGGACGCTACGCGGGAAAGGTCGACGAACCGCGCGCGTTGCTGACGCGATTCGGCGGCGAGATCAGCGAACCGGTGCGCAACCGCGAGAATCCGTTCTGCTGCGGCGCCGGCGGCGGGCTGATGTTCAATGACACCGAAGAGGAGCCCGGCACGCGCATCAGCGACGTGCGCTTCAAGCAGCTGCAGGAGACCGGCGCGAATACGATCGTCACGGCGTGTCCATTCTGCTCGATCATGCTGAAGGGCGCGGGCGCGAGCGCGGGCGGTGCCGGCGAGCAGGTGCAGTTCGTCGACCTGATGACGTACGTGAACGGCAGGCTCACGAAGTCGGGCGCATGAACGCCGGCGACGCGGCGGGTCGCCCATGAGCGCCGACTGGCGCGCGTCGAGCTCCAGGCGGCTGCAGGCGCGGCTGATTTCCGCGGTCGGCTACCGTGCGATTGCCACGCTCGGCGCGACCCTGCGCTGGCGCACCGAAGGCCTCGAGCACTTCGAGCGCATCGGCGCGAGCGGCCGCCAGCCGATCATGGCGTTCTGGCACGGACGCATTCTCCCCGCGACGTATTACTTCCGCCGCCGCGGCATTGTCGTCATCACGAGCGAAAATTTCGACGGCGAGTGGATCGCCGGGATCATCGAGCGCTTCGGCTACGGGACGGCGCGCGGATCCACGTCGCGCGGCGCGCGGAAGGCGCTCCTGCAACTGACGCGGGACATGGCGGCGGGAAAACCGGCCGGGTTCACCGTCGACGGTCCGCGCGGTCCCGCAGGCGTCGCGCAGCCGGGCGCCGTCTGGCTCGCCAAGATGACGGGCAACCCCGTGGTGCCATTCCACCTCGAGGCGGACCGGCATTGGACGCTCCGCAGCTGGGATCGCACGCAGATTCCAAAGCCGCGCGCGACGGTGTCGATCGCGGTGGGCGAGCCGTTCGAGGTGTCCCGCGATGCCGACGAGCACGGCATCGAGTCGGCGCGCCGCGACCTCGAAGCGCGCCTGCACGCGCTGGAGCCGCGCGCACGCGCATTGCTCGACACCAATCTGAAATCTAAAATCTGAAATCTGAAATGCTCGTCATCCATTCCTCCCGTTTCGCCGAACACACGACACCGCCGGGCCACCCGGAACGGCCAGAGCGCGCGGACGTCATGGAGGCGATCGCGTCGCGGTGGCGTGAACGTGGCTGCACGATGACGGAGCCGCGCGCCGCGACCGACGAGCAGCTCGCGCGCGTCCACGACGAGGCCTACATCCGTTCCATCGCCGCGACCGCCGGCCGCGCGGTCGCGCTCGATCCCGACACATTCACGTCTCCGGAGTCGTACGACGTGGCGCGGCTGGCCGCGGGCGCGGCGGTCGACGCGGTCGAGCGCGTCATCACGGGCGGAGAGACGACGGCGCTCGCGCTGGTGAGACCGCCGGGCCATCACGCCGAGCGCGATCGCGCGATGGGATTCTGCCTCTTCAACACGGTCGCCGTCGCCGCCGCTCACGCTCGGGCTCTCGGCTTGGCGCGCGTGGCGATCGTCGACTACGACGTGCACCACGGCAACGGCACGCAGCAGATCTTCGAGCGCGATCCGCGCGTGCTCTACGTGTCCACGCACCAGTTTCCGTATTATCCCGGCACCGGCGCCGCCGACGAGATCGGCATCGACGCGGGCCGCGGCTTCACGGTCAACGTGCCGCTCGAGGCTGGCGCACTGGACGACGATTATCACGCTGCGTTCTCGGAAATTGTGATTCCAGTCCTGCGCCAGTTCGCGCCCGATCTGCTGCTCGTCTCCGCCGGCTTCGACGCGCACGAACGCGATCCGCTCGCGGGCATGCGGCTGACGACGCCGGCGTTCGCGGCGATGACGGCCGATCTGCGGGGCGTGGCCGCCGACTGCTGCGCGGAGCGGATGGTGGTGGTCACCGAGGGCGGCTACGATCTGCACGCGCTCGCCGCCTCGATCGACGTCGTCGCGCAGACGCTCGCCGGGCCGCGAAGCGCATCGTCATGGCCGCGGAGCGGCACGCCTTCCTCGCGCGGCAGCGCCGGCGTCGCCGGCGCGCGCGCCGCGCTTGCGGGCTTCTGGACCTTGTAATCGTCAGTGCTCGACAGCCCGGCGGTATCAACGCGGGGCGCCCTTTTCGATCGAAACGCCGTGCTATGATCGGTGTCACTCTCAAACGGCAATGAACCTAGCCGCAACCGCCGAAGACTATACGGGCGTGATGTCTCGACGCGTTGCCGCGGAGCGGCAGACGCTGGCTGCGCGATGGCTGCTGCGGCTCAGAGAAGTGCTGGTCGTCTCGGCGAACGATGTCTTTCCGTCGGATCAGCTGCTCGATCACGTGCCCGCGCTCGTGCAGGAAATCGCGGAGTACTTGACCGCACCCGCCGACAATGAGATTGCCGCGAACACTGCCGTAATGAGTAAGGCGCGCGAGCTGGGCCAGCTCCGCCACGCGCAGCATGCGTCCGTGCACCAGCTGTTGCACGAGTATGAGATCCTCGGCGACATTCTCGAGACCTTTCTCATCGACGAAACCGAACGGCTCCAGCTGCAGCCGTCGCTGGCCGAGTGCTTCCAGGTGCAGCGGCGATTGACCCACGCCGTCCGCGTACTGATGCGGACGACCGTGGACACCTTCATCAGCGAATACACGACGACGATTCAGGAGCAGAACGAGCGGATCCTCGCGTTCAACCGCGCGGCCAGCCACGAACTCCGTTCGCCGATCGGCACGCTGATGTTCGCGGGCGCATTGCTCGACAGCGAAGTGGTGCGTCAAGATCCGCAGCGGCTGACCAAGGTGGCGGCGACGGTTCGCTCCAGCGCCGAGCGCCTGACGTGGCTGGTGGAGAATCTGCAGCGGATCGCGCGCGTCGGCGATGCGGTCGACACGCCGAGTGAACAGCGCGTCGATCTCGGCG
>Ga0207657_10006512_pt1 | contig 12096 bp, 16 predicted proteins | sample KBSC33metaG_FD_184316 | JGI IMG/M metagenome (GOLD analysis project Ga0207657, IMG submission 184316) | Corn rhizosphere microbial communities from Kellogg Biological Station, Michigan, USA - KBS C3-3 metaG (SPAdes) (version 2) | ecosystem: Host-associated > Plants > Roots > Rhizosphere > Soil ...
CGGTCGGCTCCTTGGTCAGCTCGGCGAGATCGGAAAGGGACTTCTTGTCGGCCATTATGCGCCCACCTTGTTCTTGCGGTTCATCGACGCGACGTCGAGCGGTTCAGGGTTCTGGCCGCCGTGCGGGTGCTCGGTGCCGTTGTAGAGGTGAAGCGCGCGCATCTGGTCGCGGCCGAGGGGGCCGCGCGGGATCATGCGCTCAACCGCCTTCTCGATCACGCGCTCGGGGAACTTGCCCTCGAGCACCTTGCCGGCGGTCGTCTCCTTGAGCCCGCCGGCATAGCCGGTGTGCTTGTAATAGATCTTCTGATCGAGCTTGCGGCCGGTGAACCGGACCTTGTCGGCGTTGATGATGACGACATGGTCGCCGCAGTCGACGTGCGGCGTGAAGCTCGGCTTGTGCTTGCCGCGCAGGATATTGGCGACGATGGTCGCGAGGCGGCCGACGACCAGCCCGTCGGCATCGATGAGATGCCATTTCTTCTCGACCTCGGCCGGCTTGGCCGACTTGGTCGTCTTCATCAGCGCCTTCATGGCGTGAACCTCTTTCTTAACGAGAAAAGCGGCGCAATCGAGCACCGCCGTCGGGGGCGCTAATCGCGGGCGAACAGCGGAAAGTCAAGCAAATCCGGTGCTTTCCTGGCGGGTAAAATAATACCCCTGGACGTTCCTGTCGCCAGCGTAACGATTGGAACGACGCTTCTTCGCCGACCGTTTCAAGCGCAAACCAGAACATAAGGAGCGTGTCATGTATATCGGTCTTGGCGGAATCCTGATTTTGATCCTGATCCTGTGGCTGCTGGGCGTTATCTAGCGCCGGTTCCCGCCTGGTGATGCAAATATAGTTCGTCGAAGTCGCCCACTTCGCGCAGGCCGTCCCAGTCGAGCACCGTCAGGGTCCTGGCGGTCAGCTGGATCAGCCCGTCCTTCCGAAGCGACTGCAGGGTGCGGTTGGTGTGCACTGCGGTAAGACCGGTGCAATCGGCGAGTTGTTCCTGCGTGATCGGGAAGTCGAACATTCCATGGCGCCCGGCCTCGATCTGTTCGAGGCGCAGCGCGAGCTCGCAAAGCAGATGAGCGATGCGGGCGCGCGCGTCGCGGCGGCCGACGTTTACTACCCATTCGCGAAAGATCGAGCCGTCGATCAACGTATCGATCCACATCGCCATGCGCAAGTTCGGATAGCTACTCGCAACCTCGAGGATCACCGGGCGCGCAATCACCGCGACTTCACAACGGTCGAGGCTCTGGACGCTGTGGTCGGCGGTCCCGAGCAAGCCGTTCTGCAGGTCCACGAACTCGGTCGGAATATGGATCGAGATGATCTGGCGCGTGCCGTTGCTCAGCAGCTTCTGACGGAAGGCGAACCCGCGCAGCAAAAGGCAGCATTCGGTCGTCTGCTGTCCTTCGCGGACGATGTAGCCGTCCTTCGAATAGGCTTTGCGCGTGAACGGCATCGCGAGCAGCGCATCGCGATCGTGAGGTGTCAGTTCGGTATGGCGCGACCATCTGCGAGCGAGGGCGGCGAGAGGATGGTTTTCAATCACGAGCGGCCGCACCAGGACGAGAAGTTGTCCTGGAGGACTAACTTTCTGCTGTTGGAGCGTCCTTAACTGAAATCAGTCCGCTGCCCTTTCAGCTCGCCTCGTCGATGATGTCGTGATCCTCGACGTGGAGATAGCGGCGGCTGAAGTCGCCGACGTCCTGAAGCGCGCGCCAATTGTCGAAATGAATGTATCGGCGGCGCCGGCTGATCAGCCCGTCCACCTCGAGCGACTTGAGAACCCGGTTGACGTGGACGGAGGTGAGTCCGGTCGCATCGGCGAGTTGCTCTTGCGTCATGGGCAGTTCGAAACCGCCGTCATGGATCATCCCGCGCGTCTCGAGGCGGACCGCGAATTCGCAAAGGATATGCGCGATACGGGCTCGAGAATCGCGCCGGCCGACATTGACCACCCATTCGCGAAGGATCGAGGATTCGACCAGGGTCACGGCGATGACCGCCGTCCCGACGGCGGGACGGTTCCGAACCAGTTGCTGAAGCGCTTCGCGTGGAATGTCGGCGACGCTGGCCTGGGTTAGCAACTGCACCGAATGATCCGAAACGTCGAGAAACATGTTCTGGAGATCGACCGCGTCGCCCGGAATGCACACCGCCATGATCTGGCGCGCCCCGGATCCGGTCAGCTTCTGGCGAAAGGCATAGCCTTTGGCGAGGACGGCACAGTGACGCGGGATATCGCCTTCGCGGACGAGATAGGCTCCAGCGTCCAGCCGCCGGAGCCTGTGCGGGAGATCGAGAACCGCCTGACGGTCGGCCGCCGGAAGCCGGCCGAAATGCTCCAGCTGCTCAAGCCATTGCGCAAAAGGATGTTCGAAGGGGTTCATGTGCTCCAGGACCGATTGGGGCGGGAGCACGGATCATCTCTCAGTCGCCACGGCCCATGTGGGTAGCTACGTGACAATGCCGTATCGATAACATGAATTGGGTTCGAGAGCGCTCTTATTCGTTAGAAAGCACAAACTAAGCATAGATTTAGTATGTCCGATGGTGCGGCCGCGGCAGCCGTTTCCGGCCGCGGGGGAGCTCGTTGTGCTTCCGCAAAGCCATGACGATCAGGGGCGGCGATTAGAGCGCGCTGACGAGTCTCCGATGCAGCGCCGAATGATGCGCGGCGATGGCGTCCGACAGCTCGTCGTAGCGGTCGGCCATGTCGCGGTGAGCGCGGCGTGCCGAGGCATGCTGCGCCTTCATCGCTGCTTCGCGCTCTTCGTGCGCGCGCCGCCGAAAATAATTCAGGTCTGTTTCCATCACCGCCCCCGGACTCGCGCGATTGATGCCGGCTCAGATTTTCTCCTCATATCAATTGAATAGACGATTCGCTCCAACCTATATCAAGTTGGGCTGGAAGGGGGTCGCGCGGCCATGACCTGGATCAAGACCAGGCCGAGCAATCTGCCGTTCAGGATCGCCGAATAAATTTTTGCCCGTCATTAATCGCAACCAGCTGGAGGATGTTTCCGTGACGAGGCTTCCCGCTATCGTTCTCACCGGCGTCGCCGCGGCGGCGCTTGCCGGCACCGCCATTGCAGCATCGCCCAAGACCCATGTGATGAACGTCCCGCTGCCCGACGGATCGGTCGCTCGCGTCGAATATGTCGGCGACGTCGCGCCAAGGGTGACCGTCGCCCCGCGACCGATTGCGGCCATGGGTGACTGGGGACCGCAGGCAATGCCGTTCCCGTCCTTCGCCGGCTTCGACCGAATGATGGAGCAGATGCAGCGCCAGAGCCAGGAGATGATCCGGCGGGCGCAGGAAATGTCTCGTCATTCCGGCGTCGCGGCGCCGTACGTCGCGTCCTACGGCAACATGCCGGCGGGGCAGACCAGCACCACGGTGGTCACGATCAGCAACAATGGCCGGACCTGCACGCGCTCGACCGAGGTCGTGTCGCAGGGGCCCGGCAAGCCGCCGAAGGTCACTTCGAACGCGAGCGGCCAGTGCGATGGCGCGGCCGCGGCGCCGACGGGGCCGATCAACCGCACCTGACCGATGGAGCGGCGCAGGTCGCCGCTCAATCATTGCCTCTTCGGCGGCAGAGTCCTAGTGCGTCGCCCGCTGACCGCAGCATCGCCCCAAGCTCGTAAAATCGCCGCCGGAGAGCAGTTGCCAGTGCCGAGACGCGTCAAGGATTTCATCGACATCAGCGAATTTACGTCGCTCGAGGACCTGATCCGCTACCTCGAAACGATTCGCGACAACCTCCCGCCCGAGCACCAGGCCGAGCTGAAGATCCGCGGCGACGACATTTTCGGGCGAAGGCTGACGATCAGCTATTTTCGCGAGCAGACTCCGGAAGAGGTCGAGCTCGAGTCGAAATATAACGGCGGCGATTCGGACGGCGCCAATATCGAGCAGCTTCGCCGCAAACTCGACGAGGTTCCGTTCACGCTCGGCAAGGCGAAAAGCCGCTAGGAAGCGAGCTTCGCGTCGCCCTCGTTGCAGTCGACCAGCCGCCGGCCCTCCCAGAGCTCGTAGCGGCCGGAGGGATGTAGCGTGATCGCCTTCTGGCACGCTTCTTCGTCATCGACTGCTTCCAGCCATTCCGCAGCGTCGATCTGGCCGGCCCCATCGAGCCGGTAGAGGCGGTAGTTCAGCAAGCCAGTCCCCCCGAATAGAATCGCACCCATAACATCCTTGCGGGCGGCCGTGATTCACCTGGATTAAAGCAAGGTGGTTTCGCCTTGTAAACGTTACGCTTTCTTTAGTCTGAATGGCGGAACTCGAACGGGCCCGGACGCAAATTGCCGCCGCCGTGGCACAGGCACTGGCCAGCCGCGTTGGCGCAGCTGTGGCGACAATGACCGACGCAGAGCCGGAGCGGCAGGAACGACCCGGCGTGGCGTCGAACTGGCGCTCCTGGCTGCTCGCTTTGCTTCTCATCGCCGGCGTGGTCGTGGCCGTCCTTCACTGGGGCGACGTCAAGAAGTTCGCCGAACTGGTCAGCCATTCGCAGCCGCTTTGGCTGATCGCCGCGGCGGTCGCGCAGCTGCTCACTTATGTAGCGCTGGCGATCCAGTGGGCGCTGGTTCTCCGCGCGGGGAATTGCCGCGCGCCCTTCGGCAAGCTGCTCGGCCTCACAGTCTCGAAGCATTTCGCGGACCAGATGGTGCCGACGGCGGGAATGAGCGGGAATGTCGTCGTGGTCGACCGGCTGCAGGCGATCGGCGCATCGCGGGCGGTCGCGCTGGCGACGCTGATCACGGCGATCATCGCTTATTATGCGTCCTATGGCGTCGCCTCGCTGATCGCGCTGATCCTCCTGTGGATCCACGGACAGACGAGCTGGGTCGTGCTCGCGCTGATTGCGGCGTCGCTCGGTTTGTCGGCAGCGGTCCCGGCGCTTGCCCTCTGGTTCCAGCGCAAGGGCGCGAAGGCGATCCCGGGCTGGCTGCGCCGGATCCGGGCCGTATGCGAGCTGTTCGAGATGATCAAGGAGGCGCCGGCGCGGCTGGTCCGGAGCGAGCGCCTGATCGGCAAGCTTTCGCTGCTCAACTTCGCGGTGTTCGCGCTCGACGGGCTGACGATGCAGCTGTGCCTGTTCGCGCTCGGCTACGACGCGTCGTTCAGCTCCGCGTTCAGCGCCTTCATCCTCGCTTCGATCGTGGTGACGCTGGGCCCGATCCCGATGGGGCTGGGCTCGTTCGAAGCGGTCAGCATCGGCATGCTTCGCGCCGCTGGCGTGCCGTTCGAGGCGGCGTTGTCGGCGACGTTGCTGTTCCGCGGCTACACTTTGTGGGTGCCGCTCCTCCCCGGAATGATCGCGGCGCGGCGGCAGCTGAGGCAGAAGAAACGCAGGGGCTAGCCGTCGCGGATGACGCTGTCCTCGACCCAGTCGGCGTAGGCGCCGACGATCTTGTCGATTGGCCAGCTGACGACGCAGGGGATGTCATAACTGTGCAGCTCTGCGATGCGGGCGATGAGCGCGTCGCTACGCCAGTGGTGGGTCTTGAGAATTGCTGCGACCTCGTCGGCGGTCTCGATCCTGCCCTTCCAGCGGTAGATCGAGCGAACGGGCGAGAGGATGTTGATGCAGGCGGCGAGCCGCTCCTCGATCACCGTGCGTCCGATGCGCTCCGCCTCCTCGGCGCTGGTGAAGACGGCGTAGACCGAGACGACGCTCATGCGCGCTCCCGCCCGAGCTCGTGCGCGCCCCATATTGTCGCCGCGACTAGCAGGGCGCCCGTCGCCTGATGCAGGACCGCGAGCCAGATCGCGATTCCCGACAGGACGGTGAGGATGCCGAGAAGCACTTGGGTTCCGAACGCCGAATGGATCGCGATCGACGCGGGCCGCGCGCCTTCGACTTTCCGCACCTTGCGCGCGAAGATCACCAGCACCGCGACGACGACCCAGGCCCACCAGCGGTGCATGAAGTGCAGCAGGTAAAGGTCGTGAGTCATCGCGAAGAGCGGCCCGTGCGACCAATCAATACCCTCCGGCACGAAGCGGCCGCCCATGCCCGGCCAGGTGTTGGAGACGTAACCGGCGCGGAAGCCCGCTACCCAGGCGCCGAGCATCAGCTGGACGAACAGGGCCGCGAGCGCGACGGCGCTCCAACCTGTCATCCGCGCCTTGCCTTTGCGCAGGTCGAGCGCGGTCCAGATGAGGGCGGCGAACAGGAACAGCGCGAAGAGCAAGTGGGCCGAAAGGCGATAGGGGCTGACCTCGGTGCGGCCTTCGAGGCCAGACAGGACCATGAACCAGCCGACCGCGCCCTGAAGCCCGCCGAGGACGAACAGAGCTGCCAACCGCCAGCCGAAACCCTTCGGGATCTCGTGCTTCACGGCGAACCAGCCGACTCCGACGAAGAAAATGAGGCCGACGATCCGCCCGAGGAACCGGTGGGCCCATTCCCAGAAGAAGATGAACTTGAATCCGGAAAGCGTCATTCCGGCCGGGCCTGCGACTTCCTTGTACTGCGGCGTCTGCCGGTAGAGCTCGAACAGGCGTTCCCAATCCGCGTGGTTGAGCGGCGGGACGGTGCCGCTGACGACGTTCCATTCGGTGATGGACAGGCCGCTTTCGGTCAGCCGGGTGATGCCGCCGATGACGACCATCGCGAAAACGAGCGCGGCGACGAAGAACAGCAGGTTCGAAAGCCCAAGTGAACGGGCGCGGATGGGTGCGCTGGCTTCGGGTGCGAGGGCGGCGGTGCTCATGAGACGCGCGCCTATGCCCATGCAGCAGGCGCTCCGGCAAGGGCTCAGGCGAGCACCGATGTTATATTGTATCTATTGTTCGACCGGCCTATATGCGCGTCCAACATGGCGTCCAGACCGATCACCACGAGCCGGCTCGACCGGGTCGCGATGGGGCTTTCGGGCCTCTGCGCCGTGCATTGCGTCGCCACCGCCGTGCTCCTCGGGCTGCTGGCGTCGGCCGGCGGGATGCTGGGCAAGCCGATCATCCACGAAGTGGGGCTCACGCTGGCCATGATCCTCGGCGCGTTCGCGCTCGGCCGCGGCATCCGCGAACATGGCTTCCTCCTGCCGAGCGCGGTGGGGATCACCGGCCTCGGAATCATGGGTTACGCAATGACTCTTCACGAGACCGGTTTCGAGCCCGTGTTCACGATCCTCGGCGTCGCCGTGCTCGCCCTAGGCCACCGGCTCAACATGATGGCCAAGCACGCCGCTTACTGATCCTTGTAGCGGCCGCGGCCGAGGTTTATCTGGCTTGCGTAACGAAATGGCCCGCCACGATCATCAACTCCACGAAGGCGATTCGCTCAAGCACGCCGCGCGCGACCGGTTGACCAAGCAGGGCGAGCAGTGGACCGGCATGCGCGCCGCGGTGTTCGATGCGCTTGCAGGGTTCGACAAGCCGGCGAGCGCCTACGACATCGCCGAAGCGGTTTCGAAGGCGGAAGGCCGCCGCGTCGCAGCGAACAGCGTCTATCGAATCCTCGACCTGTTCGTCGGCGCGAACCTCGCGCGGCGGGTCGAGAGCGCCAACGCCTATATCGCCAACCAGCACCCCGAGTGCCTTCACGATTGCATCTTCCTGATCTGCGACAATTGCGGGCAGGCGGTGCACATCGACGACGACGCCTTGTCGGAAAGCATTCGCAAGGCGGCGTCGAAAGCCGGTTTTTCGGCGCCGCGCCCGATGATGGAAGTGCGCGGCAAATGCTCGGACTGCGATTGAGCGGCATCGCGGGATCGCTGCCGGCTTGAGCGAGCCCGAGTCCCTAGCCACCGCCGAGAGCCTCGACGAGCATATCCGGCGGCATTCCTATGACCGGCTGATCATGCTTTCGGATGGGATCTTCGCGTTCGCGACGACCCTGGCCGCGGTGAGCGTGCGTATTCCTCCCCATGCGGCGAACCTGGAAGCGCTGCTTCGCGGAAGCGCGCGAAGCCTTGCGGCTTTTGCGCTGAGCTTCGCCATCGCCTGCATGTTCTGGATCAGCAGCCGCAACCTCTTCGCGCGCATGCGCAAGGTCGACGCCCCGTTCACGATCCTGACGCTCGCCATGCTCAGCATCATCGCGCTCATCCCGGCGACGATCGGCTCGCTCTACCTCGAGCATGGCGGCGAGGTCGGATTCAAGCTTTACGCACTCGCGATGTTCCTGTGCGGGGTCATCAATGCCGCGATGTGGGCCTATGCGGCTCGCAGGCCCGGCCTGATGCTCCCCGCCGTGAGCAGTCGCGAGCGGTGGGCGCGGGTCGCCTTCGCCGGCGTGTTCCCGCTTCTCTTTCTGCCGGCGCTGCTTCTGCCGATGGACCGTTTCGTCACGGCAACTCTCCCCGTCATCGTCATGGTCTTCATCGTGCGCCGGGTGATCATCCCGCGATGGCTTCGCGCGCAACCCGCCGGCCGATGAGCATTTGCTGAGCAATCGCTGAAATCGTGCGCTGTGGCGGGCATATTGGTGACATTAGAGCGGCTTGCCGGTAGGGCCGCCCTCGATGAGTGACCGCCCCGAGACCCCCCTGCTGGACACGGTCCGGCTACCGGCCGACCTTCGCAAGCTCGATAAGGAGCAGCTCCCGCAGCTCGCGGACGAGCTCAGGCGGGAGACGATCTCGGCTGTGTCGGTCACCGGCGGACATCTCGGCGCGGGGCTCGGCGTCGTCGAGCTGACGGTCGCTGTCCATTATGTGTTCGACACGCCCGAGGACCGGCTGGTGTGGGACGTCGGGCATCAGGCCTATCCGCACAAGATCCTCACCGGCCGGCGAGACCGCATCCGCACGCTTCGCCAGGGCGGCGGGCTCAGCGGGTTCACGAGGCGCAGCGAGAGCGAATACGACCCGTTCGGGGCGGCGCACAGCTCGACGTCGATCTCGGCCGCGCTCGGGTTCGCCATCGCGAACAAGCTGGCCGGCTCTTCGGGGAAGGCGATCGCGGTGATCGGCGACGGCGCCCTCAGCGCGGGCATGGCCTATGAGGCGATGAACAATGCGGCGGCGGCCGGCAACCGCCTGATCGTCATCCTCAACGACAACGACATGTCGATCGCGCCGCCCGTCGGGTCCCTGCGCAACAGCCTCGCGCGGCTGGTCAGCTCGAATAAATATCTCGGGCCACGCAAGGTCGCGCAAAGAATTGCGCGGATGATGCCCGAGCCGATCCACGACTGGGCGCGGAAGGCCGAGGAATATACCCGCGGCTGGATGACCGGCGGCACCCTCTTCGAAGAGCTGGGCTTTTACTATGTCGGGCCGGTCGACGGCCACGACGTGCGCGCTTTGGTCGAAGTGCTGGAGAACGTCCGCGACGCCGAGATCGGACCGATGCTGGTCCATGTCGTCACCCAGAAGGGCAAGGGCTACGCGCCGGCCGAGAACAGCGCGGACAAATATCATGGTGTCGTCAAATTCGACGTCGTTTCCGGCGTGCAGGCCAAGGCCGCTGCCGGAGCGCCGAGCTACACCAGCGTCTACGCCAAGGCGCTGAGCACCGAGATGGAGGGCGACGAGAAGATCGTTGCGATCACCGCCGCGATGCCCTCGGGCACCGGGCTCGACAAGGTCGCGGAGAAATTCCCCGAGCGGACGTTCGACGTCGGCATTGCCGAGCAGCACGCGGTGACGTTTGCGGCCGGGCTGGCGGCGCAGGGCTATCGTCCGTTCGCAACCATCTATTCGACGTTCCTCCAGCGCGCGTACGACCAGGTCGTCCACGATGTCGCGATCCAGAACTTGCCGGTGCGCTTCGCGATGGACCGGGCCGGGCTGGTCGGAGCGGACGGCGCGACGCACGCGGGCTCGTTCGACCTCGCCTATCTGTGCACGCTTCCCAACTTCGTGGTGATGGCTGCGGCCGACGAGGCCGAGCTTTGCCACATGGTGCACACCATGGCGCGGCACGACAGCGGCCCGATCGCGGTGCGCTATCCGCGCGGCGAGGGGACGGGCGTGGCACTTCCCGAGCAGGCGCAGGAGCTGGAGATCGGCAAGGGGCGCGTCATTCGCGAGGGCAAGAAGGTCGCGATTCTGTCGCTCGGCACGCGGCTGGCGGAAGCGGAGAAAGCTGCAGACCAGCTCGATGCCATGGGGCTGTCGACCACCGTCGCCGACCTCCGGTTCGCCAAGCCGCTCGACAGCGAGCTGATCCGACGCCTGCTGGTCAGCCACGAGGTCGCGGTGACGGTCGAGGAAGCGTCGATCGGCGGGCTCGGCGCACACGTCCTGACGCTGGCGAGCGACGAGGGGCTGCTCGACGCCGGCCTGAAAATCCGCACCATGCGCCTGCCTGACGCCTTCCAGGAGCACGACAAGCCCGAAAAGCAATATGACGAAGCCCGCCTCAACGCGCCGCACATCGTCGAGACGGTGCTGAAGGCGCTCCGCGTCAACAGCGCAGGCGTTGAAGAGGTACGGGCCTGATACGGCCTGACGTCGCAAAACTCACGGAGCGGGAACGCGAGGTTCTTCGGCTCCTCGTTCGGGGGCACGATACCAAGAGCATCGCCCGCGAACTCGCCATCTCCGCCACTGCTGCTCATGAACGGCTGCGCTCGGCGCGGCAGAAGCTCGGCGTAACCAGCAGCCGCGAGGCCGCACGCCTCCTCGCCGCCGCGGAAGGCGAGCACCTTTTTCCTGTGGACATGCAAACCGGGGTGGCCGCCGCCGACGCTGACAAGCACACCGGCTTTCGATCATCCGTGTGGGCAGGAGTGGTTATGGCAATCGCAGTGGCAACGACGATCGTATTGATGGCGGTGCTTGGCGGGCGGGCACGCGACCAGGCCGCGCCGACGGTGGTGAGGACAAGCCCCGTTGCCGGCGCGATCATCGCGCCAGGGACGATGAAGCTGTCGGTGACGTTCGACCGACGAATGCGGCCCGGCAATTTCTCGTTCGTGCAGAAGGACCCGGCGACGTTTCCGAAATGCAACGCAATGAACCCGGTGCAATCGGCGGACGGGCGCACTTTCACGCTCGCGTGTACGGTCGAGCCGAACCGGTCCTACGAAGTCTGGTTCAACAGCGAGCCATATATGAACTTCAAGGCGATGGACGGCACGCCGGCCGTGCCGTTCCAGTTGAACTTCCGGACGCGCCGCTAACGGCTTTGCGGCGATTGGCCCGCCCGCTTATGCAGGCCTTCGTGACCAAGGTTCGTGCCGACCAATTGCTGGTAAGCCGTGGGCTGGCGGAGAGCCGGACGCGGGCGCAGGCGCTGATCATGGCGGGGGCTGTCTTCACCGCCAAGCGGAAGCTGGCGAAGGCGGGGGAGATGCTTGCCGAGGATGCGGCGCTGGAGGTTCGGGGGAAGGACCACCCGTGGGTTTCGCGGGGCGGGGTCAAGCTCGATCATGGGCTGGCGCATTTCAGGTTCGATGTGACCGGCGCGGTGGCGCTGGATGTGGGCAGTTCGACCGGCGGGTTTACCGATGTTTTGCTCTCGCGGGGCGCCGCGAAAGTTTATGCGGTGGACGTGGGGACGAACCAGCTTGCGTGGAAGTTGCGGCAGGACGCCCGCGTGGTGGTTCACGAGCAGACCAATGCCCGCACTCTCGACAGCAGCATCATCCCGGATCCGGTGGACATCGTCGTTTGCGACGCGAGCTTCATCGGCCTCGCCAAGGTGCTGGAGGCGCCGCTGAAGCTCGCCAGGCCCGGCGCGAAGCTGGTGGCGCTGATCAAGCCGCAGTTCGAGGCGGGGCGCGAGGAGGTGGGCAAGGGCGGCGTGGTTCGCAATCCCGCGGTGCATGAGCGCGTCTGCGTTGAGGCTCGAGCCTGGGTGGAGTCGCGAGGCTGGACGGTGCTCGGGATCGTCCCGAGCCCGATTACAGGGCCGGAAGGCAATGTCGAGTTCCTCCTCGGCGCCCAGAAAATTGGGGATAGTTGAGGGCAGTTGGGGATAGGTCCGGCGCCCAGGGTGGCGCAAATCCGCCCGAACCCCTATTTCCGCGCCGAAAGGGAGACAGGGTGATGCAGTCCGAGAACAAGCTGTTCGACGACTTCGTGAAGATGGTGAACGGCTTTGCCGGGACCTTCGCGGGCATGGGCCGCGAGGCGGAATCCGGCGCTCGCGAGAAGTTCAAGGAATGGATGGGCGGCGCGGACTTCGTCGG
>Ga0207657_10006519_pt1 | contig 12092 bp, 14 predicted proteins | sample KBSC33metaG_FD_184316 | JGI IMG/M metagenome (GOLD analysis project Ga0207657, IMG submission 184316) | Corn rhizosphere microbial communities from Kellogg Biological Station, Michigan, USA - KBS C3-3 metaG (SPAdes) (version 2) | ecosystem: Host-associated > Plants > Roots > Rhizosphere > Soil ...
TCGTTCCTCAACCACCAGTGGCTGATCGCCGCGGCGACGCCGGTCTGGCCCGGCGGCCCGGCCGCTCTGCACTCGATCCTCGACTCCGCGGGCTTCAACCACAACAACTATCCGCTGTACAAGCCGCTCGCGGGCGCGACGTACAAGGACAGCGACTTCACCGTGACCTGTGACTCACCGGTCATCCCCAAGGGGGCGTGCGGCGACTATGCGGTGAACACGATGCAGCCGCCGTACTGGCCGCAGGGCCTGTTCGGCGACAAGCTCCTCTATCCGCAGGTGAACCCGACCATCGGCGACCGGCTGTCCGCAAAGGACATCAGCTGGGCGTGGTACGCGGGCGGTTGGGACAACGCGGTCGGCAACACGAACGGTCTCGGCTGGACGAACGGGTCGACACCGGGCACATGCGGCGATCCGAATCACGATCCCGCCAACTCGACGTACCCGCGCTGCCCGGACAACCTGTTCCAGTACCACCATCAGCCGTTCAACTACTTCGCGAACTACGCGCCCGGCACGCCGGGTCGCGCGCACCTGCTGGACGAGGCCGACTTCTCGGCGGCCGCAGCGTCCTCGGACAAAGCCTGCAACCTCAAGGCCGTCAGCTTCATCAAGCCGGTCGGTGAGGAGAACGAGCATCCGGGTTACGCGAGCACGCCGAACGGCAACGACCACCTCGTCGAGCTCCTGCAGTCGATCGAGAACAGTGCGTGCGCGAAGGACACGATGGTGATCGTGACCTACGACGAGTTCGGCGGCCAGTGGGATCACGTGACGCCTCCGGGCCAGGGCCTCACCGGTGGCGTGTTCGACTCGTTCGGCCCGGGGACGCGCATCCCGGCGCTCATCGTCTCGCCGTTCCTCCGCGGGAACTTCGCGGTGGACCACACGCCGTATGACACGACGTCGATCCTCGCAACGATCGAGCAGCGGTGGAATCTCGCACCGCTCAGCTCGCGCGACGCGAGAGTGAACAGCCTGGCGGACGTGTTCCAGGCGAAGCAGGTCGAAGCAGGGAACTAGCGGTTCGGTACGCGGGGCGTCGGTGCTACGCCGACGCCCCGGAGTACCGCTTCAGCCCGAAGCGCCAGAACCAGCGCGTGACGACGGCGACCGCTGCTGCGAACACGAATGCGATCACGACCGTGTGCCCGTGTAGCCGATGGGTCATCGCCTGCGCAGGGACGGTGATGGCGAAGCCGATCGGCACGAGGTACGTGAACGAGTAGCGCATCCAGCCGGGATACACGCCGATCGGCCAGCGGCCGACCTGGTAGATGCCCTCGAACATCTCCGACAGGAACCACACGTTGATCAGCCAGAAGGCGATCGTCGCGAGCACGAGCCAGAAGCAGTAGAGGAGCAGCGCGCCGATCAGCAGGAGCACGAGGAACGCCACGGAGCGTCCTGCACCGATGTGCGAGCCCAGCCGCGCGACGCCGACACCGATCACGGCGGCACCGGAGATCACCTCGGTCAGCTGCCAGAGCCGGAGGGTCCGCAGCGAGACGATCAGCTGCGCGTCCTCGGGCTTCGTCAGGGCGTGGTCGAGCTTCCCGTCGCGCACTTCGTCCATCAGCTGCTGCATGTTCGGCTGGATGAGCGCATGGATGATCCCGCCGAGGAGGATCTGAACGCCGAGCACGACCATGAGCTCGGAGTGCGTCCAGCCGTTCAGAGACGGCGTGTGCGAGTAGACGAGCGCGAGCACCGCGAGCCCGACAGCCACCGCGAGCCCTGACTGGAACACCGAGACGAAGAAGTTCGCGCGGTACTGCAGCTCGTTCAGCGCACCGAGCCGGAGATACGTGGCGGCGAGGCGGAGTGCGTGCATCAGTTGCCCACCGCGCTGTAGTGGCGCGCCGCGAGCCGCCAGACGAAGCGCATGACCGTGACGCAGATCCCGATCCACAGCAGCTGGATCCCGAGGCCGCGCAGCAGCGCCGTGTTCGACATGTTCCCGACGAGCGACTCGATCGGGAAGTAGAACGTCCACTTGAACGGGAACCAGGACGTGATGCTCTGCACCCAGTGCGGCATCAGCTGGAGCGGGAGGAGCCGTCCTGAGAGCAGGAGCTCGGACAGGAACCACAGCTCGAAGATCGCGCCCGCGCGGGTCGTCCAGATCGTGATCATCCCGAGGATGAAGTTGTTGATCGTGCGGAGCACGTAGGCGCCCCAGATCGCGAAGAAGAAGACGACGATCTCGAGCGGCCGCGGATGCAGCGCGGGGTGGAAGACGAGCGAGAGGATGACGAAGACGGGGATGTAGAAGACCGACCAGACGAGCTTCTGGCCCGTCCACCACGCGAGCTCGAAGTGGATCGGGTGCTGCGGCCGCAGAAGCGCCGCCGAGAATTCGCCTTCGCGGATCCGCCACTCCCAGCCGAACGGCGTGAAGACGACGTTCCAGCCGCGCACGAGCGTCCACACGACGTAGTACGCCGCGAACTGGCCGACGCCGATCCCCTGCACGGAACCGCCCTGCGAGCGTGCGATGGTCGTCCAGACGACGAGGTAGATCACCGGCTCGGCGACGAGCGCGACCATGTACGCGTAGACGGCCGCGCGGTACTGGAACTGCGCCTGCAGCTGCGTGCGGATCGTCGTCACGTAGTAGTCCCACGTCGACCGCGCCCACGACTCCTGCCGGGTGGTGGCTACGGCGCTCACGGCGCTTCACTCGCGAAGACGTGCTCGATCACGTCCTCGATCGACGGATCCTCGACCGTGAGGTCGTGCACCTCGTGCTCCGCGAGCAGCTTTGCCGTCGCGCTCGACGTCTCGGCGCGCGGTACCTGCATCGTGATGCGCTCGCCGTCGCCGACGACGGCTTCGATCGTCTTGTACGCGGCGAAGCGGTCGCCGAGAGCGGCGAGGTCGCCGTCGTACAGGATCCGGCCGTGGTGAATGACGATCACGCGCTTGCAGAGTGCTTCGACGTCCGCCATGTAGTGGCTCGTCAGCAGCACGGTGGCGCCGTAGCGCTCGTTGTATCCCGCGACGAACGCGCGGATCCGCTTCTGCATCGTCACATCGAGTCCGAGCGTCGGCTCGTCGAGGAAGAGCACCTGCGGCAGGTGAAGGAGCGAGCCGACCACCTCGACCTTCATCCGCTCGCCGAGTGAGAGCTGGCGAACCGGCTTGCGCACGAGATCCTCGATGTCGAGCAGCTCGATCAGCTCGTCGCGCGTGCGCTTGAAGTCCTCGCGGGGCAGCCGGTAGATCGCGCGGTTCAGCTCGAATGAGTCGAGCGCCGGCAAGTCCCACTGCAGCTGGTTGCGGTTGCCCATCACGAGCGTCATCCGGCGCAGGTACTGGCGCTCGCGCTTCGACGGGACGTGACCGAGCACGCGGCCGACGCCCGACGTCGGGTAGAGCAGGCCGGAGAGCATCTTCAGCGTCGTCGTCTTGCCGGCGCCGTTCGGCCCGAGGAAGCCGACGACCTCGCCGGCCTCGATCGAGAACGAGACGCCGTCGACGGCGCGCACCTCGCGCCACTTCCGGTTGACGAGGCTGCCGAGGGACGCGCGGAGGCCGGCCTCGCGCTCCGGCACGCGGAAGACCTTCGTCAGCTCCTCGACTTCGACGACCCCGGTCACGACCCGCCAGCATACGCTGCTCGCGTGCGAATTCTCCTCGTCTCGCAGATGTACCCCGGTTTCGATGCGCCGGATCTCGGCACCTTCGTCGCGCAGGTCGAGCACGCCCTCACCGACCGCGGCCACGTCGTCGAGCGCGCCGTCCTCGACACGCGGTCGGGCGGAAAGCTCCGCTACCTCGAGCTCGCACGCCGGACACTCCGAGCTGCGCGGCCCGACGTCGTCTACGCGCACTTCCTCGTGCCGAGCGGGCTCATCGCGGCGCTCGGCACGCGCGCGCCGCTCGTCGTGACCGCGCACGGGCGCGACGTGCGCAACATCGGCGAGCTGCCCGGCATCGCCGCGGCGACGCGGCTCGTCGTGCGGCGTGCGGCGACGGTCGTCTGCGTGTCGGACTATCTGCGGCGCGAGCTCGAGACGAAGATCCCGGCGGCGCGCGGCAAGACGGAGGTCGTGTCGAGCGGCGTCGATCTCGAGCGCTTCTCCGTCGCTCCGGCACCCGGCGGCCCGCCGCGCTTCCTGTGCGTCGGCGCGCTCGAGGAGCGCAAGAACGTCGTGCGTCTCGCGGACGCCTTTGCGCAGCTCGGCGAGGGCACGCTGACGTTCGTCGGCGACGGCGCGCTGCGCGCGCAGCTCGCAGGACGTGAAGGCGTCACGCTCACCGGCCGCGTTGCGCACGACGAGGTGCCGCGCCTCCTGGCCGAGAGCCATGTGCTCTGCCAGCCGAGCCTGATCGAGCCGCTCGGGCAAGCGCTTCTCGAGGGTATGGCCGCCGGCCGCTCCGTCGTCGCGACGCGCATCGGCGGTCCGCCCGAGTTCGTGCCGCCCGCAGCGGGCGTGCTCGTCGACCCGCTCGACGTCGACGCACTCGCCGGCGCGCTGCGCCAGGCAGCGGAGCTTCCGTGTCCGAACGCGGCCGCACGCGAGGCTGCGGCGAAGCACGACGTCCGCCTGCAGGCGGAGCGGATCGAGGCGATCCTCAGCCGGGCGGCGGCGGCAGGTCGGCGAGCCTGATCTCGACGAGGGGGCGGATCGTCTCCTCGAGGCCGGCCTCGCGGGCGAGCTCGAGCGCCTGCTCCCAGCTCGCGCGCGCCTTTTCCGGGTCGACGCCCTGCTTCAGCCGGTTGTCGCCCGTGACGAGCAGCTTCTGGATCCGCGCGTGGGCGTCGTCTTCGCCCTTCACAGAACGAGCGTAACAAGGCACGATGCGGGCCGGTCTCGTGTGACTGCAGCGATCCGCGTGCTCATAGCCGACGATCACCGTCTCTTCGCCGAGGCTCTCGAGGCGATCCTCGGCGGCGACGAGCGGATCGCGGTCGTGGGTCACGCGAGCGACGGCCAGGAGGCCGTGAAGCTCGCGAAGCAGCTGACGCCCGACGTCGTCCTGATGGACATCTCGATGCCCGTGCTCGACGGGATCGAGGCGGCCCAGGCGATCCGGGAGGAGGCACACGACGCGTCGATCCTCATGCTGACGGGCTCGAACGCGCGGGCCGACGTCGACCGCGCGCGTGCGGCCGGCGCCGCAGGCTACGTCACGAAGGACCGGATCGCGGCCGAGCTGATCGAGGCGATCGTCGAGATCGCGACCCGGTGACGGGCTGAGCTACCCTGGCGGACGATGGTCAGCTTTCTCGCAGTCATCCAGGTGCTCTTCGTCTTCGTGCTCGTCGCGCTCGTGCTGATGCACAGCGGCCGCGACGCGGGCATGGGCGGCATGGGCTTCACGCCCGCCTCGCAGGGCGGCACGCACATCGTCGAGCGGAACCTCACGCGCTTCACGGTCGTCGTCGCGGTGCTCTTCTTCGCGAACAGCATCGCGCTCTTCCACTACCTCAAGTAGGCGGCGAGGCGCGCGACCGGAGTCGCTGCTCGAACGCCTTGCGCAGCGTCTCGCCGGTGATCCCGAGCGGCTCGGGCGGCGGCGCGGGCGGTGGGGGCGGCTGCGGCACGACCCGGAGGATCTCGGAGCTGCGGTCGCCGTGGCAGCGCGCGTACGCAGCTGCTTCGTCGAGCGGCTGCAGCGCCCGCCCGTTCCTGCGTGACCAGAGACGCACGGTGACTGTCATACCAACCGGCGCTACACTTCGCGCTCCCTCGAGCGCTGGTGGCGGAATTGGTAGACGCGCTAGGTTGAGGGCCTAGTGGCCGCATAGGCCGTGGAGGTTCAAGTCCTCTCCAGCGCATCGAATGACGGGCCGCCCAGAGGCGGCCCGTTTTGCGGTTGACGCCGTCCGAAGGAGTCTCTACTCTGATGGCGAACACACGTTCGACCACCGACCGCACCCTCGATCCAGGAGACGACGCATCGTGGAACTCACCGGGCGCCAGCAGGAGATTTGGCAATTCCTCGTCGACTACGTCGACCGCCTCGGCTACCCGCCGACCGTCCGCGAGATCGGCGAGGCCGTCGGGCTCGCGTCGCCCTCGACCGTGCACGCGCACCTCGCGAACCTCGAGCGGGCCGGCCTCCTGCGCCGCGACCCCACGAAGCCGCGCGCGCTCGAGCTGATCGGCCGCGAGCACCCGGCCTCCACCGCGACGCTGCCGAAGCTGCCGCTGCTCGGGCAGATCGCCGCCGGCGGGCCGCTGCTCGCGGAGCAGAACGTCGAGGATGAGCTCGCGGTTCCCGAGACCCTGCGCGGCGACTTCCTGCTGCGCGTGAAGGGCGAGTCGATGATCGGAGCGGGCATCCTCGACGGCGACATCGTCGTCGTGCGCCGCGCGCAGGACGCGCGCAACGGCGAGATCGTGGTCGCGCTCGCGGGCGACGACGAGAGCGCCGACGAGGCGACCGTCAAGACGTTCTACAAGGAGAAGGGGCGCATCCGGCTCCAGCCGGAGAATCCGGCCCTCGATCCGATCTACGCGGACTACGTGCAGGTTCTCGGCAAAGTCGTTGGAGTCTTCCGGGAACTGTGAGTCACGTCGCCCCCCTGCACCGGACGCTCGAGCAGGAACTGTTCGCGCTGCTGCGCGGCGCCTCGCTCGAGTGCCCGGTGTGTGGGGAGTTCGTCCTCCACAGTGGGCCGTCGGTGCGATGCCCGGAGTGCGAAATGGCCCTTTTCGGGCGCAGCGAGGCTGTAGGCACCCAGGTAGAATTCGACGCGCAGGCCGGGTGACCGCGGCGTCGCGCGCAAGCGCAGCGTCGAGGAAAGTCCGGACACCGAAGGGCAGGACGCTCCCGTGAGGGAGGCGGCGAAAGCCGACGGACAGTGGCACAGAAAGCAAACCGCCGACGGCGTGTTCTCCGGAGACGCCGCCGGTAAGGGTGAAACGGTGGGGTAAGAGCCCACCAGCGTCGTGGCGACACGGCGGCTCGCCAAACCCCGTCCGGTGCAAGGCGAACAGGTTCCGTTGAGGCGGCCCGCCGAGGAACCGGGTAGCTGCACAGATGGATGGTCACCCAAGACAGGATCCGGCTTACAGGCCTGCTACGGAGAAGCCCCGGCAACGGGGCTTCTCTATTGGGGCACTGCAAGCCGGAGACGGCGATCGGCCGCCTGCACGGCGATCTCCTGCCCCCAGCTCGCGGTGAGCCGGTCTGACTCGATCCCGTCGCCGAAGACGACGAGCCCGTCCGTCTCGGCGACGATCCGCAACGTGCGACCGCCCGCGAGCTCACCCTCGACGAGCGACGTGCCTGTCGCGGGCGACGGCCACGCCTCGCGGACGAACCAGACGAGTCGCGGCTCGTCTGGCGCAGGCAGCTCGAGCGCCGAGTGCGATTGCTGCCAGACCGAACGGCACCAACCGGTTGCCCCGGTGCCGGTCGAGACGATGAGACCGGACGACGACTGTCGCTCCTCGGCGCCTTCCGGCCGGAGCCTGTACCGCGCCGACTGATGGCTCGGATGGCCGACGAAGATCTCGTTGAGCGCAACGAGCGTCTGGCCGTCGTCGAGCGACGCCTCCACCATCGTTCTCGTCTCGTACGCTGCGTTGCCGCCGGCGACGGCATGAAGCACGGCCTCGAATGCTGCTGGAGCATGCTGCACGAGCACACCGGCGTTCCGTCCAGGCTCGGGGTCGACGCCGATCACCGGTTGCCCGTGCAGATACTTCGCGACGTTCGCGACGAGACCGTCTTGACCGACGACGGCGACGATGTCATCCGGGGCGAAGAGGAAGCGGTCGAGATCCGCTCGTTCGACGTCGGCCCGCCGCCACTCGATCGGGATGGCAGCCCCCACCGTCGCGAGTGCGGCCTGGCCCGCTGCGTGTCGCTCGTCGACCTCCTCGAGGCTGCGGCCACGCGAGCTGAGGAAGAAGCCGGCCTGGCCCCGCGTGCCGTGCCGCGCGATGAGCTCGTCGAGCTCCGTTCGCCGATGGACGACGACGATGCGCGGCGCGAGGCTCATCGCTTCCCCGCGACGTGCGCCAGCGCTTCGCCGAGGACGTCAGGCGCGAGCGTGAGCCGCTCGATCTCGGGCAGGTTCGCCGCGAGCTCCTTCAGGGCGAGCCCGAGGAGGATCGGAGGCTGGAGATCGGCGTACGCGGCCAGGCGAGCTTCCTCCGCTTCCCCTTCGGCCTTTCCGATCACCCGCACGCGGTCGGCCTGCGCCTCGGCCTCGACCCGGGAGGCAGCGGCAGCGTCTTCAACCCGGCGCTGTTCGTTGTGCCCGCGCTGGGCGATCAGCTCCTGCTCCCGCTTCGCGAGCTCGATCTGGTTGTGCAGCTCGTTCTCTGCGATCGCCCGCTCGCTTTCGACCGCGAGCGCGCGTCTCTCGAACGTCGACCGGTCGGCCTCCTGCTGCACGAGCTCGCGCGCTGGGGTGCCGAGCGCCTTCTCGAGATCGGTCTCCGGTCGGAGGGCGCCCACACGCACGCCGACGACGGCAAGGCCGATGGAGGCCAGTCGCTCGTCGGATGTCAGGCCGGATTCGATCCGCTCGCGGAGCAGTGCAGGCGCCTCGACCAGCGCCTCGGCGAGTCGCAAACGCGCGAGCAGCTCGAGTGCGTGCTGCTGCGCAAGCTCGGTCAGGAGCGAAGCGAGCGTGTCGAGGGGAGTCGAGCGCCACTTCCCGCTGTAGGGGTCGATGCCGAAGTCGAGTCGCTCGGCGGCACGCGGCGGCTCGGCGATGCGGTAGCTGACCGTTGCCTGCACGACGACGTCCTGGTAGTCGGCCGTCCGCGCGTGGAAGATCAGCGGGAGCTCGCGGTCGTCGACCGGTACCTCGCTCAAGACTGCGGAGAGCGGCCGGAACCAGAACGACTGCGCGACGCCTTCGTGCAGAACGCGCCCGTTCTGTGTGTGGCGGATGTAGCTCGTCGGTGCGCCACGCAGATGGCGAAGGAATGGGTAGGAGTGGATGTCTGCCATGAGAAGCCTCCTTTTCGTCTCTCTGACGATAACCGATGAAAGCGTTATCGTCAAGTAGACGAGATATGATCTCCACCATGGCCTTCGCAGTGACTGTCGATCTCGTGGTCTTCACGATTCGGGAAGACGAGCTCTCCGTGCTCACGGTGCGTCGCGGCGTGCCGCCCTACCGCGGGCGATGGGCGCTCCCCGGCGGCTTCGTCCAGGAAGAGGAGGGACTCCTTGCCGCCGCGCAGCGCGAGCTCGCCGAAGAGACCGGCCTCGAGAAGGCATCCGTCCATCTCGAGCAGCTCGCGACATATGGCGCGCCCCGCCGCGATCCGCGGTTGCGCGTCGTCAGCGTTGCCTACCTCGCGTTGGCGGCCGAGCTGCCGGAGCCGGCGGCGGGAACGGACGCGTCCGATGCGCGGTGGCGCGGAGTGGCCGACCTGCTCGCCGGGCCGAGCCGGCTTGCCTTCGACCACGGCGAGATCCTCGCAGACGGCCTCGAACGGGCTCGCGCGAAGCTCGAGTACTCACCGCTCGCGGCCGCCTTCTGCGCCGACGAGTTCACCGTCGCGGAGCTCCGCCACGTCTACGAGGTCGTGTGGGGCACGGAGCTCGATCCGCGGAACTTCCACCGGAAGGTCACGGGCTCGCCCGGCTTCCTCGCGCCCACCGGCCGCACCACGACCCGAAACGGTGGCCGCCCTGCGCAGCTCTACCGGCGCGGCAAAGCCACGCTGCTCAATCCGCCGATCTCCCGGTAGGGAGAGAGCCCCGCGCAAGGCAGGGCTCTCGCAGTTCAGTAGGCGTGCCCGGTGATCGCCTTCGAGATCGCGAAGCTCACGACGATCAGCACCGTGGCGAGGATGACGATCACGAGGAGCGCCATGGGGAGCATGCGCCACGGATGGTGGTCGAAGTCCGCGTGGGGCGCATGCGGATGCGGCAGATGTGGGGTCGCCATCGACACCACCTCCTTCGGCCACACAGGATACGCCTCGCTTTCAACCGCGCCTCGGCGGAATGGAGGCCCGCTCATCTGTTTTTCAGCCAAGGTCTTGACAAAAGCGGCGGCGACGCGAGAAGGTTGCCGACGTGCGAGGCGACGCGGCCGACGGCTCCCTCGAGGCGCTGCGCGAGGGAAACCGACTGCGGGTCGTCGACGCCCTGCGCCGGAGCGGGACCGCGACGCGCAGCGAGCTCGCGCAGTTGACGGGCCTTTCGCGCACGACCGTTGCGACGCTCGTCGGCGACCTCCAGAGCGCGGGTCTCGTCGTCGGAGCCGACGACGGTGAATCGGCCGCGCGCTCCGGCGGTCGCGGCCGCCCGCCTGCGCTCCTCCGTCTCGACCCGTCCGCCGGCGTCGCACTCGGCATCGACCTCGGCCATTCGCACGTGCGAGTCGCGGTCGCCGATCTTTCGTCCGCGCTGCTCGCCGAAGCCGACGCTCCGGTCGACGTCGACCACGATGCCGACGGGGCGCTCGACACGGCGTCCCGGCTCGTCGACGACGTCCTCGCACAGGCAGGTGTCGAGCGCGACCGCGTCGTCGGTGCGGGCATGGGCCTTCCCGGCCCGTACGACCGCGGCCGGCAGATGGTCAACTCGGCGACGATCCTCCCGGGCTGGGTCGGCCGGGTCGCGCCCGACGAGCTGAGCACGCGGATCGGCGTCCAGGTCGAGGCCGACAACGACGCGAACCTCGGTGCGCTCGGCGAGCTCACGTTCGGCGCCGGGCGCGGCATCTCGAACGGGGTCTACGTGAAGATCTCGACCGGCATCGGCGGCGGTCTCATCGTCGGCGGCGCCCTGCACCGCGGCGCGACCGGCATCGCCGGCGAGCTCGGTCACGTTCAGGTCCAGGCCGACGGGCTCTCGTGCAACTGCGGCGGCCGCGGCTGCCTGCAGACGGTCGCCGCCGTTCCCGGCTTACTCGCCGCGGCGCGCGGCGCTCACGGGCCCGATCTCGAGCTGGCCGGGCTGATCGAGCTCGTCCGCAGCGGAGACTTCGGCACGCGGCGCATCGTCGGAGAGGCCGGCCGCGCAATCGGGCGCGTGCTCGCCGACCTCTGCAACCACGTGAATCCAGAGGCGATCATCGTCGGCGGCGACCTGAGCGCCGTGGGCGAGCCGTTGCTCGCGGGCATCCGCGAGGCAATCGACCGGTACGCGCTCCCGGGTGCGGCCGAGGCGGTCGATGTGAGGGCCGCCGTGCTGGGCGAACGGGCCGAGGTGCTGGGCGCACTCTCGCTCGTGATCGCGGACACAGAGCGGCTCCGATCGGCGGGCCTGGCGGCGCTGGTACGAGCCGGATCGCGACAGGAGGTGTCTGCGGGTTCGACATAGACAGCCGAGGGGTGAAGAATGGCGAGTGGAACTCAAACCGAAGGAGAGGGCAAGTGAAGAGGACATTTCGCACGTCGGCGGTACTGATGGTGGTCGCGGTGGCCGCGATCGCCGTCGTCACCGGTGCCACGGCGGGCGTCGGCAAGAAGGCCGCAGGTGGGGACATCTGTGTGCTCATGCCCGACACCGCCACCTCGATTCGCTGGGTGCACTACGACGCGCCCGCGCTGAAGGCTGCGTTCAAGGCGGCAAACGTCTCCGCGCAGTTCTACAACGCGGACAACGATGCACAGAAGCAGGTGTCGCAGGCGAACCAGTGCCTCGGCAACGGCGCCAAGGTGATCATCGAGGTCGCTCTCGACGCAGGCTCGGCGGCGACGATCGAGAAGACCGCCAAGGCCAAGGGCGTGCCGTCGATCGACTACGACCGCCAGGTCAAGGGCGGCGTCGCGTCGATCTACGTCTCGTTCGACGGTGGCGCCGTCGGCATCCTTCAGGGCAAGGGTCTCGTTGCTGCACTGAAGGCGAACGGGAAGTACTCGCAGCATCCGGTGATCGCCGAGCTGAACGGCGGCAGCACTGACGCGAACTCGTTCCTGTTCAAGGGCGGCTACGACAAGATCCTGAAGCCGCTCTACAAGAACGGCACGTTCAAGAAGGGCCCGGATCAGTTCGTGCCCGACTGGGACAACCAAAAGGCAGCGACGATCTTCGATCAGATGCTCGTCAAGACGGGTAACAAGATCGATGGCGTCGTGGCAGCGAACGACGGCATCGCGGCTTCGGTCGTGGCGGACCTGCAGAAGCACGGTCTCAAGCCGATCCCGCTGACC
>Ga0207657_10006520_pt1 | contig 12091 bp, 4 predicted proteins | sample KBSC33metaG_FD_184316 | JGI IMG/M metagenome (GOLD analysis project Ga0207657, IMG submission 184316) | Corn rhizosphere microbial communities from Kellogg Biological Station, Michigan, USA - KBS C3-3 metaG (SPAdes) (version 2) | ecosystem: Host-associated > Plants > Roots > Rhizosphere > Soil ...
AACATTATACAAGCTATATACAAACACAATTGGAGATATATAAAGACAGGGGTTGGTTTGGCGATGGAATTTCTAATAGCAATTTTACTTCCGGCGTAGGTACCAATTTTGTTGGGCTTGTCATCGCGGCGGCATATAATTCGGGCATTCGCAATTACGATATTCCTTTAGCTTATGAAGCTGTAAAGAAAAATGAGTTAGGCTATGAAGGCCGGCCGGTTGGCTCAGGTAAAACAGATTTGAAAATATTTGTTGAGAAAGATTATTCCCCAACACTTGAACAAGATAAAACAGACAGTACCGGATCGCAGTTTGGAGCATCTCACACACTCGAATATAGCTTTAGCACTTTTGCTGCTGCACAAATGGCAAAATCGTTAGGGCATGAAGATGATTATAAAAATCTTATTAAATATTCTAATGGCTGGTCACTGATTTTTAATCCAAAAGAAAAATTAATTCATCCAAAAAATGCTGATGATATTTTCATCGATAAGTTTGATCCGTATCAGCCGTGGCGTGGTTTCCAGGAAGGTAATGCCATTCAATATACTTTTTACGTTCCACAGAATCCTGCAGGCCTTATCAGTAAAATAGGAAAGAAAGATTTTAATGATCGCCTTAATAATTTGTTTGATACTGCGCAAAAATATTCATTTGGCGGAGGTAAAGAAATTAATGCTTTTGCAGGAATAAAATCAGTTTACAATCATGGCAACCAACCTTGCCTTCACATCAGTTGGCTGTTTAATTTTTCAGGAAAACCATGGCTCACACAAAAATGGACAAGAGCTATCTGCAATGAATTTTATGGCACTGAACCTATTCATGGCTATGGATATGGACAAGATGAAGACCAGGGACAATTAGGCTCGTGGTATGTGATGGCTGCTCTTGGCTTGTTTGATGTAAAGGGGCTTACCGACCGGCGGCCAATCATTGAAATCGGCAGCCCGCTTTTTGACAAAGCTGCCATTCAATTAGGCAACGGAAAAAAGCTGGCGATTGAAACAAAAAATAATTCTGTTGAAAATATATATGTTCAGTCCGCACAATGGAATGGCAAGCCGCTTAATAATTGCTGGATGCACAGGGATGAATTAATGAAAGGAGGCAAGTTAATATTCGTAATGGGCAAAGAACCAAATATAAACTGGGGAAGTAAAATTCCGCCTCCGTCTATCCAATAACGTTAGTGGGCATTCAACAAGTTTTGCAGGTGCTGATCTTATATAATACCCATAAAGAGGTTCTCATGAAATATATTCATTACGCTTTCAGCTTTTTTATCATTTCAATATTCGCTTTTTCATGCAAACAACATAATGAGCTATTCCGGTTAATATCTTCAGATCATTCAGGAATTACTTTTAATAATAAAATAGTTGAAACTGATTCTATAAACCCGATTGATCTGACTAATATATATAACGGCGGCGGCGTTGGCATTGGCGATTTCAATAATGATGGCTTGCAGGATGTGTATTTTACAGCAAGCCTTGTACCTAATAAATTATACCTGAATGAAGGTGATATGAAGTTTGAAGATATTACGCAGGCTGCAGGCGTAAGCGGAGAAGGTAAATGGTGCAGGGGCGTAGCGGTTGTAGATATTAATAATGACGGTTGGATGGATATGTACGTTTGCGCATCAATGGATAAAGATCCTGAAAAAAGAAAAAACATTCTTTACATTAACCAGGGCCTCGATAAAAACGGCATTCCTGTTTTTAAAGATGAAGCTGCAGAATATGGACTTGATGATACCACACATTCCACAATGGCAACCTTCTTCGATTATGATAATGATGGCGACCTTGATATGTATTTGGTAGTAAACCAGATTTTACCAAATGTAAATCCGGCGATGTTTAAACCAAAAATTACAGATGGCTCTTTCCCAAGTACAGGGCGGCTTTACCGCAATGATATGAGTGTTTCATTAAAGCATCCCGTATTTACAAATGTTACCAAAGAAGCCGGGCTTACTATTGAAGGCTATGGCCATGCAGCAACTATTGCAGACTTCAACAAAGATGGATGGAAAGATATTTTTGTAACCAATGATTTTCTTTCGAGCGATTTACTTTATATAAACAATCACGATGGAACTTTTACAGATAAAGCAACTTCTTATTTTAAACATACTTCTGCCAATGGTATGGGGCAGGATGTTGTAGATATTAATAATGATGGCCTTAGTGATGTTGTGGAACTTGATATGAATCCTGAAGATAATTATCGTAAAAAAATGATGATGGGTTCTAACAATTATCAAACCTTCTTATTTTATGGAAACTTTGGCTTACAGGCTCAATATGTTAGAAACTCCCTGCAGATAAACCAGGGCCCAAGAGTTAATGCTGATGATTCCATTGGTGATCCGGTGTTTAGTGATGTGGGATTTTTTTCAGGCATTGCGCAAACAGACTGGAGCTGGACACCTTTGGTTGCTGACTTTGATAATGACGGCTTTCGAGATATAATTATAACCAATGGTTTTCCGAAAGATATAACAGACCATGATTTTATTGCCTACCGGCAGGAATCTTCACCTGTCACTCCTATTTCCACTATGTTGGCAGAAATACCAGAAGTTAAATTACACAATTATGCTTTCCGGAATAAAGGCGATTGCAATTTTAATAATGTTACAGATACGTGGGGCCTGGATAAACCTTCTTTCTCTAACGGTGCCGCTTATGCGGATTTAGATAATGATGGCGACCTTGACATGGTTATAAATAATATCAATGATGAAGCTTTTGTTTATGAAAATACATTGATGGATTCAAAGCCAAAAGACAAGCATTATTTATCAATACAATTAAAAGGCGATGAAAAAAATATAAACGGCTTAGGCGCATGGGTTGAATTATATTATGGAAAGAATCGACAGGTATATGAGCAGACGCCTTATCGGGGTTATTTGTCCACTATACAATTAAACCCTCATTTTGGTTTGGATTCTTCTATGATTGATTCTGTAATTATTAAATGGCAGGATGGCAATAAACAAACATTAAAAAATGTACCCACAGACCAAACTGTAAAAATTGATAAAAAGAATGCGAATGAAAAATATAGTTGGATTAAAGATGAATTTGCAAAGCAATCACTCTTTAAAGATGTTACGGATTCATTAAACATTCATTATTCTCATTCGCAGATAGAATACATTGATTTTAATATTCAAAAATTAATTCCACACAAATTTTCTGCTTATGGGCCGCCACTTGCCGCAGGTGATGTGAATGGAGATGGATTGGATGATATAATCGTTGGAGGAAATTCATCGTTTGGGTCAACACTTTTATTGCAACAACCTAACGGTTCATTTTTGCAAAAATCACTTATACTTCCAAACGATAAGAATGATGCGCAATACCAGGACATGGGAACTATTTTGTTTGATGCTGATGGCGATGGTGACCTTGATCTTTACGTGGGAAGAGGCGGATATCAAAGCAAACCTAATTCAACCGGCTACCAGGACCAGTTTTATGTAAATGATGGAAAGGGAAATTTTACATTAGACTCATTAGCGCTTCCTTCCAACTTTACAAGCAAATCATGTGTACGGGCAATAGATTATGATAAGGATGGAGATCTCGATCTCTTTGTTGCCGGAAGAGTAGAACCATGGAGTTATCCTAAGCCTGTTTCCAGTTTTATTTATAGGAACGATTCAAAAGATGGCCATGTGAAATTTACGGATGTTACAGAACAGGTAGCAAAGGATTTAAATAATATAGGGCTGGTTTGCGATGCATTGTTCACAGATTTTGATAATGATGGCTGGCCCGATCTTGTACTTGCCGGAGAATGGATGCCGGTAACATTTTTGAAAAATGATAAAGGTGTTTTTAAAAATGTAACAGGCAATTCCGGTATCACAAATCAAATTGGATGGTGGACCAGCATTGCTTCCGGCGATTTTGATAATGATGGCGATATTGATTATGTGATCGGGAATGCCGGGCAAAATTCTTTTTACAAAGCATCTCAAAAATATCCGGTATCTGTTTATGCAAAGGATTTTGATAACACCGGCAACTACAGCGCCTTCCTTTCATCGTATATACCTGCAAGCCAGCAAGACACTTCTAAAAAAGAATTTCCTGCCAATAACAGGGATGATATTATAAAGCAAATGATAAGATTTCGGGCCAGGTATCCTAATTATAAATCGTATGCAAATGTTACGATGGATTCCTTTTTTACAAATGAACAATTAGCAGGTGCTTTAATATTAAGAGCCAACAATTTTAATTCCTGCTATTGCCGTAATGATGGCGGCGGTAAATTCACCCTAATTCCTTTGCCGTTTATGGCGCAACTTTCTGCATTAAATGGAATGATTGCAGATGACTTTGATGGAGACGGCAATATTGACGTAGCAATAAACACAAATGATTTTGGCACTGATCTTACATCCGGGCGATATGATGCATTAAATGGTTTGTTGTTGAAAGGCGATGGCAAGGGTGGTTTTACGCCACAATCAATCCTTGAGAGCGGTATCTTCATTCCCGGCGATGGAAAAGCATTAATAAAACTGAGAGATAAAAATGGCAGATACCTGCTCGCTGCCTCCCAAAACCGGGGCCCTTTAAAAGTATTTGAACTTAAAAAAGATATAACAAATATTCCTTTACAACCTAATGATGCAAGTGCCGAAATCATCTTCAAAAATAGCAAGAAACAAAAGCAGGAATTTAATTACGGATCTTCCTTTATTTCACAATCGGCGAGGTTTATAACTATTAATAAAAATGTTTCTTCATTAATTATTACCGATAGCAATGGCAAAACAAGAAAGATGAATTTTTAAGAGAAATAATTTTATATAAAACATCCTGCTCTATCTTTTATTGCTGATGTATAATTGATGTTAGCAATGTTCTAAGGCCACTCTAAAGAAGGAAACTAACGCTGCCGACTACCCGAAAAATTAACTTTTATAGTTCTACATATCTGGATGGCATAGTGCCTCGCATGATTCCAGAATAGCGGAAAACCCGAATACATTTCAAATTGTCGCAGGGCTAAATCCAAATGGCTTATAAAAATACGAATCACGCTATTGAAGCCGTTTTAAAGAAAAGCCTAAAACTTACGGCCTACCCGAAAAACGATCGGCATGTGGTTCATTTCAAAATGAAATTGTGTTTGCATGATTCAAAAAAATATGGCGGGAGAACCCGCCATACTTAAAACTGCTTATGAAAATTCTACCTTTGAGAAATGGTTGTTTAACAATAGAGTCTGGTATCTCAGTAACCAGGATTTTGTTTTATCAGGTTATTACTCTTTTTAATTTCATCGTTTGGAATAGGAAATAAGTAATGATCATCCCCCTTCCATGGAGCCCTTACTTCAGCTTCAGGAATAATTCCATACTGAAAAGTTAATTTACCCAGCAGGTCTCCTGGTTGAGCGCCCGTCCAATCCATAGTTACACTGCTCAAGCCTCTTATTGGGATGTCGACATGGCCCGGAGCTGCCTTCCAGCGCATGAGGTCCCAAAAACGGCAATCTTCAAGGTTTAATTCAATAGCTCTTTCATTCCTGTAATCTCTAACGAGATCGGCTCCCGTACTCGTTATATCAGGCATGTTGGTTGATGGTCTTTCCCTTACTAAATTTATATAATCACGGGCCACATCTTCATTTCCCAAAGCAATCTGTATCTCAGCATAATTCAGGTAAAATTCTGCAAGCCGCATAAAAACAACGGCCTGGTTATAAGGATAATCATAACTGGCACGTGGCCCCGTAAAGTCATCTAGCTTTTTAAACGTATAGCCAGTTTGCACCCGCCAGTGAAAAGGCGTTAATCCTTTAACCCAGTATGTTTTTGAATCCCTGCCAAAATCAAATAAGTCCTGCCCGTTGTAAGCATCTACCTTATTAGGATTCTGGTATGGAGGGGCATTATTCGGGTTGGGATTTGCATCTTCCCAATATTCGTAAACTCTTGTTGTACTCTTTGCTCCGTCATTTATTGTAAACGGCCCTGCTCCGGGATAAACAATCAGGCTTTTAAAGCGGGGATCGCGGTTTTTCCAAAAAAATTGAGGATCGTATCCTGAAGCAGGATTTACCGTTACACCATCAGCGAGGTAAGGATATTCCCCATTAGTCATTTCAAACATATTCACAAAAGTTTGTGTTGGTACCAGCCTCTGCCTCGCATCGAACCCAGCAGGCCAATAATCATAATTATATCCCCAATCCGGCGCCTTGTTATTGACAGTAGAAGCTTTACCAAGAATTATTTCATCGGTTTTTATTGGATTAAAAAAAAGATCATCATAAGTTGGATGCAACGTAAAACCCAGATCAAGTACTGCTTTGGTTGCTACTTCTGCAGCTTGCCATTTTGCCTTATCATTTGTGGGATTGTTCAGCGGGCTTGCCATGTACAGCAGCATCCTTGCCTTTAATGCCATTGCTGCAGCCTTGCTTATCTTTCCTGATTGAGGTGTAATGCCATCTAACAATGTTATAGCCGATTCACATTCGCTTAAAACAAAGGCTGCACATTCATCATAAGTATTTCTTGGTACATTAAAACTTGAATCTTTAAGGGTGAAACTGCTGGTGATAAGAGGAACGCCACCATAAGTACGAATCAATTCAAAATACATCCAGGCACGCAAAAAATGAACTTCTCCTTTCATTGGGCGAAGTACAGCAGTGTCTATTGTGGAAGTTTCTATTTTTTCAAAAAACAGGTTTGCTTTCCTGATATAGCTGTATTCTTCATTCCAGATATTAGTGAGATCTGTTATATTATCCGCAGAAATATTGCCTTGAAGGTATTCACGAATGCCTGCAGCCCTGTCATGTGTTTCGGGCTGGTCAACGGCTACGTCAGTCAGTGCCTCGTATCCGCCGCTGCCGGGGCTCCATGGTGGCTTAATACCATTGTAAATATTATACACATAGTTTTGAAGAAAAGAAGCATCCGCAAAAACAACATCTTCGGATAAAGAGTTTAATGGCTTTTTATCCAGCAGATTCTTTTTACAGGAACTAAACCATGCTACTAAGCCGCACAGTATAATTACAATAACTGCTTTGGCCATTTTATTATTTATCATTGAATATTTCATAATGTTTCTGTTTAAAAAGTAAGATTAAGGCCAATATTCAGGGTTTTCATATTCGGATAAACTCCGCCATTCGAGCTTAAAAATTCAGGATCACCAAAGCCATACTTCTGAAGATTATTATAAATCATAAATAAATTGTCGGCGGATACATAAAACCGTAATGAAGAAATCTTAACCTTAGAAATTAAATTCGTTGGAAGGGTGTATCCAAGTTCTGCTGATTTGAAACGGAGAAACGTAAGCTTATGATAATAAAAATCGCTGTTTGACCCGGCAACTCCATTAGGTTCAATCATTGGGAGTATACTGTTAACGTTTTCCAGTGAGTAGCTGTTCTTAGCTACATATTCCAGCCCGTTACCATTTGCCCCGGAATTAAATCCATTATTTAATTGCCATTTTGCGCCGCTTTGACCTTGTAATAAAATGTTTAAACCAAAATTTTTATAATCAAACCCAAAGTTAAAGCCGAATTGCATTTTTGGAAACGCACTCGCATCATACCTGTAAGTATCATTGCTATTAATTTCGCCATCGCCATTCAAATCCGCAAAAATCAATCCTCCAAGTGAGGCACCTGGATATTTTATGTTGTTATCAAGGTCTTTTTGTGTCCTGAAAATTCCGATAGCTTTATATACTAAAACAGCATCAAGGGGATTTCCTTCCAGTTTCTGGTAAGCTTCTGCCAGAGGAGCTTCGTCAAAAAAGATAATTTTGTTTTTATTAAAAGATATGTTACCATTAAAATCGAAGTTTAGTTCTCCGAAACGGTCATGATATCCTGCCTGAAATTCAGCTCCCTTGCTATCCATCTTTCCAATATTTTCGTCCGGAAGTGATAGCCCGGTATAGCCGGGAATGGATGCTTGTCTTTTCCCTAATATGTTCGATGTTTTACTTTGATATACATCTACTTCAAAAGTGATTTTATTATCTAATAGCCCCACTTCCAGGCCCAGGTCTGTTTTTTCACTAACCTCCCAGGTTATATTAGGGTTCGGGGTAGTTGTGGGTGCAACACCTCTTACATCAGTGCCGTTAACAACCCAACCAGTTGAATATCCATACGCTCCAATATATTGAAAGGGATCCACCCTGTCATTACCCAGCTTTCCCCAGGACGCTCTCAGTTTCAGGTTACTAAATATGTTTTGAGGAATAAAAGATTCTTTGCTTAATACCCATCCTACAGATGCCTGCGGAAAAAATCCAAACCTGCTGTCCTTCGGGAAGATAGTGGAGCCATCGTACCTGGCACTCAACCCAAGCAGGTATTTACCTCTGTAAGCGTAAGCTGCACGGCCAAAAACATTTTCCCTGGCAGATTCTGTCGCACTGCCATCGTTGTTCCAATTTTGGCGGTCAGTACTTCCGGCAAAAAGCTGATCAATCAAAGGAGATTGATAACCGAGCCGCTGGGCCCAGAAATAATTGTCTTTATACTCGCTCTGTTCATAAGCAACGAAAATGTTTATATCATGGTCATCATGTATCCGTTTATTATACGATAGCTTTATGTTTTCAGTAATTCGCTGGCTTCTTGTAAAGTCTTCCCTTAATCCAATATCTTCTATTACTCTGGATGGTTTCTTAACAATATTGCCTGACGCATCTTTTTCATAATAAAACCACGTATAGTTAAAAGTTTTATTGTAGTTCAAAGTTTTGTCAATAGAGGCGAAACCTTCCAGCGATAACCCTTCTACGAAGGGCATATTATACTTAAAATTTATAATACCTGAAGCAACATCTGCTGTGTATTTCCGGTAGCCCGGGCTTAGTAATCTTGCTGCGGGGTTTGATTGAGACCAGCCTTCGCCGGGATACCTGTAATCTCCTCCAATGTATGCTTCTTGTAGCGGGCTCGTATTTGCGAGTGCCCCGATTCCCCCCCCACCCCCAGCCTGTGGTGTTTGTGTATATTTTTCTCTTAGAGAAATATCTAACCCTACTGAAAAACTATTGGTAACCTGAACATCCATATTACTTCTCAGGTTGTATTGCCTGAGCTTTGTTGTCTTATCTCCACGAAGAATACCGCCCTGCGATACCGTACCAATAGAATTGAAATATTTAAATTTGTCGGTGCCGCCCCGCATGGTAAGCGATTGTCGGGACTGGCTTATCGGTTTTCCAATTAATGCTTTCCACCAATCCTCAGCTCTCCTGTCACCGTTCTCAAAACTTTTTACAAAGTCATCGGGAAAATCTGGTGGCGTTCCTTCTAAAAGCCTCCTGTCATTAAGAACTTTCATATACTCAAGTGCATTAGCTGATCTTACTCTGGTCGTTGGAGATTGCCATGACTGGTTTTCATTGAAATCAAAAACCGGCTTGCCGGTTTTACCGCGTTTTGTAGTTACAAGAATTACGCCTCCCGCAGACTGTGCTCCGTATATTGCCGCAGATGCATCTTTTAATACGGAAATTGTTGCTATATCATTGGGATCCAGCCTGTTTAAGCCATCGGGATCAGCGTTGGCGACTCCGTCAATAACTATCAGTGCGGAACTGTTGCGATAAGTGTTCGCACCTCTTACTAAAATTTGTGCATCATCAAAACCAGGAACAGCACTTCTTTGATTTACATACAGCCCCGCAAGCCTTCCTGAAAGCGAATTGGAAAGCGACACTGCATTTGATTGTTTAAGCTTCTCGCCTGTTACCTGTACAACAGCATTCGTAAGCTCTGATTTTTTTTGGGTACCATAGCCAACCACCACTACTTCATCTAGCTTTTTTGAAGTTAATTCCAATGTAACATTTATTTCACTTGAAGAACCAACGGTTATTTCCTGGCTTACATATCCAACAGCAGAAATTACCAATACACTATTTTCGCCTTTGACTTTTAAAGAAAAATTTCCTTTTTCGTCCGAAACCGCTCCGTTTGTCGTTCCCTTTTCCTGAACGTTTACTCCACGTATGGCGTTTCCTAATGCATCGGATATTTTTCCACTTACTGTTATATCAATGAAATTTCCAACATAATAGTTAGAAAAAAGATGATCCACATCATTTTTGAAAGGTCCTTTATCTGCCGCCGAAGCTCCATAAAATAAAAAGCCTGACACCAGGAACATCAAAAGATGTTTCGTTTTAAAGCCAACAATTATTAAACTATTTCGCATAAAAAGTATTTATTAGTTAAAGGTTGCCAATATTTAGTTAAGGATATAAGCCGCATAAATCTCTTCCATTATTAATTTTTTAAAAAATGTTCATGTGTAAATTTTTAATTATTTATCTAACAGGGATATAAGCAAATTATAAGCAATCATCGGGGCAGATTAGAATTGTAAAATAAATTACATGTTCAAACATACTAACATATTTTAACAAAACAGCTTTTTTAAATAAATATTTTTTAAATAAAGAATTCATTTTTATAAAGCTTTTGTTGTTACCAATTTGCTTGCAACCGTTTGTAAGTTGGTAATTGCAGTAAACAGTACCCCAGCCGATCCACGAAAATTTCCCGAGCCCGCCGGTTTGCCGTCTATAGTGTACCATTCATAAAAACCATCATTGTCAAGCACTCTTTTAATAAAGGGCGTTAGCTCACTGTATGCCTCTTTAATAAATCCGTAATGCACTAATTCGTTGATCATGCGTGCGCCAAACCAGGTCCAGTCTCCACCATTCTGATAACCATAAGGATACATTCCTTTATTCTTAAAAAAGCCTTTAGGGTAAACAGGGTAAATTGTTAAACCAATTGACATGGCGCCGGACGCTTTTACATCATCCAACATTTGTTGATTTACATTTTCAATTTGTTTTTTATTCAGCAGTCCTGCTTCTATAGCAACTGCGGTACCGCCGTGATAATTAATTTTGCTTTCATCAAATGAAGGAGAAAAAGGCGAGCCATTTAAATAAAGATGTGGGATAAATTTTTGCAGCTTATTATCCCATAAGTATTTCATTATATTCTTCCTGATGTTTTGACGAATATTTTTCCAATGTTCATTTCCTGGGAAAAGTTCTATGTAATTATTCAATGCAATTACCAGCATTGCATTATCATAAATATCGATTGCAAGATGGCTCGAACTATCCATCACTACTCCCCAGGGTGTTTCAGGTTGCACATCGCCCCAGTCAACAGTTGTAGCGCCATAGATAAGTCCATATTTTTTGGAAAATCTTTTTGCCATTAAAAAATTTAAAGCATCCGACATCCTGGATTGTACTGTTTTTCCCGCAATTATTTCTGAAAGAAAACCTCTGTCTTTTGTTGCTTTCACATATTTATATACCGCTTGTATAAGCGACGTTTCCTGGTCGGTTTCCACAGTATTTTTATGGCCTTCAAATTCCGGAGCATTAGGGCTTTGGATATAATCATATCCAACATTTGCTTTCTTTTTAGGAATATAGCCATCAATAATATTTCCATCATCACCCTGCATTTGAAAAAATACTTCAAGCCTTTTTTTTATAGAATCTCTTGGCATAACCTCGCAGGAAAGATCGATGAATGTATTAAAATCCCTTATCCACACTTCACCATAGCCCGAGCCTGCATTAAATCCGGTTTTAATTAAATCGGTCGCCATTGTCTTCACACGATTCAATGTGCTGTCATTACGTATTTTAATAGCAAGGGCTTGCGATGATTGTGCCTGTACCTGGAAACAAAAAAATAATCCGGAAAGAAAAATAATACCTGATCTTAATTTTATAAAAGGCCTCACCCCAACCCCTCTCCGAAGGAGAGGGACAAGAACTTTTATCTGAAAGATTTGAAAAAGAATCATAGAATTTTGAGTAAAACATTAATAAAAAAATATGATTTGAGCATCATGAAAAATTGAATTCCTCTCTACTTATTTTCCGGCATTGAAGGTGGTGCATCACCTGGTTGGCTTCCCCAATTTTCATTTGGCTTATCTCCCATAATTAATATCAGCTTGCCACCTTTAACCAACTCATCATGATAAAACCAGGGCTTGTCAAGTTTC
>Ga0207657_10006524_pt1 | contig 12087 bp, 11 predicted proteins | sample KBSC33metaG_FD_184316 | JGI IMG/M metagenome (GOLD analysis project Ga0207657, IMG submission 184316) | Corn rhizosphere microbial communities from Kellogg Biological Station, Michigan, USA - KBS C3-3 metaG (SPAdes) (version 2) | ecosystem: Host-associated > Plants > Roots > Rhizosphere > Soil ...
ATCTCGATGGAGCAGGGCCCCGCGGTCGCCTATGCGCTGAACGCGCTGGAGGAGCGCGGCATCCTCTTCGTCTCCCCCGGCGAGATGCTCTACGAAGGCATGGTCATCGGCGAGAACGCCAAGCCCCAGGACCTCGAGGTCAATCCCCTGAAGTCCAAGCAGCTCACCAACTTCCGCGCGAGCGGGAAGGACGAGGGCATCCGCCTGACCCCGCCCAAGCGGATGAGCCTCGAGCAGGCGATCGCCTACATCCAGGACGACGAGCTGGTCGAAGTCACGCCCAAGGCGGTGCGCATCCGCAAGCGCTTCCTCGACCCGCACGAGCGCAAGCGCGAGGCGAGGAAGCTCGAGGCGGCTTAAGCCTTCTTTGCCATCTGCTGGATTAACTGCCACTCCTCATCGCGCACCGGCGCGACCGACAGGCGCGACTGGCGGATCAGCTCCATGCTGGCGAGGGCCGGCTCGGCCTTGATCTCGGCGAGGGTGACGGGGCGGGGCAGGGGCCGCACCGGCTCGACCCGGACGCGGACCCAGTCCGGGGCCTTGGGGTCGGGCTCGGCGGCACGGGTCACCCGCATGATGCCGACCACCGCCTTGTCGGACATGCTGTGGTAGAAGAACGCCTCGTCGCCGGGTTTCATCGCCTTGAGGTGAAGCCGCGCCGCATTGTTCCGGACGCCGTCCCACTCGGTCGTGCCGTCGCGCATCAGGTCGCTCCAGCCGTAGCTCTCGGGCTCCGATTTCATCAGCCAATATGCCATGATTCGCTGTTAACCATGCCGCGGCTCGAGGCAAACCGGTGCGGGCGCGCAATGAGCTGCGGTGAACCGTGCTTAAACAACGCCCGAACTGGGAATCGGCAATAAGTTCCGACGCTTATCCTGTGGATGGCTCGACTCGCCGCTGGCTCACTTGGACTCGCCGGGCGGTTAACATATCTGGGTTTTCAGCGAATGAGCGAGGAGCATCGAGGCGCTTGAGACGCCGGGCTCCAGGGCAAGACGGACGAACATCCCCGCTGGGTTTCAAGTGCGCTTAGGCGCCCCCAGCGGCCGTTCCTCCGCCAGGGTAGGGATACGAAAAGTTGGTAAAGCTTCTCGGCGGTCGCGCTGCGGCCGCAGTCATCGGCTTTTTCATGCTGGCCATCGGTTCGAGCGCGAATGCGCAGGACGTCGCCAGCAGCGCCGCGTCGCTGGTTCGACCGGCGGTCGCTGTGACCCAGGCGCAGGCGGCTTCGTCCGTGACCGTCAAGATTGCGTCGGCGTTGGCGACGGAAGCGGCGTGGCTCTACAAGGGCGGCTGGGGCCTCGACGCCCTGGTGAACAAATATGCGACTAGCGCTCAGCTCGACGAGCAGACCAACTGCCTCGCGACCGCCGTCTATTTCGAAGCGCGCGGCGAGAGCGCGGAAGGGCAGCTCGCGGTTGCTCGCGTGGTCATGAACCGCGCTGCCTCCGGCCGCTATCCGTCCGACTGGTGCAGCGTCGTCAAGCAGCCCTGGCAGTTCTCGTTCGTCAATCCACACAGCGGCCAGTTCCCGCAGGCCGATACCGGCTCGATGGCGTGGCAGCGGGCCGAGGCGGTCGCCCAGCTGGCGGTCGCCAACGTCGTCCCGAGCGTCGAGCCAGACGTGCTGTGGTATCACGCCAATTATGTGGCGCCGTCGTGGGGCCGCCGCCTCGCGATGGTCCAGAAGATCGGCGCGCACATCTTCTACCGCGCGTAACCAAGTTAACCTGGAGGGGTGAAGGCGTCCCGGACTGCAGGAGTCCGGGGCGCCTTTTTCATTCCGGCGTACCTGCGCCGCGTCTCGCCGATAACCTGTTCAAGAGGGATTCGCAGCCGATGCTTGCCGTGCAAGCATCCAAGTCACGGATATTCCGGGGGGAATTTTCGGGCTGCATTCCCTTTGGACGAGTGGGGAGGACGTGCCGGTGCTGAAGATCCTGATCGTCGAGGACGACAGCCAGCTGGCGGTGACCCTGAAATATCTGGTCGAGGACAATCCCCGCTACCGCGTGATGGCGATCGCGGACGATGCCGACGGAGCGATCGCCGCTGCCGAGGAATATGAACCCGATCTCGTGCTTCTCGACCTCCATTTGGCACACGGCACGACCGGTTTTTCGGTCGCGGTCCGCCTTAACGACCTCGGCGTCCCGTGCCTCTTCGTCAGCGGCAAGGCGCCGCGCTTTCCGATGCCCGACCTTGCCATCGGCTGCCTCATGAAGCCTTTCACCGCCGAGGACGTACACCGCTCGCTCGCCGCCGCCGAGGATCTGCTTCGCGGCCGCGAGGCGCATCGCCCGAAGATGCCGGAAAACCTGACGCTCTATGAACCCGTCGAGCCGCCGTCCGGCGCCGAACCCGGCTTCATTCCTTCGAAGCGATCTCTACGGACGCGGCTCGAGCACTGGATTTCCAGCCACCACCATTAGAGGCGCATCATGCCCTTGCGCGGTTCACGCAGCCCCATGGTGGTTTCAGTGAGGCGGACCCCGGCATCGAGCAGCGCCTGACGGCGGCCCTTGATATCCGCATTGCGCTGGATCGCCTCATATTCGAGCAGTGGCGAGATGCATGGGTGGCCCAGCGTCCGCTCAACGAACGTCGCGGTCCGTGGCCAGCGCTGGGCATCGACCGCGAACCCGGCATAGAAGCCATTCTGGAAGAAGCTCGCGAGGGCAATGTCGGCGAGGCCAATGTCACCGAACAGGAAGCCATCGGCCGGCACTTCGCCCTCGAGATAATCGAGCGCGTCCGGAATGTCTTCGCTCAGCGACTTTTCGATCCGGGCCTGGTCGCCAGGCTCGCCCCAGACCAACGGGTGGACGATCTTCTGGTAGAACAAGCCCCAGATGAACACGTCGCCGAGGCGCGTATCAGCATATTCCTCGAACCAGCGGGCGCGGGCTCGATCCTTTGGGTTGGCCGGGACCAGCGGACGGTGCGGATAGGCATCGTCGAGATAAGCGCAGATGACGCTCGAATCGCTGACCGAGAAGTCGCCGTCGATCAGCACCGGGATCCGACGAAGCGGGCTCAGGCGCTGATATTCATCGTTGCCGAAGAAGGGCGTAATCGGGTCGACCTCATAGTCCAGCCCCTTGAGGTTCATGCACGCCAGCACCTTGCGGACATAGGGGCTGACGAAGCTGCCGATGATCGTGAGCGGCTCTGCCATGGCGCTGACATGCAGCCGTTGCGGGTGGTCTGCAAGCGGGCTGGACGCGCTGCAAAAGTAGCGCTACATATGTAGCGTATTTCAATAAGGAAGCTCAGCATGCGCAGGATTTTCCCGCTTCTTACCGTCGTCGTGGCGTTCTCCGCTCCCGCATTAGCCGCCGAAGTCGTGCCAGTGCCTCAATTCCGGTCCGTTGAATTGCGCGGCGGCGGCGCGGTCACGGTGGTGCCGGGCCCGGCCGACCGGGTCACGATCCTAGAGGGGAGCAGCCAGTTCACCCACATGCGCGTCGAGCGCGACGGGAAGCTCATCATCAATACCTGCGACGAGCGTTGCCCGAGGACGTACCGACTGCGGGTGGAGATCCAGTCGCCTGACGTTCCGGATCTCGCCATTTCGGGTGGCGGGGCGATCGAGACCAGGACCGGCTTCCGCCGGCAGGCGAGTCTCGCCGTTGCGGTCAAGGGCGGCGGCCACATCGACGCGCGCGGGGTCGAGGCAGGCTCGGTATCCGCCGCGGTCCATGGAGGCGGACAAATCCTCGTGCGGCCACGCTCGAGCCTGTCGGCGGCAATCAATGGCGGCGGCCTGGTTCGGTTCTGGGGAAATCCGCAGGTTTCGAGCGCCGTCCACGGCGGAGGTGCGGTTCTGCGCGGCTCCTGAGGCGCTGACGCCGCCGCGATAGGCGGCTATGGTCGTCGTCCGTGGGGCCAGCCGACCATGTTCTAGCGATCGACCAAGGCACGACGTCGACGCGCGCAATCCTGTTCGACGGCGCAGCGCGCGCTGTCGCGGTCGCCCAGCGCGAGCTCGAGCAGCATTATCCCCAGCGAGGCTGGGTCGAGCACGAGCCCGAGCAGATCTGGCGCGATACGATCGCCGTTGCACGCGAGGTGCTGGCGCAAATCGACCCGGAGCGGGTCGCTGGAATCGGCATCACCAATCAGCGCGAGACGATCGTCGTTTGGGACCGCACAACCGGCGAGCCGATCCATCGTGCGATCGTGTGGCAGGACCGGCGCACCGCCGACGAGTGCGCGCGGCTCAGCGCCGAGGGCTGCGAGGCGCTGGTTCAGGGGAAAACGGGATTGCTGCTCGACCCCTATTTTTCGGCCACCAAGCTCGCCTGGATACTCGACAACGTGCCAGGCGCGCGCGAGCGCGCCCACAAAGGCGAACTGGCGGCCGGGACAATTGACTGCTTCCTGCTGTGGCGGTTGACCGGCGGCGCGGTGCACGCGACCGACGTCACCAACGCGAGCCGAACCTCGCTCCTCGACATTCGCAGCGGAGCCTGGGACCCCGAGCTGTGCCACCTGTTTCGAGTGCCCGAGCCGCTGCTTCCGCAAGTTCGTGACAATAGTGGCTTTTTCGGCACCACCGCGGCCGAGGTGTTCGATACGGCCCTGCCGATCGCCGGAATGGCCGGAGATCAGCAGGCGGCGTTGTTCGGCCAGGCCTGCTTCCACCAAGGCATGATCAAGTCGACCTACGGCACCGGCTGCTTCATGCTGGTCAACACCGGCACCGACGTCGTCAATTCTCGGCATCGGCTGCTGACCACGCCAGCCTACCGGCTGGCGGGCGAGACGACTTACGCGCTCGAAGGTTCGATCTTCGTTGCCGGGGCGGCGGTCAAATGGCTGCGCGACGGTCTGGGCGTGATTGCAGACGCGGCCGAGACCGAGAGCATGGCAACGCTGGTTGCCGACAGTCACGGCGTGATCATGGTCCCGGGATTCGTCGGACTTGGCGCGCCTCACTGGGACCCCGACGCGCGGGGAGCGATTTTCGGGCTGACCCTCGACGCGACCGGAGCGCACCTGGCACGTGCGGCTCTGGAGTCCGTCGCCTTTCAGACGCTCGACCTCATCGAGGCCATCGGGAAGGATTATGCCGGCCCGGTTGAGGCGGTCCGCATCGACGGCGGTATGGCTGCAAATGCCTGGCTCGCGCAGTTTCTTGCCGACCTGCTGCAGGTGCCGGTCCAGCGGCCTCTTAACCTCGAGACCACCGCGCTTGGGGCGGCCTTCCTTGCAGGGCTTGCGACCGGCGTCTGGGACGGGCTGCCGGCCTTGGAGCGCACCTGGCAGCGGCGCGACAGCTTTGCTCCAGCAATGACGCCCGACCGGCGCGAGGAGTTGATCCGAACGTGGCGCGATGCCGTTCGCCGGACGCTGTCGAAGCGCTGAGCGTGGGTGGATGCCCCGCGTGGATTCGAACCACGATTGACGGAGTCAGAGTCCGTAGTCTTACCATTAGACGACGGGGCAGCTTGGGAGCGCGCTAGGTAGAAAGGGCCTTCCAGACTGTCAACGGCGGGTCCCGGACTTGCTCTGGACTATCAACTTGTGATTAAACCCGAACCAAGTCAGCCGCCCGCATTGGGCGGTGCAGGACAGGAACGGGCGTAGTCATGGCGCAGGGAGTCGCCAATGCGCCGGCTCTGCAGCACGGGTATCGCGAGCAGGGCGGGCCGTCGAACCAGGGGTTTTCGCCGCGGCGGGAGCGTCAGCGCCACACCTATGGCGCAATCGACCTCGGGACCAACAATTGCCGCCTGCTAATCGCCCGGCCGACCGAAGGCGGCTTCACGGTCATTGATGCCTTCTCACGCATCGTTCGCCTGGGCGAGGGCCTGTCGCGCACGGGTGAGCTGTCTCAGGATGCCATGGACCGCGCGGTGGGCGCACTCGGCGTCTGTGCCGAGAAGCTCAGGCGCCGGAACGTCTCGCTGTCGCGCTCCGTGGCGACCGAAGCTTGCCGTCGCGCCAAGAATGGCCGGGAGTTCGCCGAGCGCGTCTACAACGAGACCGGGATCGCCCTCGACATCATCGAGCCGCATGAGGAGGCGCGGCTGGCAGTCCTCGGGTGCCACAAGCTGCTCGAGCCGGGCGACGGGCCGGCGCTGATCTTCGACATTGGCGGGGGATCGACCGAGCTCGTACTGGTCGACCAGGACGAGGGTACGCCCCGGATCCGCGCCTGGTGGAGCGCGCCCTGGGGCGTCGTCTCGCTGACGGAGAGCGAGGGCAGGGAGGCGCTGGAGGGGCCCGACCGGCTGAAGGCCTATGGCCGCATGCGCGAGCGCGCACGCCGTTCCTTCGCGAATTTCGCGACGATGCTGCCCGAGAACCGCAAGGGCATCCGTTTGCTCGGCACCAGCGGCACGGTGACGACGCTCGCCAGCGTGCACCTGGCACTCCCGGCCTATGACCGGCGCGCCGTCGACGGCCTCCATGTCCCGATCGAGGCGATGCAGAAAATCAGCGGCATGATCGCCGGCATGGATTATGACGAGCGCTCGTCGCTGCCCTGCATCGGCAATGAGCGGGCGGACCTGGTCGTCGCCGGCTGCGCGATTCTGGAGGCGATCATCGAAATCTGGCCGGCCAAGAACCTTGGCGTTGCCGACCGCGGCATCCGCGAGGGCATTTTGCGCTCGCTGATGGCACGCGACGGCTGGCAATTGTGAAGAGGGTAAAGACTGCCAAAGGTCGCAAGGTTTCGTCGACGCGCTGGCTCGAACGGCAGCTCAACGACCCATATGTGAGGCGCGCAAAGGCCGAGAATTACCGCAGCCGCGCCGCGTACAAGCTGCTCGAGCTGGATGAGCGCTTCGGGCTGCTCAAAGGCGCCAAAGCGGTGGTCGACCTTGGTATCGCTCCCGGCGGATGGACCCAGGTCGTCCGCCGCAAGGTCGCGGGCGCGACGGTGGTCGGCATCGACCTTTTGCCGACCGATCCAATCGAAGGCGTCACGATCCTGCAGATGGACTTCATGGACGAGGCCGCACCGGATCGGCTGCACGAGGCCCTCGGCGGCCCCGCCGACCTCGTCCTATCCGACATGGCGGCGAACACCGTCGGCCATCAGCAGACCGACCATTTGCGAACCATGGCGCTGGTCGAGGCGGGGCTGGAGTTTGCGCGCGAGGTGTTGAGGCCGGGAGGCGCCTATGTCGCGAAGGTACTCGCCGGGGGCGCCGACAACCAGCTGGTCGCCGAGCTCAAGCGGAGCTTCACGACGGTGAAGCACGCCAAGCCGCCCGCCAGCCGCAAGGATTCGAGCGAATGGTACGTCGTCGCGCAGGGCTTCAAGGGAGGCGAAGGTCGCGCGGAAAGGCAACTTAATTTGTCAAACGCAAAACAGCGGTGAAAGCTAAGGCTCAATCACCGCGCGCTCGACGCGCTTCGTACCGGGAGCACATGGCGCGCGCTTCGTCCGACAAGGCCAAGGGCCATATTCAGACCGCAATCGACGGTCTGCGTGAGCACCCGCTGGCGCAACTGGGCCCCGGACTCATCACAGGAGTGGCTGACGACGATCCGAGCGGGATAGCGACCTACTCACAGGCCGGCGCTCAGTTTGGCCTGAACATGCTTTGGACGATGCCGCTTGCTTATCCGCTAATGGCTGGGGTGCAGTTGATGTGCGCCAGGATCGGACGCGTCACTGGGAAAGGACTTGCGGCAAACATCAAGTCCGCCTTTCCACCTTGCGTCCTGTACGGATTGGTGTTGCTGCTGCTGATAGCGAATACACTGAACATCTCGGCCGATCTCGCGGCGATGGGCGAGGCTGGTGAGTTGGTCACACATGTCGATCGTCACGTGGTAACAATCGGGTTCGTGGTCGCTTCCCTCGGTCTGCAGATCTTCATTCCATACCACCGCTACGTCTTCTTTCTGAAATGGCTCACACTTTCCTTGCTCGCCTATTTCGCGGTGGTCTTCATGGTGCGCGTACCCTGGACCGACGTCCTCCATCGAACCTTCGTTCCGCAGCTTCGCTGGGATGGCGATGCTGCGATGGTCGTGGTCGGCATTTTTGGCACGACGATCAGTCCATACCTGTTCTTCTGGCAGGCCTCGGAAGAGGTCGAAGACATGCGGGAACATCATGACCACCGGTTGATGAGCGATCCTGCCGCCGCGCCCGCTGAACTGGACCGCATAAACTTCGATACGTGGTCCGGCATGTTCTATTCCAACCTGACCGCCTATTTCATCATTTTGGCGACCGGAGTGACGCTGCACGCGGCGGGCGTGAGGGATATCCAGACCGCGGCCCAGGCCGCTAGCGCTCTCCGGCCCCTTGCGGGCGATTTTGCCTTCGCGCTGTTCGCCATCGGTATCGTGGGTGTCGGACTGATCGGTGTCCCGGTTCTCGCAGGATCGGCGGCGTACGCGCTTGCGGAGGCCATGAATTGGCAATGGGGCCTCGAACGCAAGGCACAAGATGCGCGCGGATTTTATGGAGTCATCGCGGTTAGCGTTCTGCTTGCGTTCGTCATTCAGTACACGCCGATCAACCCGATGAAGGCGCTTTTCTACAGTGCCGTAATCAACGGCCTTGTTGCCGTGCCGCTTCTGGTCGTCATCGTCCTGTTGGCATCACGCAGAAAGGTCATGGGGAAATATGCGGTTGGTCTGGCCACCAAGGGGCTCGGCTGGATCACCGTTGGCGTAATGGGTGCCGCCGCGGTCGCCATGTTTGCGCTCGGCTGAACTTCAGGCCTTCGCCCGCGCCTTGCCGATTGCCTCTTTCAACATGTCGTAACCGACCGCTCCGTTCATCACCCGGTCGCCGACCACGAACAGTGGCGTACCGGTCGCGCCGAGCTGGCCGGCGAGCTTCATGTTGTTGTTGAGCTCCGCTTCGATCGCCGCATCCGCCGAGGGCTGGGGTGAGATGCCTGCCGCAGCGGCGGCCTGGGCATTGGTTTCGGCGGAGGGCCGGCCCGTGGCCCACAATGTGTCGTGGAATTGCGCAAAACGTCCGAGCTTCGATGCTTCGAGCGAGAGGCGGGCGGACGTCACGCTGTCCGGACCGAGGATCGGCAATTCGCGATAGACGACGCGAAGTCCCTTGTCTTCCTGAAGCAGGCGGTCGACCGCGGGGTTGCTCGCCTTGCAATAAGGGCAGGCGTAATCGAAGAATTCGACCAGCGTTACCTCGGGCTTCGCGGCACCCTTCCACGAGCTTGCGAAGGGCGTCTCGATCGCTGCGCGATTGGCCGAAAGCACCGGTGCGTATTGAGCGTCGCGCAGCGCATCGCTGGCTTCGACCAGAATGTGCGGATCCGCGAGGATTCCGCTTCTGACAATCCGGCTGCCGAGAAGGCCAGGCGCGGCGTACAGCAGCAGCGCAAGCGTCAGCAGCGCGCCGACAATGCCGCCGGCAAGTGCGGCTGTGAACAGGCTGGGCTTCGTGGGCGGCGCCGACGCTTCGGTCTTGTTCACTGCTGTTTCGGATCCCGGTATTTCTTGTCTTTCTTGGCGAGCTCGGCGCGGGACACCATGGCGATATCCTGGGCGCGAAGATAGTCCGGGGTTCCAGGCGGGATTCCCTTCATCGCGAGCTGAGCGCTGGCGAGCGCCATCTTCGGCTGGTTTTCGAGATTGTTGCGCTCCGCGGTCGCGAGCGCAGCACGGGCGGAGTCGCCTTCGCGGTCGTAGATGATGCCGAGCTGGTACCAGGCGAACGGATCCTGATTGTCCTTGTTTACGGCGACCTTGAGGATCTGCTTCGCTTCGGCGAAATTCTTCGGATCTTCCGTTTCGACGAGCGCGTGGCCAAGCATGGCGGCGATCATCGGGGCGTTGCCTGAGCGATCCACGGCTTCCCGCAGCGGCGCGATAGCCTCGCGCGGCTTGCCATCCTCAAGCAGGATCTGCCCCTTGAGCTCAAGGAAATAGGGGTCGTGAGGATCGATCGCGAGGAGGGCGTCCGCCTCGGCCTGCGCTTTGTCGGGGTACCCACCCAGATGGTAGGCGTAGGCGCGAGCATAATGAGCGGGAACGCTCTGGTCGCGCTCGGGATATTTGGTGACCGCGAGCTTGGGATCGACATAGCCCATGAGCTTCGCCTTGACCCGCTGGAACCGAGCCTCCAGCTCGGGGTCCGTCGGCTTGTTGTAGGCGGGATCGGTCCTCACCGTCTGGCCGAGCGCCGTGATCCGCTCTGAATTCAGCGGGTGATCGCGGTCGAAGCTGTCCTTCGAGTAGATCGCGAGACGATATTCCTGGTTCTGCAGCTTGCCGAAGAAGTCGAGAATACCCTTGCCGCTGATGCCGGCCTTGGACATGAAACGAGCGGCAGAGGCGTCTGCGGTCGCCTCCTGAGCCCGGGTGAACGCCATGAACTGGCCCTCCGCAGCGCGCTGCCCGGCCATCATGATCCCCATGCCCGCATCGCCGGCTCCGGCGGCGATCGCGGCCGCACCGAGGACCAGCGAGAGGATGCTGATCCCGGTGGCTGCCTTGGCGCCACTCTGGCTGCGGATGGCGTCTCCGGCGACGACGTGACCTAGTTCATGGGCGACGACGCCCTGGAGCTGGTTCACATTGTCGGTGATCTCGAGCAGCCCCGACTGAACATACACCGTCTGGCCGGTCGCGACGAAGGCGTTCACTTCCGGGTCGTTCAACAGGACGACGTTGACGCTGTTCGGGTCGAGCCCCGCAGCGACGATGAGTGGACGCGACATGTCCTTGAACAGCCGCTCGGTCTCGGTGTCACGCAGAACCGACGGCCCTGAATCGCCCTGAGCATAGGCCGGCCGCACCGTCGCCATGCTCAGCATGACGGCGAGCATCATCATGCGCGCGAGACGGCCCAGCGGCGAGTTCATCGCCGACCGATTAGCATTTCTGGCGCTGAACCCGCGATGAAAGCCGTCTCCCGAACGCGAGCCGCCAAATCAGCCGAACGTCCGCTGCCACCAGCCGGAGCGACGCGGCTCGTTGGCGGAATCCTCGGCCGTGTCGTTATTCGCGGGCGGCGGAGGCGCCGGCTCGGCCGATGCAGCCGGTTCCGCTTCACCGGCAACTGCCTTCTTGGCGCGGCCGCGACGCGGTTTGGGCTCCGGTTGCGCTTCGTCCGCGGTTTCCGCGGGTGGGGCCTTGGCGGGTGCCGGTTCCGAGGGGGTGATCTCAGCCGCCGCGGGGGGCGTCTTGCGCGCCCGGCGTCCCTTGGGCCCCTCGACTTTGCTCGGGACAGGCTGCGGTTCCTCGGCAGGCTCCGTCTCCGCGATGGCCGGCTCGTCCTCGATCGGGCGTTCGACCATCGGCGAACTGGCCGGCTCGACAATGGCCTCAGGAGCTTCGGACGCTCCGCTACGACCGCGGCGTCTGCGGCGGCGTTTGCCTTCGCGCTGCTCCTCGGCCGTCGGCTCCTGGGGGGAGGTTTCGACTGGCTCCTCGTCCTCCTCGGCAGCTTCAATGGCGACAGCCTCGCCGGCCTCGGAAGGTTCGCCGCCCTCGCGACGGTTTCGGCCTCGACCGCCCCTGCGACGGCGACGGCGGCGCCGACCGCCCTGCCGCTCGCCTTCGGCCTCGGCCTCGGCTTCGGCTTCGCGGCCCTCTTCTTCTTCTTCGTGATCGATGTCGGCTGTTTCGTCCGCGATCTCGTCGTCTTCCTCGACGGCCGGTGCTTCGGGGCGAGGAACAGCGACGGGGCGCGGTCCGGAACTGTCGACCGTCATCCGCGCGCCTTCGAAGCTTTCATCGATCTGGACGTCGATCATCACGCCGTAGCGCTGCTCGATATCGGCGAGTTCGGCGCGCTTCTTGTTGAGCACGTAGACGGCGGCTTCCTTGCCGGCGCGCAGCGTGATGCGCTCCCCGCGCCCGCGCGTCGCCTCGTCCTCGAGGATCCGAAGGGCGGAGAGGCCCGCCGAGGCGGCCGTGCGCATGAGGCCGGTGCCGTCGCAATGGGGACAGGGCTTGGTTGAGGCTTCGAGCACGCCGGTGCGGAGGCGCTGGCGGCTCATCTCCATCAAACCGAAGCTCGATATCCGACCGACCTGGATCCGGGCGCGATCGTTCTTCAGCGCTTCCTTCATCGCCTTCTCGACTTTGCGGACATGGCTGTTCTGCTCCATGTCGATGAAGTCGATG
>Ga0207657_10006525_pt1 | contig 12084 bp, 11 predicted proteins | sample KBSC33metaG_FD_184316 | JGI IMG/M metagenome (GOLD analysis project Ga0207657, IMG submission 184316) | Corn rhizosphere microbial communities from Kellogg Biological Station, Michigan, USA - KBS C3-3 metaG (SPAdes) (version 2) | ecosystem: Host-associated > Plants > Roots > Rhizosphere > Soil ...
GGAAGCCCTCGAGTCCCTGGGCGACCCAGGGCCGCGCCGCGGCCAGCGGCTCGGCGGGCCCGCCGACGGCCGAGTAGTCGAGGATCGCGTCCTCGGTGAACACCTGGTCGAGGTCCGCCCAGCTGCGGGTGTCGATCGCCCGGGTGTAGCGGGTGATCACGTCGACGATCTCCTGGCGATCACTGAGCTCGTGGCAGTCCATGGGACGAACTCTAGGCAGAAACTGAAACGAGTTCTAGTATTCGCCGCATGAGGTTCTCCTACGCCGAGGCGATGACCGACGCTGCCTACTACGCGCCGCTCGCCCGGGCTGCGGAAGCCGCCGGCTACACCTCGATGACCGTGGCCGACTCGCTGATCTACCCCGAGGAGTCCGATTCTCGATACCCCTACACCGACACCGGCGACCGCGAGTTCCTCGACGGCAAGGAGTTCATCGAGGCCACGATCCTGTGCGCACATTTGTTCGCGGTGACGACCACCCTGCGGCTGACGCCCTTCGTGATCAAGCTGCCGATCCGGCCGCCGGTGCTGTTCGCCAAGCAGGTCTCGTCGCTGGCGTTCCTCTCCGGCAACCGCCTCGGTCTCGGCATCGGGCTGTCGCCCTGGCCCGAGGACTTCGCGGCCCTCGGGGTGCCGTGGGAGAAGCGCGGCAAGCGGATGGACGAGTGCATCGACATCATCCGCGGACTCAACACCGGCGAGTTCTTCTCCTACGACGGGGAGTTCTTCCAGGTCGAGTCGATGAAGCAGTGTCCGGGCGTCACCGAGCCCGTTCCGCTGCTGGTCGGCGGGCACGCCGACGCCGCGCTGCGTCGTGCGGTGCTGAAGGGCGACGGCTGGATGCACGCCGGGGGCGACGGCGAGGAGCTGGACCGCCTCCTCGGCCGGCTCGCGGAGATCCGCCGTGAAGAGGGAGTCGAGGGTGACGACTCGTTCGAGGTGCACGTGATCTCCTACGACGCCTACGACCTCGACGGGATCAGGCGGCTCGAGGACAAGGGCGTCACCGACTGCATCGTCGGCTTTCGGATTCCCTACATCAAGGGACCGGACACCGAGCCGCTGCAGACCAAGATCGACCACCTGGAGCGGTACGCCGAGGACATCATCAGCAAGGTCGCGCTGTGACCCACGACGTCACGGGCGTCTTCGCCGAGGCGGTCCGCGAGGCCGAGAAGCTGATCGCCAACCCTCCGTTCGAGGTCTCCGACCAGGACGTCGCCGAGGGCTACGACTACCTGGCCGGGAGCATCCGCTCGTCGTTGCAGATGGCCTTCGACTACGACCTCGAGCACCCGGTCCTGATCAACCCGACGCACCAGTACGCCCGTCAGGGGCTCGACAACCCGGACGCGATCTACTTCAACGCCTACCTCGATGCGGGCGCGTCGTACGTCGTCTCCGGGGTGCGCGGCACGACCACCGACCTGTCCTTCCAGATCATGGACGGCAGCTACTCCGCCGAGGGCGCGCCGAACACGGTGGCGGCGTTCGACGACCGCGAGCTGGAGATCGGCCCGGACGGGGCGTTCGAGTGGCGCTTCGGGCCCGAGCTCGGGCTGGGCAAGGGCGCGACGCTGATCGTGCGTGAGGTGTACGACGACTGGAACACGGAGGAGCGCGGCCGGCTGCGCATCCAGCGGCTCGACACCGCCGGGCAGCCCCGTGCTGCCCTGACTCCCGAGCGGGTCGCGAAGCGGTACGCCGTCGCGGCCAAGATGCTCGTCGGGCGGATCCACACCTGGTTCGCCTTTCCGGAGTGGTTCACCTACCAGGAGCCCGTGAACACCCTCACCACCCCGAAGTCGACCGCCGGCGGACTGGCTTCGCAGTTCAGCTCCATCGGCCACTACTCTCTGGCCGACGACGAGGCGATGGTCGTGACGGTCCCGGTGTGCGACGCGGCGCCGTACCAGGCCATCCAGATCGGCTCCCGGTGGTACGTCTCCACCGACTACGAGCACCACCAGACCTCGTTGACCCGGGCACAGTCGCAGGCCGACCCGGACGGGAACCTGCGCTACGTGATCAGCGAGCGCGATCCGGGCATCGCCAACTGGCTCGAGACGACAGGTCACCCGCAGGGCCTGATGATGCTGCGCTGGCAACGCGTCGCTCGCGACCTCACCGCCGGGGACGGCCCACAGGTGGAGGTCGTGGCGTTCGACGAGGTCGGCTCGCGACTGCCGTACCTCGAGGACAACCGGGTCACCCCGGAGGAGTACACCGCCCGCATCGCCGCCCGTCAGGTCGGCATCGCCCGAAGGATGATCAGCTGATGACAGGCTCAACCACCGCGCTGCTGCAGGACAAGGTGATCGTGCTCTCCGGGGTCGGCCCCGGCCTCGGTCGGGCGTTCGGCGAGGAGGCGGCCAAGCTGGGCGCCGACCTGGTGCTGGTCAGCCGCACCGAGAAGCGCCTGCAGAAGATGGCCGAGGTGGTCCGCTCGCACGGCCGGCGGGCTCTCGTCGTACCGACCGACATCAACGACGAGGACGCTCGCGAGCGTCTGGTCGAGGCGTCTCTCGCGGAGTTCGGCAAGGTCGACTGCCTGATCAACAATGCGTTCGGCATCCCCCCGATGGACCCGATCACCACGATCAAGCTGGACGCTCTGCGCGCCGCGCAGGAGACCAACGTCTTCGCGCCGCTGCGGCTCTCGGCGCTGTTCGCCGATGCGCTCGCGGAGACGAAGGGGTCGATCATCATGGTGAACTCCTGCGTGGTCTACCAGTCGCAGACCGAGTACGCCGGCTACAAGCTGTCGAAGGGCACCCTCAAGCACCTCGCCTCCTCGCTGGCCACCGAGCTCGGACCGCGCGGGATCCGGGTCAACAGCGTCGCGCCGTCCTACATCTACGAGGACGTGAACAAGGCGTACTTCGACTGGCTGGCGTCGGAGGCCGGCACGACGCACGAGGAGATCTACCGTCAGAAGGCAGAGCCGACCGATCTCAAGCGCCTGGCCACGCCCGACGAGGTCGCCCGGGCAGCGCTCTTCTACGCCAGCGACCTGGCTTCGTGCGTCACCGGCACGATGCTGAACGTCGACTGCGGCGAGTTCCACGATGACTGAGGTCTCGGCCGACGTGATGCAGCGCGAGCGCGCCGAGGTCGGCAGCTACGAGGACATCGCGGCCGCTGCCCGGCGCACCACCGGGATGGAGGACTTCGGCGGCGACGCCCACGAGGAGGGCCTGCGGATCCTGGTCGACGACCTCAACTCCCCGGAGGCCGGGCTCACCGGTCGGGGGAACTACTTCCAGCGCTCGGAGGTCAAGAGCGCGCTGGTCGGACGGCTGCTGACGCAGGCCCAGTTCAACGCCCGACCCGAGCATGCCGACGTACCCATCGAGCGACCGGTCTTCGTGATGGGGCTCCCTCGCACCGGCACCACCGCACTGCACCGGCTGCTGCACGCCGACCCGATGGCGCAGGGCCTGGAGATGTGGATCACGCAGTACCCCCAACCGCGACCTCCGCGTGCGACCTGGGAGTCCGACCCGATCTTCACCGCGATGCAGCAGGCGTTCTCGGCCCACCACGTCGCCTCGCCGGAGTTCCTCGGCATCCACTACATGGACGCCACCTCGGTCGAGGAGTGCTGGCGGCTGCTGCGCCAGACGGGCAAGTCGAACTCCTACGAGTCGCTGGCCAACGTGCCCCGCTACACCGAGTGGCTCGCGAAGCAGGACTGGACCGACGCGTACGCGCGCCACAAGCAGAACCTCCAGCTGATCGGGCTCAACGACCCGGAGAAGCGCTGGGTGCTGAAGAACCCGTCGCACATGACCGCGCTCGACGCCCTGATGGCGGTCTACCCGGACGCCCTGGTCGTCCACACCCACCGTGACCCGGTGACCTGCATCGCCTCCTCGTGCTCGCTGTCGGCGGAGACGACCGCCGGCCACTCGACGACGTACGTCGGCGAGACGATCGGGCGCACCCAGCTCGATCTCTGGTCACGGGCCTACGCCGCCTTCCACGAGGCGCGACCCAGGTACGACCAGAGCCAGTTCGTCGACGTTGCGTTCTCCGACCTCCGCACCGACCCGCTCGGCGTGACCCGTCGGGTCTACGAGGAGTTCGACCTGCCGTGGACCCCCGACGTCGAGTCGGCCGTCCGCGACATCGACCGCGAGTCGAAGCACGGCGCCGCCAAGCCCTCCCACACCTACTCCCTGTCCGACTACGGGCTCACCGAGGACGAGGTCCGCGCCCGCTTCCGTTGAGTTGGGTGTTGGTTCCCGTTGAGTTGGGTGTTGGTTCCCGTCGAGTCGGGTGTTGGCCTACCCGGCGATCTGTCGATGGCCGCCGTCGCGAACGCCCCTCGCGCGACCCAGGTCGGCGCGCTGCCCGCTCTGCCAACCGGCAGCGCCACCCCCGCCGGTGAGTCGGCGTGGGCCAGCGGTTTGCAGGCGGGGGTACGCCGCTCGCAGCGCGTCCTCTGCCTCGCGCGCGTGATCGGCGAGCACGACCGCAGCCGACGTACCGGCTCGCGCGAAGCGCTCCTCCGCACCCTGCGCAGCCTGCCGCTCGGCCTCGCGGAGACGCCGCCCGACCGCGCCGGCGAAGCCCAGCCACCAGGTGCGCCGGAACGCAGCGACGTGCTCGCCCCACGGCACCGCGGTCGCCAGCATCGCACCGGTCCCTTGCAGCAGCAGGCTGGTGAACAGCATCTCGACGCACGCCAGATCACACCGGCGTCCGAACACGTGGAGCGAGACCTGGCTGCCGTCGTACGACCGCTGCGTGCGCCGTACGCCATGGCACCGGAGCGCATCGGCGATCTCGAAGGCGAGCACGGCCTTCTCAGCGGCGTACGGCGACGACACGTCGAGCACGAGGTCGGCCACGGGCGACCCCTGCGGTGCGCGGTCCTCGAGCAACGCCACGTCGATGCCGTACGCCGCGATCAGCTCAGTCGCCTTCGCAGTGAAGGCCGTCGCCTCTTCGGGCGTGGCGGCGGGATCCTCGGCCTGGGCGAGGAGCTTGCGGATCTTGGCGAGCCGTGAGTCATGCTGGTGCATCGGACCTCCTGAGTGAGCTGGTGTGCCGACAGTCGTCCCGAGCACCGACAACCGGCACAGCGAGGGCCGGAGCGCAGAAACGGTGCCCCCCACTCAATGGGAACGAGGACCCAACTCGTCGGGAACCAACACCCAACTCAACGGGAACCAACACCCAACTCGACAGGAACCGGGACCCAACTCAACGGCGGACGGCTCAGTTGTGGTAGTGGTGGTGGCGGCCGCGACGGCGACGGTGGACCGCGTAGCCGAGGCCGAGGGCGGCGAGGCCGGCGGCGACGAGGCCGGGGGTGTTGCGCAGCTTCTGGTACTCCTCCGAGACGGTCGGCCAGACGGTCTGGTCGAGCAGCAGTCCGGCGTGCTCGGGACCAGGGGTGAGGTCGGTGACCGGAATCGGCTCACCGAACACGATCCGCACCTTCCGTGGCAGCGGCCACTTCCGCTTCTCGGTCCCGGTCATCGCCGCCGGGACGATCACCGCCCCGGTCTCGATCGCGAGCCGCGTGGCGCCACGCTTCGGGGTCCCCAGCCTGGCCGGGTCGGAGACCCGGGTGCCCTCCGGGAACAGTGCCAGCACGTCGCCACGATGCAGGATCGCCCGCGCTGTCTCGATCGCCTCGTCGTCCGACGACCCGCGCCGCACCGGGAAGGCGCCGAGCATGAGGAACAGCCGCCCACGCCAGCCGGTGAACAGCTCCGCCTTGCCCATGAAGTGCAGGCGTCGCCTGACCACGGCTGCCAGGAAGAACGAGTCCCAGAAGCTCTTGTGGTTGGGGGCGATCACCACGGCGCCCCGCTCCGGGATGTGCTCCACGCCGGTCGCCCGAAGCCCGAAGAGGATCCGCAGCAGCGGCACCAGGACCAGTCGTGCGACGAAGTACGCGACCGGGTTGATGCCCTTCTCCCGGGCGAGCCGGTGCGCCTCCTCGTGGGTCAGGCCCATCTCAGGGCTCCTGCTTGCCGGCCTTCAACGCCTGCCAGCCCCAGCGACCCAGCACGGCGGCGATCACCAGGTTGACCACGATCAAGACGGAGTGCGCGACGTAGTACCCCGTCGGCCGATCCTCCTGGGTCTCGATCAACGCCTTCGTGAAGCGTGCATAGGTGAGCACGTTCCAGACGGCGACGAGCAGCAGGACGACGGCATGCTTGCGTTCGAGCTTCACGCCGGAAGCCTACAAACGAGTGATCGCCGACTCGGCCGAGGGCTCAGTCACCGCCGGTAGGCGACGACGTGGACGTCTGGTTCGTGACACCGGACCACGACGCCTTCGCTCCGCTGTGACCGATCAGCACGACGTCGACGAGGGTCGCTCCGGCAAGCAGCACCGACGCTGCGGCCACGGCGACCACCAGGCCCCGCGAGTTCGAGTGACTGCGATGCAGCCAGTACCCCGCGACGGCCACGACCGCCAGCGGGATGACGAACCAGATCAACGTCCCGGCCAGGTCGGCGTGCCGCTGCACCAGGGAGCTCTCGCCGACGTGGTGCTCGAGCTCCTCGCCGGATCCCGTCGACAGGGGCACCAGGCCGCACGCGAGGACGGCCGCGACCGGCGCGACCGGGCCGATCCAGCTGCGGAACCGGCCCTGGACAGCTGCCAGCGCGACGAGCAGCGCAGCCAACGGGACGAGGACGACGGTGGCGTGCACGATGAGCGGGTGCATCGGCAGGCCGAAGACGGTGTCGAGCACAGCGGCACCCTTTCGGTCGATTCAGGGCTGCCGGGAAGTCTCAGGGACTCGTCCTGACGCCCACCTGAACCCCCGGGCCCACGCCCCGCAGCACTATCGACGAGTCGCCACGATCCGGGCCCCGTGCTTCGGGACCGACGTGATGTTGCGGACCTTGGGCACCTCACGCGCGCCGGCCGGCAGTCGCACGTCGTACGTCGTCAGCACCTCGCGCAGCACGGCGACCCCTTCCATCAAGGAGAAGCCGGCACCGATGCAACGGCGTACGCCACCGCCGAACGGGATCCAGGTGTTGGCACTCACCTGACCGTCGAGGAACCGCCCCGGCCGGAAGGCCAGATGGTCGGGGTGGCTGGCCTCCGACGCGTGGGCGAGGATGATGGAGGCGGCGACGTTGGCGCCGGCCGGAAGTTCGACGCCGCCGATCGTCGCCGGCTCCATCAGGTGGCGCACCACCATCGGGATCACCGGGTGCAGTCGCATCGACTCCTTGAGCACCGCCTCGAGGTGGGCGTCGTCGCCCGTGGTGGCGGCGTGGCGCGCCTTCGCCTCCTCGACCGGGTGCGCCCCGAGCTCGTGCAGCGTCCAGGCGAGCGCGGTCGCGGTCGTCTCGTGGCCCGCGAGGAGGAGGGTCACCAGCTGGTCGCGCAGCTCGTCGTCGCCGAGACCCTGGTCCGCAGGATCCTCCTCGTCGCGGACGAGCAGCAACCGGGACAGGACGTCGGTGCGCGTGGCGAGATCGGTCGCAGTACGACGCTCGGCGATCTCGGCGTAGATCACGTGATCGAGGGCTGCCTGGTTCTCGAAGGCTCGGCGCCACGGTCCGAGCCGCTGCAGCCGGGGGAAGCCCCAGCCGAGGAAGACGGCCGGACTGACGTTGACCGTGCGATTCACGAGCGGCCGCAGCTCTGCGAGCCGACGCTCGTCGGTGACGCCGAACACCACTTGGAGGATGACCTCGAGGGTGAGCGCGTTCATCCGCTCCAGCGACCGGAACGGCACACCCTCCTCCCACGAGCCGACTTCGGTCTTCGCGAGTCCCTGCACCATCGACTCGTACCCACGCAGCGCGTGTCCGTTGAACGCGGGCATCAGCAGCTTGCGGGCGCGCTTGTGCTGCGCACCGTCGACGAGCAGCAGCGAGTGCTCCCCCATCACCGGGCCGAGGATCGCGTTCCCCTTGCCGGCGTGGAAGACCGACGGGTCGCCGGCGAAGATCTCGCGGACGTGCTCGGGCCGGTTGAACACGACCAGCCAGCGGCCCTCGGGGAGGATCCGGATCGAGAACACGTCGCCGTACTTCCGGTGCAGGTGCGGGATCCACTGGTGCCGGAACCGCATCAAGGCGATGCTCTGCAGGAGCCCGGGAAACGTCGGCCCGGGTGGCACGGCGTCGGGGGACACCCGGGTCGCCACGCCCTGCGTCAGCGGGCGCATCCGCTCGAAGCGACGCTCGGTGCGTGGGTCGACGTGGGTGCTCATGGGTTCGATCGTATGACGCTCAGGGGATCAGAGGAGGCCCGTCCGCCGGGCGATGGCGGCCGCTTCGGTCCGCCCGCTGGCGCCGAGCTTCGCCAAGATGTTGGACACGTGCACGCTGACGGTCTTGGTGGAGATGAACAGCTGCTTGCCGATCTCGCCGTTGCTGCGCCCGTCGGCCACCAGCTTGAGGATCTCCGACTCGCGCGTCGTGAGCGCGTGCGTGCCCGGCCCCGCGGACGACCCCCTCCGCGGGCCCGGCCCCCCGAGACTCCGCAGCTCGGCCAGCAGCGGCTCCGCGCCGAGCCGGCGGGCGGTCACGCGGGCGCGGTCAGCCAGCACCCGCGCCTCGGCCTGGTCGCCGGTCGCCTGGAGCACGGCCGCGAGGCGCGCCTGGCTGCGGGCGATCTCCCAGACGTGCCCGTAGTCCTCGAACCTGGTCAGCGCGTTGCGCCACGCGTCGACCAGCGCCGACTCCTCGGGGGAGTCGATGCCAGCGAGCCACCGGAAGCGCAGGTGCTCGGCGGACAGCCGGGCGGCCCACGCCATCCCCTCGGGGCCCCAGTGGGTGCTCTCCTCGGCCTGGAGCGCCAACGTCCGCCGGCTGCCCTCCAGGACTCGGGCGGCCTCGGCAGCCACCCGGTCGCGCTCGGCGGTCGCCACGGTGCTGACGCCTCCGGCGAGGGCCCCGATGGTCACCGCGCCCAGCCGGACGCGGGCGTGGAAGAACTCGCGCCACATCACCGTCATCGCCTCCACGACGCGGTCGTGCTCGGCGAGCACCTCGTCGAGGTTGCCGGACTGGGCGAACAGCTCGATCAGGGCGGGCCCGACGGTGATCGGGATCAGGCCCTCCTTGTGCCAGTGCGGCCGGAGCTGGGGCACGACGTCCAGGGCCGACTGGTCGCCCCTGGCGGCACGGACGGAGACAACGATGCCCGCGAGCAACGTCTCGGGCACCGCCGGCGGCGCCTGCCCGCTGACGTCGGCCAACCGAAGCGCCTCGTCGAAGTCGCCGGTGATCGTGGCGATCTGGGCCTGGAGCAGCCGGCTGTCGAAGCCGTACGGCGCCCATGGCTGGCCGATCTCCTCGGCCCGCGCTGCGGACTTCGCGAAGCACTCCACCGCCGGCCCGAACCGGGCGCGGTCCTGGTGCCACCGCCCCAGCAGGTAGCGCGAGCGGAGCTCCGCGTTGTGCACACCGGCCTCGGTCGCACGCCGCACGGCCTCCTCGAGACCGGAGCGAACGTCCTCGGGGTCCTTGGCGCCGAGACCGGCGAGGGTGGTCAGGACGTCCGTGGCGATGCGCGGCAGGTCCTGGGTCTCGGCGAGCGTGAGCGCCTCCGCGCCGAATTCGCGCGCCTGGTCGACGTGGTCGTGGAACGCGTGTGCGCGGGCGTGCACCGAGAGCAGCAGCGCGCGCAGCGGGGTGGGCTCGTCGGAGACCAGCTCGAGAGCGGCCTCGGTGAACTCCAGCGGGTCGAGACGGTTCTCGTCGACCATCACGGCGTTCGCCATGGCGATCAGCAGCCGGCCACGCTGCTCGACCGGCCAGTCCTCGGCAAGCCCGTCGAGCAGCTCACGCAGCACCGAGATCGCCCGGCCAGGTCGACCCGAGGCCGTGAGCGCGTGCGCGGCCCGCGAGCCCAGCACGCCGATGTCGACCGGCACCTCCGCACGGGCACCCGGGTCGGAGAGCAGCTCCAGCGCGGTCTGGTAGTGGTCGGCGGCCTCATCGGGACCCCCGACCGCCATCGCCTCGTCGCCGGCACGGATGCTCGCGTGGACGGCGGTGGCCGTGTCGCGCGCCGCGCGCGCGTGCCGGGCGAGCTCGGCGGCGGTGCCGTTGGCCCGGCCGGAGGCGAGCACGTCGACGTACGCAGCATGCATCCGGACCCGCTCACCGGGGAGCAGGTCGTCGTAGACGGCCTCGGCGAGCAGGGCGTGCCGGAACCGGTAGAAGTCGTTGCTGGTCGGCACCAGCACGTTGAGCTCGACCGCCTCGCGCAGCGCCTGGTCGAGCTCGCCGTCACCGACACCGGCCACCTCGGTGAGCAGCGCGTGGGAGACCCGGCGCCCGGACACCGACGCGGCGCGCACCACCTGCTGGGCGGTCTCGGTGAGCCGGTCCAGGCGCACCAGCAGCAGCTCGGCGAGGTCGTCGGGCACACCGCGGGACATCCAGGCCGCCCCGACCAGCTCCTCGACGAAGAACGCGTTGCCCTCGGCCCGGGCGACGATGCCGGCGACCGCGCTCTCGCGGAGGGGGGCCGGGTGCAGCTGCTTGACCAGCGAGCGGACCGCCCGCGGCGGCAGCGGGTCGAGCTGCATCCGGGCGATCGCCGGGATGCGGCTCCACTCGGCGGTCGCGCGGCGCAGCGGGTGGCGCCGGTGCAGGTCGTCGGAGCGGTACGACGCGACGATGGCGACCCGGCCGTCGCACGGGCGGGAGAACAGGAAGCTGAGCAGGTCGCGCGTCGAGGTGTCGGCCCAGTGCGCGTCCTCGACGACGAGGAGCAGCGGCGCCACCTTGGCCATCGCCTCGAACAGCGCCAGCACCGCGTCGAACAGGTCGGCACGACCGACCGCGGCGGACGCGTCCTGCTCGGCGCCCTGCATGGTGCGCCGGCCCGGCTGGAGCGCGCGCAGCACGGGGCGCTCGCCGGTGATCGACTCGATCAGGTCGGGGAAGTCGGTGGTCAGCCGGCCCATCACCTCCGAGAACGGGAGATAGGGCAGCGCGCTGTCGCCGAAGTCGAGGCAGTGGCCGGCGACGACGTTCCAACCCTCGCCGACCGCCACGTCGCGAAGCTCGGTGAGCAGCCGGGTCTTGCCGACGCCGGCGTCGCCGGCGAGCAGCACGGCGCGCGCCGGCGGCTGCCCGTCAGGGGTGCGCACGCCGAGCAGCGAGACGAGCTCGTCGAGCTCGCTCTGTCGTCCGATCAGGGTCCGAGCGTCACCCGGGGACTCAGGCAGTGGCACGCCACCCATCATGACGGGTGGGACCGACAGCTGGGTCAAGGTTTGTCAGCGTGCCTTCGGGCGCGCCGACCACAGCAGCCGCAGCATGCGGGCCTGCTGGGCGTCGGGGCGCATCCGCTCGCGGCGGTAGGCGATCTCTGAGCGGTACATGTCGATCGTGTTCATGCCACGAGGTTCGTCCCCTGAGGTACGCCCGCACATCGGACGCGTGCCCTAGATCGGTCTGGTCTGGTCAGCCGGTGCCTTAGACGGTCGCAGTGACCCACGCGGCGGCCACCCGGCCGTAGCCTGAGACGGTGGAGCAGCCCGGCCAGTACCCCGACCCGACGCACGCGATCGCGCACCTCAGCGACCCGCACCTGCTCGCCGGCGGGGCGCTGCAGTACGGCCACGTCGACACCGAGGCCCGGCTGAGCGCGGCACTCGTCCGGCTCGGCCGGCTGGACCCGGCGCCGCAGGCCCTGGTGTTCACCGGCGACCTCGCCGACAAGGGCGAGCCCAAGGCCTACCTCAGGCTGCGTGAGCTGGTCGAGCCGGTCGCCGAGTCGATCGGCGCTCAGGTGATCTGGGTGATGGGCAACCACGACGACCGGGCGGCGTACTCCCGGCAGCTGTTCGACATCGACTCCGAGGACTCCCAGGACCGGGTCCACGACGTCGCCGGCCTGCGGGTGATCGCCCTCGACAGCACCGTGCCCGGCTGGCACCACGGCGCCCTGGCCGAGGCCCAGCTGGAGTGGCTGGCCGACGTGCTCGCCACGCCGGCGCCGCACGGCACGCTGCTCGCGATGCACCACCCGCCCATCCCGGTGCCGATGATGCGCATCGCCGAGCTCATCGAGCTCCACGACCAGCAGCCGCTCGCCGAGGTCCTGGCCGGCAGCGACGTGCGCGC
>Ga0207657_10006528_pt1 | contig 12082 bp, 13 predicted proteins | sample KBSC33metaG_FD_184316 | JGI IMG/M metagenome (GOLD analysis project Ga0207657, IMG submission 184316) | Corn rhizosphere microbial communities from Kellogg Biological Station, Michigan, USA - KBS C3-3 metaG (SPAdes) (version 2) | ecosystem: Host-associated > Plants > Roots > Rhizosphere > Soil ...
CACGCTCGGCGTCTGCTCATGTCATCGCATCCCGCCGCGCAGCACAAGCGCACAAGCGCTTTGTGCATACGTTCACAAGCGGCGTAAAATTCGTGGACCCCCTGGTTGGAGACCTAGATGCCGGTGCCTCGCGATGTCAGCGCGCGCCCGCTCGGCAAGCCCGGGATCCCGGAAGCGACCGTGGCCCGACTGCCCGTCTACCTGCGCGTCCTGAGCGTGCTGGCCGAGACCGGCGTTGCGACCGTGTCGTCCGAGGGGCTAGCCGCCGCGGCGGGAGTCGGCTCGGCCAAGCTGCGCAAGGACCTGTCGCATCTGGGGTCATACGGCACGCGCGGCGTCGGCTATGACGTCGAATACCTCGTCTACCAGATCTCACGTGTCCTCGGCCTGACCCAGCACTACACGGTCGTCATCGTCGGCGTCGGCAACCTCGGACATGCTCTCGCCAACTACGCCGGCTTCGGCACGCGCGGGTTCCGCATCGCTGCGCTGGTCGACTCAGACCCGCGTCGGGTCGGCGAGACCGTCAACGGTCTCGAGGTCCGGCACCTCGACGACCTGGAGACGGTCGTCAAGGAACACGAGGTGTCCATCGGCGTGATCGCTACGCCGGCGCCTTCAGCGCAGGACGTCTGCGACCGCCTCGTCGCCTGTGGGGTGACCAGCGTCCTCAACTTCGCCCCGACAGTGCTGTCCGTGCCCGACTCGGTGGACGTACGCAAGGTCGACCTGTCGATCGAGCTGCAGATCCTCGCCTTCCACGAGCAACGCAAGGCGGCCGGTGCGGAGACCGGCCCCGGCGCCGCCGTGCCAGACGACGTGCGTGCTTCGGCGGTATCAGCATGAACCGACGAAGCCGGCACCGCTCGTGGGCGGTGGACGTATGAGCGTGCTCACTGTTGGGCTGTCACATCGGTCCGCGACCGTCGCGCTGCTCGAACGCACCGCGCAGAACGACGACGGTGTCGTGAAGCTGTTGACCGAGCTGCTCGAAGCCGACCACGTCGATGAAGCGCTGGTGCTCTCCACCTGCAACCGGCTCGAGGTCTACGCCGACGTGACCAAGTTCCACGGCGGCGTACAGGAAGTGACGGAGCGCCTCTCCACGCGGACCGGTGTCGCCGTGGAGGAGCTCGCGGAGCACCTCTACGTCCACTACGAGGACCGGGCGGTGCAACACCTGTTCTCGGTCGCCGCCGGTCTCGACTCGATGGTGGTCGGCGAGCAGCAGATCATCGGACAGCTCCGCACCGCGCTGCAGGTGGCGCGCGAGGAGGGTGGCATCGGACGCACCCTCGGCCAGCTGGTCGAGCATGCGCTGCGCACCGGCAAGCGAGCCCACACCGAGACCGGGATCGATGGCGCCGGCCGGTCGATCGTCTCCGTCGGCGTCGGTCTTGCCCTGCAGTCGCTGGGACCTGTCAGTGATGTGCGTGCGCTGATTGTGGGTGCCGGCGCGATGAGCTCGCTAGCGGCAACGACGCTGCAGCGCAGCGGCGTCGAGTCGATCACCGTGGTCAACCGCACCGCGGACCGAGGGCACCGGCTCGCCGCCGCCGTCGGTGGCCGGGCAGCTTCCCCTGATCATCTGGAACAGGAGCTAGCTGACGCCGACCTGCTGGTTTCGTGCACCGGTGCGGTCGGCACAGTCGTCTCGTCAGCGGCCATCGGCGCGGCCATGCAGGAGCGTGCCGGCCGCCCGCTCTTCGTTCTGGATCTGGCGCTGCCGCGCGACGTCGACATCGATGCACGCACCGTTGCGGGCGTCACCGTGGTCGACCTCGAGGGTCTGCGTTCGGTGCTCGAGGACGACCAGCTCGCCGACGACGTCGAGGCGGCCCGCCGCATCGTGACGGACGAGGTCGGTGTGTTCCTCGCCAGGCAGCGCTCCGAGCGGGTGGCTCCCACTGTCGTGGCATTGCGGGCGCGCGCTCAGGAGGTCGTCGACGCAGAGCTCATGCGGCTGCGCGCTCGGCTGCCGGAGCTCGACGAGCGCACCACTCGCGAGGTGGAGTCCGCTGTCGCTCGTGTCGTGGACAAGCTGTTGCACACGCCGACCGTGCGCATCAAGGAGCTCGCCGAGACGCCGCCGGGCAACTCCTACGCCGACATCGTGCGTGACCTGTTCGCTCTAGACCCGGCCGCCACCGACGCGGTCACCCGCGCCGACGTCATCGTCGCCGACGAGGGGGGTGGGCTGTGACCACCGCCACCTCGACGCTGCGGCTGGGCACGCGTCGGTCAGCCCTCGCGCTCGCGCAGTCGTCCACCGTTGCTGACGCCGTACGTCGGCACGGACACGACGTCGAGCTGGTGGAGGTCGTCACCGAGGGGGACCGGTCGGCGGCCGCGATCACCACACTCGGCGGCACCGGTGTGTTCGTCACGGAGCTTCGCCGGCAGCTGCTCGACGGCAGCATCGATCTCGCGGTGCACTCGCTGAAGGACCTGCCGACGCAGCCCGCGGACGGACTGGTAGTCGTTGCGCTGCCGCAACGTGAAGATCCCCGCGACGCCCTGGTCAACCGTGACGGCGTCACGTTGGCCGAGCTGCCGAGCGGCTCCCGGGTGGGCACGGGCTCGCCCCGACGCACTGCGCAGCTGCGCGCGCTCGGCCTCGGACTGGAGATCGTCGCCATTCGTGGCAACGTCGACACGCGACTTCGCAAGGTGACTGACGGGGAGCTCGACGCCGTCGTGGTCGCCGCCGCCGGTTTGTCGCGGCTGGGTCGACTCGACGCTGCGGCCGAGATCCTCGACCCCGGGCAGATGCTCCCCGCTCCCGGGCAGGGTGCGCTCGCGGTCGAGTGCCGGGCCGACGACGACAACCTGCTCGCGGCGCTCAGGGTTCTCGACGACCCGGCAACGCGGGCTTCGACCGCCGCCGAGCGCACGCTCCTCGCCGCTCTCGAGGCAGGCTGCACCGCGCCCGTCGGCGCACTCGCCGACGTCGCCGTCGGAGACGACGGCGACGAGATCTACCTACGGGCCGTGGTCGCCTCGACCGACGGTTCGACGGCAATTCGACTGTCCGCTACCGGGCCCTTCGATGATCCCGAAGGGCTTGGCCGTCGCCTTGCGGAAGACCTGCTGGATGCAGGCGCCGCGGGCCTGATCGGGGAGAACCCGTGACCACCTCACGCACCAAGAAGAAGTCCGCCACTGTCACCTTCGTCGGTGGAGGACCTGGCGATCCCTCGTTGCTGACGTTGCGCGCTGCCGAGGTCTTGGCTGCCGCTGACGTGCTCGTCGCGCACGGCGACCTGCAAGAGCGGCTGCGTCCGCTGTGCGGCGACGACGTCGAGGTCATCGACAGCGTCGGCGACGACAGCGGCGAGCTGGTCAAGACCTACCTCGCTGCCGCGAAGGACGGTCGTCGGGTGGTGCGCGTCTTCAGCGGTGACCCGACGCTGTTCTGCGCCTATGCGCAGGAGGCGGACGCGTGCACGAAGGCGAAGGTGCCCTTCGAGCTCGTCCCGGGAATCTCGTCTGTGCTGGCTGTCCCGGCCTACGCCGGGGTGCCGGTGACCGACAAGAAGACCTCCTCTGTGCACATCATCGACGCCGGCCCTGATGCCCGCGAGCCGGACTGGCCGACCTTGGCCGCTGCCGGCGGCACCATCATCCTGCTCAACTGCGGCAAGTCGATCGGCAAGGTCGCAGCGGCCTTGATCGAACACGGGCGGCGCGCGGATACGCCGGTGGCCGTGACCGTCGACGGGACGACCACGCAGCAGTACACCGTCGTGTCGACCCTCGACACGATTGACCGTGACGCTTCTGCGGTGTCGGGTGACGCGCTTGTCGTGGTCGGTGACGTCGTCAAGCAGCGCGACAAGCTGTCGTGGTGGGAGAACAAGCCGTTGTTCGGCTGGCGCGTGCTGGTGCCCCGGACCAAGGACCAGGCGGGAGCGCTGTCACAGCAGCTCATCTCCTACGGCGCCATCCCGGTCGAGGTGCCGACGATTGCGGTGGAGCCGCCCCGGACACCGCAGGCGATGGACCGCGCCATCCGCGGGCTGGTCAGTGGGCGCTACGCCTGGGTGGCGTTCACTTCGGTCAACGCCGTGCGCGCGGTTCGCGAGAAGCTCGAGGAGCTGTCGCTGGACGCGCGCGCCTTGGCCGGTGTGAAGGTCGCATGTGTCGGCGACCAGACCGCCGCAGCCGTGCAGGAATGGGGCATCCGGCCCGAGCTGGTGCCGACCGGTGCGCAGAGCAGCGAAGGCCTGTTGGCCGAGTTCCCGCCTTATGAGGAGGGCTACGACGCCCTCGACCGGGTGTTCCTGCCGCGCGCGGACATCGCCACCGAGATGCTGTCGGCCGGGTTGCTCGAGCGCGGTTGGCAGGTCGACGACGTGACCGCCTACCGCACGGTGCGCGCAGCCCCGCCGCCCGCCGACATCCGTGAGGCGATCAAGACGGGGGGTTTCGACGCGGTGCTGTTCACGTCGTCGTCGACCGTGCGCAACCTCGTCGGCATCGCCGGCAAGCCGCACGCCTCGTCGATCATCGCCGTCATCGGCGAGCAGACCGCGAAGACCGCAGAGGAGCTGGGTCTTCGGGTCGACGTGACGGCTCCGAAACCGTCCGCGCCTGTGTTGGCGGAAGCACTTGCAGAGTTCGGTCGAGAGCGGCGCGACGCCGGTGACCTGTTGCCTCCGGGCAAGGCCAACCGCGCGAAGGCGCAGGCTCGACTGAAGAAGTCGACTCGATAAGAAGGCGGTCGCGGTGAGCGATGGCGGAGTGTTTCCCACGGTGCGGCCACGACGGTTGCGTCGTACGGCACCCCTCCGCCGGCTGGCGGCACAGGTGCGCCTGTCGCCCGCCGAGCTGGTGCTGCCGTTGTTCGTCAAAGAGGGCATCGACGCGCCACAGCCGATCGCGTCGATGCCCGGCGTCGTGCAGCACACCCGGGAGTCGTTGCGCAAGGCTGCGGTCGAAGCGGTGGAAGCAGGTGTCGGCGGCCTGATCCTGTTCGGCATCCCAGCATTGAAAGACGCGCGTGGCTCCGGCGCGGACGACCCGCAGGGCATCGTGCAGCTCGCCGTGCAGGATCTCGTCGCTGAGGTCGGCGACCGCACGGTGCTGATGACCGATCTCTGCTTGGACGAATACACCGACCACGGGCACTGCGGGCTGCTGACGGACTCGGGCGCGGTCGACAACGACGCCACGCTGGAGCGCTACGCGGCCATCGCCGTGGCGCAGGCTGCCGCGGGCGTGCACGTGGTCGGGCCGAGCGGGATGATGGACGGCCAGGTCGGCGTGATCCGAAACGCGTTGGACAGCAACGGTTTCTCCGATGTCGGGATCATCGCCTACTCCGCGAAGTTCTCCTCGTCGTTCTACGGTCCTTTCCGCGACGCCGCCGAGTGCGCCCCGCAGTTCGGCGACCGGTCGGCCTACCAGCAGGACGCGGCGCGATCAGTCGAGGAAGCCGTGCGCGAGGCGCAGCAGGACGTCGTTGAGGGCGCCGACATCGTGATGGTGAAGCCGGCGATCGGTTATCTAGACGTCGTCAGTCGCGTCCGCGAGTCGGTGCAGGTGCCCGTTGCCGCGTACAACGTCTCCGGCGAGTACTCCATGGTCGAGGCTGCCGCGGCCAACGGCTGGATCGACCGTGACCGTGCGATCCGCGAGATGCTGACGTCGATCAAACGGGCCGGTGCCGACATCGTGCTCACCTACTGGGCGACTGAGATGGCGCACCGCATCCGCGACGAGAGGTGACCACCGCCGGGAGGTAGTGATGGCACGCAAAGCCATCACGATGGTGCTGGCGGTAGGCGTGGCCGCCGCAATGAGCAGCTGATCAGGTCGAGTCCCGGGACCGGCGCCCACAGCATCACCAGCCCGAGCGCCAGCGTCGCCCCTCAGCTGTTGTGGGTGGCGCCAGCCGATCCGATGGCCCGTGTCCGTCCCACGGTGCACCACGGCGGCAGTGGCCTCGCTGCGTGCATTTCACCGCTGCACACCCACGACACGACAGGGATCCTGCACACGGAGAGCGCGTCGGCGGTTCCCAACACGTTGGGTGAGTTCTTCACCGAATGGGGTGTGACGCTCAGCGCGAATTGCGTCGAGACCAGGTGCGGTGCCGTCGCGGTCTACATCGATGGCAAGCCCTACACCGGCGACCCGCGGGCGATCCAACTGCTGGACCACCGGGAGATCGTCGTCGCGGTCGGCACACCGCCGGCTCACATCCCGGCAGTCGGCGACTTCTCCAACGCTTAGTCCGCGAGGGCGCCGTAGACGATCGACTTCAGCTGGCCGCGGAAGTTGAACGTGCCGGACGGCAGGAACTGCGTCATGAAGACAGCGGTCAGGTTCTCCGCAGGGTCGACCCAGAAGATCGTCGATGCTGCGCCACCCCACATGAACTCGCCGGCTGACCCGACGACGCCCGTCCGCGCCGGCTCCTGCGCGACGGCAACAGTGAGGCCGAAGCCCATACCTGCGAACTCGACCTCGCCGTAGCCGCCCGGCAGTGCGAACTGCCGCATGTCACCGCCGCCGGGAAGGTGGTTGGACGCCATCAGCTCCACGGTCTTGCGGCTGAGGATGCGGACGCCGTCGACCTCGCCGCGGCCGAGCAGCATCTGGCAGAAGCGCAGGTAGTCGCTCGTGGTGGACAGCAGGCCGCCGCCACCGGACAAGAACGCCGGCTGCTCGCGGTAACGGCTGCGTTCCGGGTCTTCGACGAGCAGGAGCTTCTTGTCGCGATCACGCCGATAGGACGCAGCGAAGCGGTCGATCTTGTCGTCGGAGATGGAGAAACCGGTGTCGGCCATACCCAGCGGCTCGAAGATCGTCGTACGCAGGTAGTCGTCGAAGCGCTGGCCGGACAGGATCTCCACCAGCCGGCCGCAGACGTCGGTTGAGATCGTGTAGTGCCAGTGGGTGCCGGGGTGGAACTCCAGAGGCTGCTCGGCGAGCTGCGCAACGAATGTCTCGAGCGTCGCGCCGCGACCGCGGTGCGTCGGAGCGAACGGGTCACCTGGCTTGTGGTTCTCGACCGAGAGTGCCTCCTGCAGGCTGCGACCGCCGGGCATGCCGAGACCGGACATGTGCATGAGCAGGTCTCGCACGGTCATCTCACGCTGCGGCGCGACCAGCCGCTCGTTGCCGTCGGCGTCGCGCTCTTTGACCTGAAGGTTGCGCCACTCCGGGATGAAGCGCGAGACCTTGTCGTCGAGCTGGAACAGACCACGTTCGTAGAGGCTGAGCAACGCGACGCCGGTGATCGGCTTGGTCATCGAGTAGATGCGCCAGATGGTGTCTTCCTCCACCGGCTTGCCTCGCTCGAGGTCACGCGCGCCGAACGAACGGAAGTAGCCGACCTGCCCGTGCCGGGCAATGGCCACCTGGGCACCGGCGATCCGCCCGGCATCGATGTAGCGCTGCTGGATGTGCTCGCTGATCCGCTCGAGTCGGCTCTCGTCGAAACCGGCGTTGTCTGCGTTGACCTTCATACGTGCGCCTTCCGCTCCGGTCAGTCGACGATCGACTGGTAGACGAGCTGCCGCAGCTGCGGCCGGATGTTGTAGGTGCTGGACGGCAGCAGCTGCGTCATGAACACCACGCTGAGGTCCTCGACCGGGTCGATCCAGAACGTCGTGCTGGCCAGGCCACCCCAGTTGAACTCACCCTCGCTGCACACGACCTTGCCGGCAGCCGGGTCGATGACGACCGCGAAGCCGAGGCCGAAGCCAACCCCGTCCATCCGCGTCTCAGCGTTGATCGCCCGCCCGAACGTCTGCAGGTCCTGGTTGCCCGGCAGGTGGTTGGTGGCCATGTAACGGATGGTCCGCGGCGACAGCAGCCGGTTTCCGTCCAGCTCACCGCCACGCAGCAGCATCCAGGTGAACCGCGTGTAGTCGCGCGTCGTGCTGGCCAGACCGCCGCCGCCGGAGAACCACTGCGGCTGCCGGCTGATCACGTTGCCCATCTGGTCGTAGCGGAACGGCTCGCGAATCTCTGGCGTGACCGCGTAGAGCGCCGCCAGCCGGTCCAGCCGATCAGCGTCAACGGTGAAGCCGGTGTCGGTCATGCCGAGCGGGGTGAAGATCTGCTCGTCGAAGAAGCGGTCGAGCGGCTGCCCGCTGACGACCTCGACCAGCCGCCCGAGGACGTCGGTGGCGACCGAGTAGAGCCACTCGCTGCCGGGCTGGAACGCCAGCGGCAGCTGCGCCCAGGCCTGCACGCACTGGGCCAGGTCGAAGCCCTTGGGGTTGCCGAACTCGAAACCCGCCTTGCGGTAGAGCTCGTCGGTCACATGGCTGTGGTGGAAGCCGTAGGTGAGGCCGGCGGTGTGCGTCAGCAGGTGCCAGACCCGGACCGGCTCGGTCGCCGGGATGGTGACGGGCTTCGTCGCCGGCCCGCCGGCGTAGACCCGCATGTCGGTGAACTCGGGCAGCCACTTGCTGATCGGGTCGTTGAGGTCGAACGCGCCTTGCTCCCATAGCATCATCGCGGCGACCGAGGTGATCGGCTTGGTCATGGAGTAGATGCGGAAGATGGTGTCCGACTCGACCGCCCGCCCGGCTTCCTTGTCGGCGAGACCGTAGGACGACAGGTGCGCGACCTTGCCACGCCGGCTGACCATCGCCTGCCAGCCGGCCAGCCGGCCGTCGTCGACGTAGCGCTGGAAGTGGGTGTCGATCCGGGCCAGCCGCTGCTCGTCAAGCCCGACCTCGCCGGGGTCGACATCAATTCCGAAGTCCGCCATGGCCAGATCTTTGCTTATTGCACATGTCTTTGTCGTGGGAGGCTTCTGCCGCACACGGGAGGTGCTCGTTGGGGGAGACCGAAACCGCCGGATCGCGGTTCGCGGTCGCGCTCGCCACGTTTGGCGCGGCCTGCGTTCTTGTCGCCGCTGCTGCCATCCTCAGGCCCCTGGCTGACGGCACGAGCGTCGGCGCTGCGGTGGTCTCGGCCGCGCTGTTCATCGGCGCCGTAGTCGCAGCCACCCACTTCGGTGCGGCTGAACAGGGCGCGGTGCCAAAGGCCATCGCCGATGTCTTCGCGGCCGGCTCCGTGCTGTTCCTCGCCTCGGTCGCGGGCACCCTGGCCGACGCCGCCGGCGCGTCGTCGGACGCCGCAAGTGTGGTGGCCGCGGGGGTTGCGCTGCCGTACTCGGTCCTCGCTCAGCGTCGACGGCCGGGCGTGTGGATCTGCCTGGCGACTGTCGGCGCGCTCGTGACGGCCGCGCTCGGCGGCATCCATCTGGTGTCGGGCGTGCCATCGCAGGCCTACGCCGCCGCTCTGCTGCTTATTTCTGTTGCATGCGCGGCTGCGGCCGTCCAACGGCTGCTCCGGCCTAAGTCGGTGGTCGAGGCCACGAGCGCGCTGGCCGCTCTGGGTGCCGCAGCTGCGCTGCTCGGTGATGACGCAAGCGTTGGCGACGCCGTCCTGGCCGTGTTTGTGCTGCTGGTTGTCGGCGTCGTCGCCGCGGCATTGCGGTCTGCTTCTTTGGTTGCGGCGTTGGCCGCCGGGTCACCGTTCGTCGTAGGGCTCGCGCTCGGCCGGACCGGCTACGGCTGGTGGTCGATCCCGCTGGCCATGGCCTGGACGGGTGCCGGATGTGCCGTGATGGCGGCGTTCGTCCAGCGCGAACGGCCTTCCCGTCCGCTCGGCGGCGTCTTCGCCTGGTGCTGCGCGCTGGTTGTCATCGGGGATCTCTTCCTGGCCAACAGCACTCGCTTGCACGCGCTCGTTGCGGTCGTAACCGCAGCCGCGGTGTTCATCGCCGCGGCGGCGTCGAACCGGCGCCCGGTCGCTGTGCTGGCCGGGCTGACGGTGCTCGGCTCACTGCCGCGCCTCGTCGCCAATGCGGCCGTGGGCCGCGTCGTGCTGCTTGCCGTTGGCATCGGTCTGCTCTACGTCGCCACGACGATGAGCGGGGCACGCCGCCGTCGCGTTGATCCCTGACCAATCCTGTTGATTAGCAACGGAAAAATGTCGCAGGTGGCTCGTAGTGTTCGGTCATGATGTTGATGACCGAGGCTCCGGTGGAGCTGTACGACGGCGACCTTGTTCCCGCGGTTGCTACGGCTCCGGGGAGAAACTGGCGTATCTCAATGAGGTGCCGGCGGGGCCCTGGCTGGCGGTGCCGTTGGCGGAGGTCGATCTCTCGACGTTGACGCAGTGGGACATGCCGGCGTACTTACAGGCGTGGGAGCGGTTGCGGACGTTCGCGTCAGCGCATCTCGCGGCTGGGGTGGCGCGGTTCGCGTCGATGCCGGATGTCGGCGCCGGTGTGGACAAGGAAGTCGCGTTGGCTCTGTGTGAGCCGTTGGGTGCCGCGCAGACCCGCATCTGGCAGGCGAAACGCTCGGTTCGGTTGCTGCCGCGGGTGTGGCGGTCGATGGCGAACGGTGACTTGTCCGACCGTCACGTGGCGAAAGTCGTGGACGCAACCGCGTCGGTGGACGACCGGAACTGATGGCGAAGATCGAAGACGGGCTGCTCGCCCGCTCCTCAGGTAAGACCGCGACTGACCTCGCTCGGGCGGCGCGGGATCTGCTCAAGCGGCTGGACCCGACGGCTCGCCGGGCGAAAGCTTCGCGCGACCAGGCGGACGTGGCGTTATTTCCAGGCGAGGACGGGATGGGCGACGTGGTCGTGCACGCCCCGGTCGAGGACGCAGTCATTGTCAAGACCGCCGTCGACGCCTACGCCGCCGCCGCCAAGTCGTGCGGTGACGACTGACCCATCGGAGTGCTGCGCGCCGAAGCGCCGGTGAAGTGGGCGTCGAACTACCTCGCCGGCCTCGCCGTTGGCCGTGTCCCCCGAGCAGCTGGTCGCCCCATCGAGGTCGGCATCACCTTGCCGTTGCGGACCGCGCTCGGTCTTGACGACCTGCCCGGTGAGCTTCCGGGCTACGGCGTCATCCCGCGCGAGGTGATCCGCACGATGATCCGCGACGAGCTGCCGAAACTGAGGCTGATGGTGATCGACCCTGACAGCGGGCGGTTGGTCTACCGAGCTGAGTCGAGCCACCGGCCCACATCGGAACAGGTCGCGCAGGTCCGGGCGACGTACGTGTTCTCGGCCGGTCCCGGCAGCCAGGTGATGGCGGTGCGCACCGACACCGACCACGTCATCGAAGCCCCCATCGGCCCGACACAGATCGGCAACCTGCTTCCGGCCGACCGGCGCTGGCACATCGGCAAGACCAAACGGCAACTGTCGGTCACGCTCGATGACGACGGTGTCGCCACCGTGACGACCGTGCTCGGCCAGTCACGCACCGTCACGCCCTACGACTACCGGATGACACCTCCCGACGAAGCCAGCACGGAGGAGCTCGCAACTCGGCACACTTCTCGCCGTGGCACGGACCGTTCGGCTGCTCGACATCGACGTTGATCGAGCCCTCGTGCGCCATTGGCAGCGCTGGCTTGCGCCCGAGGTGCAGCCGTTCTTCGTCGCTGACTCCCGCACCTGGAGCGGGATCAATACTTCCACGGGCGAACTCACCGCGGAACTGCGAGACACCTACAAGGCGTGGAAGGTCGACCGGTCGCTTCAGCTGGTGTTGATTCGGGAGAGAGATTTCGCGCGGCTGCCGCGTGCTGAACGCGCTGCGTTGGTGAGAGCGCAAGTCGATGCAGGGCGACCAGCCCTCATCGTGAGGTGAGCAGCCGAACGTGGAACCAATGCGCGAAGGTGCTACCCGGCGCGCGGGAACTGGCCGGCACCTTTCCTAGCTCCAGTGGCGCCAACTGCTTCGGCACCGTCATGGCGGCCGCTGGAGTTGCCGACGCGGCGGATGAGTGGATGCTGCAAGACGCATTTCTCGCCTGGTTGACATCCGTCTGCGTTCCTGGCGGCGACGACGACCGCCCCGGCACGGTGCTGGTGTGGCGGGACCCCGAGGGCCTGCCCGTCCACGCGGCTGTAACCCTCGGCGACGGATGGGCGTTCGAGAAGCCATCACAAGCCTGGTCGACGGCACGAACGGTCCTCACCGTCCAGGAAACCGTCAAAGTGAACCGAGGTCGCGGTCGCTTCTCGAACGGCACTGCATGATGGTCCGGTGACCGACGACGCCTCGCGACAGCTGTTCGACCGCGCC
>Ga0207657_10006532_pt1 | contig 12076 bp, 10 predicted proteins | sample KBSC33metaG_FD_184316 | JGI IMG/M metagenome (GOLD analysis project Ga0207657, IMG submission 184316) | Corn rhizosphere microbial communities from Kellogg Biological Station, Michigan, USA - KBS C3-3 metaG (SPAdes) (version 2) | ecosystem: Host-associated > Plants > Roots > Rhizosphere > Soil ...
CGCCATCGCCGAGGATGGTGTTGCCCGAGAACATCGCGATGTGACGCAGCTTGGTCGACATCGGCTTGACGACGATTTCCTCGGTGTGGAAAACGCCATCGACGACGATACCGAAGGTCTGGCTGCCGACCTGCGTGACGACGATGAAACCGTTCTCCGGATCGCTCGAGGTGCCGTCGTCGATCTTCAGCAGCTTCTTCAAATGCATCAGCGGCAGCAGCTTGTTGCGCAGCCGCAGCACCGGTGTGTCCTTGATGCGCTCGATACGGTGTTCCGAATTGGCGCGCGCGCGCACCAGTTCGACCACGGCAAGCTGCGGAATCGCAAACCTGTCACCGGCGGCTTCGACGATCAGCGCGGATACGATGGCGAGCGTCAGCGGAATCTTGACGGTGACGCTGGTGCCCTCGCCGGCCACCGACTTCACATCGATGGTGCCGCCGATCTGGTCGATGTTGGTGCGCACCACGTCCATGCCGACGCCGCGTCCCGAAACACTGGTCACCGCGGCGGCGGTCGAGAAGCCCGGCGCGAAGATGAACTTGTGGATCTGCGCCTCGGTCATCTTGTCGAGGTCGGATTCGGTGACGAGGCCGTTGGCGATGGCCTTGGCCTTGATACGCTCGGTGTTGAGGCCGCGACCGTTGTCGGCAATGCAGATGATGATGTGGCCGCCTTCGTGGTAGGCCGACAGGCGAATGGTGCCCTGCTCCGGCTTGCCGGCATTCACCCGCTCCGCCGTGGATTCCAGACCGTGATCGGCGGAGTTACGCACCATGTGCGTCAGCGGATCCTTGATGAGGTCGAGCACCTGGCGATCGAGTTCGGTATCCGCGCCATGCATCTCGAGTTCGATGTGCTTGCCGAGTTCGCTCGACAGGTCGCGCACGATGCGCGGCAGTTTCTGCCAGGCGTTGCCGATCGGCTGCATGCGCGTCTTCATGACGCCTTCCTGCAACTCGGCGGTGACGTTGGAGAGCCGCTGCAGCGGCACCTTGAATTCGTTTTCCTCGTTGCGGCGGCTGATTTCCAGCAACTGATTGCGCGTCAACACCAGCTCCGACACCATTGTCATCAGGTGTTCGAGCGTATCGACATTGACGCGGATCGACTGGTTGGCGACGCGGTCGCCTTCGGCGGTCTCGGCTTCGGCGGTGATCTTGCGCACGGCCAGCTTCTCGGCGGCCTTCGGCTTGGCTGCGACCGGCTCCGGTGCGAGCGGGGCTGCGGGAGCCAGAGGCGGCGCGACGATCTCGGTCGGCGTCTCGCGGAATGCGCGCTCGAGTTCGTCGAGCGAGACTTCACCGGGGCGCAACGGCCGTTCGAGCACCTGATGCGTCATGGTGCCTTGCACGGTCTGCGGCGCAGCGGCAGGCGCTGCCATGGCCTGCATGCCGCGTTCGACCAGGTCATGCAACTGGTCAATGAGATCCTGATCGGAGCCTTCGGGCTCGGCCTGTGTCGCTTCGAGCTGCGCCAGGATTTCCTTGATGCGATCGATGGTGATCAGGATCAGCGTGACGGCCTCGCCGGTCACCGGCATGCCGTCGCGAAACTTGCCCATCAGTGTTTCGGCAGCGTGCGCCAGCGCTTCCAGCCGCGGCAACCCGAGAAATCCGCAGGTCCCCTTGATGGTGTGAACGAGGCGAAAAATGTTATCGAGGATCTTGGCGTTGTTCGGCTCCTGCTCAAACTTCACCAGCTGATTGTCAACGACATCGAGACTCTCGTTGGTCTCGGTCAGGAATTCCTTTAACAAATCATCCATGAAACTCAGGCCTTCGAACACACAAGGCGCGCGACTTCGTCACGCCTTCTCGGGGTTCGGCCAGTTTCTATGCAAAGCGTTTAATATTGGTTGAGTAAACCTGGATGATGACGCGCAAAGCCGCCGCCATGCCACTTATACGGCATGTCGTGGCAGTTCATTGCCGCAACGATTGATTAACCAAGCGCCGCCGGTGCGGTCAGGATGCCGTCACCACGATGGCATCGCCTTCGGGCGCGAGGCCGACCTTCAACCCGCAGGCCAGCGCCAGCAGCCGGGTATAATAAGGCTGCACCGCATGGGCATCGACCGCATTGGTATGTCCCGAAGCCAGCATCTCGGCGATGTTCTGCGGCAACCGCGCGTTCAATCCGTTCGCGGCAACGCGGAAGCCGATCGCATCGCCCTCGCCGACGCCGTCCACGGTCAGCACGCCGCCGCGCGGTATGGTCTGCTGCGCGATCACCATCATGTTGAGCAGCAGCTTGACGCGATTCTTCGCCAGCAGGATGCGCGGCAGATTCCAGACGATCTTGGTCTTCTCGTCCTCGAGCTGCCCGCGCGCCATGTTCTGCGCGTCGCCCAGATCGATCTGCGCGCCCGCCGAACCGGCCGCGCCGAACGCCAGCCGGCAGAACTGCAGTCGCGCCGACGCGGTCTTGGCGCTCTTGCGGATCAGGTCGAGCGCGAATTCGCGGTCTTCCGGCTTGGGATCGTCGTCCAGCACTTCGAGCCCGTTGACGATGGCGCCGACCGGGCTGATGAGATCGTGACACACCCGCGAACACAGCAGCGCCGCCAGTTCGAGGGCATCGGGCGCGGGCGCGATAACGGGAGACGGCGAGGTGTCTGACATAAGACCTTCCTGGAAACCACTGGCACTGGGCGCGGCACGACGAATCAAGCCTGATTTATGGTTTGATACACTGCGGACGTCTATGCTGCCAGCACACGGCGAGGCAAGGTGCCGTTGCAATTTCGAAAGGCCGCCCCCGAATCGGGATTCGGGAACGCGGTGAAAGTCCGCAGCATGACCACAGCACGCCAAAACCACTCCGAGCCAGCCGCCGTCCTCGATGCCGAGGCAATGCTGGCGCTGCTCGAACCGCTGACGACCCTCGTTGCCGAAGCCGGCGCGGCCATTTGCGCGATCCGGCGCGGCACCCTGACGGTCGACGAAAAATCCGACGGCTCGCCGGTGACGCAAGCGGACCTTGCTGCCGACCGCATCATCGCCGAAGGCCTTGCGCGGCTGTGTCCCGGTGTCAGCACGCTCTCGGAGGAGCGGACCGGCGACGTCCAATCCGCTTTCGACGGCAGCTTCTTCCTGATCGATCCGCTGGATGGCACCAAGGAGTTCATCGCCGGCCGCGATGAGTTCACCGTCAACCTCGCAGTTGTAACTGGCGGCGTGCCGATGCTCGGCATCGTCGGCGCCCCGGCGCTCGGCTTGATCTGGCGCGGCATCGTCGGACACGGCGCGCAGCGCATCGTGCTCGGCGACGCGACGTCACCGCGCACGGTCGAGCCGATCCATACTCGCCCGCATCCGGCCGCCGACCGCCCGTGGAATGTCGCGGTCAGCCGTTCGCACGGCGATCCCCGCACCGAGGCGTTCATCGCGCAACGGCCGCATGCCTGCCGCAGGGTGCTGGGTTCGGCCGTCAAGTTCGGCCACGTCGCCGACGGCGAGGTCGATATCTACCCGCGCCTCTCGCCCACATCGGAATGGGATGTCGGAGCGGGCCACGCGCTCGTCGTCGCGGCGGGCGGCAAAGTCACCGACAGCCAGGGCAGGCCGCTGCGATTCGGAACCAGCCGGGACAGTTTCATCGTGCCGGAATTCATTGCCTGGGGTGACGCGTCCGCGATGCCGTAGAGGTCGCCGCACGGCAATTCGTATGAATCAGCGCGCCAGCGTTTCCTCGAGATCTGGCCAGCGCCGTTGCGCCTCGCGCAGCGTCGCCGAAGGATCGGCAGCGAACGCGTCGCGGCTCTCTTGCCGCCCGAACAGATAAAGCCGCTGCCCGGCGATCAGCCAGAACTGCGGGCTGCCGGCATAGGCCACGCCGCGCGCCACATCGACCGGGTCATAGCCGCCGAATTGCGGACCGTAAATATCTGGCCGTGCGACAAAAAAAGCGCGGTTGCCGCTGTTCTCGAAGCGCCAGATCACGCCGGCCTCGGAGACTTCCACATCGGGCCGCCCCGCCGTCACCCGTCCTTCGGTGAAATACGCCACGGGATCGATGCCGCCGATGGCAAGGCCGGTGAAGCGATCCGCGACCACCCGCTCGGTGGTGGCTGCCCGCAACGCCGAATGCGGGCCGGGCCACATCAACGCGGCCGCCGCCAAGCCAATCACGGCTATTCCGCGGCGCCCACCGTTTCTTTCCTGCCGCCGTGCCGTCATAGTTGATGTCGATAAGATTCGAGTCGGGGACGATGGACGCAACCTAGACCATGCCTGTCAGCATCCGGTTAAGGCCGCGGCCATGATTTTCACTATCTAGGGGTTTTCGCATGACCATCGCTTCACGCCTTGCCGCGCTGACGCTTGCCGCCATGGCATTCTGGACCGTGCCCGCATCGGCGCAGCCGGCATCCCAGGGGCGCGGGACCTATGCTCCGGAAGAACTGGTCGGCGCCGGGCACAAATTTTTCGGCAACGTCTCGCGGGGGCTGGCCTCGGTGATCGAGCGCGCGGTCAGCCAGTGGGGCCTGCCGAACGGCTACATCCTTGGCGAGGAAGGCAGCGGCGCTTTCGTCGCCGGGCTGCGTTACGGCGAAGGCACGCTGTACACCAAGAACGCCGGCGACCTGAAGGTGTACTGGCAGGGCCCGTCGGTCGGCTTCGACTGGGGCGGCGACGGCGCGCGCACCATGACGCTGGTCTATAACCTGCCGGCCACCAACGCGATCTATCAGCGCTTCGGCGGCATCGATGGCTCGGCCTATATCATCGGCGGCTTCGGCATGACCGCCCTGACCGCCAACGACATCGTGCTGGTGCCGATCCGCTCCGGCCTCGGGTTGCGGCTGGGCGCCAACATCGGCTACCTGAAGTTCACCCCGCGCGCGACCTGGAACCCGTTCTAAAGCCCGCGCACGAGCCGGCTTCTCCCGGTTACGAATTCACGTTAATGCGGCAACGGGCTGGCCTTGTGGCGTTTGCGCGTGGCATGGTCGCCGGCACATTCCTGCTGCGGAGGTTCATCCATGGTCGAACCGATCATGTACATGGCGATCGGTTTCCTGGTCTCGATGCTGCTCGGGCTGATGATCCTGCCACTGGTGCATAACCGCGCGGTGCGGCTGACGACCAAGCGGATCGAAGCCGCCGCGCCGGTGTCGATGGCGGAAATCCAGGCCGACAAGGATCAGTTACGCGCGGAGTTCGCGATGGCCGCCCGACGGCTCGAAATGAGCATCGAGCAGCACAAGAGCAAGACCACCAGCCAGTTCGCCGAAATCGGCAAGAAGAACGACGCGCTCAACCGGATGAAGCTCGAACTGGGCGAGAAGACCGCCGCGATCTTCGCGCTCGAGGCGCGCGAGAAGGCGCTGCAGGAACAATTACGCAGCACCACCGACGAGTTCTCGGCGAAATCGCAATCCCTGCAGTCCACCGAACAGGTGCTGACCGGCAAGCAGGACGAACTCGCAGGGCTGACTAGGGAGCTGGCAGATCGGTCGCAGGCTGCGGAGAACCTGCAGATCGAGCTGAATGCCGCGAAGGTCACCATCGAGACGCTCAACAGCCGGATCGAAGACAGCGTCAAAGAGCTCGCATCGACGCGGCAGAAGTTCGACCAGCAGCGCATCGAAGCCGCCGCCACCGCCAGCGAACTGGCCGAAGCGCGCAGCCGCGTCGAAAGCCTCAGCCAGCGCGTCAACGATCTCGACCGGCAACTCGTCGAACAGGTGAAGGCCACCGAGACGCAGGCCAGCCGCGGCGACGAACTGCAAAACGCCATCGCCGCGAAAACCACCTTGCCGGCGCGCGAGCGTGATACTTCGCCGGCCGCCGCCATGCAGCAGCAGGCGGACAATGCCTGGGCCACCGAGCGGGCGGAAAATGCGCTGCTGCGCGAACGCATCAACGACATCGCCGCCGAGGTGGCCAGGCTGGCCATGACCCTCGAAGGACCGGAGTCGCCGATCAAGGCGATCCTGGCGGCGGAGTCCCACACCCCGGCCAAACCGGCCAACGGCACCACGATCGCGGTTCAGGCCACTTTGGCCGACCGCATCCGGGCGCTGCAGTCGCGCGCCGCACAGCCTACGCGGCGGCCCGGCTAAACAGTTGCGCCGGCGCGCTTGACACCCCCACCCCACAATTCGTAAATCGCCCCCCTACGGCCTTGCGACGCTCAACCGGGACCATCCCGGCTGGTTGCGGGCACATCCCGGGCGCATAGCTCAGCGGGAGAGCGTTCCCTTCACACGGGAGAGGTCCAAGGTTCGATCCCTTGTGCGCCCACCATCAAAAGCCCAATCAACAAGGGCTTTTGGCAATCTCCCAAAACTCCTGATCGGCAAGTCGGCACGGAACGAAGCGTGAAATGCACACTTCGACTCGTGGAAGATCCGTGGACTGTGCTCGCAAGCCGTCCCATGTGCGAACATTATCCCCGCAAGGCCATTTGCTTGGTTGGTAAAGCTGCGCTTTGACGCCCGGTGCGCAACGCGGCGGCACATCGGACAGCGTCCCGCTCCTCAACCAGGACAAGCCATTCGCCGGGTGAACCGGCTCCAGTGTTTTCCGACAACATTGTTCAAAAGGTCAACAAATGACGCCGGTTTTCGTAATTCAGTCGCAGGGTTCCATGTCGCATCTAGCGGTACGGAGATGCCATGAGACTGAAACAAACTAGCGCGCGTAAACAGGAATGGACCAGCGTCGGCAAACCGGGGTTTATCGTCGCTGAACCAAATGGGCCCTGGTTCGAGTGCACAATCTGCGAAATCTCGGACCGCGAGATCTGCCTGGATGTGGGACATGTCAAAGTCCCACATCTCTTCATGCTGATGCTGACGGCCAACAGCAAAGTTCGCCGGGCCTGTCTGGTCCAGTGGCGCAGCGGACATTTGCTGCGGGCCAAATTTCTCTCGGCACGAGAGATTCGCAGGCGCGCGACTCAAGCACAACTGGTGGAGTAACCGATCATTGTTTGATCGCAGGATCGATGACAAAAAACAAGAAGACGGAAATGAGAGCGTTTGGTGTTGCTGCGCGTCGTCGGCGCGATCGTTCATATCTTGGCGACGGATTCATGCGGGAAAATTTCATCATGGGTCCGCAATCCGCCAATGACCGTGCAAGAGCGTACTTCTCTCAATATCCGCCATCGACCTATCTGAGCGAAGTCGAATCGTGGCAAAAACTCCCCGACGGCCGGGTTGCCTTCATCATGCGCAGACTGCCCAGCATAGAATAGGCCCGGCGAAGACGCGTCTGCCCGGTGAACGCTCGTTAAATCGATAGGCTTTCGTATCGACATTGAGGTACGTTGAAGAATAGCGGGCCGCTGGAACGACTTCCTGGATCATCACTGATCCACGCAGGCGGCCCCTCTCGAAGGATTATCCCATGCGCGCGCTTCGACTCTGCTCCGCTCTTGTCGCCTTGTCTGCATTGGTCGGTCTCAGCCTGCCGTCCGTCGCTTACGCCGATAGCGGCACCATCCGGATTTCAGTGCTCAAAGGCGGCTGGTTCATCGGCGCATCGGGCGGAAGCGGCACGCTGACGTTTCATGGCCGGCGATATCCGCTATCGATCGGCGGGCTGAGCGCCGGTCTCGTGTTCGGCGCATCGCAGACTTACCTGTCGGGCACCGTCAGCAATATTCGTCGCCCATCGGACGTGGCGGGCGTTTACGGCGCCGCAGGTGCAGGTGCCGCGGTCGGTCGCGGTGTCGGCGCGATCGTGTTGAGCAACGAGAAAGGCGCCGTCCTGAAGATGCAGGGTCGGCAGACCGGGCTGATGGTCAACGCCGATCTCAGCGGGCTGGCGATCTCGCTGCGATAAACCAATCAGTTCGGGCGCGCAGGTTTCCTTGCGCACCCTGCGCAACAATCAAATCACATCTGCACTTCGATCAGCCGCGGCCCCTTCTCCGCGATGGCCTCGGCCAGTGCCTTGTTGAAGTCATCGGCATTGCTGACTGCGCGGCCGGGCACGCCCATGCCCTTGGCGAGCGCCACCCAATCCAGCGACGGACGGTCGATGCTCAGCATGTCGAGCGCGCGCTGGCCCGGCTCGCCGGCACCGACGCCATCGAATTCGCCGCGCAGGATTTGATAGGTGCGGTTGGCGAACACGATGGTGGTGACGTTGAGTCCCTCGCGCGCCTGCGTCCACAGCGATTGCAGCGTGTACATGGCGCTGCCGTCGCCCACCATGCAGATCACCTTGCGATCCGGACAGGCCACCGCCGCGCCGGTCGCCACCGGCGTCGAGAAGCCGATCGAGCCGCCCATGTTCTGCAGCCAGTCGTGCGGCGCTGCCGCCGCGGTCGGCGGAAAGAAGCCGCGCCCCGTCGTGATCGACTCGTCGACCAGGATGGCGTTTTCAGGAATCGCCATGGCGATCGCCTGCGCCACTGACGCATGGGTCAGCGCTCCGGTCGGCTTTGCGATCTCGACATGCTTTTGCGGCTTGGCGTCCTGCGGCTTGGCGCCAAGAGCCGACGCCAGCGCTTCGAGCGCGGCAACGGAATTGTCGCCGCCCTCGGTCATGCGATGCACCTCGCACCCGGCGGGCTTCAGCAGGCTGGGCTTGTCCGGATAAGCGAAGAACGCCACCGGATCGTTGGCTTCGACCAGGATGATGTGGCGGAAATCTTTCAGGATCGGCAGCGCCTGCTCGATCACATAGGGAATGCGATCGATGGAGAAGCGGCCGCGGCCGCGCGCCATGCGCGGGTTGTAGGTCTGGCCCATCACCTTGCAGCCGGTCTTGCCGGCGATCTGCGCCGCCAGCGCCAAGCCCTTTTCGGTGAGCGCGTGGCCGGTCAACAGCAGCAGGGTTTGCTCGCCGCTGTGCAGCACCCGCGCCGCGGCTTCCACCGCCTGCGCCGAATAGCCGGCGCGCTGCTGGTCGGCCGGCACCTGCGCGATGCCATCGGCCTCGTTCCAGGCGGTATCCGCCGGCAGGATCAGCGTCGCGATCTGCGGCGGCGCGCCTTTTGCCGCGGCGATGGCCGCCGCGCCATCCCTGGCGACGGATTTGGCATCCGGCGAGGTGCGCACCCACGCCGACATCGGCCGCGCCAGTCCCTCGATGTCCGAGGTCAGCGGCGCATTGTATTCGATGTGGTAGCTGGCGTGCTGGCCGACGATGTTGACGATGCCGGAGTTCGCCTTCTTGGCGTTGTGCAGATTGGCAAGGCCATTGGCGAGGCCCGGCCCGAGATGCAGCAGGGTCGACGCCGGCGTGCCGCGCATACGGAAATACCCATCGGCCGCCCCGGTCACCACGCCTTCGAACAGGCCGAGCACGCAGCGCATGCCCTCGACGCGATCCAGCGCCGCCACGAAGTGCATTTCCGATGTTCCAGGATTGGCGAAGCAGACATTGACGTTGCCCGCAACCAGCGTCCGCACCAGACTTTCAGCACCGTTCATCCTTGCACTCCCATTCGTGACGTTTCTTGAGCTTTGATAAGGATCAATCATTGTTCGCGCGCTCCGTCAAAGGTTTAGCGCGCCGCGCATTGCAGCCATCCGGAACACAGCCCGACTTGCAAACCGGTGCTTTTCGGCAACGGCGGGCTTCGAAATCCGGCTTTCACGTGGCCGTGGGTTGCGAAATCAGGCAAATTATGGCCTTCCTCGCGATGCAATCGAACTTTGCGGGAGATTCTCTGATGCGACGTGGTGTTGGTTTCCTGATCGCGGCGGCGGCCCTGATGGCCATGGTTGGCAACGCGTCGGCCGACGAAACCGACACCCGGACCTTCATGGACTTCAACTTCAAAATGTCCGGCGGCGCGAGCACCATCCCGCGCACGACGGTGAATTTCGCCGGCAACTATGCGCCGGGAACCATCATCGTGAACACCGCCGAACGCCGGCTCTATCTGGTGCAGCCCAATGGCCAGGCGCTGCGTTACGGCATCGGCGTCGGCCGCGATGGCTTCCGCTGGGGCGGCACGCACCGCATCACCGCCAAGAAGGAATGGCCGAGCTGGACCCCGCCGGCGCAGATGCTGGCCCGCCGCCCCGACCTGCCGCGCCACATGAAGGGCGGCATCGACAATCCGCTCGGCGCGCGCGCGATGTATCTCGGCTCGACGCTGTATCGCATCCATGGTTCCAACGAGCCGGAGACGATCGGCCAGGCGGTATCGTCGGGCTGCTTCCGCATGACCAACGAGGACGTGACGGACCTCTACAACCGCGTCTCGGTCGGCACCACGGTGGTCGTAAAGAACTAACGTCGCTGGCGGATTGCGGACCGCTCGCGCCTGCGCGATCATTACGCGCGCGGAATTTTTCCGTTTAGTCCCGATCCGGGGGCGCACACGGCGAGGCGCGAACCACTATGCGTGCTCGATGGCCTTTCAGCCGCGCGTTGCAAACGCTCGTGACAGCCGCCTGTTTATTCGCGGCCGCCACAGGTGCGGCCCCAGCCTCGCCTGATATTCCCGGCGTCACGTCGCGCCAGCGCGCCGAGCAAAAGACCTTCACCGACCAACAGATCATCGACGGCTTCCTGAAAACCGCGTTCGGCGCGGAATACCATCTCGCCGGCAAGGTCGACCGCATCCGCAAATACGATATGCCAGTTCGCGTGTTCGCCGACGGCAGCCATGCCGGGCGCAAACGCCAGATCGCGGCGATCGTCGCCGATATCGGCCATCGCGTGCAGCACCTCGATATCGCGATGGCGGCGAATGCCGATGCCGCCAACGTCACCATCAATCTGGTGCGCGACCGGGATTTCGACCGCACCATCGCCAAATTCTATGGCAGCGAGCGCGCCCGCGAAATCCGCTCTTCGCTCGATCCGCAATGCCTGTCGGGCTTCCGCAAGAACGAGAAATTCGAAATCCAGCACTCCGACATCTTCCTCACGGTCGACAACGGCGACTTCATTTTCTACGACTGCGCCTACGAGGAACTGCTGCAGTCGTTGGGGCCGATCAACGACACCACGTCGGTACCCTGGACGATGTTCAACGACGACGTCCAGATGGGTTTCTTCGATATCTACGATCAGTACATTCTCAATATTCTGTACGACCCGCGCATCAAGGCCGGCATGACCGTGCAGGAGGTCAACGCCGTGATGCCGCAGGTTCTCGAGGACGTGCGGGCGTGGGTAAGAAAGACCAACAATCTGCCGGGAGAGTAATTCTCACCGGTCGTCCCCGCGAAGGCAGGGACTCATAACCCCTGGCGCAAATGTTGTTCGATTCGCCTGCAGGAAAGCGACAAGCGCTGCCGTTCTCACGAACGATACGGCGTATGGGTCCCTGCCTTCGCGGGGACGACCGTGGTAAATGTGAATACGCCTACGCCGTCTTGTCGAACAACTCGCGTCCGATCAGCATCCGGCGGATTTCGCTGGTGCCGGCGCCGATTTCATAAAGCTTGGCGTCGCGCAGCAGGCGGCCGGTCGAGTAGTCGTTGATGTAGCCGTTGCCGCCGAGCAACTGGATGGCGTCGAGCGCGCATTGCGTGGCCTTCTCCGCCGCATAGAGAATGGCACCGGCGGAATCCTCCCGCGTCGTCTCGCCGCGATCGCAGGCCTTGGCCACGGCATACACATAGGCGCGGCAGGCATTCATGGTGACATGCATGTCGGCGATCTTGCCCTGCACCAGTTGGAAGCTGCCGATCGGCTGGCCGAACTGCTTGCGCTCGTGCACATACGGCATCGCCACGTCGAGGCAGGCCTGCATGATGCCGAGCGGCCCCGCCGCCAGCACCGTGCGCTCGTAGTCGAGCCCGGACATCAGAATGTTGACGCCGCGCCCCTCCGTACCCATCACGTTTTCCTCCGGCACTTCGCAGTCCTCGAACACCAGTTCGCAGGTGTCGGAGCCGCGCATGCCGAGCTTGTCGAGCTTCTGCGCCGTCGAGAAACCCTTCATCCCCTTCTCGATGATGAAGGCGGTGATGCCGCGCGGGCCGCCGTTCGGATCGGTCTTGGCGTAGACCACCAGCGTTTCGGCGACCGGGCCGTTGGTGATCCACATCTTGTTGCCGTTGAGAACGTAACGGTCACCCTTCTTGTCGGCGCGGGTCTTCATCGACACCACGTCCGAGCCGGCGCCCGGCTCCGACATCGCCAGCGCG
>Ga0207657_10006533_pt1 | contig 12076 bp, 8 predicted proteins | sample KBSC33metaG_FD_184316 | JGI IMG/M metagenome (GOLD analysis project Ga0207657, IMG submission 184316) | Corn rhizosphere microbial communities from Kellogg Biological Station, Michigan, USA - KBS C3-3 metaG (SPAdes) (version 2) | ecosystem: Host-associated > Plants > Roots > Rhizosphere > Soil ...
GGGCGCCGCAGACCTTCGACCGCGTCCTGGTCGACGCACCCTGCTCCGGCCTCGGCGCCCTCCGCCGCAGGCCCGAAGCCCGGTGGCGGCGGACCGCCAACGACCTGGCCGACCTGGTGCCGCTGCAGGAGCGGCTGCTCGACAGCGCGCTCGACAGCGTCCGGCCCGGCGGGGTGGTTCTCTACGCCACCTGCTCGCCGGTGCTGGCCGAGACCGCAGGGGTGGTCCGGACCACGCTGGACCGGCGCGACGACGTCGTCCTCCTCGACGCCGTACCCCTGCTGCCGGAGGTGCCCGACTCGCCGTCCTCCCCGTTCGCGTGGCTCGCCTTCCACGGCCTCTGGGGCCAGAAGGAGCGCGGCATCTACAACGGAGTCACGGGCCCGGCGGCCAAGGAGCAGTGGTCGCAGCCGATCGAGTGGGCGGATGGGCTGCGCGATGGCAGCGTCACGATTCCCGGCACCAAGACGCTCGGGCCGACGCTCACGAACTTCTTCTGCGACGCCGTCAAACAGAGCGCGGTCGCCTACAACTGGTGGCTGGTGCACCCGCTCCCGTTCGTCGGGGTGCTCGCGCTGATACCGCTCGGGGGCGTGGCGGTGGGGCGTCGCACGCGCTGGCGCCCGCCGGATCCCCGTCCGGTCCGCGAGCGCCGCGCCGGCGGCCAGATCCTAAGGGCCAGCGTGAGGCTCTACAGGAGCGACCCGCGCACCTTCATGGCGCTTGGGGCGGTCCTGATTCCCGTCAGCGTGGTCGCCGGCGCCGTCCAGTGGCTGCTCTTCCACCGCACCGGTCTCGGCACGTTCGTCGCCCTCGACGGCAGGCGCGGCGCCGTAACCACCCTGTTCGCGCTGCTCATTGGAGACATCGGCGCCGCGTTCGCCGGCGTGATCACAACCGCCGGGGTGGTGGTGGTGCTGCGGGAGATGGACGGTGGCCGGCGGGTGGGACCGTGGCAGGCGGTCCGCACAGCCATCGAGCGCATACGCCCGCTCGCCGCCGCCACGCTGATCCAGTACGGGATGGTGCTGCTGCTCACCCTCACGGTCGTGGGCATCCCGTTCGCCCTCCACCGCTTCATCCGCTGGTCGCTGTTCGTTCAGGCGTGCGTGCTGGGTGAGCGCCCAGGCCGCGACGCGCTCGCGATCAGCTCCCGGCTCGTGCGCGGCCGGTGGTGGCGCACGTTCGGCTTCACCGCGCTCGTCGACCTGCTGGCGGTGCTCGCGAGCATCCTCTTCGGCATCGCGCTTCTGCTGCTCACGACGCGATCCCTCAACTTCATCAACCTCGCCAGCTCGTTCGTCTTCATGCTCACGGTGCCGCTGGCGGCGATAGCGCTCACGCTCTACTACTTCGATCTCGAGGTTGGTCAGAGCCTCCGAGCAGGCCCAGTTGGTGCGCCACCCCCGCGGCCTCCGTCCGTGACTTGACGTCGAGCTTCGCGAGGATGCGGGACACGTGTACGCTGGCCGTCTTGGGGCTCATGTAGAGCGTCGCGCCGATCTCGCGGTTGGTGCGGCCCTCTGTGATCAGCCGCAGCACGTCCAGCTCGCGGGCGGTCAGCCCGGCACTCTGATCGGATGGCGCGTCGCCCTCCTGGCTAGGGGTACGGATTCGAGCCCTGCGCGACAGCGCCTCGATCTCGTCGAGCAGCAAGCGCGCGCCGAGTCGCGAGGCAGTGGAGCGGGCCGCGGCGAGCGCATCCACCACCCGAGCGCGCGGGAGGTCCTCGCGAAGCGCGGCTTCGGCCTCGCGCAGCCGCGCATAGGCCACGCGCGGGGGACGGCCAAGCTCCTCCCAGCGAGCGGCGTCGGCGGCCCAATCCTCGGCGCGGGCCTCCCCGCTGGCGCGCTTCGCCTCGACCTCGCAGAGATCCAGTTCGAGGAGAGTTTCCCTGGGCGCGGTACCCAGCGGCCACGCCTCCGGCGCGATCAGCGCTCGCGCGCGAGTGAGCAGAGCCTGCGCTCGGCGAACGGCCTCGCCCTCGGCCGCGCCATCGCCGCCCGCTCGGGCAAGCTCCGCCAGCTCCGCCTCCGCTTTGAGCGCGAGCACGAGTACAGGCACGAGGAAGGGCGAGTGGGCGGTGTGCGGCAGTCCCTCGTCGGGATCGATCATCTCCCGCAGCTTGTCGTGGTGACCGCGGCCGAGCGCGAGCTCGGCTTCGGGGCGCGCCAGAGCGAACCAGAAGGCCGTGCCTGTGGGGACCATCGGCGTCGCGGCTTGGATATGAGCGCTAGCTCGGTCGAGCTCGCCACGCAGGGCGTCGATCCACGCAAGCGCCGCCAACACCAGGCCGGCGCCGATACCCGAGCCCGGCACCTGCGCCGCTTCTTCCAGCAGTGCGAGCGCCTCGTCCCAGCGACCGAGCCGCGTCAGTCGAAGGCCGGCTTCCGCGGCCAGGAACACGGCGGCGCTGCCAATCCGGGGCCGCAACCCCCGCCACCCGTCGAGCGCGACCTCGGCGGCCTCGGCGAGCCGGCCCGCATCGTCGAGCGACTGGCCGAGGTTGATGTACGCGCGCAGCAGCTCCTGATGGGCTCCCGCCTCTGTCGCGAGCTTCTGGCCACTGCGCAGGACATCGATGGCCCCCTCGGCGTCACCCAACATGCTCAACACGGCGCCGAACGTGTTCAGGGCGTCGCATTCCGCCTCGGTCGCTCCGACCTCGCGGGCGATCCGAATGGCCTCCTCGCTGGGTGCGCGCGCCTCCATCGCCTCGCCCTGCAGCATCAGGATGTGCGCCTCGCCGGCGAGGATGGCGGCCCGCGCGGCGCTCGGCTCCTGGGGCAGGAGGGCCGCCGCCGTCCGGTACTCCGCGAGCGCGTCGAGCAGCTCCGCATTGACGAGCAGGTAGCGGGCCAGGCGAGCGCGCGCCAGGCCTGCGGCAAGCGGGTCCCGGTCGGGAGCCAGCTGCTCGAGTGTGTTGCGCGCGAGTGTAAGTGCGCGCTGGTCCTGGCCCGAGAGGTAGGCGGCCTCTGCCGCGCGAGCGTACAGCTCGAGGAGCGTCAGCTCCTTCGGCCGCTCCTCCGCCGCCACGCTGGACCACAGCTCGATGCCGTTCTCGAAGTGCGAGTTCGCCTCGGCGAACGACCACACCTGCTCCGCCTCGATGCCCGCCTGCACCGACGCCTCGAGCGCCGCAGGCAGCTCGTGCGCCGCCGACCAGTGCATCGCCCGCTGCGCCGCGGCACCGTGCGCCCCGACCGCCAGGCCGGGATCGTTCTCCAGCGCTCGCGCCAGCTTGGCGTGCAGAGCCACGCGCTCGCCCGGGAGCACCTCGTCATACACCGCCTCGCGCAGCAGCTCGTGCCGGAACGCGTAGCTCTCGTTGGCCGGGTCCTGGACCAGGAGGTTGTTCTCGATCGCCTCCCGCAGCGCCCCGGCCAGCTCGTCATCGCCGAGCCCGGCCGTCGCAACCAGCAACCCATGGCCCACCACCGACCCCGCCACCGCCGCGGATCGCGCGAGCTGGCGCGCCTGCGGTGAGAGGCGCTCCACCCGCAGAGTGAGCGCGTCACGCAGGCTCTCCGGAATCCGCTGCGCGGCGTCCTCGCCAGAGGCGGCCAGCAGCTCTTCCGCGAAGAACGCGTTCCCCTGCGAACGGGCGAACAGCTCCTCCACCAGCGCCGGCTCAGGCGCGCTGTCGAGAATCGCGGTGAGCTGCTGAGCCAGCTCCCGTTGCGAGAACGGCGAGAGCTCAAGGCGCTCGACCACGGGCAGCCGCTCGACCTCCGCCAGGAACTGGCGCAGGGGGTGGCGCCGGTGCAGCTCATCGCTCCGATAGGTCGCCACGAGCAGCAGCCGCTCCCGGCCCATGTTGCGCACGAGGAACGACAGGAAGCCGCGCGTGGACGGATCGGCCCAATGCAGGTCCTCGATCACGAGCGTGAGCGGCGCGGCGCGCGCGAACAGGCCGAGCAGCGCCTGGAACAGGCGTCCCTGCGCCAGCGGGTCCACGGCCTCGCTCGCAGCCCGGCCTGATTGCAGCTCCGGCATCAGCCGCCCGAGGTCTTCCCTTGCGGGCCCGATCAGCTCATCCAGCACGCGCGGCTCGGTGCCTCGCACAAGGGTCTGCAGGGCGCCGAGGAGTGGGGCGTACGGCAGCTCGGAGCCGCCCATTTCCACGCAGCCCCCTACGAGGAAGCGCATCTCACTGTCGGGCCGCAGCCGCGCGAGCTCGCTCACGAAGCGCGTCTTGCCCACGCCGGCCTCGCCGCTGATGAAGACGGCGCCGGCCTCGCCGGCGTCCGCCCGCGCGAGCGCGGCCTCGATCGCGGCCAGCTCATCGCTGCGGCCAACGAACGCTGGGCTCGAGAGACGCCTCACGCGCTCATTCTTGTCCGACTAAGGCGCTCGCCGCCACCTGGGCCGGAGCGCCAGCTCGAGAGCCATCGACTACCCCGGGCTAGTCAGCCCACCAGTCGCGCGTGCCCTCGACGTCGTCGCGCGGAGCATCACCGAGATTGGGCGCGCCGATCACAAGGAGCTCGAGCCCCTCCGGCCCGGCCTCGTAGCCGCGCCACGTCTCAGGTGGGACGCGTACCGCATCCCACTCCTTGAGCTCCACGATCTCGTCGTCTAGCTTCATCCGCCCGCTACCGCGCACGACCACATACACCTCTTCCTGCGTCCTGTGGGTGTGGCCATACGGAAAGCGATAGCCGGGCGGGACGCGCTGGTAGGTAAGGCCCGATTGCTCGAGCTCGAGCGCCTTGGTCGCGGCGCGGAACTCCAGGTCCGGCGAGCCGTCGAAGTTGGAACCAAGGTCCTCCAGATCCTCCTTGAGGTTCCTGAGCGTGAACGGCATGGCGGAAGCCTAGGCCATGGCAGCAGCTACTTGGCATTTATGCTTTCATAATCATTATGAAAACATCATCAAGGTCGAAATCGATCGTCCTGATCGTGTCCTCGCTGAGCTTGCTGATGGTCGGGCTCGACGCTACGGCCGTCAACGTCGCCCTGCCGGCGATAGGGCGCGACCTCGGCGCCGATGTCGCCGGACTGCAATGGACGGTTGACGCGTACACGCTCGTGGTCGCGGCGCTGCTTCTGCTCTCTGGCTCGATTGCCGACCGCGTCGGCCGCCGCCGAACCATGCTCGTCGGCCTGGGACTGTTCTCGGCCGCGTCGCTGGCCTGTTCGGTCGCGCCGAGCGTCGGGCTGCTGGTCGCCTTCCGTGCCGCTCAAGCCGTCGGCGGCGCGATGCTCAACCCGGTCGCAATGGCGATCGTGGCCAACACGTTCACCGAACCGCGGGAGCGCGCCCAGGCGATCGGCATCCGCGGGGCGATGTTCGGAGTCTCGATGGCCCTCGGGCCCCTTCTCGGCGGTCTGCTCACGGGATCGGTTGGGTGGCGCGCGATCTTCCTGATCAATGTCCCGATCGGGCTTGCGGCGATTGCGTTGACACGATCCTTCGTTCCGGAATCGCGTGCCGAGAACCCGCGCCGCCTCGACCCGATCGGCCAGGTGCTGATGACCCTGCTGCTGGGAACCGTCGTGTTCGGGCTCATCGAGGCCCCGGTGGTACTCGTGGCGGCGGCGGTGATGCTCATCGCCTTCCTCGCGTATGAGCGCCGGCGCCGGGAACCGCTGATCGACCCGCGCTTCTTCCGCTCAGTGCCGTTCTCCAGCGGAATCGCCGCCTCGGTTGCGGCCTATGCCGCGTTCGGTGGCTTCCTGTTCTTGACCACGCTGTATCTCCAAGGAGCGCATGGGCTGTCACCGCTGGCGGCAGGCGCAGTGCTCGCCCCGATGGCCGTCATGACGGTCATCGCCTCGCCGCTGTCCGGCCGGATCCTCGGTCGCAGAGGAGCGCGCATCCCGCTCGCCATCGCGGGAGGCGGAATCCTCGCGGGCTGTCTCGCTTTGACAGGTATCGGCGCGCAGACCCCGGTCGCGCTCCTGGTCCTCGCGACGGTTGTGTTCGGGATCGGCTTCGGCTTCGTCAACGCGCCGGTCACCGAGGCGGCGGTGTCCGGGATGCCCCGCGCCCAGGCCGGCGTTGCATCGGCGATCGCCACGACATCGCGAATGCTGGGACAGGCGCTCGGCGTCGCGGTTGCTGGTGCAATCCTCGGATCGCCTCATTCCACAGGCGGACTCGTGGTCGCGAGCCGTGCAGCTTGGTGGACGCTCGCCGGGTGCGGGGCCGCCGTACTGCTCCTGTCCGTGATCGCGACCACAGCTCGAGCCGCCGAGTCAGCCCGCCGCGTTCGCGTAGCCTGACCCGCGATGAAGGATGCAGGCGCACAGTCCGCGAGCGAGGTGTGGCTGGCGATGTCGGACCTCGTGCTCAACCAGCTACGCCGCCGCGCCGTCTCCGACGCGACCGGCCTCAGCTTCGGCAAGGCACGCGCCCTCCGAAGGCTCGCCCGCCGGCCGATGTCGATGACCGAGCTCGCCGACGCCCTGGACATCGAGAAGCCAAACGCCACCACCGTCGTCGCCGAACTCGAAGCCGCCGGCCTGGTGCAGCGCCGCCCACACCCCACCGACGGCCGCGCGAAGCTCGTCGACCTGACCGTCGAGGGCCGCAAGCTCGCTCGCCGGGCCGACAAGATCCTCGCAACGCCACCGCCGGGGCTGACGGTCTTGAGTGCCGCCGAGCTGACCACGCTTGCGGGGATCCTCGAGCGGATCTCCGGCGAGAGCCCGTAGCGCCTATCCCAGACAGCTAGCCGAGACGGTCAGCCGGCGCCCTGCGCCGGAGCCGGTGGCGCGCAGCCGCACCGCCCAGGTCCGCGCACTGGTTGCCCGCGTGGCCATCACCGACACGTCGTGCGTGTGACCGCGGCCGCTGAGCGTGTAGCCGCCAGAGATCACGCTGGTGCCGCGCGGGCAGGTGGCCCGGGCGCTGGCATTGCCGCGTCTGTTGAGACGGACCGGCGCGCCGGTCACGTGCTTGACCGTTGTGCCGCTGCCCGCCGCCCCCTGAGGGCCGGTCGCGCCCTTGGGACCCTGCGGGCCGGTGGGCCCGACGATGCTCGCATTCGGATCGAGCACCAGGCAGCCGCGGCAGCCGACCTCGTAACCGTTCGAGTCGGTCACGAACACGTCGCGCGTGCCTGTGGAACCGGCGGCCACCGTGATGGGGACGTCGATGCGCTGTTCGGTGGTGTCGCTGGGAGCACCGACCGTGACGCCGGTGCCGCCGATCGTCAGGGTGGCGTTCTTGAGCCCCTGGCCGATGACCGTCAGAAGCTGGGAGGTGGTGCCCGGCGCAACCGCCGTTGGGGAGACCCCGCTGATGCTCGGGCCGCGCTCCGGGCACGGCCGGTCGAAGACCACGTCGGATCCGGTGAGCGGGCCGGTGTCAGCGGTGGTGCCATCGATCTTCCAGGCGACCGGCAGGTTCACAGCCGCCATGGTGATGTCCCACGAGCCGAGACCCGGAACGAACTGATTGGGCTGGCCCCGGTCGGCCGGGGGCGCCGTGAACATGTTGAAGTCGCCCGGTGCGATGTCCTCGATCGTGAGGCCGGCATTCCTGTAGCCGAGACGCGCGATCGCGGTGCCCGTGGTCGAGTTGTAGGTCAGGCAGACGAGTCCGGTGGGGGACGTGGCAACCTGCGCCGACGCCGCGCTGGGCAACACGGCGAACAGCGCCGAGGCGAGCGCCAGGGCGGAGAGGACGGCGAAGTTCCGCATGGGGTCAGCTCCTTCTTGTGGGCCAGAATTCGTGCTGGCGATGGGGCCTTCGGCCACGTACCCACCGCTCAGGCGTCCGAGCCATGCTAGGCGTGACCGAGGCCCCTCCTTCTGGGCGGGTAAGGGACCTGACAGCTGAGAGCGTGCGTACCGGCGGCGATCGCGCTGCGTGGTGGAACTCCGCTCCTGACCATCACCCGGATCGGGCGATGTGCCGCTCCCGTGACGGGTGGATGCTTCGGCCTCGCCACAAAGGGGATGGACCGTGCTGATCGAGGACTATGGGCTTATCGGCGACATGCAGACCTGCGCGCTCGTGGGGCGCGACGGAGGGGTCGACTGGCTGTGCATGCCGCGCTTTGATTCCGCCTCGTGCTTCGCCGGCCTGCTCGGCGACGAGCGACATGGCCGCTGGGTGCTGGCACCCGTCGTCGGGGTCAGCGCGAGCACGCGGCGCTACCGGCCGGGCACGCTCGTTCTCGAGCACGACTTCGAGACCGCGGACGGCGCCGTCCGGGTGATCGACTTCATGCCTCTTCGCGGGGATGGCCCGCCGCGACTCATGCGGATCGTCGAAGGCCTGCGCGGCGAGGTAACGATGCGAATGGATCTGCGCCTGCGGCCGGACTACGCCTCGATCGTCCCGTGGATAGATCGCACCGTCGACGGCGCCGTGGCCACCGCGGGTCCCGACGCCTACAGGATCAGCACAACGCTGCCGATCGAGATCCAGGACGGCAACGTGACCGCCGAGTTCACCCTCGACGAGGGAGAGCGCGAGCGAATGGCGCTCGTGTGGCACCTCTCCTATGAGCAGAGCCCGATCATCGAGGATGCGGACTCCGCCCTCGCGCGGACCGAGGAGTGGTGGCGCGAGTGGAGCGCGCGCTGCTCCTACGAGGGCGCCTACCAGGACGAGGTGATGACGTCGCTGAGGGCACTCAGGGCGATGGCATCGGAGACCACGGGCGCGCTCGTCGCGGCGCCGACGACCTCTCTACCGGAGGAGATCGGCGGAATACGCAACTGGGACTACCGCTACTGCTGGCTGCGCGACTCCGTACTTGCGCTGCAGGCGCTGCTTGCCACCGGCTATGTCGACGAGGCGCTCGGCTTCCGCGACTTCCTGCTCAGGGTGGGCACGGGCGATCCCGCCAAGATCCAGATCATGTACGGAGTCGGCGGCGAGCGGCGACTGACCGAGTTCGAGCTGCCCGACTTCCCCGGCTACGAGGGCTCGGGGCCGGTGCGCATCGGCAATGCGGCTTCGGAGCAGTTCCAGCTGGACGTCTACGGCGAGGTGGTGGCCGTCGCTCACCTCGGGCTCGAGGTGACGGGTCATATCGAGGCCGACCTCTGGCCTCGCTGGGTGGCCGCCATCGCGCACGTCGAGAAGATCTGGCAGGAGCCCGACGACGGGATCTGGGAGTCCCGCGGCGAGCGCAAGCACTACACGTACTCGAAGGTGATGGCCTGGGTGGTGTTCGACCGCGCGGTGAAGATCGCGGAGCGCTTCGGCCTGGACGCGCCGCTGGATCGCTGGAGGCAGATTCGCGACGAGATCCACCACGAGGTCATCGAGCGCGGCTATGACCCCGAGCGACGCACTTTCACCCAGTACTACGGCTCGAACGAGCTCGACGCGAGCGTGCTCAACATCCCGTTGGTGGGCTTCCTGCCCGGCGACGACGAGCGGGTGACCGGGACGATCGACGCAGTGTGGAAGGAACTCGGCCGCGACGGTTTCGTGTCGCGCTATTCGACGGCCGAGACCGACGACGGCCTTTCCGGCGACGAGGGCCAGTTCCTGGCGTGCTCGTTCTGGCTAGTCAGCGCGCTCGCCCTCAACGGCCGCGTCGACGATGCGCGTAGCCTTTTCGAGCGGCTGATCGGGCTGAGCAACGACCTCGGCCTGCTCTCTGAGGAATACGACGTCGCGCGCAAGCGGCAGGTCGGCAACTTCCCGCAGGCGTTCAGCCACCTGACTCTGATCATGGCCGCGCTCGAGATCTCAAAGGCCGAGGGGACTGCGGACCCGGCGGCACACGCGATGACCACGAGCGCGCAGCACTGAGCCGGTGGCCGGTACGCCGGACAGCGACTTCAAGGCGATGAGCAGCCTGCTCCTGCCGCTGGCACTAGCCCAATTCATCTGCAGCTTCGCGGGCTCGAACATGAACGTGATGATCAACGACATCAGCAAGGACCTGGATACGACCGTTCAGGGCGTCCAGGTGGCGATCACGCTGTTCCTGCTGATCATGGCGATCCTGATGATTCCGGCCAGCAAGCTGACGGACAAATGGGGCCGCAAGCGCTGCTTCCTCGGCGGGCTGACGCTCTACGGCATAGGCGCGCTGTTGAGCGCGGTCTCGCCCGGCCTCGGTGTGCTGATCCTCGGCAACTCCGTGCTCGAGGGCGTCGGCACCGCGCTGCTGATACCGCCCGTCTACATCCTCACCACGCTGGCGTTCACCAATCTCACGTCCCGTGCCCGGGCGTTCGGCACGATCAGCGCGCTGGGAGGCATCGGTGCCGCGGCGGGTCCGCTGATCGGAGGGGTGATCACCACCGCGATCAGCTGGCGTGCCGCGTTCGTCTTCCAGGCGCTCGTGGTCGTGACGATCGTCTTCCTCAGCCGGAAGATCACCGATCCCCTCCCGTCTGACCCGGATCGCCCGTTCGACCTGGCCGGCGCGATCCTGTCGGGCGTCGGGTTGTTCTTCCTGGTGTTCGGGATCCTTCAGGCGGACAATGATCCGGCTCTGATGGCGGCGTTCATGGCGGTCGGCGTGGTGTTCCTCACCTGGTGCCTGCTCCACCTCCGATCGCGCGAGCGGGCTGGCAAGGACCCGCTGTTCTCGCTCAGCCTGTTCCGCAACCGCGTCTCCGACCTCGGACTCGTGACTCAGAACATCCAGTGGCTCATGCTCATGGGGATCACGTTCACGGTGTCGGTCTATCTACAGACAGTGCGCCATTACAACGCCATCAAGACCGGGGTCATCTTCACCGCCCTGACGCTGGGCATCCTGCTCGCGTCGCTCGCCGCCGAGCGGCTGGCGAAGAGACGCGAACAGCGGACGTTGATCCGCGCGGGCTTCGTGGTGACCATCGCGGGGATCGGCCTGCTGCTTGCCCTCGTGAAGAGCTCCGAGCATATCGCCGCGTTCGTGCCCGGGCTGTTCCTGATGGGAATCGGGCTAGGCGTGATGCTCACACCGTCGGTCAACATCGTGCAGTCGAGCTTCCCCGAGGAGAAACAGGGCGAGATCTCCGGCGTCTCGCGCAGCATCTCCAACCTCGGCTCCTCGTTCGGCACCGCCATCGCCGGCACGATCCTGGTGTCCGATCTCGCCTCGGGAAACCGCACCTACGTGCTGGCGATGATCTCGCTCGGCGCGCTGGCGCTGGTCGGACTGGCGGCCGCAATGCTGCTCCCCGCGAACATCGCGCAGGAAACCGCGTCGCCGCGCGTCGGTTCGCAGGTGGTGCGCCGGACCTGGGGCGGCGAGACGTCGCCTTGATGGAACGCCTCGCCCGCAGAGCGAGGGTCGCGTAACGCGACACCGGTCACGCTGTCGCGAGTCTTGACCGCAAGATCTGCGGGAGTTCGCGCCAGGGCCGGTCCAGGCGCTCGCCTTCGATGAAGAAGGTTGGCGTAGCGTGGACTCCAGCTTCCCGGCCGCCCTCGATGTCGGCGAGGACGCGCTCTCGAAACCTGTGCTCGCGAAGGGCCGCGTCCGTCTCCGATGGGTCGAGTCCAAGTCGCCCTGCCACCGAGAGCAGGTCGTCGTGTGAGAACCGTCCGCGCGGTGTCAGGAGCAGCGAATGTGCGTCCCAGAACTGCCCGTGCAAGCCGGCCAGTTCGGAGAGCTCCGCGGCGAGGTCCGCTCGAGGATGGAGCTTAGGCACGGGGAAGTGGCGCCAGACAAGGCGGAGGCCGTCGAAGCGGTCCAGGAGTGACTTCACCGGTCGATTCGCTTGAAAGCAGTATGGGCATCCGAAATCCCCATACTCGACGAGCGTCAGCTTGGGGCTGCTCGAGCCGATGACGTGATCACGGTCTCCGACCGCGGGCAGGGTGACTGAAGGCGAGGTATCCATCTCAACTGCGGACCTGACCACGGGCCGGTCGCCCGGGACTTGTTCGAGGAGTCGATCCCACGTCAGCCATCTCGGTCGGCGAGGACGGCTTCGCAGGAAGCAGCGTCATGGGCGAGCCCCGTGAGTCAGCGTCGCGTATCGACCGTCGAATCGCGATCCCTCCCCGGTGAAGCTCAGCCCGACGATCCCATCGCCTTCGACGATCCAGAGCAGGTCGTAACAGGCTCGATAGGTCGGCGGCCAGAACGAGCAGAAGCGTCCATCCTCATCGACGTACCACTTGCCCTGCGTGGGACGACCGTCGGCCTCGACGTAGCTC
>Ga0207657_10006534_pt1 | contig 12074 bp, 13 predicted proteins | sample KBSC33metaG_FD_184316 | JGI IMG/M metagenome (GOLD analysis project Ga0207657, IMG submission 184316) | Corn rhizosphere microbial communities from Kellogg Biological Station, Michigan, USA - KBS C3-3 metaG (SPAdes) (version 2) | ecosystem: Host-associated > Plants > Roots > Rhizosphere > Soil ...
GCGTCCCGGGCCGTAGACGATGAACGGCCGGATGCCGATCGACGGCACCTGCTCCTCGTGCCAGAAGATGCGCGCCATGCCCTCGCACGCCTGCTTGTGGACGCCGTAGAACGTGACGGGATGTCCGATCGCGTCGTTCGAGACGGCGCCGCCCTCGTCGTCCGCCTTCGAGTAGACCGCCGCCGAGCTCGCGTACGCAACCTGGATGCCGCGCGTCTTCGCCGCGTCGAGGACGTTGACCGTGCCGCCGATGTTCACCGCGGTGCCGTAGGGCGGGTCTGGCTTGATCTGCGGCAGGAGCAGCGCGGCGAGGTGGATCACGTGCGTGATCTCCTGCTCGTCGAGGAGGCGCGCGAATGCCTTCCCGTCGACGATGTCGCCCTGGACGAGCGGGATCTCGGCGTCGGTCGCGAGCCGCAGGCGGCGGTCGTCGGTGCCGTAGTCGAAGCCGACGACGTCGACGCCCTCCTCTGCGAGAAGCGCGCACGACCAGGCGCCGATGCACCCGAGCGCGCCGGTGACGAGGAAGCGCTCGCTACTCACGGATCGACGTAGACGGTGACCGTCTCGGTGTAGAACTCGATCGCGGCGCGGCCCTGCTCGTGCGGGCCGAAGCCGCTCGACTTGATGCCGCCGAACGGAACGTGCACGTCGGCACCGGCGGTCTGCGAGTTCACGTGGAGCAGCCCCGCCTGCGCCTCGTTCTGGAAGCGCGTCGCTGCGGCGAGGCTCGACGTGAAGATCGCAGCGGAGAGCCCGAACTCGGTCGCGTTCGCGCGCTCCATCGCCTCGTCGAGCGTCGAGAAGCGGTAGAGCGACGTCACCGGGCCGAACACCTCTTCGCACGAGAGGAACGCGTCGTCGCGCACGCCCTCGAACACGGTCGGCGCGATCACGAACCCGTCGTCGTCGGCGCGCGTCCCGCCCGTGAGCACGGTGCCGCCTTCTTGTTTGCCCCGCTCGATCGCCGCCATGATCTCGTCGAACTGCTTCTCGCTGACGATCGGGCCGACCTCGACGTCGGGATCGAGCGGATCGCCGACCTTGCCGCGCTCGATGCGCGCGAGCAGCTCGGTCTTGAACGAGTCGTAGACCTCGTCCTGCACGTAGATGCGCCGCGTCGCCGTGCATTTCTGGCCCGCGGACCAGAACGCGCCGGCGTACGTCGCCTCGACCGCGCGGCCGATGTCGGCATCGGCCAGCACGAGCAGCGGGTTGTGCCCGCCGAGCTCGAGCTGGACGCGCTTGCCGAGCCGCGTCGCGTCGTCGCGCACGGAGTGGCCGGTTGCCACGGAGCCGGTGAACGAGATCGCGCGCACGCGCGTGTCCTGCACGAGCGCCGCGCCGACGGTCGAGCCGCGGCCGGTGAGCACGTTGAGCACGCCGGGCGGCAGCTCCGCCTCCGCGAACGCCTCGGCTATGTGCAGCCCGGTACGCGGCGCCTCGTAGGCGAGCTTGAGGACGACGGTGTTGCCGTAGATCAGCGCGGGCGCGAGCTTCCAGATCGGAATCGCGATCGGGAAGTTCCACGGCGTGATGAGCGCAGTGACGCCGACGGGACGGCGCCGCGTCGACACCTGCGCGCCCGTCGCCGCCTGCTCGAAATGCTCGCCGACCGAGCGGAACGCCTCGCTCGCGGCGAAGCGCAGGATCTGCGCGGCGCGCCCGGCCTCGCCGCGCGCCTCGCGCAGCGGCTTGCCCATCTCGGTGCTCATGTCGACTGCGATCTCCTCGACGCGCGCCTCGAGCACGGCTGCTGCCGCGGTGAGATACGCGGCGCGGCGCGCCATCGGCAGCGCCGCCCAGCCCGCGAATGCCGCTTCCGCAGCGGCGACGGCAGCGGCGGCGTCGGCCTCGCTCGACGAGGAGAACTCGCCGACCGTCTCGCCCGGCCGCATCGGGTTCACCTTCGCGTACGTCTCGCCCGACGCGGCGGGCACCCACTCGCCGCCGACGTAGTTCCGCCCGGTCGGGCGGCTCGGAGCTTCGATCGTTCCCGTCATACCGGCACCGTACCGATCAGGCTGCAACAGGGTTCGAGAGGATGCCGATGCCCTCGATCTCGATCTCGACGACGTGGCCCGGACGGAGCGTGTAGTCGTCGGGCGGCACGAGGCCGGTGCCGGTCAGGAGCACAGAGCCGGGCGGGATCGGGTTGTCGCGCACCGCCCACACCGCGAGGTCGCGCGGCGTCCGCTTCATCCGGTCGGTCGACGTCTCACCGGCGAAGAGCTCTGCGCCGTCGGCGTCGGTGATCCGCAGCCGGATCGAGAGCGGCGCGTCCCAGTCGTCGGGCACGGCGAGCGCCGGCCCGAGCGCGCAGGCACCCGCGAAGATCTTCGCCTGCGGGATGTAGAGCGGATTCGCGCCTTCGATGTCGCGGCTCGAGACGTCGTTCCCGATCGTCACCGCGAGCGGCTCGCCTTCGGCGCCGAGCACGATCGCGAGCTCCGGCTCGGGCACCATCCACGTCGAGTCGCTGCGCAGCCGGATCGCGCCGCCGGGGCCGACGGTCCGCAGCATGTGCGCGTCCTTCATGAAAAGCTCCGGCCGCTCCGCCTCGTAGACGAGCGAGTAGACGTCGCGCGCATCGGTCTGCGCCTCTTCGAGCCGGGCATCACGGCTGCGCTCGTACGTGACGCCGGCGCACCAGATCTCCGGCGCGTTGATCGGCGCGAGGAGCGGCAGCCCGGCGAGCGGCATACGTGCGACGACCTCGCCGACCCCTCGCAGCGCCGCGAGCGGATCGTCGTGGTCGAGGAGCTCCACGTTCTCGCCGTCGAGGCGGCCGACGCGCGCGCCGCGGTCGGTGTCGACGCGGACGAAGCGCCTCAATACGTCGCCCGTCCGCCGGAGATGTCGAAGCACGCTCCGGTCGAGAAGCTCATCTCCTCGCTCGCGAGCCAGCAGACGAGCGCGGCGACCTCCGGCGGCTCGCCGACTCGGGAGAGCGGGATGCGCGCGGTCATGTAGTCGATGTGCTCCTGCGAGAGCTGGCCGAGGATCGGCGTGTTGATCACGGCAGGTGCAATGCAGTTGACGAGGATGCCGGTGCCGGCGACGTCCTTGCCGATCGCCTTCGTCACCGCGATCACCGCGCCCTTCGACGACGAGTACGCGCCGGCCATCGGGTTGCCCTCCTTGCCGGCGATCGACGCGACGTTGACGATGCGCCCGTAGCTGTTCGTCTTCATCTTCGGGATCGCGGCGCGGTTCGCATAGAAGACGCCGTTGAGGTTGATCCGGTGGACGTTCTCCCACTCCTCGTCGCTCACGTCTTCGGTGTGCAACGACTCGCCGCCGATCCCTGCGCAGCAGACGAGCACATCCAGGCGCGGCAGCTGTTCGACAGCCGCGTTCAGCTGCGCCGAGTCGCGCACATCGTCGCCGTTCGCGAGGTCGAAGACGTGCGTGTCGGCGCCTCCGGCCTGCAGGCGCTCCACGACGGCGGCGCCGATTCCGCTCGCGCCGCCCGTGACGAGCGCGACGCGGCCTTCGAAGTCGTAATGGTTGCTCATCGTCTATTTCTATACGTTTCGTCCGTGAGCTTCGATCCGAGCCGCGATTACCCGCTCGGAAGCACGCGGCCCGAGCTCGTGCGCACGCCGGGTGGGATCCCGCTCGACGAGCTGTCGCTGCACGGCGAGCGCGTCGAGGCGTCGGAGCTCCGGGCGACGCCCGAGACGCTTCGGCTCCAGGCGGACGTTGCACGCGCAGCGGGCCGCTCGCAGCTCGCCGACAACCTGCTCCGCGCGTCGGAGCTGGCGGGGCTGCCGGACGAGACGATCCTCGAGATCTACACCGCGCTGCGTCCCGGACGCTCGACGGCGGCGGAGCTCGAGGGCTGGGCGGAGCAACTCGAGAGCCGGGCGGCGACGACATCGGCCGCGTTCGTGCGCGAGGCCGCGCGGGTCTACGCGAAGCGAGGATTGCTTGCCGGCTGACCGCCGGTCGGAGCGCTTCGTCGCGCGCGAGCAGCGCGAGCTGCGGCGCGAGCTCCTGATCGAGCCGCTCGCGGAGCTCGGGCTCGTCGCGATGAACGGCCCGAACGACCCGGAGCCGTCGCTCGTGATCGAGGACGGACGCGTCGTCGAGCTCGACGGGCGGCCCGAGCACGAGTGGGACGCGCTCGATCATTTCGTCGTCGCGAACGGCCTCGACCTCGAGGTCGCGCAGGAGGCGGCCACGCTCGCCGACGAGACGATCGCGCGCATGCTCGTCGACGTCGACGTGCCGCGCGCCGACCTCGTGCGGCTCTCGCGCGGGCTCACGCCTGCGCGGCTCGCGCGTGTGATCGCGATGCTCGACCCCGTCGAGCTGATGTTCGCGCTGAAGAAGCTGCGTGCGCGGCGCGCGCCGGCGAATCAGGCGCACGTCACGAATCTCAAGGAGAACCCGGCGCTGCTGGCGGCGGATGCGGCCGAGGCTGCGGCCCGCGGCTTCGCAGAGATCGAGACGACCGTCGGCGTCTCCCGCTACGCGCCGCTGAACGCGCTCGCGATCCTCGTGGGCTCGCAGACCGGCAGGCCGGGCGTGATGACGCAGTGCGCGGTCGAGGAGCGGCTGAACCTACGGCTCGCGATCGCGGGGCTCGTGACGTACGCCGAGACGCTCTCCGTGTACGGCACCGAGCGCGTCTTCGTCGACGGCGACGACACGCCGTGGTCGAAGGCGTTCCTTGCGTCCGCCTATGCGTCGCGCGGTGTGAAGGTGCGCTTCACGTCGGGCGGCGGCTCCGAGGCGCTGATGGGCGAATCGGAAGGAAAGTCGATGCTCTATCTCGAGGCGCGCTGTCTCGCCCTCGTGCGCGCGGCGGGCTCGCAGGGAGTGCAGAACGGCTCGATCTCGTGCGTTGCGCTCGTGCTCGCGGTTCCCGGAGGCACGCGCGAGGTGCTGGCCGAGAACGTGCTTGCGGCGTGGCTCGACCTCGAGGTCGCCTCCGGCAACGACGCGATCTCGAGCCACTCGGCGATTCGCAAGACCGCGAAGCTGATGGGGCAGTTCCTGCCGGGCACCGACTTCGTGACGTCGGGCTATTCCTCGATGCCGCGCTACGACAACATGTTCGGCGGCGGGAACTACGACTCGGACGACCTCGACGAGTGGCTGACGATTCAGCGCGATTGGCAGGTCGACGCCGGCATCGAGCCGCTCGACGAGGAGAGCGCACTGGCGGTGCGGGAGCGCGCGGCGCGGGCGATCCAGGCGGTGTTCGACGCGTTCGGCTTCCCGCCGGTGACCGAGGAAGAGGTCCGGCTCGCGACGACCTGCCTCGACTCACGCGACCTGCCCGACCGCGACCGCGCGGCCGACGTCGTCGCGGCCGATCGCGTGCTCGCCGAAGGCCTGAGCGCGCTCGACGTGGCGCGCGCGCTCGACGAGCGCGGCTTCCCCGAGGTCGCCGCCGCGGTGTTCGACATGCAGCGGCACCGGGTCGCGGCCGACTATCTCCAGACCTCGGCGATCATCGCGGCCGACGGCACCGTCGTCTCGGCGGTGAACGACGAGAACCGGTACACGGGGCCGGGCACCGGGTATCGCCTCGAGGGCGAGCGTTGGGAGCGCTTGCAGCGGCTGCCGTATGCAATCGACGCTCGTTTGCTCGGCGCGGCTCAGGGAGCGGCGAGTCCGGTCGAGGTGCTCGGCCCCGCCGCGCGCGGCGAGAGCGCGGACGAGGTGGTGATCGCAGTCGGGCCCGCCTTCGGGGCGGCGCTCTCGGAGACGATCAACGGCCTCGCACATGGCGACGTCCTCGCGGAGCTCGCGGCCGGCGTACGCGAGGAGGGCGGCGTGCCGCGCATCGTCCGGATCACGCGGTCGTCCGACGTCGCGTTCATCGGCCACGACGGCGCGCGGCTCTCCGGCTCCGGCATCGCGGTCGGCCTTCAGTCGAAAGGCACGGCGCTCATCCACCGTGCGGATCTCGAGCCGCTCGACAACCTCGAGCTCTTCGGCATGGCGCCGTCGCTGACGCTCGCGTCGTACCGGCAAATCGGCCGCAACGCCGCCGGCTATGCGTTGGGCCACGCCGTCGCGCCGGTGCCGACGGTCCTCGACAACTTCGCGCGCGCGAAGCTGATCGTGCGCACAACGCTCCTGCACGCACGCGAGACCGCCGAGGTCGTGCGCGGCGGCGAGCCGGTCGAGCTGATGCTGGGCGCGGTCGTCGCAACGACTGCAAGCTGACTGAAGTCAGGTTGCAGAGGCTCTCGCGCCGCTAGCCCTGCGCCTTGCCGGCGATGCCCCAGTGCTTCGGCGAGACGCCTTGCACGACCACCTGGATGTGCTCGCGGGCGGCGCCTGACGACTCGGCGAGCGCCTCGGTCAGCGCCTCGATGATCTTCGGCACCGACTCTTCCGTGACGCGCTTGTCGTAGAGCTTGACCTCGATGATCGGCATGTCAGCTTCCTCCTTCGTCCCACGGTTTGGCGTTGCGGCCCCAGCGATGCGCGTCGTGGCCTTCGACGATCACCCACGTGTGCTCCTTCAGCTCGGGCGCGTCGAGCACCTCGAGCAGCGTCTCGGTCAGCCGCTCGATGAGCGCCGCTTCGAGCTCTGGTGTCAGCCGGCGCTCGAACAGCTCGACGCGCACGAGCGGCATTACTTCGCCACGTGCTGCGAGCCGCCGTCCGGGCCGAGGACGAGGTCGAGCTCCTTGTCGGGAACGTGGTCGAGCGGCACCGGCGCGAGCGCCTCGATGAACGTGACGCCGTTCTCGGAGAAGACCTTGTGGTGCTTGCCGCGGTTGACGACGACGACGTCGCCCGCGCCGAGCGTCTTCGTCTCGTCCTCGATCGTCATCTCCAGCCCACCCTCGACGATGAACATCACCTGCTCCGCGTCCTCGTGCACGTGCCACGGCACCTGCTTGCCGGGCTCGTAGCGCACCTTGCAGAGCAGCACCTGCTCGCCGCCGATCGCGTGGATGCGCACGCCGTCGACGAACTCCCACGCGTCGCGGCCGTTCCAGGTGCGAAACGGGCTCGACTCAGGCATCGACGCCGTAGAACCCCTCACCGTCGTTCGAGGAGAAGGCCTTCACCGAGATGTGCTCGTCGAAGATCACGCGCTTCCCGTCGCGCCGGCCCTCACGCTTTGCCTCGAGCGCCTCGAGCACGCGCTCCGGCGTCGCCGGCATCTCCGTGATCCAGACACCGACCGCGTCGAAGATCGCGTTCGCGATCGCCGGCGGCTGCGCGTTGTTCGCCATTTCACCGATCGCCTTCGCGCCGAACGGGCCGTCCTCGGACGGGTTCTCGAGGATGACGTTGTCGAGCTCCGGCAAGTCCTCCATCGCCGGGCCGAGATACGCGCCGAACTCGCCACCGCGGTGCTCTGGCGACGGGTAGTGCGGATAGCTCGCCTCGGTGAGCCCGAGGCCGAGGCCCATGATCGCGCCGCCCTCGATCTGTCCCTCGACAAGCGTCGGGTTGATCGCACGGCCGACGTCGTACACCTGCACCATCTTCAGCACGACGACGTCACCGGTCTCGTCGTCGACCTCGACATCAGCGACGCACGCGGCGTACGAGATCGCGGAGTGCGGCTCGATCTCCACCTGCCCGGTCGCGTCGTCGACCTCGGCGAACGGCTTCAGCGCCGTCGACGAGCCGCTGATCAGCTCGCCGTAGTTGTACGTCGCAGCGCCCGCGACGTCGGCGACGTTGATCGACTTCTGCGGCGCGCCCTTCGCCGTCACCTCGCCGTTCGCGATCTCGAGGTCGCTCGCGTCGATCTCGAGCTCCTTCGACGCGATGTCGAGGATGCGCTCGCGCACGCGCTCGGCGGCGAGCCGCACGGCGTTGCCGCCGATGAACGTCCCGCGCGAGGCGAAGGTGCCGGTGCAGACGGCCGACGAGTCGGTGTTCGTGTTGTCCATCGTCACCCAGTCGTAGGGCACGCCGAGTGCGTCCGCGACGATCTGCGTGTGCACTGTCTTCGAGCCCTGGCCGATGTCGACCGTGCCGGAGAAGACGTCGACGCGGCCGTCCGGCTTGAGCTTGATCCACGCCTGCGACGGGTCGCCGTTCTGGTTCATGCCGGTCGGGTACTCGATCGTCGCGAACCCGCGGCCGCGATGCTTCGCCATCAGGCTCCCTCCCCGTTCAGCCGCTGCTGCGCGACGAGATGCTCGGGCAGGAGATCCCCGGAGCGCGGGTCGGACGTCATCTGCCGGTACTCGGCGGGCAGCTCGATGCCGACGCGCTCCGCCGCTGCGAGCGCAACCGCCACCGTCGACGGATCCTTCAGCGCGACGCCGTTGCCGCTCGTGTCGCCGATCCGGTTCGCGTTCCGCAACCGCAGCTCCCACGGATCGATGCCGAGGACGCTCGCGACGCGCGTCAGGTGCGTCTCGACCGCGAACGACACGGAGGTGACGCCGAAGCCGCGCATCGCGGTGGACGGCACGCGGTTCGTGAAGCAGACGAAGCCGTCGAAGCGCAGGTTCGGGATCGAGTACGCGCCCGAATGGTGGAACGCGTGCTTCGTGACGCCGTACGGCGAGAAGCGTGCGTACGCACCGGAGTCGTGGAGCGTGACCGTGCGCCGGCCGAGGATCCAGCCGTCGCTCGTCACCGCATCCGCGATCTCGATGTGCCAGGCGGCGCGGGTGGACGAGGAGAGGAACTCCTCTTCGCGCGTCCAGCGCCACTTGACGGGGCGCCGCGCCTTGATCGCGAGGAGGGCGCAGATCGTGTCGGCCGCCGTGTCGACCTTGCCGCCGAAACCGCCGCCGACGGTGCCGCCGACGAACTTCAGCTTGTTCAGGGGCACCTCCAAATGCGCAGCGACGACGCCCATCGAGAAGTACATCGCCTGCGTGCACGAATAGATCGTCAAGCGGCCGTTCGCCTCCGGCACCGCGAGCGCGACCTGCGTCTCCATCGGCATCTGCTCGATCGCCTGCGGGCGGTAGACGCCTTCGACGATCACATCAGCCTTGTCGAAGGCCCAGTCGATGTCGCCCTTGCGCACACGGCGGTGGTTGTACGGCCCGTAGTGCGGATAGACGTTGCCCCACTGGTGGATCTTCGGTGCGTCGGGATCGAGCGCGAGCCGGATGTCGAAGAGCGCGGGGCGCTCGTCGTACGCGACCTCGATCGCCTCGACGGCCGCCTGCGCGGCTTCCTCCGACTCCGCTGCGACAGCGGCGATCGGCTGGCCCTTGTACCGCACCTCGCCGTCGGCGAGCAGCGGCTCGTCGCCGGGGACGCCGAGCCCCTCGAGATGCCCGTAGACGTTCCGCGGCACGTCCTTGTGCGTGATCACCGCGTAGACGCCCTGCATCGCTTCCGCCTTCGCCGTGTCGAGCTTCGTGATCCCGGCGTGATGGTGCGGCGAGCGCAGCGCCTTCACCCAGAGCGTCCGCCCCACGCGCACATCGTCGACGTACTGCGTACGGCCGGTGACGTGACCGACGCCGTCGTACCGAGGCAGCCGTGCGCCTACGGCCTTCATGCCGGGCTGCCTTTCACGAGTACATCCGGCTCGCTTTCGCCGGGCGTGGGCAGGTCGGCAACCGCCTCGACGTCGCCGCGCGAGGCCGCCATCACGGCGTCGACGATCTTGACGTAGCCGGTGCAGCGGCAGTAGTGGCCGCCGAGCGCCTCGAGCACGTCGTCGCGATCGACCGCGCCGCCCTTGCGCTCGATCAGCGCCGTTGCGGCGACGACCATACCCGGCGTGCAGAAGCCGCACTGCGCCGCATACTTGTTGTGGAACGCGGCCTGGACCGCAGAGAGCTCCTCCGCCTCGCCGAGGCCTTCGAGCGTGGTGATCGCCGCGCCATCGACCATCACGACCGGTGTCAGGCACGAGCGGCGCGGCTCGCCGTCCACGAGCACGGTGCACGTGCCGCAGCCGCCCTGCTGGCAGCCGGCCTTCGGGCTCGTGATCTCGAGCTCCTCGCGCAGCACGTGCAGGAGCGCGGTGAGCGGCGCGCTCGCGATCTCGTGCTCGCGGCCGTTGACGGTCAGTCTCATGCTTTCCCCACTTCGTCGAGTGCGCGCTGTGTGAGCACGACGAGCATCTTCTGGCGGTACGCGGCGCTTGCGAGCGCGTCGTCGACCGGGTCGACATCCTTCAAGACGTCTTCGGCGTTCCGGCTCTGCTCCACCGTTCGCGCACGCACGGCCGCCGGCCCGATGCCCGACACGCCGACACGCAGTCCGTCGCCGTTCGAGCAGATCGCGACGTTCGCGACCGAGTACGAGTGTGCGTGCCGTCGTCGAAGCGTCTGCGCCGACCAGGCGCCCTTCGGTGCGTCGACTTCGATCTCGAGCACGAGCCGCCCGCTCCGGTCGCCGGCGAGGAAATCCTCGACCGGCTCCGTGCGCTCGCCGCCCTTGCCGTCCGAGCGGACGCGCGCGCCGAGCGCGATCAGCGGCGCGCCGAGATCGCCGCGCTGGGCACCGAGGCCCGCGGTTGCACAGATGTTGCCGCCAACGGTGGCTGCTGCGCGCACTTCGCGATCGCCGATCTCCTGCGCGAATCGCGCGAGCAGCTCGTTCGAGCCGTCCACGAGCGCAGCGACCGGAACGGTCGCGCCGATCCGGATGACGTCACCGTCGATGCGAAGCTCGTCGAGGCCGCTGCGATGAAGCAGGAGCGTGCGCGCGGGCTTGAGCCGCCCCGCAGCGATCTCCGGCATCAGGATCGTGCCGCCGGCGAACACGGTGATGTCCTTGCCGTCGCCGAAGAGCTGCACGGCTTCCGCAGCAGAACTCGGGACGAGAGCTTCGGCCGCCATACGGGATTTATCGCTGTCGCCGCCTTCCGCGTCAAACGGGTGCCGGACAACACGCTACGCTCCGAAGGTGCAGTTTGCCTCGATCGACGAGCTCGAGTCTGCGCTCACGGGAGCGTCGTATCTCACGGACCGCGGGCTCTCGACGGCGCTCTACCTCTCGCTGAAGCTCGAGAAGCCACTCCTCCTCGAAGGCGAGGCGGGCGTCGGCAAGACGGAGGCCGCGAAGGCGGTCGCGCAGGCGGTCGGCGCGAGGCTCATCCGCCTGCAGTGCTACGAGGGTCTCGACGTTGCGCACGCCGTCTACGAGTGGAACTACGCGCGGCAGCTGCTGCACATCCGGGCGGCGCAGGAGGGAACGGTCGACGAGGCGGAGCTCTTCGGCCCCGAGTTCCTGATCCGGCGGCCGCTGCTCGAGGCCGTCGAGGCGACCGAGCCGGTCGTGCTGCTGATCGACGAGATCGACCGCGCCGACGAGGAGTTCGAGGCGTTTCTCCTCGAGGTGCTCTCGGATTTCCAGATCACCGTGCCGGAGCTCGGCACGATCAAGGCGAAGCAGCGCCCGCTCGTGATCCTCACGTCGAATCGCACCCGCGAGCTCCACGACGCGCTCAAGCGCCGCTGCCTCTTCCACTGGATCGGCCACCCGTCGCTCGAGCGCGAGATCGAGATCGTGAAGCTGCGCGTGCCGGACGTGCCGGAGCGCCTCGCCGCCGAAGCGGCCGCGTTCGTCGCCGAGCTGCGCGAGCTCGACCTGCAGAAGCCGCCCGGTGTCGCCGAGACGATCGACTGGGCGCAGGCGCTGACCGCACTCGGCGAGCGCGAGCTCGACGTCGACAACGTGCAGGCGACGCTCGGCTCGGTGCTGAAGTACCACGAGGATCTGCTCTCGGTTCGCGACGAGACGCTCGCGGGGCTCGTCGCCGGCGCCCGTGCCCGGTAGAGGTCTGATGTGAAATTCGGCCGCAGTCGGGGGCGCTCCTGGCCAAGCGGGGCAGTGCGGGCGGCTGCGGCACGTAGCAGCGCTACGGGCCGGAGCCGAACGTGCTGATCCCGCGCCGCGCCAGGGGCGTCATCCGGCCCGGCGGAATTTCACATCGGGCCTCCGACGCAGTCGTCTCGCACATCGTCACGTTCGGCCGCGTGCTGCGCGAAGCCGGGCTCGAGGTCGGCCCCGGGCGCGTTGCGGACGCGCTGAAGGGCCTCGACGCCGTCGAGCTCAGCCGGCAGGACGACGTCTACTGGACGCTGCGGCAGACGCTCGTCTCGCGGCGCGAGGACATCGACCCGTTCGACCGCGCTTTTCATGCGTGGTTTCTTCGCGCC
>Ga0207657_10006536_pt1 | contig 12073 bp, 9 predicted proteins | sample KBSC33metaG_FD_184316 | JGI IMG/M metagenome (GOLD analysis project Ga0207657, IMG submission 184316) | Corn rhizosphere microbial communities from Kellogg Biological Station, Michigan, USA - KBS C3-3 metaG (SPAdes) (version 2) | ecosystem: Host-associated > Plants > Roots > Rhizosphere > Soil ...
GTCGCCGCCGTCACATGACCACTTATTGAGTGTCTTTACACCCCTCATGCGGGGTGTAAAGACACTCATTAACGTGATCACGCGCAGGAGCCAGCGACCTTCTACAAACAAACCGGAGAATTCGGCTCATGAGGCGATACTGCACGGCTTGCGTTTGATAATTACGGTTGGCCCGTACGCCGGACGCTATGAAATCGGGAATCCAGGGCGTTTAAACGCACTGGATCCGGGGTTTCATGGCGTTCCCTCAGGTCCGGTACGGAGGATTATGATTCCGAACGGGCTGGGCGCGTGTGCCCGGATCAGCGGGGGGCGTAGACGGGGTCGGCGGGGAACTTGGCGCTCATGCGCAGCACCGACGGGTCGGGGGTGAGCAGGCCCCGCATCCAGTGCTCTTCTTCGGGGGCATCGTGGTTCCAGTCCCAGACGAGCTGGCGGTGCGCGATGCCCCAGCTGCCGTCGCGGCGCTCCAGCCGGTCGATCATCCTGGCCCCGGTGAAGCTGTGGTAGTACTGCCCGTCCGCCTTGATCCGGGCGAACGTCACGCAGTACGACTCGGCGGTGGCCACGTCGCCGTCCAGGTCGATCAGCAGGTTGGTCAGGTTATGGCTGGTCCGCGAGCGGGGGTGGGTGAGCGCGGCGGCGATGCTGTCCACGTAGTCCTGGGCCGGGCCGGCGAATAGGCCGCCGTGGTCCTCGGTCGCGCCCGGCAGGTAGCAGGCGCGCAGGGTGTCCACGTCGCCCCGGTCGACCGAGCGCAGGTAGCGGGTGAGGAGCTCGGCGATCTGAAGCTTGTCGAGCAGGGCCTGCAGCGCGGGGTCGGTCATGCCGCGACAATACAACTAACGGAGTGATAGAACGAGGCCATGAGGCTGTCGGTGTCGCTGGGGCTGTGGCAGGACCGGCCGGCCGCGGAGGTGGTGCGGACGGCGCAGGCCGCGGACGCGCTGGGGTACGGCGAGATCTGGATCGGCGAGATGGCCACCTTCGACGCGTTCGCGCTCGGCGCGGTGGTGGCCGAGCGGACCAGCCGGGCCAGCCTGACCATCGGGCCGCTGGCCGTCGCGGTCCGCGATCCGGTGATGATCGCGATGGGAGCGGGCTCGCTGACCGAGCTGACCGGGCGGACGGTGAACGTGGCGCTCGGCTCGTCCAGCCCGGTGGTGGTCGAGCAGTGGCACGGGCGCCGCCAGGAGCGCACCGCGCTGGCGCTGGCCGAATCGGCCGCGGCGGTGCGCGCGCTGCTGGCCGGGGACAAAGCCGACGCACGGGGCGAGGTGATCAGCACCCGCGGCTTCCGGCTGCGGACCCGGGCGCCGGGGACGCCGCTGACCATCGCGGCGTTCGGCCGCGGGGCGGTCCGCGCCGCGGCGCGGCAGGCCGACCGGATGGTGATCAACCTGGTCACGCCGAAGTCGGCGGCCCGGCTGGTGCAGATGCTGCACGACGAGTGCCGGGTGGCCGGGCGGCCGGTGCCGCCGGTCGCGATATGGCTCGCAACGGTCATCGATCCGAACGGGCCGGGTATCGAGCAACTGCGCCGCGGGCTCGTCTCCTACCTGCCGGCGCCCGGGTACGGGGAGATGTTCGCCGAAGCCGGCTTCGGGGACGTAGTGCGCTTCGCCCGGACGCGGCCGCATCCGGGCGAGCTGCTGGCCGCCATCCCGGCCGAGCTGGTCGGGCACGTGTCGCTAGCGGGAGACAGAGAAACGGTGCACGCGCGGCTGGCCGAGTACGCCGACGCGGGCGTGGACGAGGTGGCGCTGGTGCCCGGGTCGAGCGACGCCGACCCGGCGGGCGTGGCCACGCTGACGGCGCTAGCGCCCTAGGAGGACAGGTGGGTCTGCATCCGGCAGAGCGGGTCCGGGAGTACCGCGACAAGGGCTACTGGACCGACGACATGATCGACGCGCTGCTGCGCGAGCGGGTCGCGCAGTTCGGCGACATCACGGCGATCACCGACCCGCTGAACCGGGAGGCGCTGCTGGACGGCCCGTTCCGCGCGCTGACCTGGCCGCAGCTCGACGAGCAGGTCTCCCGGCTGGCACAGGTGCTGCTGGCGGAGGGCGCCGGATCGGGCGACGTGATCGGGGTCCAGCTGCCGAACACGGTCGAGATCGTCGTCGCGTTCCTGGCCATCGTGCGGATCGGCGCGATCGTGGCCCCGTTCCCGGTGCAGTACCGCGCCTGGGAGCTCACCCACCTGTCCAACGTGGCGCAGGTCAAGCTGTTCATCACGGCGAGCCGGATAGGGCAGCGGCCCGCAGCGGCTGAGCTGGCCGGGCTGCGCCCGCGGATCCCCTCGCTGCAGTGGGTGGGGGCGTTCGGGGCCGGGCTCGACGAGCGGATCGCGGCGGCCGATGACCGGTCCGGGCTGGCCGCGCACCTGGACGGCTTCTCCCCCGACCCGAACGACTGCGTCACGATCTGCTGGACCTCGGGGACGGAGAGCACGCCGAAGGGCGTGCCGCGGACCCACTACGACTGGATGGCCATGTGCACGGGCACGGTGGAAGGCCCGGACCTGACAGCCGACGACGTGCTGCTCAACCCGTTCCCGATGGTGAACATGGCCGGCATCAACGGGATGTTCCTGCCCTGGCTGAAGGTGGGCGGGCTGCTGGTGCAACACCATCCGTTCGACCTGGCCACGTTCCTGCGGCAGATCGAGCAGTACCGCGCGACCTATACCTGCGCGCCACCCGCGCTGCTCACCGCGCTGCTGCAGAACGAGGCGCTGCTGGCGCAGACCGACATCTCCTCGCTGCGGATCCTCGGCTCGGGCTCGGCGCCGCTGGCGCCGAGCCTGCTGCAGGGCTGGCACGACAGGCACGGCATCGAGATCATCAACTTCTACGGCTCCAACGAGGGCATCGCGCTGCTCGGCACGCCCAAGGACATCCCCGACCCGGCGGTGCGCGCGCAGTACTTCCCCCGCTACCGCGCCCGGGACTGGGAGTTCACGATGGCCCGCACCACGCTGGCGCGGATCGTGGACCCGCAGACCGGCGCCGAGATCACGCAGGCGGGTGTCCCGGGCGAGCTGCGGATCAAGGGGCCCGGCGTGTTCCCCGGCTACCTGCCGGCCAGCGGCGTGCCCGACCCGTTCGACGAGGACGGCTACCTGCGGACCGGGGACATCCTCGAGATCGCCGGCGACGACCGCCAGTACCTGCGGTACGTCGACCGGTCCAAGGACATGGTCGTCCGCGGCGGGATGAAGATCTCGGCGGCCGAACTCGAGGGCTTCATCGCCGGCCACCCGAAGGTGGCCGACGTGGCCGTGGTGGCCTACCCGGACGAGGTGCTCGGCGAGCGGGCCTGCGCCGTCGTGGTGCCCCGCCCGGAGGCGGACGTGACGCTGGAGGACATCGTGGCGTACCTGAAGGAGGAGGGCATCGCCACGTTCAAGCTGCCCGAGCGGCTCGAGATCCGGGACGAGCTGCCGCGCAACCCGCTCGGCAAAATCCTCAAACGCGAATTGCGGGACGAATTGCGACAATAAAGAATTCACCGCTGGTCGGGGACACGGCCAGTGACGGAAGCTTCGCCGTGACCTACACCGGGACCGGCTTCGCGCCGTGGTTCGGCTTTTAGGCAGCTTCCCGCCGCCCGCCGCTAGCAATGAGCGGCGGGCGGCGGCACGTCCAGGGTGGGGTTGCGGTCGAAGAAGCCGGTCGGCTTGAGCACGAAGCCGCAGCGGGCGACCGGCATGACGGGCCAGTCCTCCGGGCGCGGCACGTGCGTGGGGCCGAACGTGTGCCACACCACGATGTCCTCGCCGTCGATGTCGCGGTCCCCCGCGACGAAAGCCGGCAGGCCCGCTCCGCCCGGGTTCTGGTTCACGAAGTCGCCCGCGGGCCAGCGCTGGTCCGGGTCGTACCGGGTGACCCACAGGTGGTTGGCGGCGAACCCGGCCCGGGCCGCCAGCGGCGAACCGGGGTCGGCAAGCAGCACCGGCGCCGGCTCCGGGTAGAGCGTGTAGCTCGTCGGACGGCCGAACCGGTTGGCCCGTTCGGTACTGATGATCCGCCAGGTCCGGCCGCGGGAGCCGTCCGCCCGGCGGCCGGCCTGTGACTCGCGGGTCAGCCGGGTCACCTGCTGCACGATGGCGTTGCCGAACGGGTTGTCCGGCCCGATCGGCTGGCCGCTGACGTCCACCTCCTCCACCGCGTTGGCCTGCCCGTCCACGCTCACGTCCAGCCGGGCGCTGAACAGGTGCTGGTGCACCGCCGCGGCCAGCCCGGGCGCGACCTCGGTGGCGTGCGGGTGGCCGTCGGCCGGGTAGGCCGAGGTGAACAGCACCCCGGTCGCCTTGACCTCGAGCTCGATCGTGCCGTCAAGGTAGAAGTACCAGTAGAAGCCGTAGTCGTAGTTGCCCACCGTGGTGAAGTAGGAGACCACGAGGCGGCGCTGGCGGCGGGACTGGGCCGAGTCGTTGAAGATGTCGGTGTGCTTCCACAGGATGCCGAAGTCTTCCTCGTGGACGCAGATAGCGTTGGAAATCGTGCGCGGCTGGCCGGTGTCGTCGGTGACGGTGGCGTCCAGGTAGGCGATCTCGCCCAGGCAGTCGCAGCCGAGCTCGAGCGAGTTGGCCCACGTGCCGACCAGGTACTCGCCGGTGTCGAAGTAGGCCTGCCAGTGGCGGAACTTCGGGTCGCCGTAGGGCACGACCATCTCCGGGATCGAGGCCCGGTAGAGCACCGGGCGGCCGGCCAGGCTGACCTGGTGCAGGGTCAGGCCCTCGCGGGCGTCGAAGCCGATCCGCATCGACCAGTCCTGCCAGCGCAGCGCAAACCCGTCCAGGGTGAAGCTGGGACCCTCCGGCTGGGTGATCTCGATCGGCTTGAGCGTGGTGCGGTGCGGACCGCGGACCGCCTCGTCGTCGTAGTCGCCCGACTCGGGCGGCACCGGGAGCTCGAAGTCGTCGGTGACCTTGAAGACCTTCTTCTCGATCAGGTCCACGTAGGCGGCCACGCCGTCGACCGGGTGCGCCCAGGCCAGGTCGTGCTCGTGCTCCTGGACGAACGCCAGCACCCGGACCATCCGCCGCCGGTCGTCCTCGGCCGGCCCGTACGCGCCCGCGGTGATCGGGGCGGTCCTGATCTTGCTGACGTCGTGGTAGCCGCGCCTGGCCATGGCCGCGCGCCAGTCCGGGTCGGCCTTGGTGATCTCGTCCACCCGGACGAAGTCGCTCTCCAGGATCGGCATCTGGCCGTCCCGCGCCGGGTCCAGGGTGCGCGCGCTGACCACCTTGCCGTGGGTGAGCGACACGACCACGTCCGTGGACTCGCCGCTGCCGGTGTTGACCAGGAACGCGCGCAGCCTTCTGTCGCCTGTCGCGCCGGCCAGCACCTCGTCCTTGGCCGCCTCCTCCAGGCCGTAGTAGGCGAACCTGATGGGTTCGGCGAGCAGGCCGGCCGCCACCAGGATGTCGCGCCCGGCCAGGTACTCCTGCGCGCTGGCCGGGTCGAGCGGATGCGGGCTACTCATCGGCCACGATCGATCCGACTCGGTCGCCGAGGCCCGGATCGCGTCTGACCAGCCAGACCGAGTACAGGATGGACACCACGATGACGCCCAGGGCAGCGAACGGGAACCAGTCGTACGGCTGAGGCTGCGGCGGCTTGCACAGGTAGTAGACCGGGACGGCGATAGCGGCCATGCCGAGGACCGGCAAGATGACGTGCTTGACTACGTTGAACTCGGCCGGCCGGTACTTGCGGTAGAAGAACGGCAGGGCCAGGTTGGCCAGGAAGTACACGACCAGGATCAGCAGCGTGCCCATCGTGCTGGACTCGAAGAAGAAGTTCAGCGCGTCCAGGCTGTTACCGTGGCCGCCGATCCAGTGGCCGAGGGCCCAGACCAGGGTGATGCCGCTGGCGGCCGCGACGAAGATGATGATGGCGTTGACCGGCGTCCGGCGGACCGGGTGCACCCGGCCGATCCAGCTCGGCAGCAGGCCCTCGCGGCCGGCGTTGAAGATCAGCCGGCACTGCGAGTTCACCGCGGCGATGAGCACGCCCAGGGTGGAGGTCAGCCCGGCCAGGTAGGCGATGAAGGCCACCCAGGCCGCGATGCTGTGCGCGACGCTGATGAACGGGATGGCGGCGGCGGTCAGCGCCTTGTCGCTGTAGCCGAAGCCGGACACCGTGGCGTAGGCCACCAGCAGGTAGGTGGCCGCCATCAGGGCGATGGACAGGAACACGGCCCGGGGCACGTTGCGCCGCGGGTTCGTGGTTTCCTCGGCCAGCGCCGCCGAGTTCTCCCAGCCGATGAACAGGTAGATGCCCAGCGGGAAGGCGAGGGCCAGGCCGCTGAAGTGGTTGTTGATATGGCTGGGGTTGAACGGCACGCCGGACAGGTGGCCGCCGTTCTTGATCAGCGCGGCGACCGATACCACGAGCAAGACCAGCAGTTCGAAGCCGAAGAAGAAGCCGGCCAGCTTGGTCGACACGGCCACGCCGCGGAACATCATGAACATGGCGCCGGCGGTGAAGGCGGCGGAGAAGATAATCCAGGGGATGCTCACGTTCAGGTAGAACTGGATCATCATCGACAGGAACCCGCCGGAGATGACCAGCACCGACGCGATCGCGATGATGTACCCGGCCCCGCACAGCAGCGCCGTGGTCACCGCGCTGGTGCCGCCGAACGTCTTGCCCACGAACGTGATGAAGCCGCCGGTGCTCGGGTGCGCGCGGGAGAACTGCGACAGCGTGTTGCCGAGCAGCGCGATCGCGATGATGGCCGCGATGAGCACCAGCGGCGCGCCGATGCCGGCCGCGAGCACGATCCCGGCGAAGCCGAAGTAGAAGCTGTAGGCCGGGCCGATGTTGGCCATCGTGGACGCGGAGATGTCGACCAGCCCGAGGGCCCCGCGGTGCAGCCGCTCGGCGGACGCCGGTGCCTTTGTCTCGGTGAACGGAACGTGCGGCGCTTCGCTCATGTGCACACTCCCCTTTTTGGGCCAGAGCGGCTGGGTTGAATGGATTCAGTACGGATAATGCGCGGGCGCAGTGTTGACAGTCAACCAGCGGGGTTCGGTAAGTTCCCCGACGTTGGCGTCGTTCACCTGCACCACCAGCCACCGTCCTTCGGGTCAGCTCGGGTCACGGGTTGGCAAGCGCTTTCCAGATTCTTGCGCAACGTACCTGAAGAGGGCGGGGACGCGCAAGGGGTGGGCCGCAGACCGGGTCGATGTGCCATTGGTACGGCTAGAACCTGCCCAACGGCACATCGACCCAATGGAACGCCAACGGGCGGGGGCGGGGGGGCGGGGGCTCAGGGGGCGGGAGGGTGGGGGAGGGTGCTCTCCCGCAGGATGACCTCGCCGGGGACGGGGACGACCCGCGGCTGGGGTTCGGAGCCCGCGGCCGGGCCGGTGCGGGGGCCAGAGGGTTCGGCTAGGACGAGGCCGGCCGCCATCTCCCCCATCCGCTTGAGCGGCAGCCGCACCGTGGTCAGCGGCGGGTAGACGTCGCGCAGCGTGCCGATGTCGTCGAACCCCGCCAGCGCGATGTCGGCGGGCACGGCCAGGCCGCCGGCCCGCAGCCGGGCCAGCGCGCCCATCGCCATCACGTCGGTGACCGCGAACACGCAGTCCGGCAGCGCGGCCTGCCCAGGGCCGGCCGCGGCCAGGACCGCGCTCATCGCCTCATAGCCGCCGTCCCTGGTGAACGGGCCGTGGACGACCTGGGCCGCCTCCAGCGGCACGTTCCAGGCCGCCAGCCCGGCGCGGAATCCGTCCAGCCGGTCGCGCGCGGTCAGCAGGCCGCGCGGCCCGGCCAGCACGGCGAAGCGGCGGTGACCGACCGCGACCATGGCGCGGGCCAGCGCCTCGGCGCCGGCCGCGTTCTCCGGCAGCACCGTGTCCACGCCGAGCAGGTCCTGGCCGACGGCCACGGCCCGGCCGCCGGAGGCGGTGAACGCGGCGATCTCGGCGCGCAGCGCCTCCCGGGCCGCGGTGTCGTCGGTCCGGCTGCCGATCAGGATCACCGCGCGCGCCCGCTGGGCGCGCATCAGCGCGACGTACTCGCGTTCGGCCACCTCGGTGGCTGCCGTGCTGGACATGCAGACCAGCAGCTGGCGCGCTTCGGCGGCCTCGATCAGGCCGGCCGCGATGGAGGAGAAGTACGGATCGGCGATGTCGTGCACGACCACGCCGATCATCGTGCTCTGCCCGGTGGCGACCGCCCGGGCCTGCAGGTTGGCGGTGTAGCCGAGCTCGGCGACGGCCTGGTTGACACGCTGCGCCAGCCCCGGCCCGACCCGGCGCGCGCCCTCGTTCACCACCCGGGACGCGGTGGTCAGGGAGACCCCGGCCCGGTCGGCGACGTCCTGCAGCGTCACCCTGCGGACCTGATGCACTCCTCGCTCCTCGCTTGACCGTCATCCTGGGCCAACCTAGTGTGGGAAAGCACTTTCCCACGGTGCTCAGGGTAGAAGGGTAGGGCCATGACACGCAAGGTCATCACCGTCGCCCTGAACGGCGTCACCGGCCGGATGGGGTACCGGCAGCACCTGGTGCGGTCGCTGCTCGCCATCAGGGAGCAGGGCGGCGTCCGGCTCGAGGACGGCTCCTGCCTCTACCCCGAGCCGATCCTGGTCGGGCGCAACGAGGAAAGACTGCGGGCCATCGCCGAACGGCATGGCCTGGACCGCTGGACCACCTCTGTCGACGAGGTGCTGGCCGACCCCACGGTGGACGTCTACTTCGACACCCAGGTCACCAGCGCGCGCGAGGTCGCCCTGCTGAAGGCGATCGAGGCGGGCAAGCACGTCTACACCGAGAAGCCCGTGGCCGGGACGCTGGACGGCGCCTTGCGGCTGGCCCGCGCGGCCAGGGCCGCCGGGATCACCCACGGCGTGGTGCACGACAAGCTCTTCCTGCCCGGCGTGATGAAGCTGCAGCGGCTGCTCGGCAGCGGCTTCTTCGGCCGGGTGCTGTCGGTCCGGCTCGAGTTCGGCTACTGGGTGTTCGAGGGGGACGAGATCCCGGCGCAGCGGCCGTCCTGGAACTACCGCGCGGAGGCGGGCGGCGGGATCGTGCTGGACATGTTCCCGCACTGGCAGTACCTGCTGACCGACCTGTTCGGCCCGATCAGCGCGGTGTACGCGCGGACCGCGACGCACATCCCGCGGCGCTGGGACGAGTCCGGCGCGCCGTACGACGCGACCGCGGACGACGCCGCGTACGCGGTGCTCGAGTTCGCCAGCGGCGCGTTCGCCTCGGTGAACTCCTCCTGGGCGGTCCGGGTCAACCGGCGCGAGCTGCTCGAGCTGCAGGTGGACGGCACGGCGGGCAGCGCGGTGTCCGGGCTGCGCGACTGCGCGGTGCAGCACCGGGTATCCACGCCGCTGCCGGTGTGGAACCCCGACCTGCCCGACCCGATCGAGTACCAGGCGCTGTGGTCGGACGTGCCGGACAACATGGCGTTCGACAACGGGTTCAAGGTGGAGTGGGAGCTGTTCCTCACATGCGCGTCCGAGGGCCGGCCGTTCGCCTGGGACCTGGTCGAGGGGGCCAAGGGGGTGCAGCTGGCCAACCTGGCGCTGCGGTCCTCGGCCGAGGGGCGGCGGCTCGAGGTCCCGCCGCTGGCGGTCTGACGTGCTAGTCGTATACCCCCCGCCGGCGCGCCGGAAGGTCTTCGCGGCGGCGCACGTGGCCGCGGTGGCTGGCCCCGGCGGGGCGCCGGTCATCGACTGGGAGTCGACGCTGCGGTTCCGTGAGCACCTGTGGGCGCACGGGTTCGGCGTGGCCGAGGCGATGGACACCGCGCAGCGTGGCGGGGGGCTGTCCTGGGAGCAGGCCAGGGAGCTGATCGCCAGGACCGCGGCCCGGGCGGCCGAGGCGGGCCGGCTGGACGCGCTGGCCTGCGGGGCCGGGACCGACCAGCTCGCCGACGGCGGGCCGCATCGGCTGCGCGCGATCATCGACGCCTACGCCGAGCAGATGGCGTTCGTCCAGGCGTCCGGGGCGCAGGTGATCCTGATGGCCAGCCGCGCGCTGGCCGCCAGCGCCCGCGGCCCGCGGGACTACCTGGAGGTATACGGCGAGCTGGTCAAGCAGGCCGAACGGCCGGTGATCCTGCACTGGCTGGGCGAGGCGTTCGACCCGGCGCTGGCCGGCTACTGGGGCGGCGGCTTCGACGACGCCGCCGCGACCGTGCTCGAGCTGATCGACCGGTCCGGCGGCCAGGTCGACGGCGTCAAGCTGTCAGTCCTGGACGAAGGCCGGGAAAAGTGGCTGCGGCGGCGGCTGCCGGCCGGGGTCCGGCTCTACACCGGGGACGACTTCAACTACGCCTCGCTGATCCGGGGGGACGCCGACGGCTCGCACAGCGACGCCCTGCTGGGCGCGTTCGCCGCGATCACCGCCCCGGCCGCGGCGGCGCTGGCCGCGCTGGACCGGGGCGACCTGGCGGGCTACGACGCGGCGATGGAGCCGACGGTCCCGCTCAGCCGGCTGATCTTCGAGCCGCCGACCTACCACTACAAGGCCGGGGTGGCCCTCCTGGCCTGGCTGAACGGCCTGCAGCCGCAGTTCGTGATGCTGGGCGGGCTGGAGCGCGCTCGTTCGGCCGGGCACCTGATCAGGGTGTATGAACTGGCGGCGGCAGCCGGCGCGCTGACCGAGCCGGAGCTAGCGGCCGAACGGGCGGGCGAGATGCTGGCCCGTTCGGCCCATGCGGGTCCGGTGTGAACGGCGGGATCGGGCTTGACCGCCTGTCGCTCAACCAGGCCACCGTGAAACGGCTGGGGCTGCGCGAAGCCGTCGAGTTGTGCGTGCGGCACGAGATCCCGGCCATCGGGCTGTGGCGGGACCGGGTCGCGGAGACCGGGCTGGCCGAGGCGGCCGCCGCGGTCCGCGCGGCCGGGCTGCGGGTCTCCAGCCTGTGCCGGGGCGGTTTCTTCACGGTGGCCGATCCCGACGGGCGCCGGGCGGCGCTGGCGGACAACCTGGCCGCGCTCGAGGAGGCGGCCGAGCTGGGCACGGGCACGCTGGTGCTGGTCTGCGGCGGGCTGCCGGCCGGGCAGCGGGACCTCGGCCTGGCCCGGCGGATGATCGAGGACGCCATCGGCTCGCTCGTGCCGGCCGCGTTGCGGGCCGGGGTGCGGCTCGGCATCGAGGCGCTGCACCCGATGTTCTGCGCCGACCGGTGCGTGATCTCCAGCCTGGGCGAGGCGGTGGACCTGGCCGTTTTGTTTCCCGCTGAGGCCGTGGGCGTGGTCGTGGACACCTACCACGTCTGGTGGGACGCGCGGCTGGCGGACGAGATCGCCCGGGCCGGGCGGCGGATCGTCAGCTTCCAGGTGTGCGACTGGGTGCTGCCGCTGCCTGCCGATACCCTGCTCGGCCGGGGTCACCTCGGCGACGGGTGCATCGACTTCGCGTCGATAGCGGCCGCTGTCGCGGCGGCCGGTTACTCCGGGGATGTCGAGGTGGAGATCTTCAACGCGGAGGTCTGGGACGCCCCGCCGGACCAGACCGCGGCAAAGGTCAAAGAGCGCTTCGCGTGCTATCTCGCTTAATTCTGGGATGATCGGCGTATGGGGCAGAGGGTCTCCTGCCCGGTGCTGGTCGGCCGCGGCGCCGAGGTTGCCCGGCTCCGGGCGGCGATCGAGCGGGCGACAACCGGCCAGCCCGCTACCGTGCTGGTCGCGGGCGAGGCGGGGATAGGCAAGACCCGGCTGGTGACTGAGGCGGCCAGCTATGCCGCCGGTCTGGGGGTGGTGGCGCTCGCCGGTGGCTGCCTGGACGTCGGGGAGGGCGTCCTGGCCTACGCGCCGATGGTGGAGGCACTGCGCCCGCTGGCCACCCAGTCGCGATGCACCACATGCGACAGCACGACCACCAGTGCGGCGTCCGGTTCATCGCGCCAAGCCGGTGGTGCGGGTGGCGCGCGTCGCCGTTCCCTCGCGGCCCGCGAGCACGACGCACCAGCTCGTCGAGTCCTCCTTCGTGAGGCAGACGCGGCCGGTCGAATGGGTTCGCCCGGAGGGCTGCGACAAATACCCTTCGATGGCCATGCAGTCCGCGCCGCCGATCGTCGAGAAGCCGCCGGCGCAG
>Ga0207657_10006539_pt1 | contig 12072 bp, 8 predicted proteins | sample KBSC33metaG_FD_184316 | JGI IMG/M metagenome (GOLD analysis project Ga0207657, IMG submission 184316) | Corn rhizosphere microbial communities from Kellogg Biological Station, Michigan, USA - KBS C3-3 metaG (SPAdes) (version 2) | ecosystem: Host-associated > Plants > Roots > Rhizosphere > Soil ...
TCCGCGCCCAGGGCGCGAAGGTGGTCGTCACCGAGATCGACCCGATCTGCGCGCTGCAGGCATCGATGCAGGGCTACCCGGTGCTGCGGCTCGAGGACGTCATCGAGACCGCCGACGTGTTCGTCACCACCACCGGCAACAAGGACATCATCATGGCCTCCGACATGGCCAAGATGAAGCACCAGGCCATCGTGGGCAACATCGGCCACTTCGACAACGAGATCGACGTCGCCGGGCTCGAGAAGGTCCCCGGCATCGAGCGGATCAACATCAAGCCGCAGGTCGACGAGTGGCGCTTCCCGGACGGCCACTCGATCATCCTGCTCTCCGAGGGCCGCCTGCTGAACCTCGGCAACGCGACCGGCCACCCGTCGTTCGTGATGTCGAACTCGTTCTCGAACCAGACGATCGCCCAGATCGAGCTGTGGACGAAGAACGACGAGTACGACAACCAGGTCTACGTCCTGCCCAAGCACCTCGACGAGAAGGTCGCCCGCGCGCACCTCGAGGCGGTCGGCGCGAAGCTGACCGAGCTGAGCCCCGAGCAGGCCGCCTACATCGGCGTGCCGGTCGAGGGCCCGTACAAGCCGGATCACTACAGGTACTAGGCGCTGACCGACGCCTCGCGTATCGACTGGGCGGAGGGCCAGATGCCGGTCCTCCGCTCGATTCGCGAGCGGTTCGCGGCCGAGCAGCCGCTCGCGGGCCTGCGCGTCGGCGCGTGCCTGCACGTGACGGCCGAGACCGCCGTGCTGGCGCGGACGCTGGTGGCGGGCGGGGCGGAGGTCGCGGTGTGCGCGGCCAACCCGCTCTCGACGCAGGACGACGTCGCGCAGGCGCTGGGCGCGGACATGCTCGTTCGCGCCGCGCATGCGACCGATCCGCGGCCCGGCCAGGCCGAGGTCGCGGAGTGGGGGCCGACCGTGACGCTCGACGACGGCGCCGACCTGCTCGCGCTGCTGCACGACGGGACGATCCCGGAGGGCTTCCTCGGCGCGACCGAGGAGACGACGACCGGCCTCGTCCGCGCGCGCATGCTCGACCTCAAGGTGCCGGTCCTCGCGCTCAACGAGGCGCGCTCCGAGCGCGTCTTCAACGATCACTACGGCACCGGGCAGTCGACGCTCGACGGCATCCTGCGCGCGACGAACGTGCTGCTCGCCGGACGGACCGTGGTCGTGCTCGGCTACGGGACCACCGGCCACGGGATCGCCGCGCGCGCCCGCGGCGCCGGCGCGCAGGTGATCGTCTGCGAGGTCGACCCGCTGCGCGCGCTCGAGGCGCGAATGGAGGGCTTCAACGTGATGCCGGCGCTCGACGCGGCCGCGGTCGGCGACGTCTTCATCACCGTCACCGGCGTGCCGAAGGTGCTGGGGACGGCGCACTTCGAGCGGATGAAGGACGGCGCGACGCTCGCCAACGCCGGGCACTTCGACGTCGAGATCGACCTGCCGGCGCTCGACGCGGTCGCCGACGAGCGCCGCGACGTGCTGCCGCTCGTCGAGCAGTTCCAGCTCGCCGACGGCCGCCGCCTCAACCTGCTCGCGCAGGGCCGCGTCGTCAACCTGGCCGCCGGCCAGGGCCACCCGGCCGAGATCATGGACATCTCGTTCGCGCTGCACGCGCTGGCCGTCGAGTGGCTCGCTCGCGAGGGTGCGGGGCTGGCTCCGGGAGTCCAGCCGGCGCCCGCCGACCTCGACCGCGAGGTCGCCCGGCTCAAGCTCGCCGCGCTCGGCGTCGGTGTCGACGAGCTGACGCCGGAGCAGGCCGCCTACCGCGACACGTTCTCCTAGGCCGTACGTTTCGAGGCGGATGCGCATCGCCCGCCCTGCTACCGCGCTCGCCGCGCTCGTGATCGCCGCGGGCGCCCACGCCGCCGGCGCCGCCACGTTCTGCGTGGCCGATCCGTCCTGCACGGGCAAGGACGAGGCCTCGCTGCCGGCGGCGCTCAGCGATGCCGGGAGCCCCGCCTACCCGAGCCGCGATCGGATCGTGCTCGGCACCGGCACGATTCCCTACGCAGGAGCCGCGACCGACGCCGCCGGCAATCCGGTCGACGTCGTCGGGGCAGGGCGGCACGACACGACGCTTCAGGCGAGCGGGCCGGTGTTGTCGATGCAGGAGCCCTCGTCGACGTTGAGCGACGTGCGCGTGTCGGTGAGCGGCACGCCCGGGACCGTGATCGACCTCGTCGCGGGCACGGTGCACCGCGTGGACGTCGATGCGACCAGCGTCGACGGCGGCGCGACACCGGTCGCCTTCCTGCTGGGCGCGGGTGGGGCGGTCGTCGACGACAGCGTGGTCGCGCTGGCCGCCGGGCCCTCAGGCACGGCCGTGCGCGTCGACGCGGCGGGGGCCGCAACCGCGCCGGCCGTCAGCAACCTGATCGTCACGGGAGGGACGGGCGTGCGTGCGGTCGCGGGCACGGTCACCGTCGACGACGCGCTGCTGCGCCCGAGTAGCGGTGCGCTCGGCATCACCGCCGACGCCGGCGGCACGGGCACGGCGGCGATCGTCGCGCGCCAGGTCACGGTGCTGCTCGCCTCGGCGGGGACCGGCATCGACGCAGGCGGCGGCGGGAGCGTCACGGCGGACGGCGTCGCGATCCACGGCACCGGGATGGCGGTCGCGGCGCGAGCCGCGGGAACCGTCACGCTCGACTACTCCGCCTACCCCTTCACCGAGGTCACCGGCGCGCCCACGGGTGGCATGGCCCACCACGACGTCGACCTGGCGACGACCGCGCCGGGGTTCCTCGACGAGTCCGCGGGCGATGCGCGCCTGACGGCGGCGTCGCCGCTCGTCGACGCGGGCGATCCCGCGCTGACCGCCGGCCCCGGAGTCGACCTCGCCGGGCTGCCGCGCGTGCGCGACGGCAATGGGTACGGCACCACGGCGGTGCGCGACATCGGCGCGTACGAGTACCAGCACGTCGCGCCGACGGTCGGCGTCTCCGCCACGCCGACGAGCGCCGGAACCGACCAGGAGGTCGCGTTCACCGCGGTGGCCGCGGACGCCGACGCGGGCGAGACCCCGGCGGTCACCTGGACGTTTGACGACGGCGCCCAGGCCACCGGGCCGACGGCGTCGCATGCGTTCTCCACCGCAGGCGACCACACCGCCACGGCGACCGCGACCGACCCCTCCGGGCTGACGGCGACGAGCACGGTGACCGTGCACGTCACCTCGGACAACGCGCCGCCGCCGGCGACCGCGCGCGGGCCGGCGCTCTACATCCGAATCCTGCGCGCGCGGCTCGATCGGCAACGGACGTTCCTGATCGGCGTGTTCTGCCCGTACACCGCGCGGCCGCGCTGCACCGGCAGCGTGACCGTCAGGCGCAGCACGGCGACGATCGCCCGGACGGCGCTGCGGATCCAGGCGGCGGGGACGCAGATCGCCAGGCTGCGGGTCTCGCGGGCGACCGCGGACCTGCTGCACCGCCGCCGCCTGCTCGGCGCGGTGGCCACGGTCGTCGCGCAGAACGTCGAGGGCAACACGACGACGCGCACGTTCCGGGTGACCCTCAGGCCCTTCCGCTGACGGTCACCCGTACCGGGAAGCGCGCCTTGCGCTTCTTCCCGGGCTTCGGCCGCTGCGCGACGACCACCAGGCGGTCGCCCGCCGGCGGCCTGCGGGTGACCTTGCCGAGCCGGCAGTTGGCCTTGCGCAGCCGCTTGCGCGCCTGCTTGAGCGTGGCGTGCTTGAGCCGCGGGACGCGGCAGCGCTTGGCGTGCCGGCCGGTCGGCCGCGGCGCCGGCGTCTGATCCACCGGGCCGCCCGTCGGCGGGCCCGCGCCCGGGGTGCCGTCGCTCGGCGTGCCGTCGCCGGGTGTTCCGTCACCGGTCGGGCTCGTCGACGGCGCGGGCACCGTGACGTCGTGCGTGACGACCGAACCGTGGTCGTTGCAGAGCGTGTCGCGCCCGGTGAACACCTCGCCGGAGCACCCGGTGTCGTCGGTGACGCGCAGGCGGACCGTGAAGGTGCCGGGCGCGGCGTACGTGTGGCTGGTCGTGGGCGTGGTGGTGGTGCTCGTGCTCCCGTCGCCGAAGTCCCAGTCGTAGCGCGCGATCGTGCCGTCGGGATCGCTGGACGAGCTCGCATCGAACGTCGCGGGCGACGACGCTGGACTCGCCGTGAAGGCCGCGGTCGGTCCCTGGTCGGGGACGGTCAGGAGCTGTGTCGGGTTGCCGCCGCTGGGCACGGACGCCGTCGACTTGGGGGTCAGCGTTCCGTCGGCCGCGGCGTCGTACTCGAGGACCGCGTGGCCACCGATCGACGTGACGAAGACCGAGCGCCCGTCGGGCGTCGGCATGATCATCAGCGGCTGCGCGGCGCTCACCGCTCCTCCGGGCTTCGCTGCCAGCGTGCCGTCGGAACCGACGTCGAACGGCACGATGGCGTTGGTGCTGTCGCTGATGTTGGTGGCGTAGACGGTGTTGCCGTCGGGGCTGATGCCGATCCCGTCCGGGTTGGGCGACGGGTTGGGGGAGGTCACGACGGATGCCGGGTTCAGCGGCGTGAGTGACCCGTCCGCGCCGATCGCGTACTGGTGAACGGTGTTGCCGTTCTCGTCGGTCACGTAGGCGTACCGGCCGTCCGGTGTGACGACCATGTGGGCCGGAACGCTGCCGGTCGTCGTCGAGCCGGGCTGTGCGGTCAGCGTTCCGTCCGCGGCCACGTCGTAGCGGGTGATCGAGTTGCCACCCACGTTGAGGCCGTAGAGGTACTTGCCGTCAGGGGTCATGGCCACGCTGAACACCTGCGGACCGCCGCCGACGGTGGCCGGGGCCTTGTCCGTCAGGTCTCCGCCGGCCCCGATCGTGACCTGCCCGATCGAGTTGCCGAAGTCAGCCAGGTAGAGGCTCTTGCCGTCCGGGCTGACGCCCATCCACGCGCCGCCGGCCACCGGTGAGGTGAACGAGGGCGGGTTGTGCGGCACGAGGGTGAGGTCGGACTGGACGTCCCACGCGTAGAGCGTGCTGTTGCCGAGTGCGTAGACGTGCTTGCCGTCGGGAGTGATCACGGCAGTGGACGGATTCGCGGCCGTCACGGTTGGCGGGCTCAGCGGGTTCAGCAGGCCGCCCGCGCCGATGCCGAACTGAGCGATGCTGTTGCCGAGCCCGTTCGTGACGTAGAGGGCGCCGGGCGAGGCCGCCCACGAGCCCGCGGGCAGAAGGAGGGCGAGCGTCACCATCAGCGGTATGAGGCGCGTGCGCATGCGCCCACAGTGGATGAGGCTCGCTGTGTTGTCAGTATCACTCTGGTCTCATGTCGCTCGACGCCTGCCTGGAGAAGATGCGAGCCGCCGGGCTGCCGGACGTCGCGGTCGAGACGTTCGCGCACTACTGGCGCGCGCTGGAGGCCGGTGAGACCGGGCTCATCGCCGAGTCGGAGATCGAGCCGGTGGAGTCGCTGCCCGACGCCGACGACCTCGTCGAGCAGGCCGATCCGGAGCTGCTCGACCAGGCCGTGGTGCTGAAGCTCAACGGGGGGCTGGGGACGAGCATGGGGATGAGCGGCCCCAAGTCGCTGCTCGTCGCCAAGGAGGGCCAGACGTTCCTCGACCTGATCGCCCGCCAGGTGCTCGCGCTGCGCCGGGCACACACCGCCGGAGGCGGTGGGTCGGGGTCGGGCGCTCGCGTCCCGCTGGTGCTGATGGACTCGTTCGCGACGCGCGACGCGTCGCTGGAGGCGCTCGATCCGGCGCTGGCCGCGGACCTCGAGCCCGACTTCCTGCAGAACAAGGAGCCCAAGCTCCTGGTCGAGGACCTTTCGCCCGTGGAGTGGCCCGCCGACCCCGCGCTCGAGTGGTGCCCGCCGGGGCACGGCGACCTGTTCACGGCGCTGCAGACCTCGGGCCTGCTCGAGCGGATGCTCGACCGCGGCTACCGCTACGCGTTCGTGTCGAGCTCGGACAACCTCGCCGCGGTGCTCGACGCGCGGATCCTCGCCTGGATGGCCGCCGAGCGGGCGCCGTTCGTCATGGAGGTGGCGGACCGCACGGCGGCCGATCGCAAGGGCGGCCATGTGGCCCGCTCGCGCGACGGCGGCGGGCTGCTGCTGCGCGAGATCGCGCAGACCGCGGACGAGGACGTCGAGGCGTTCCAGGACGTCGAGCGCCACCGCTACTTCAACACGAACACCATCTGGCTCGACCTGCAGGCCGTGGCCGGCGAGCTCGAGCGCCGCGACGGCGTCCTCGGACTGCCGCTGATCCGCAACCGCAAGCGCGTCGATCCCTCCGACAAGTCGTCCCCCGAGGTCTTCCAGATCGAGACCGCGATGGGCGCGGCGCTCGGCGTCATCGAGGGCGCGCGGGCGCTGCGCGTGCCGCGCGAGCGCTTCACGCCGGTCAAGACGACCAACGACCTGCTCGCGCTGCGCTCGGATGCCTACGAGCTGCGGGACGACGGACGCGTCGTGCTCGCGGCGCAGCGCCCGCCGTTCGTGGACCTCGACGAGGAGCACTTCAAGCTCGTCGCCGACTTCGAGCCGCGCATCGAGGCGCCGCCGTCGCTGCGCGACGCGACGCGGCTGGTGGTTCGCGGCGATGTCACGTTCGGGCCGGGCGTCGTCGTCCGCGGCGATGTCGAGGTCGACGCCGCGAACGGCCCGGTGCGCCTCGAGGACGTCGAGCTTCAGGCGTAGCGCTCGGCGCGCTCGTCGCCGCGCTGGCTCTCGCCGAGCATGCGGATGAACAGCCAGGCGAGCGCGCAGCCCATGACGATCGACTGCTCGACGGCCATGATCGCGCCAGCCATCTCCTGGTCGGTGTGGGGGCTCATGCCCCAGACGTTGCCGCGCGTCTTGTAGTACGCGTAGAGCGCGTGCGGGGCGAACGTGATGACGATGCCCAGCAGGCCGACCCCGATCTTCGTCGCGACCATGTAGATCACGGGCCCCATCCCGGTCAGCCGGTGCCGCCCGGGGATCGGGGAGAGCAGGTGCCACCAGTACAGCCCGCCGGCGATCGCGAAGCAGATGTGCTCGAGCACGTGCAGGCCCGCGTGGCGCACGGCCGCGTCGTAGACCGCGGGGACGTGCCAGGCGGCCATCGTCGCGACATAGAAGAGCGCGGCGAAGACGGGATGCGCGAGCACGCCGGCGCGGCGCTCGATCTCCATGAACCGCCGCGTCGCCGGCCGCAGGATCACGCGCGTGAGCCCGAGGATGCCGAGGATCGGCGCGACGTCGAGCAGCAGCAGGTGCTGGACCATGTGCATCGTCAGCACCGAGTGGCCGAGGTTGTCGACGGGGGAGATCAGCGCCACGAAGACCGCGGCGATCGCGAACGCGAAGCACCACGCCCGCCAGCGCGGCGCGTCGTGGGCGCGTGCGATGAGCATCGCCTGGTGGCTGCGCTTGGCGTCGGCGGCCGCGCGCGCCGCGCGCCAGCGCCGCGCGTAGAGGTACGCGGCGGCCGCCATCAGCGCCAGCGGCGCCGGATCCAGGGTCCACGAGGCGTCGACGCCGCCGATCACGCCCGCATTCTCGCAACGAACCGCGGGTCACTCGTCACGCCGGCGCCGGCACGGTGGTGTCGTGCTCGAGGCGCTCGTCGACCTGATCGCTCCGCCGCTCTGCCTGGCCTGCACCCGGCCGGGTCGCGGTCTGTGCGCGGTGTGCCGCGCGGAGCTGCCATGGCTGAGCGATTGCTGCGAGCGCTGCGCCCTGCCGCGTCCGTGCGGGCCGCCGTGTCCGGCCGCGCGCGCGGCGTTCGCCGCGGCGTACGCGCCGCTGGCGTTCGAAGGGCCGGCGCGGGCGCTGGTGCACGCGCTGAAGTTCCGCGGCCGCCCGGCCGCGGCGAAGCTCATGGCCGCGCAGATCGCCGCGAACGTCCCGCCGCTCGAGGGGGTCCTCGTGCCGGCTCCCGGGCGCGGGGGTCACACGCGTCTCATCGCCCGCGCGCTCGCCGTGCGGCGCGAGCTGCCGGTCCACGACGCGCTCGTCAAGCGCAGCCCGCGGCAGGTCGGACAGGGCCGCACGGCGCGCCGGAAAGGGCCGAGCATCGAGGCGCGAACGGCGGTCGCCGGCCCCGCGATCATCGTCGACGACGTCCACACCACGGGCGCCACGCTGCACGCCTGCGCTCGTGCGCTGCGCTCCGTGGGCGCCGGCCGCGTGACTGCGGTCACCTACGCACGCACATTGGGATGAAACTCCCGTTGAGCGGGCATTGATCGAGGCGTAGCATCCTGTCTGGATTCGATCCCCACGACGAGAGGAAGGTCTCGATGCAGATCGAGGTCAAGGGCCGCAACGTCTCCGTCACCGAGGACCTCCGCGAGCACGTCGAGAAGCGTTTCGCGAAGGTGTCGAGGCAGGTCAGTGACCTGGCTCGGCTGGAGATCGAGATCCGCCACGAGCGCAACCCGGCGAACCCGGACGGCCAGGTCGTCGAGGCGACGCTGTACCTGAAGGGCTGCACGCTGCGCGCGCAGGACGCGGCACGGGACTTCAAGCACGCGATCAACCTCTGCGAGGAGGAGCTCGGGCGGCAGGTCAAGCGCCACCGCGACAAGCGCCGCAACCGCCGCGAGGCGCGCGCCGCATCGCCTCGCGCGGGGGTCCAGCCGGCCCTCTGATCGGCCCGTAGGGCTGCGCTAGCCTGCCCTTCATGGGTCTTCTGGAGCGCGCGCTCAACGTCGGCGAGTCCAAGAAGTTCAGGGCGTACGAGAAGCGCGTCTCGATCATCAACGCGTTCGAGCCCGAACTCGAGCTCGAGGACGACGCGGAGCTGCGCGCCCGCTTCGACGGCCTCCGCCAGGAGGCACTCAACGGCCGCGACCTCGACGACCTGCTGCCCGAGGTCTTCGCGATCACGCGCGAGGCCGGCAAGCGCAAGATGGGCATGCGCCACTTCGACGTCCAGCTCGTCGGCGGCATGGTCCTCCACGGCGGCGAGATCGCCGAGATGAAGACCGGCGAGGGCAAGACGCTGACCGCCACGCTCGCGGTCGTGCTCAACGCGATGGCCGGCAAGGGCGTCCACGTCGTCACCGTCAACGACTACCTCGCGCGCCGCGACGCGGAGTGGATGAGCCCGATCTACGACTTCCTCGGGCTGAAGGTCGGGATCCTCGAGAACATGCAGGCGGGCGACGAGAAGATCGCCGCCTATGAGGCCGACATCACGTACGGCACGAACTCCGAGTTCGGCTTCGACTACCTGCGCGACAACATGGCCGAGACGCTGGAGCAGAAGGTTCAGCACGGCGGCCGCATCGGCGAGGACGGCCGGCCGATCGGCATGCACTCCTTCGCGATCGTCGACGAGGTCGACAACATCCTCATCGACGAGGCGCGCACGCCGCTGATCATCTCCGGTGCCCCCGAGCAGGCGGCCGACCTCTACCAGAAGTTCGCGCGGCTGGCCCCGCAGATGAAGCCGGGCAAGACGCCCGAGGGTCTCGACCCGAAGGCCAAGAAGGAGTTCGTCGCGGACTTCGACTACGAGTTCGACGAGAAGCACAAGACGGTCTCGGTGACCGAGCAGGGCGTCGCCAAGGCCGAGCGGTTCCTCAACATCGATCATCTCTACCGCGCCGAGAACGGCCCGCTCGTCAACCACCTCAACCAGTCGCTCAAGGCCGAGTCGCTCTACAAGCGCGGCGTCGACTACGAGGTCATCGACGGCGAGGTCAAGATCATCGACGAGTTCACCGGCCGCATCCTCGAGGGCCGGCGCTGGTCGGAGGGGCTCCACCAGGCCGTCGAGGCCAAGGAGGGCGTGCGCGTCCAGGAGGAGAACCAGACCCTCGCGACGATCACGCTGCAGAACTACTTCCGCATGTACGACAAGCTCGCCGGCATGACCGGGACGGCGCTGACCGAGGCGACGGAGTTCATGAAGATCTACGAGCTCGGCGTCGTGCAGATCCCGACGAACGCGCCGCTCGTGCGCAAGGACCAGAACGACCAGGTCTACAAGACCAAGGACGGCAAGTGGGACGCGGTCGTGCGCGAGATCGAGGAGCGCCACAAGAACTCGCAGCCGGTGCTCGTCGGCACGATCTCCGTCGAGGTCTCCGAGGTGCTCGGCCAGATGCTGACCCGCAAGGGCATCCCGCACGAGGTCCTCAACGCCAAGCCCGAGCACGCCGCCCGGGAGGGCGCGATCGTCGCCGAGGCAGGCCGCCCCGGCGCCGTGACCATCGCGACCAACATGGCGGGCCGCGGCGTCGACATCAAGCTTGGCGGCAGCCCCGAGCACCACACCGAGATGGAGCTCGCCAAGCTCGGCCTGAAGCCCGGCGACCCCGGCTACGACGAGCAGTTCGCCGAGTTGCTGCCGAGCCTCCAGCGGCGCATCGCCGAGGACCACGACAAGGTCGTCGAGGCCGGTGGCCTGTGCATCATCGGCACCGAGCGCCACGAGTCGCGGCGCATCGACAACCAGCTGCGCGGCCGCGCCGGCCGCCAGGGCGACCCCGGCGAGTCGCGCTTCTTCCTCTCCGGCCAGGACGACCTCGTCCGCCTGTTCGCCGGCGACCGCATCTACAACATCCTCGAGCGCTTCGGGACGACCGACGACGAGGGCCACGAGGAGCCGATCGAGGCGGGCATCCTCTCCAAGCAGATCGAGAAGGCGCAGCGCAAGGTCGAGGAGCAGAACTTCCTCATCCGCAAGCGCGTGCTCGAGTACGACGACGTCATGAACGAGCAGCGCCGCATCGTCTACGAGTACCGCGACCAGATCCTCGAGGGTCGCGACATGGGCGGGCAGGCGCGCGAAGAGATCGCCCAGGTCATCGAGCGCACGGTCGACGAGTACATCGTCGGCGACTACGTGGAGGAGTGGGACGTCGACGGCCTCGCGGTCGCGCTCTCCGACATCCTGCCGATCGACTTCGGCGGCACGCTCGACCCCAACCGGATCGAGCGCAACGAGCTCGTCGACCAGCTCACCGTGCAGGCCGACGAGCTCTACCGCAAGCGCGAGGAGGAGTTCGGCGACGAGCTCATGCGCCAGCTCGAGCGCTTCCTGCTGCTGCAGATCATCGACAACCGCTGGCGCGAGCACCTCTACGACATGGACTACCTGCGCGAGGGGATCCACCTGCGCGGGTTCGCCCAGATCGAGCCGCTGGTCGCCTACAAGAACGAGGCGTTCGAGCTGTTCACCGACCTGATGAACACGATCTGGTCGGACTACGCGCGGATGATCTACCACGTCGAGGTGACCGTCGAGGGCGAGAACGGCGCCGGCCCGGTGCCCCAGCGCCAGGCGAGCGGCAGCTCGACGCGCGCGGCGAACGTCACGTACTCCGGCGGCGTCGGCGCCGCGCAGCCCAGCGCGCTGGCGGCGGCCGCCGCGGGCGGCGGCGCGGTCGAGGCCTACGCCGAGGAGGAGGCGCCGATCGTCGTCGAGCAGCGCCACGTCTCCGCCGACGAGCAGATCGGGCGCAACGACCCGTGCTGGTGTGGCTCCGGAAAGAAGTACAAGAAGTGCCACGGTGCCTGAGCGCCGGGTTGCACGGCTGAGCTAGCGGGTTCTCGATACTTCCGGGTGCATGCCCGGCTCCTCCGATCGCGTCGCGATGTCCCGCGGCCTTGCGCTGCTGTTCGGTGCGGGCGGGACGCTGGTGGCGATCACGCTCGCGCTGCCGCACGGGCACGACGAGGCGAACCTCGGGCTGCTGATCCCCGTCGGCTGCGCGTACGTCGTGGCGCCGCTGCTGTTCCTGCGGCCGCGGACGTGGGCGCCGCAGGCGCTGCACACGATCCTCGCGTTCGGGACGGTGCTCGTCGCCCTGTGCGTCGTCTACGGCGGCCACGCCGGCGCGGCGTACGCCTTCATGTACGTCTGGGTCGCGCTCTACGCGAGCGCGTTGCTCTCCGCCGAAACGCAGGACTGGTCGGCCGGGCTCGCTCAACTCGACCGCATTCCCGTCGCGCAGCGCACGCCCGCGATGACCGCGTTGCAGCATCGCCTGTGGGTGCAACAGCAAGCCGAACTCGCGACGCGCACCGCCGCCGCGGGCCAGCGCCAGCAGGCCTTCGCGATCCTGCGCCATGCCGAGCCGGTCGCGGCGGGCAACGCCGAACTGATGGGCGCGGTGGCATCGG
>Ga0207657_10006541_pt1 | contig 12071 bp, 8 predicted proteins | sample KBSC33metaG_FD_184316 | JGI IMG/M metagenome (GOLD analysis project Ga0207657, IMG submission 184316) | Corn rhizosphere microbial communities from Kellogg Biological Station, Michigan, USA - KBS C3-3 metaG (SPAdes) (version 2) | ecosystem: Host-associated > Plants > Roots > Rhizosphere > Soil ...
CAGCGGGCTCAGCATGCCCGCCGCCGCAAGCGGAATGCCGAGCACGTTGTAGGCGAACGCGAAAAAGAGGTTCTGCCGGATCTTCGCCAGCGTGGCCCGCGACAGCAGAATGGCGTCGACCACGGCATCGAGGTCGCTTCGCATCAGGGTGACGTCGGCAGCCGCGATGGCGATATCGAAACACGCGCTGGGATCGCTGTCGAGGCACTGCAGTCCTTCGCGCGCAATAACGTCCTGGAGCTTCTTGGGGACAAGGGCGCGCGCGGCCGCGAGGCCCAGCTCACGACACGCGGTGTCGTCGCCCCTGGCACAGTCGAGGCCTTTTTGGGTGGCGTCGACGAGGTCCGGGTTAACGCCGGCGGCCCTTGCTCCGACGCCTGCCAGTGACAGGCCGAGTTGCCGGCAGGCCTCATCGGTGTCCCGCTTCTGATCCTGGGCGGAAGCACCCTCGTCCTTGTCGATCAGGCAATTCTGGCCATTCCCCAGAACCTCGAACGCCTGTTTGGGAATATCGAGATCGGACAGGCCCGCCGCTTCTGCCGCTTGCTGACCGAGCCGCGCGCAGGCGGCCACCGTTCCCTTCTTGCAGTCCGCCACGTCGACCACAGTCTGCGTGATGTCGGCAGCGGGGAGCCGGATGCCGGAGACCTCCTTGAGCCCCTCCTGTCCGAGTTCGGCACACGCCACGTAACCGCCATTGGCGCAGTCGAGCGCCTTTTGGGCAATCGGAATTGCCTCGTCGGGAACCGGAAGGACATGGTGCGTGGCCAAGGCGTCGGCCAGGTCGAGACCAAGTGCCGCGCACGCAAAGACCACGCCGTTGAGGCAGCTCACTGCTTCGGTGGCCGGCCCGAGATAGGGCGCCGCAGCAATCAGCGCGTCGGTCAGTCCTTGCTCGACGCCGCGAACGATGTGGTCCGCCTGCTCGCCGATGGTGTCCTCGTGGTATTTCTGAACGCAGATCAGACGCTTGAGATTCCCGGCGGCGCCATAAAGGTCGATCGCCGGGTAGGAGTCTCGCGCCGCGCAATAGGAGGTGATGCCGTTGATCGTCGCGCATTCGCCCAACGTAAAGCCGTCATCGATGAGGCCTTGGCTGCTCCATTTGTGGAAATAGACCGAGCAGTCGCCGGGCTTTAGCAGCGTCTTGCCGCCAATGTCGGCAAGCCGTTGCGGCGGCGACGACCAGGCGCCGTCATTCTGCTTCCAGGCGTCCCAGAGCTGCCCGACTGCGTCGATGTAGAAGAGCTCGAGCTGATTGCCCTCGGGCTGGAAGACGGCGCGTGCGACGGTGTCGGTTGGCGTCGTGCCCTCCTTGACCAGCGGAAACGGCTTCTTCCAGACGCCGTCCTCCTGCTTCCACTCGGCCCAGATCCCGCCTCCGGGGGTGATGCCGAAGATCTCCAGATGCTGATGGAGCGGCTGATAGACCGCCGTGATGGAAGAGCCGGGTGCCGCTAGCGTCGCGCCGGTGATTGTCGAGGTGGACCAGGTCGAGTTATGGGCGCTCATTACCGTGTGGAGAGCGCCCTGCTGGTCGGTCCAGAACACCTCGATATGGTTGTCGGGGCCGTACCAGACGGCCGAAAGCTGCGCATGCGGATCGGCGAGGCCAGCGCCGGTGAGCCCCTCGGGAGCGATCCAGCGCTCGTCCCGGGTCTTCCACACCAGATTGATGCGCCCGTCCATGCCGACGGTGAAAATCTCGGTGCGCTGATCGAGCGGCTGGAAGACCGCCGACACGGCGCCCCCGGGGACGGCGTAGCCAGGCGGGCTCATATCGGCCGAGGTCTGCCATTTGCCGTTGTCCTTCTTCCACATCATCTTGAGGACGCCGCGGCTATCGATGCCGAAGACCATCAGCTCGTGGGCGAATGGCTGGTAGATGCCCGAGAGCTGGGCTCCTGGGGAGAAGTAACCGGCCGGGCTGATTTGGACCGGCTTGTGCCACTTGTCGTGGTCGGTCCAGACCAGGTTCACCGTGCCGCCGCCATCGACCCACAATGTCTCCAGCTGATCGTTGAGGACGGACCAGACCGAGGTCACCGGGGAGTTCGGAATACCCAGCCCGGGCGGCGTGACATCGAAGGGCTCGTGCCAGCGGCCGTTGTGCTCTTTCCACACCATGCGGACGGCGCCGTTGTCGCCGATCCAGTACGTCTGGAGCTTCGAGTACGGCGCCGGCGTGTAAACCGACGCGAGCCCAGTGGCGCCGGCGGGCGCAATGGCAGCCAGGGCGATCAGAAATACGAGGCAGACCAACAGTCGCTTGATCATACGCGTGGTCCCTGCGATCGTAGCTCGACGAATGCGTAGGAAGCTGCTCGCACCGAGTCATCCACCAATCGGTGGATGACGACAAGCGGTTCTTGTGCAGACGACTAGGGCTCATCATCTGCCGCGGGAGATCAGCCGTGACGTTTCGTGCTGCGCTCGTTCCACTGGTCTTGGGCCTCGCCATGACGCCTGCCATCGGGCAGGACGTCGAAGGGAGCTCGGATCACCCCCTGGTCGGCCGGTTCACGGGGTCGACGATCATCTACTACAAGGCGTCCGCCGACGAACAGGCCGCACTGCTGCAGGCGCCACACGACTATGGCAGCCTGCTGGATCGCAATGCGCTTTCCGACCGGTCCGGCACGGAGTGGCTTCCGGTTGAGGGCAGAGTCACCAAGATCCGCTACGAAATGCCCGCTGGTCACGGCTCGCTGGAAGTCAGCAAGAGCTATCGTGCGGCGCTCGAGGCCAAGGGCTTTTCCGTATTGTACGAGTGCGCCGATGCCGAGTGCCTGACCGGTACGCTGGCGGACGACTACCTGCTGGGCCAGCAACTCGACACCGACAACTCCGACACGGCGCGCTACTCGACGCACGTTCACTATTTCCTCGCCGCCCTTGGCGCCTCGCCCGAGCCGGCGGGCCCAACCGATCCCGGCGGGCCAACCGCGGACATCGGCGGCCCCGGTACCAACGAGCCCGATATGGATGCGGGTGGTCCCGGTTCGCCGGCGGACATGGGAGGTCCCGGATCACCCACCGACATGGGAGGTCCCGGATCACCCACCGACATGGGAGGTCCTGGATCACCACCCGACATGGGAGGTCCCGGATCACCAACGGACATGGGCGGCCCCGGATCACCAGAGGACACCGGCTTGCCCAACTCGCCGACGGACGTTGGAGGCCCGGGTTCCCCGGACACCGATGCTGGTCCGGGCATGGATGGGACACCTCCGACCGCCCCCTGCGCGGATCCAGTGGACCTGGTCTGCGCCTCCGGCCAAGTTCCGCCGGCGCCAACGGCGAGAGCTTACGTTGCCATTCTGGTCGGTGAAGACCAGGCGTTGACGACGGCATTCGTCGAGGTCGTCGAACCGGCCAGCGGCGACGGCGATCTCGCAAACAACGTCGCGGTGGTCGATGCCCAGCAAATGGCGACCCAGCTCGGCGACGGTGGGTCGGTCAATATCTATGGCCTCCACTTCGACACTGGCAGCGCCACGCTCAGGCCGGACTCGCGCGCAACGTTGGAGCAGATTTTCCAATTGCTCCAGAGCCAGCCGCAGCTTCGGTTGGCCGTGGTCGGTCACACCGACAATCAGGGCGGCGCCAACTACAACATGCAGCTGTCGACCCAGCGGGCGCAAAGCGTGGTCGCTTCGCTGGTCGGCGACTATGGCGTCGCCGCGGGCCGGCTGGAGCCTTCGGGTCGCGGATACACCCAACCTGTCGCCAGCAACGACACCGAAGACGGGCGCGCACAAAATCGTCGGGTCGAGCTGATTGCACTGCCGCCGGCCCCTGGCCCCAGTTCGGCGGTCGCTGCGGTGGATACGACCATTTACGCCAAACCCGCCGGGAAGGAGGTCGGCTACCTCCGGGCGGGAGAACCGGTGACAATCGTCAGCTGCGACAACATCGGCTGGTGCAACGTCACGGCTCCGCAGACCGGCTACGTCTGGGGCCCAGATCTGTCGAAATAGACGGCCATTCCAGAGTGAATGGTTTAACGCCGTTTCGTGCGCCCGGTCTGTGGCCAATGATAGCGCAGACGGCTGCGGCAAGACGTGCCGCGGCGAGTTAATCGCCCGTGCCCGGAGGCTGGGCGCTAACCGCTTGGGCGAAGCGCAGCCGCAAGCCGCACGAGATCGGAGCGGCGATGCTGCCCGGTCTTATCGAACAGCCTCAAGGTGTGCGACTTCAAGGTGCTTGGAGCAATGGCCAGCAGCCGTGCCATTTCGGTACTGGAATGGCCGCCGACAATGAGCTCGAACACCCGCGCCTCGGTGGGTGTGAGACTATAGATCAAGGTCGCCGCGTCGGTGACGAATTGCGGGTCGTCGTCGCGGTCGGCAACGAATACGGCGGCCACCGCCTCGCCCGGCAAACCGGCGCGCACCGTGCGGTCGAGCAGCGGGAGGATATGCGCGACGAAGGGGCTCCCATCCGCCCGCGTGCCTGGAATGGCGATGCCGCGCCGGCCGAGCGGGATGTCGCCCTCGGCCGCCGCCTGGACCGCAATGTGCAGATGTCCCGCCACCACCTCGCCGCGCAACTCGAGCCTGCCGCGATCGGTGCGCAGCGGGTCGCCGGCATCGATGATCGCCTGTGCCGCCGGGTTGGCGTAGACGACGCGGGCGCTGCGGTCGACCAGCACGATGCCGGAACGAACCGCGCTGAGCACGGCCTCGAGCATCGTGCTCCGCCGGCGCTCCTCGTCGAGGATGCCGGTGATCAGCGCGGCGCGTCGCAGATGCGGCGCCAACACCCGCAGGCCGGCGATGACGTCCTCGGTCACCGGGCCGAAATCCCGATGCCGCCCGAAGCCCACGTTGCCTACCTGGCGGCGGTCGCGCGTCAGGACCACAGCCACCATGTCGTCGAGCTCCTGCGGAGCGCCGAAATCGAGATAGTATTTGTTGGTCGCGAAGTCGCGTTCGCTTGAGACAGTGCGGACTGAAACCGGCTCCTCGATCGGATAGCGCGAAACCTGCTCGGGCCCTCCCCACAACCGCAGGATTTCGGCGGTGTATTCGGCACCCTGCATGGTGAGATACAGCTCGGGGATATTGACCGCGATGGCCACCGACGTTGGTTCATACCCAAGGCGGGTAAGCCCCATCATCGCGTTGTGAAGCTTGAAATGTCCGCGGATGCGATCGAGCGCCTCGTGCCACAGCGACGGGTCCAGAACCGCGTCGTAGATGACGCCAATAAGCTCGATAAGCTGGCTGTTGACCGGTACCAAGCGTCACTCCCGGGCGTGCGACAAGCTCTTGGAGCGCTCGTCGATAGCAGGACAATGTATGTCGCAGCAGTCTAGGTGCCAGCAACCACTCGAGGCCGCAAGAGCTTACGTTTGGCGCAATGCGGCCCGAGGCCAGGTTCCGCCCCCTGAGAATGCGCCTGACGCGCATTCCGCATGTGTGCTGCCAGCGCCACGCCTGAAGCTCAAGCTGCGAACGAACGCAAGCCTCAGAAGCTGCCGTGGCACTGCTTGAACTAGCACGGAACAGAGTGTTTGCGTAGAAACAGCGATTTGTCCGACGTCCTCCGAACGGACAATTGAGCCACATCAACCTAGCGGCGGTGAAACGTGGCGAGTTGTTCTCATAGTTGATCAGGCCGGATCGGCTAAACTGTGCCACCGGCTGGCTCGGAGGACCGCGCATGGAGCCGCTATCGTTGCCATCAGGCCATCGAGGTCTCTCTGCGAGTGAGGCTAAGTCACGGCAGGCGGCCCAGGGGTATAACGAACTGCCGCGGCAAGGGCGACGCACTCCCCTGCGAATGGTGACGGAAGTCGTGCGTGAGCCGATGCTCGCCCTGCTAATCGCAGGTGGCGCTGTCTACCTTCTCCTGGGAGATCTCACCGAAGCGGTCATCCTGCTCATCTTCGCCTCGTTCTCGGTTGTGATCACCGTTGTCCAGGAATATCGGACTGAACGAGTTCTGGAGGCCCTACGAGACCTCACCAGCCCAAGGGCCCTGGTCATTCGTGACGGCGTCGCCCAACGGATCGCCGGACGCGAGGTCGTGCGCGGAGACATCGTGGTCCTGGCGGAGGGCGATCGCGTCCCGGCAGACTGCGTATTGATCGAGACCCACGATCTGGAGGTGGATGAATCACTGCTCACCGGCGAGTCTGTAGCCGTTAGCAAGGACGCGCTTGGCAACGCTCCAAGGGGGAGTGAATCAGGCGGGTCCAATGCGGTCTACTCTGGAACGCTGGTCGTGCGTGGACGCGGAGTCGGCGAAGTGACCGCGATTGGCATTCATAGCGAGATCGGCAGCATCGGAAAGACCCTGCAGACGCTTGAAAGCGAACCTGCGCGCCTCAAGCAGCAAGTCGGCAAAGCGGTGACCATCTTCGCGGTTATTGGCATTGCGGTGAGCGCCCTTGTCGTCTTGCTCTATGCCCTCCTCCGGGGCGGCTGGCTCGAAGGCGCGCTCGCAGGCATCGCGGTGGGGATGTCCATGCTGCCCGAAGAGTTCCCAGTCGTGCTGACGGTCTTCATGGCGATGGGCGCCTGGCGCATCTCGCATGCGCGCGTGCTGACGCGGCGCGCGACGGCTATTGAGACACTCGGCTCCGCAACCGTCTTGTGCACTGACAAGACCGGCACTCTCACGGAGAACAGGATGAGCGTCAGCCGCCTCGTTCTGCCAGATGGAACACAATGGAGCGACAGCGAAGCGGGCGGGACGCAATGGATGCCCGAACTCGAAGCCCTGTCGGACCTTGGCATCCTTGCAAGTGCGCAAGAGCCCGTCGATCCCATGGAAAAGGCATTCCACCAACTGGGGAGGGCCAGCGGCCGGGCGCCCGGCGACGGTCGGAACTTAGTGCGGGAATACGGATTGCAGCCGGGCCTCATGGCGATGTCTCAGGTCTGGCAACGAACGGGAGAACCATTGGCCCTGGTTGCCGCGAAAGGCGCGCCCGAGGCAATCGCTCGGCTTTGTGGTCTCAGTGACCAGCGCGCTGATGAGATCAGGGCGCTTGCCGACACCATGGCCTCGCAGGGACTGCGAGTTCTGGGGATCGCCCAGGCTGAGGTTCCCCATGGCGCACTCCCGGACGCACAATCTGGCTTCCGCTTCCGTTTTGCCGGCTTGGCGGGCCTTGCTGATGCTTTGAGAAAGAACGTTCCGGCTGCCGTCGCACAGTGCCAGTCTGCGGGCATTCGCGTTGTGATGATCACGGGAGACTATCCTGCGACCGCCCGCTCCATAGCGGCGCAGGCAGGAATTGCGGAAGGCGACGTCGTAACCGGTGACGAACTTGCCCGCATGAGCGACCAAGATCTCGCTAGTCGCGTCAAATCAGTTTCGGTCTTCGCCCGGATACGGGTCGAGCAGAAGTTGCGCATCGTCAACGCGCTCAAAGCCAACGGCGAGGTCGTGGCGATGACCGGCGATGGCGTTAACGACGCTCCGTCTCTTAAGGCGGCCCACATTGGGATTGCGATGGGCGGTCGAGGAACGGACGTGGCGCGCGAGGCTTCGTCGATCGTGTTGCTCGATGACGATTTCGGAGCGATCCCGACTGCGGTTCGACTTGGACGCCGCATCTACGACAATCTGATCAAGGCCATGGGGTTCATCTTGGCCGTCCACGTGCCAATTGCGGGGCTCGCTTTGCTCCCCCTGATCTTCGGATTTCCGATCATCCTCGGCCCGCTTCACATCGCCTTTATCGAGATGATTATCGACCCGACCTGTACGCTGGTCTTTGAGTCCGAGGCGGAGGAAGATGACGTTATGGATCGCCCCCCGCGCAGTCCCCGTGCTCCGCTGTTTTCGGGTTCGAGGATCGGCTGGGGATTGTTGCAGGGGGTGGCGGCTCTTGCTGTGGTTGTCGCGACACTCTTGCTCGGTTCCTGGCGCAACATGCCTGCAGACGAGCTTCGCGCTATCACCTACTTCGCCCTCGTCGTCTCGATCGTCGCTCTTATCTTCGTCAACAGGTCCTTCACGTCGTCGCTGCGGTCGGCGCTGATGCGCCCCAACCGCGCCCTGCTTCTCGTGGTTGCGGGGGTCGCGTCAACACTAGTTCTGACATTGGCCTGGCCGTTTGCAGGCCACCTCTTCCAGTTCGGCCCATTGCATTGGGATGATCTTCTCATCGTGCTTGGCGGCGGTCTGCTGATGATAGTGGGGCTCGAAGGGTTCAAGTGGTCCAGCCGAGCATTTGCTGGCGCCGTGGTAGAGATGTGAGCGGAATAGTGGCAAGCATGCGCGTGCTGGAGCCATTCCTGCGGCGGACATCGATCGCGTACTTCACAATGGAGATTGCGCTTGATGACGACATGCACACGTTCAGCGGCGGGCTTGGCGTCCTCGCGGGCGACACCGCTCGCTCCGCCGCCGATCTCAACCTGCCCATGGTCTTCGTCAGTCTCGTTAGCAGGCAGGGCTACGTCTGCCAGACCTTCGACGAGCACGGCGCACAGGTCAGTTCACCCGACCCTTGGACGCCGGAGAAATGGGCCGTCGCCCTTCCGGCGATGGTCAGTGTTGAGATCGAGGGACGCCAGGTCTGGATACGCCCTTGGCTATACGAGGTCTCAGGCGCCAGCGGCCGCGTACCCGTCCTGCTGCTCGATACAGACGTCGATCAGAACCAGGCCGAGGACCGAGATATCACCGACCGCCTCTACGGAGGCGACGCTACGTATCGCCTGAAGCAGGAGATTGTCCTCGGCATCGGCGGGGAACATACGCTTCGCGCGCTGGGCTTTCACATCCGCACCTATCACCTGAACGAAGGGCACGCCGCTCTCCTGCCTTTAAAGCTACTGGAAGACACCGCTCGGGAGGACAGGATCGCCACCGCTTATGACGAGGCCAGTGTGCGCGATCGGTGCGTCTTCACCACCCACACGCCAATCGAGACCGCATTTGACAAGTTCGACTATGCCACGGTGCAGCGGCTTCTGAGCGACTTCGTCGACGTTGACAGTCTCCAGCGCCTGGCTGGGACCGACGCGCTCAATATGACCCGTCTGGCCCTCAATCTCAGCGGCTATGTGAACGGTGTCGCCGAACGACATGCGGAAACGGCCTCGAGAATCTTCCCGGGCTTTCGAATACGCTCGATCACAAATGGCGTGCACCTCGGTACGTGGACCCATCCGCGGCTTGCTGAACTCTACAGCAGACACATGCCCCATTGGCTTCACGAGCCGGAAGTGTTGAGCTTTGCCACGCAGATACCCGATGAGGAGCTGTGGACTGCACATCAGGAAGCCAAGCTTGAGCTGCTCGCCACGGTGAAGCGTAAAGCCGGACGCGAGCTGGACGCGACGCGACCGTTAATCGGCTTTGCACGGCGAATGACAGGGTACAAACGCCCGGACTTGCTATTTGGAGATCTCGATCGACTGCACGAACTCGCCAGGGAATTTCGATTTCAAGTCGTACTTGCCGGCATTGCCCATCCGGCCGACCTTCCTGGCATCCAGTTGGTGAAGGACCTCCATCGGTACATAGATGCCCTCGCTCCTGACGTGTCGATTGTATTCCTGCCGGGTTACAACATGGCATTGGCAAAGCAGCTTGTTGCGGGCAGCGACGTCTGGCTGAACACGCCACAGCCTCCCTATGAGGCATCAGGTACGAGCGGTATGAAGGCTGCGGTCAATGGTGTTCTAAACCTTAGTATCCTCGATGGATGGTGGGTCGAGGGATGTGTCGAGGGAGTGACCGGATGGGGCATGGAGAGCCACGAGGCATCCGACGGCGACGCGCTCCTTACTAAACTCCGACAGACCGTGTTGCCTCTTTACGCCGATCAGCGGGAGGAGTGGATATTCATGATGAAGCAGTCCATTTCCAAATTGGGCCCACTCTTCAATAGCCAGCGCATGATCAGGCGCTATGCGAGCGAAGCGTACCTGGCTGGGTCTTAGCGTAGGCTAACACCCGAGAGTGCAGCCCGCTCGGCTGTCAGACTCAGGGGATTTGGAAAACACCGCCCTTGTTGGCTTGACCTGGGTCAAGACCCCGCCGCAGGGCTCGCTCCACTCTGTCGTCACCTCACGGAGAAGACGCGATGAGTGAATTCCAGTTGGAGACTGTCACCGGAGAGCCCTTCGGCTTCATCAGGCTCGAAGCGACTCTCCCGGAAATGCCGCGCACGATCGGCGAAGGGTTCTCCAAGCTCGGTGAACTCTTCGGCAGAGCTGACGCCGGAATGGCCGGGGCGCCCTACGCTCACTACGTCAGCCTGGAGCAGGGAAAAGCCGTGTTCGACCTGGGCTTTCCAATAGCCGCTGCCGACGCGGAGCGCCTACGGGCGGCCGGCGCCCAGATCGGAAAAACGCCAGATGGCCGGGTTCTGAAGGGGATACACCTGGGCCCCTATGACACGGTCAATCAGACGTACGACAGCATGGGCATCGATCTCAAGCGACGCCACCTCAAGGGCACTCCGGACATGTGGGAACGCTACTACAGTCCTCCGGGCACGCCACCAGACAAAACGAGGACTGAGGTGATCTGGCCGATCGCCTCATAATCTAAAGAGCCGTTGGCTGGCGGGCCGCAGCACCGGCCTGCGTCCAGGCGACGTGTTCTGAGGGAGAAAAGATGAGTCGCTTCGTTCATGTTGATATCGCGGCCGACGATCCGAAGCGCGCGGCCGACTTCTACCAGTCAGTGTTTGGCTGGAAGGTGCAGGAGCTGCCGGGCCCGGAGCCCTACTGGCTGGTGTCAACCGATGCATCTGACTCCGCCGCGATCGGAGCGGGCATCGGCAAGCGCACTGAGCCCTGGCAGGGCGTGGCGCCGACTATCGAGGTCACCTCTGCCGATGAGGCCGCGGCGAAGGTCGTCAAGGCTGGCGGCAGCATCATAACGCCAAAGGCACTAATGCCCGGAGTGGGCCATCTCATCGCCTTCAGAGACACGGAAGGCAATGTGCTGCTGCTGCTCGAACCTGTCCGCCCGCCTGACGAAAACGGCGCTGCCGGTTGACGCACGTTCCTCGCGCGTCGCGGCTGGCTCGGTCGGGGTGAGAGACTTCTTCTGGAACGGGGTACTAATCGCGGTGTCAAGGCGAAGCCGCCTAAGCGTCGTGTCCACACGACGCTTGCTGACGCAATTCGAAGCGATCGACGGCGTAATCTTGACCTGAGCGCTGATACGAACTTTAGCTTCCCGCCGTCGGAAGCAAACCTTTAAGTCGCCTCAACCGTCGAGCGCACAGCCTCCGAGCAGCTAGTCCGCGACTTGGCGCAACGTCGTCATTGAGTGCCGAGTTGGCGGTGTACCAACACGTTGAACGCTTCATCGGCGGACGGTGGAACGAAGTGGCTGGTGAAGAGATCGAAGTCCTCATCACTGACGGTGAACTCGTGCATGCCGCTAGTGTTTCTTCTATGAAGTCGGGCTTTGCAGACCTCGTCGGCTACGTCGAGATAATGGAGCTGGTGCGCACATCCCGCCTCCACGAACAGCGTTCGCATCCATGAGCGCTGGGCAGGAGTGTTTCCAGGGAAGTCGAGCACGACCGACAGTCCGTTTCGAAGCAGGTCAATGAGCAACCCCGCCATCGCATTGCGCAGTCGCGTCGAATTGCGAACGTAATCGGCCAAGTTGTTTTGCTCGCCGGGATACAATCGGGCGAGCCAGTAATCTTCCTTCACGACAATCGTGCTTGGCGCCGTTCCCAATTCATTGGAGAGGGTCGACTTTCCGGACGCGATCTTTCCACATAGGAAATGCAGTGTAGGTTGGTGCGAAAGCATGAATCGAGACCTTACCGAAGGCGCGATCTGCGCATGGTTTGAAGACGCGGAGAAACCCGACCCGACGTATCAGGCCGGGTAGCGAATTCGGGCGCTGATCGGGCCCGTGTCTCGCGCGAAGTAGGTCATTCTTCAAGGCTATCAGCACGAGTGTTCCTCGTCGACCCGCATCTCACTCGGGCTGTAGAGAGGATGCCCAGGTTGTGAGGAAGCGCCGTTGGGAGCATGGCCAGGATGGTCAGAAGCATCTTGTTGAAGTCGACAAGAGGCTGAAGCAGTGGTGGCGCATTGCAGCCGATGGCAAGGTGCTCTTCACGG
>Ga0207657_10006542_pt1 | contig 12070 bp, 11 predicted proteins | sample KBSC33metaG_FD_184316 | JGI IMG/M metagenome (GOLD analysis project Ga0207657, IMG submission 184316) | Corn rhizosphere microbial communities from Kellogg Biological Station, Michigan, USA - KBS C3-3 metaG (SPAdes) (version 2) | ecosystem: Host-associated > Plants > Roots > Rhizosphere > Soil ...
ACAAGAATATCCTCACCCTCGAGACCCGCGCGTTGGGCGACTCCACGTACATCACCTTCCGCGCCTACGGCCTCGACGACGAGTCGGCGCCGGCCGTCGGCCCCTATGCGTTGGGCGCAAACCACGGTGGTGGAGGGTTCTTCCCGATCGACCAGGTCGAGATCACGTTCAGGCCGTGACCGTCGCGCGGCCAGACCACGGTGCGCCGACTGGCGCGTGCTTGCTGCCCGGCCAAGGATGTAGGCGTGAGCCAGACCGACGAGGAGTTCGAGGTCCTCGTCTCACGTCACCGCGGTGAGCTATACGCGCACTGCTATCGGATGCTCGGGTCGCCGCACGACGCCGAGGACGCGCTCCAGGACGCACTCGTCGGCGCCTGGAAGGGCTTTGCGGGTTTCGAGGGACGCGCTTCGGCGCGCGGGTGGCTCTACCGGATCGCCACGAACGCCTGCCTCACCGCCTTGGCGGCTCGCGGCCGCCGCCCGCTGCCGTCAGGGGTGGTGGCCGCGTCGGACCCGCTCCGGCCGTTCGTCCAGGGAGAGAACCTCGCCTGGCTCCAGCCTTTGCCGGACTCGTGGCTGGACGCAGGCGATCCGGCTGGGGCCGTGGTCGACCGCAGCAGCCTTCGCCTGGCGTTCGCCGCGGCCCTGCAGCACCTGTCGGCGCGTCAGCGCGGTGCGCTGATCCTGCGTGACGTGCTCAGCTTCTCCGCGTCCGAGGCGGCGGAAATCCTCGGCACTACCGCCGTATCGGTGAACAGTTCCCTGCAGCGGGCGCGTACCCGGGTGAAGGAAGCCGGGGTCAGGCAGGAACCTCTCAGCGAGCCGTCCGCAGCCGAACAGCGCGCCTGGGTCGATCGATACATGAAGGCGTTCGAGCACGCCGACGTCGAGGGCCTCAAGCGGCTGCTCACCGAGGACGTGCTCATGGAGATGCCGCCGATGCTCAACTGGTTCGCCGGCCGCAGCAACTACGGCCTGTTCATGGAGTGGGTCTTCGGGGCGTGCGGAACGGACTGGCGTCTGAAAAAGGTCGCGGCCAACGGCCAGCCCGGTTTCGCCGCCTATCTGCGCGCCGATGGCGGATACGAGCCGCACACGCTCCAGATCTTCACCGTCACCGCCGAGGGCATCAGCCGGAATTCGGTGTTCCAGGGTTCCGAGGTCTTCGCGGCTTTCGGTCTGGCGGCCGCCATCGCGGCCGGCTGATCACGTGGCCGCAGCACGGCATCCTGACCGCGATATCGCCCTGCGCCGGGTGCGCCAGGTCCTGGACCGGCTGATCGGGGACGGCACGGCGGTGGCTCACCGGGACGGCACGACCCACCGCCTGTTTCCGGTCGCTGTCGGCGCGGCCGAAGGCGCGGCGATCCGGTCCTGGGTGATCCGGGAAAACGCGGCCCGCACGATCGAGATGGGCCTCGGCTACGGCCTGTCGGCGCTGTTCACCTGCGAAGGACTGCTCGCCAACGCCGCCCCGGAATCCCGCCACGTCGTCATCGACCCGAACCAGGACACCAGGTTCGGCCGTTGCGGCCTCCAGTTCCTCGAGGAGGCAGGTGTCTCCAGCCTCGTGGAGCACCACGCCGAGGAGTCGCAGATCACGCTGCCCCGCCTCCTCAGCCAAGGCCGCCGGTTCGACCTTGCCGTCGTGGACGGCAACCACCGATTCGACGCCGTCTTCCTCGACCTGGCCTATCTCGGGCGCCTGCTTCGCCCGGGAGCAATCGTGTTCCTCGATGACTACCACCTGCCAGCCATCGCCCGCGCCGCATCCTTCTTCCTGACCAACCGCGGCTGGGCGCTGGAAGAGATCTCGACCGCCGAGGACCGCCACCACTGGGCCGTCCTGCGCACGAGCACCACACCTGACACCCGGCCCTTCGACTACTTCGTCGACTTCTGATCACCAGGCCGCGGCGCTTCTGCTGGCGGGGAAACCGCCGTCCGTTCGGCCGGAAAATCTTTTATCCCGAACGGTCGGTGGTTTCTCAATCTCGCGCCGCGAGCCCGCTACGTCGGGCGGACCCATGGCCGGCTGCTCTGCGCGTAGTACGGGGGAGAGCCGACTGATTCGCGCTGACCAGGAGAAAAGCGCGCCCTGTGCACGACGACAGGGCGCCTCCGGGGTCGGCACCATCGTCACATGACACAGATATCGAGCAGCAAACTTCTCTCATCGGCGCTGACCGCGCTCGGCGGAGTCGCGGAGGTGCTGGTGCCGGGGGACGACGGCTACGCCGGGACCGCGGCGACCTTGTTCGCCGACGGTACCCCCGACCTGGTGGTCCGCCCTCTCGACGCGGCGGGGGTGGCGGCGGCGCTGCGTTACGCGGCCGACACCGGGCTGGCCGTGACGGTGCGGTCCGGCGGGCACAGCATGGCGGGGCTGAGCACGAGCCCGGACGGCATGATCATCGACACGCGGCGGATCAGCGGCGTGTGCCTGCTGGACCCGGCCTCCGGGAGGGTCCGCGTCGGTGCGGGCGCGACCTGGGGTGCGGTCGCCGCGGCCCTGAGCCCGCTCGGGCTGGGGCTGACCGCGGGAGACACCAATCAGGTCGGCGTGGGCGGGCTGACGCTGGGCGGCGGCATCGGCTGGATGGTCCGCCGGCACGGCCTGGCCATCGACAGCCTGGCCGCGGCGCAGGTGGTCACCGCGGACGGGCGGCTGATCGGCGCGGACGCCGTGGAGCACGCGGACTTGTTCTGGGCGCTGCGGGGCGGCGGCGGCAACTTCGGCGTCGCGGTCGGCTTCGACTTCACCGCCCAGCCCGTCACCTCGGTGCACTTCGGAACGATCAGCTACCAGGCCGGCGACGTGCCGCGGCTCGTCGCGGGCTGGCGCGACCTGATGCGGGCCAGCGACGAGAAGCTGACCACGACGCTCAACCTCATGCCGGCGATGCCCGGGCGGCCCGGCAGTATCACGCTGGCGTGCTGCTACGCCAGCCCGGACCCCGGCGAGGCGGCGGAGGCGCTGCGGCCGTTCCGCGCGCTCGCCCCGGTCACCTCCGACGGCATCAGGGTCATGCCCTACGCCGAGGTCCTCGAAGACATGACGCCGCTGCCTCCCGGGCTGCGCATGGAGGTGCGCAACGCCTTCTTCAGCACGCTGGACGACGCGCGGATCGCCGCCGCCAACGACCTGTTCACCGGCGGCGGGGCGGCGCTCGCGCTGCGCAGCATGGGCGGCGCGGCCGCGCGCGTCAGCCGGGACGCGACCGCCTTCGCCCACCGGGACGCCGAAGTCATGCTCGCGGCCGCCTTCCTGCTCCCGCAGCCCGCACCGCCCGGGCTGCTGCACCAGGCGCTGGACCGGTGGTCACCGGTGGCCGCCCTGGGCTCGGGTGCCTACGTCGGGTTCCTCGGCTCGGCCGACCCCGCGGACGTCGCGGCGGCCTACCCGCCGGACACCTACCGGCGCCTGGCCGCGGTCAAGCGGCGCTATGACCCCGGCAACGTGTTCCGCCGCACCCACAACATCCTCCCCGGCCTTTGACCTCAATGATCAAGGCGCTCGAAGAACTCGATCGTGGCCCGCACGGCGTCGGGAGTGATCAGGTGCCCGGTGTCCGGCAGCACCGCGAACGCGCCCGCCGGCAGGGCGCGGTAGGCGGCCGCCCCTTCCTCGATGGTGCAGAACGGGTCCCTGTCGCCGGTGAGGATGAGGGTCGGCACCGTGACCGCCTTCAGGTTCTCGACGGTGTAGCCGTGCGGCTCGGTGACCCGGTCGAAGGTCCGGGCGATGACGGTCTTCCAGTGACCCGCGCCCTGCGCGCGGTCGTGGTCCGCCTGCATCAGCTCGAACAGGGCCCGCAGCTCCGGCGAACGGCTCGCGCTGACCTCGGGGTCCGCCTGGGTCGCGCCGGCGCTGCCGCCGAGCATCTGCCGCGTCATGGCGATGGCGGGTGCGTGCGGGTCCGGGTTGAACAGGTCATATCCCCCGTGGTTCACGATCGCGCGCACGGAGCCGGGATGGCGGATGCCCACCAGCGTCGCGGTCTCCCCGCCGTCGCTGAAGCCGCAGATCAGCGGCCGGTCCAGGTTGAGCGCCTCGATGAGGGCCGCGACGTCGTCGGCCAGCAGCGCGGCGGGGATCGGGCCGCCGGGGTGAACGCTCTTCCCCGATCCCCGGGTGTCCGGCGCGATCACCCGGAAGTGTTCCGCCAGCGTTCCCAGAAACGAGGCGTAGGCAAACGGAAGAGCCGCCCAGACCGGATTGGTCGAGACCATGGCGTTGTCGAGCAGGAGCAGCGGCTCGCCCTCTCCCGCCTCGACGTAATAGATGTCGATCCCGTTGGCATGCGCGCAGGCTGTAGTCATGAGGCCAACGATGACGGTCCGCCGCCGGCGGAGCATCGGCGAACTCACCTATCTCTGGCTGACTATCCGGGAGTACCCCGTGCGGCGAGCGCCGCGGCCTCAGCCCGCCCGCGCAGGCCGAGCTTGGACAAGATACGCGCCACGTGATGCTCGACCGTCTTGCGCGACAGGAACAGCCGCCGGGCGATCTCGGGATTGGACAGCCCTTCGCCGAGCAGCGCGAGCACTTCCTGCTCGCGGCTGGTCAGCCGTCCGGTGTTCTTCGGCCCGGTCCTGGCTGCCTTGATGCCAAGGTCGCGCATGAGCGCGGCGGCGGCGTCCGCGTCGCGGCTGGCCCCCAGGTCCTCGAAGACCGCCAGCGCCGTCCGTGCCTCGGCCCCGGCCACCTCACGGTCGCGGTGCCCGAGCACCTGGGCCAGCATCAGCCGCGTCTGCGCGGTGCGGTAGGGAATCCCGGCGTGAACGAACGCCGCGAGCGCCGTCTCCAGGTGCGCGCACGCGGCCGGAACGTCGCTCGCCGCGAGCGCGTGCCCGAGCAGGCGCTCGCCGTGCGCGACGATGAGATCGCAGTGGCTGGCGGTGCCGAGCGCAATAAGGGCACGTCCCCGTTCGACGGCCGCGCCGCTGTCGCTCAGCGCGATCTCCGCCTCGCCAAGCAACTCGATCACCGCGGCGACATCGAGCCTGTTCGGGCTCGTCGCGGCCAGCCGGCGGCGGAGCACAGCCGCGGCCGCCGATGGCTCGCCCTGCTGAAGGCGTACCGATGCGACCGCCGCGGCGGCCTCGGTGCGCCCCTCGACGCCGCGCAGCACCCTGGCCGCGTCCTCGACCCTGCCCTGCGCCAGCCTGAGCTCGGCCAGCGTGCCGGACGCGAACGCGTGCGGTGCCTCGAAGACGCCCTGCGACATCGAGATCGCCTCGGCGAGGAGCGTCTCGGCGGCGGCCCAGTCACCGTTTTCGAAAAGGACCCGGCCGTAGTAGGTGCGGCACTCCGCGTACAAGAACGGGCACCCGTACCGCTCGATGAAGCTCTGGAGGGACTGCACCCACTGCGTCGCGCGCTCCAGATCGAAACAGCTGCCGCACACCACCATCGTCATGCAGCTCATCTGCGCGGCCGTGAGGGGATCGCCGTACTCGCCGCCGATCACCCCGGCCATCGCCTCGTCCAGCAGGGCCATGCCTTCCTCGGTGCGGCCCTGCTGCACCAGGGCCTGCCCGACGGCATGCATCGCCATCAGCTCCAGGTCGGAGTGGCCGTTCGCCCGCCCGATCTCGGCCGCCTGCCGCGCCAGCGCCTCGCTTTCGACCGGGTCCTCGGTAACGTACGCGGTGGCCCCCAGGAGTTCCCCGCGCAGTTCCGGGGCCTCGTTCTCGATGATCCGGGCCGCACGTGACAGCCATCCGCGGGCGGCCGCCGTGTTGCCGAGATACCCCTTGTTGTAGCCCACCAGCGCGAGCGCGGCGCCGGCGGCGAACATCGGGTCGCCGCGGCGGCGGAAGCCCGCGTAGGCCTTCTCGCAATTGGCGATCGTGCCCGCCAGGTCGCCCAGCCAGAACAGCGCGTTCGCCAGGCCGAACAACGCCTCGGGCACTTCGGCCACCGCGAGAACAGCGGAAAAAGCATCGCGAGCACCGCGCCAGTCCCCGGTCGCCATGGCCTGGAATCCCGCCCCGACCTGGCTCTCGGCCACGCCTGACGCAGGATCCGGGCTCTCGTTCACAGCAGCATCGTCTCAGACCGCCAGCCGGCCAGCACCCCGCTGGAACGCAATGAAACCCCGGATCCAGTGCGTTCTGGCGCCGTGAAACCCGGGATCCAGTGCGTCCGGCTGTGGCCGCAGGCGAAGCGGGACAGCGTCCGGGCCGCCCCTGGATCCGCGTAGTGTGGGAGACGAGGCAGCCGCTCTGATTTCAGTACTGTCTTCCGGCAGCTGGCAGGCAGCGAGGGCGTCAACGGTGCGTTCCGCCTTGTTGTCCTGCATGTTCAGGAGAGGATGCCCGTGTCGCGAGCCAGCCCGGCCAGCCTCGCGAGCCAGCCTGGCGCTCCGCCGGAGGCGGCCGGCGAGCGGGAGCCCGCCGTCGGCCCGGGCGAGCCGCTGGTTTCCGGCGCTGACGGCGATGACGACGAGGACCTTCCCGCCGCCCGGGGAGCGGCCGCCGCCAGCGCTTCGGCCGACCCGGTCAAGGACTACCTGAAGCAGATCGGCAAGGTGCCCCTGCTCAACGCCAGGCAAGAGGTCGAGCTGGCCAAGCGGATCGAGGCCGGCCTGTTCGCCGAGGAGAAGCTCGCCGAAGGCAACGGGATGCTGCGAGCCGACCAGAGCATCGAGCTCGAGCTGGTCGTCGAAGACGGCAGGAGGGCCAAGGACCACCTGGTGGAAGCCAACCTCCGCCTGGTCGTCTCGCTGGCCAGGCGGTACACCGGCCGCGGCATGCTGTTCCTGGACCTGATCCAGGAGGGCAACCTGGGCCTGATCCGCGGCGTCGAGAAGTTCGACTACACCAGGGGCTACAAGTTCTCGACGTACGCCACGTGGTGGATCCGGCAGGCGATCACCCGGGCGATGGCCGACCAGGCGCGCACCATCCGCCTTCCGGTGCACATCGTCGAGGCCATCGGCAGGATGGCCCGGGTGCAGCGGCAGCTGCTGCAGGACCTGGGCCGGGACCCCACCCCCGACGAGCTCGCGGCCGAGCTGGACATGACCCCGGAACGGCTCGTCGAGGTGCAGAAGTACGGCCGTGAGCCGATCTCCCTGCACTCCCCGCTGGGCGAGGACGGCGACAGCGAGTTCGGCGACCTGATCGAGGACACCGAGGCCATCCAGCCCGGTGAGGCGGTCAGCTTCATCCTGCTGCAGGAGCAGCTGCAATCGGTGCTCGGCACGCTGTCCGAGCGCGAGGCCGGCGTGGTGTCGATGCGGTTCGGGCTGACCGACGGGCAGCCCAAGACGCTGGACGAGATCGGCAAGGTCTACGGGGTGACCCGGGAGCGGATCCGGCAGATCGAGTCCAACACCATGTCGAAGCTGCGCCACCCGTCCCGGTCCAAGCTGCTCCGGGACTACCTCGACTAACCGCCGAGCAGTTCGTAGTACACCAGCCGCCGGCGCCGGGCCCGCGGGAGCAGCCGGGCCAGGGAACGACGCGGGACCGGGTGCGTGCGGGCCAGTTGCCCGGCGACATCGCTGGCCTCAGAGTCGGCCAGCCGCCGGGCCGCCGCGTTGAGCGGCTCTCCGTAGCTCACCAGGCCCAGCGCACCGCACGGCGCCACCTGCACCCCGTCCGTGTGCTGCAGCCGCCTGACCGCGCCCGACCGGCTCGAGACGCCGAAGTAGGCCCGGTCGCCGTCGACGATCCCCGGCACGGGGGCGGACACCGGGATTCCCTTCCGCTTGAACGTGGTGAGCCGCAGGTACCTGGCCTTTGCCAGGGAGGCGAAGTAACTGCCGCTGGCCGTATCGGTCATGGTGCTGGTCTTCCTTTGTCTCGGCGGCTGGCTTCCTTCTCACCATCGCCGTGACACGTGCAACTACGGCGCAGCGCCGATGGAGACGAGATGGACGTGGCTCAGGGCCGCTGATTTCCTATTTTTTTGATAGGGAAACTTGACTAATAAGGCGTCCGTTGCGATGCTCGGGGTATGGCGAACTATCTGGGCACTCGGCGCCGCCACGTCGACTTCCTGACGGTCATCAGCTCGGGCTGTCGCACCCGCTGACCCCCGACGCCCGCGCTCCGCACGGGCGAACCGTGCCCTATGCGCGTGCTCAACCCTGTTCTTGTCCCCGTTCCCTGAGCTGAAAGGCGTTTCGTCATGCCCGAAACCCTCACCGCGACCACCCACGTCGGAATCACCAGGCTGGCCGGCCAGATCGGCGCCGAGATCACCGGCGCGGACACCGGCACGCCGCTGAGCGACGAGGTGGTGGCCAGGATCCGCCAGGCCCTCCTGGACCACAAGGTGGTGTTCCTGCGCGGCCAGAGCCTGAACTACCGCAGGCAGGTCGCGTTCGCCGAGCGGCTCGGCCCGCTGACCCTGGGCCACCCCACGCTGGCCTCGCCGCCTGGGCAGCCGCTGCTGGAGGAGATCGACTCGCTCAAGGGCGGCAAGGTCAACTACTGGCACACCGACGTCACCTTCGTCGACCGGCCGCCTGCCTTCACCCTGCTGCACGCCGTGGTGATCCCGCCGGTCGGCGGCGACACGCTGTGGGCCAACACGGTCTCCGCGTACCAGAGCCTGCCGCCGGAACTGCGTGACCTGGCCGACCGGCTCCGGGTCCTGCACACCAACGACTTCGACTACGCCCGCACCTTCAACCGCGGCGAGCGGGTCGACCCGGCGCTGGAAGCGGCGCACGAGGAGTTCATCTCCACCGTCTACGAGACCGAGCACCCGCTGGTGCGGGTGCACCCGGAGACCAGCGAGCGGTCACTCGTGCTCGGCGGTTTCGCCCGCACCGTGCTGGGTTTCACCCCGCAGGCGTCGCGGGACCTGATCCGGCTGCTGCAGGACTACATCACCCGGCCCGAGCACACGGTCCGCTGGCGCTGGCGCGAGGGCGACCTGGCCATCTGGGACAACCGCGCCACCCAGCACTACGCGATCGCGGACTACGGCGCGGCGCACCGGCGGGGCGAGCGCGTCACCGTGGCCGGGCCGGTGCCGGTCGGGGTCGACGGGCGCCCGAGCGTCGCGATCCGGGGCGACGCCTCGGCCTACTACGTCGGCGGCGCGGACCACTGAAAGGCAGGACATCATGAGCACCTCAGCGGAAACCAGTACCCCGGCCCGGAAGGGCCTTCCCGTCTACAAGCGCCGACGTCGGCGCATCTACGGAGCGGCCGCGCTGGTCCTGGCCGTCATCGTGGGTGTGGTCGTCTGGGCCACCACCGGCGGCGGTTCAGGGTCCACGTCGCTCCCCAGCTTCACGATCTCGGTCAGCCAGGGCTCGGTGGCCAGCCCGGACAGCATCATTGAGAGCCAGACCTCGCTGGCCAAACTGATCCCGGCGAAGCTGCACTACGTGCCGTTCGAGGCCGGCGTGACCGCGATCGCCGAGATGAAGAGCGGCGCGGTCCAGGCCATCAGCGGGGTCGGCAATCCGCCCCTCACCGAGGCCATCGGCAGCGGCACCGGCGTGACCGTGGTCATGGGCTGGGGCTTCGACGACGATCAGCTGCTCGTGCCGGACTCGGTGACGTCGCCCGCCCAGCTGGCCGGCAAGTCCGTGGGCGTGCTGGTCGGCTCCTCCGAAGATTACGAGCTGCTGGGCTACCTCGCGTTGCAGCACCTGACCGGCAAGGTCAAGGTAGTGCCGTTCCCCGACGAGACCGCCGCGGGCGCGGCCGCGCTGTCCGGGGCGGTCGATGCCGCTTACGTCTACGGCAGCCCGGCGACCAAGCTCCAGGCCAAGGGCTACCACTCGCTGGTCAACGCCCAGCAGATCGCCAAGCTCGGCATCCCCGGCCTGAACGTGATCGCGGTCGCGTCCAGCGTGATCAAGAGCAACCCGGCGCTGGTGCAGGGCTACGTGTGCGCCGAGCTGCAGGGCAGCCGGGACATGACCGGCCCGCAGGCGGCGAAGTACCTGGCCGCCAGCTCGGCCGTGCAGGGGGTACCCGGCGACCAGGTCGTCGCGGCGACCAAGGACTACCCGTTCATCCTGCCTAACGACCAGCTGTACTGGCTCGGCTCCACGCTGCACGATCCCGGCAGCCGCATCGTGCAGGCCTACGTGCAGACGGGCAAGTTCCTGGTCGACCAGGGCCGGCTGAGCTCGGCGCCGACGGCGGCGCAGGTCGCCCAGCACGTCGACATCACGTTCATCAAGAAGGCGCTGGCCGGTGGCTGCTCCAGCTAACGGGACGGCCGCTGACGCGGCGTGGGCGCCGCACCTGGCGAGCGCCCCCGGCGCCGAGGTCGTGGTCGACGCGGTCGGCAAGACCTTCCGCCGGGGCGGCCGGCGAACGGTGGCGCTGTCCGGGGTGGACCTGCGGGTGCGGCCCGGCGAGCTGACCTGCCTGCTCGGGCCCTCCGGCTGCGGCAAGTCGACCCTGCTGCGGATCATCGCGGGCGCGCTGGCCGCCGACCAGGGAACCGTCACGGTGGGGGGACGGCCGGTTACCGGCCCGTCCCCCGACCGGGGCATGCTGTTCCAGACGCCGATGCTGTTCAGCTGGCTTACCACCAGGAACAACATCGCGTTCGGTCCCAGGGCGCAGCGGGCCGCCGGGCTGCACGAGCGCGACGACCCCGAACTCGACGAGGAGACCACCGCGCTGCTGGAACGGGTGGGCCTGGGCGGGTTCGGCGACGCGTTCCCGCACGAGCTCTCGGGCGGCATGCGGCACCGGGCGGCGTTCGCCCGGGCGCTGGCGTCAAGGCCGTCGCTGCTGCTGATGGACGAGCCGTTCGGCGCCCTGGACGCGATCACCCGGGAGCGGATGCACGAGTTCCTGCTGGACATCTGGGAGCAGCACCGCATCACGATCATCTTCGTGACCCACGACATCGAGGAGGCCATCCTGCTCGGTGACCGGGTGGCCGTGATGGGCGGCAGGCCGCCCGGCATCGGCGAGGTCATCGAGATCTCGCTGGCCCGGCCCCGGCACGCCACCGACACCGACACCGAGGCGTTCCTGGCCGTCAAGCGGCGGATCCGCGCCGCGCTGAGGAGGTGATTCATGTCCCTGTGGAGCACTCTGCCGCCCGACGAGCAGCTTCTGACCGAGCCCGCGGACGAGGCCGACCTCGCGCTGGTCGGCGAGCAGGACGAGCGCGCCGACCTGGCTGCCTACCGGCGGGAGCGGCGCCGGGCCCGGACCCGCCGGCTGGGCACCGGCGCGCTGGGCCTGGCCGTGCTCGCGCTGCTCTGGCAGCTGATCGCCACGCTGATCAACGACCCGGTCTTCCTGCCGTCGGTGTCCCAGACGGCGGCCAGCTTCGCGCACTACTTCGGCCGGCCCTACCCGTCTCAGGGCAAGCCCCTGTGGTTCGACGCGCTGACCAGCCTGCGCCGGATCCTGATCGGCTTCGCGGGCGGCACCGTGATCGGGGTGGCCCTGGGCGCGGGCATGTCTGCCAGCCGGGTCGTCCGGCACGCGATCGACCCCGTCATCGAGGTGCTCAGGCCGCTGCCCCCGCTCGCCTTCATCCCGCTGTTCATCATCTGGCTGGGCATCGGCGAGATGCCCAAGGAGGTCCTGATCCTGATCGGCGTGGCCCCGATCATGGCGGTGGTCACGGTCGCCGCGCTGGACGAGGTGCCCGAGGACCTGCGGCTGCGCGCCCGCACGCTCGGCGCGTCGCCCCGCTACACCATGCTGCGGGTGCAGATCCGGGCCGCGCTGCCCGGCATCCTGACCGGGATGCGGATCGCCATGGCAGGCGCCTGGACGAGCATCGTCGCCGCCGAGCTGATCGCGGCCACGAGCGGGCTCGGCTACCTGATCATGCAGGCCGGTGACTACCTGAACACGGCGCTGGTGTTCTCCGGCATCATCATGATCGCGATCATCGCGCTCGTCCTGGACGCCTGCCTGCGCGGCCTGCTCCTGCTGGCCGACCCGAGCAGGCGGCGCTGAGGACTATGGCCGGCCGCGTTACGCCGGGTTCGCGGCGGGGTCGGCGAGGTGGAGCGCGCGAGACACCGGGACCGGGTTCTGGAACAGGTCAAGGGCCGGGCAGTGCGCGTCCACGGCCGCGGCCAGGTCGGCGTAGCGCTCCTCGCTTTCCG
>Ga0207657_10006544_pt1 | contig 12067 bp, 12 predicted proteins | sample KBSC33metaG_FD_184316 | JGI IMG/M metagenome (GOLD analysis project Ga0207657, IMG submission 184316) | Corn rhizosphere microbial communities from Kellogg Biological Station, Michigan, USA - KBS C3-3 metaG (SPAdes) (version 2) | ecosystem: Host-associated > Plants > Roots > Rhizosphere > Soil ...
AAAACGCGCCGCAATCCCTTGGCAACGACGACGTCTATGCAGTCTCTGCCTACATCCTCAATTTGAACGGCCTGCTTCCGGCTGATGCGACGCTTGACGCCAGGACGCTTAGCGCAGTCAAGATGCCGAACCGGAGCATGTTCGTCGGCGATCCGCGTCCCGACGTCAAAAACCCTGCGTGCATGACGGGTTGTTGAGTATGCAAGCGGTCCGGCGCGTTCGCTGAAAAGAAAAGGCCCGCCGGTGCGGGCCTTTTGCTTTCATATGGCAACGCCGTAGTAGTCATTCACAGAACGGGTCCTCGCGGGGTCACTCCAGTTCCAGGCGTTGTCATTACTGTATTTCGGCGCTCCCTTGAGTTGTTTCTCGGTGATCCCGGTACGATAGCCGCCAAGGTTCGTGTCGTATTTCAGCGACTGCCAGGGCAGAGGATAATGGTCGTCGCCGATCCCGAGGAAGCCGCCGAAGCTCAAGACGGCGTATGAGACTCTGCCGCTTATCTTGTCGATCATGACGCGCTCAATCGATCCGATCTTGGTATCGTTGGCGCCATACACGGCGGTTCCTTCCACCTTATCGCTGCCGATAAGGGAACCTGTTTCTCTTGCTTCCGTAACCATTGTTGCTCCTCCTTGGTTGAAGAACGTTGCAACAAGCGGCGCAAAGGATTGTTCCTGCAAGCAGGGGCTTGCGAACAGCGCCAGCGCCCGGAACCTTCGCCGCCTCCCGAGATTTATTCCATCAGAGGAATCGTCAAGTCAGGCAGGTCAATGAGGAAAAGTCATTCGAAGCGAACGCCGGGACGGCCCGTCGTGGTCGCGGTGGCAGTTGCGGGTTTCGGCGTGCTGGCGATGCTGATTGTCGACCATGGTCCGTGGAGTCGCCCTCAGATGCAAACCGCCGAGGTCGCCAACTACAAGACTACCGGTGAAGCTGCGCGAGCGGCCGGCGCGACGGTGACGCCGACCGCGCCCAAGCCGGCACTCGAGCCCATTGCGCCGGGGCCGAAGCCCGCGCAGCCGGCTGACCCCGCCACGCCCTAGGCCTTGGTTTTCAGGCTTTGTTTTTCCCACACTGAGTATCGTTCGGATCGACGACCTCATCGGATGCTGACAAACGTGCCCCATAACGCCGCGAGAATGGCGCCCGCCAAAACGTAGACTGGATGACCGCAAAACGTACTGCCGTACCGGCACATCTCAACGCCCAGGCTACCGATTTCGTTATGGTCGGCGGCATAGAACAGACCCGACAGCACAACCAGCACTGCGGCCACGACATACATCAGACGCCTCCGAACCAGGATCAAGGTAAGGGCGGGGCAATTGGTCCCGGCAGAAATGCCGCGGTCGCCGAAATTGTACCTGGGAACACCGCAACGGCACGCTCCTCATCGATATTTGAGGGAAGCCGTCAATTTTTCGATAATTTTTATAAAAAGTCGCGCTATTCCCGCACCATTTCGGGCTGACCAGGATGCGAGCCGGGCCGTTGCGGCAGAACGAGGGGACAGCCCAATATAAAAGCCGCGATGATGGCCGAGGCAAGCGGGCGGCTCAATGCCAGGCCACCATGATCTATCGGCTTGTCGAGCAAGTCGCCAACCGTCGCGCCCAGCGGCCGCGTTAAAATAAACGCCGTCCAGAACAGCGTTACCCGGGATACATTGGTCCAGTAACAGGCTGCCGCGACAACGGCCAACGCACCGCCGCTGTTTTGGCTGCGAATGACTAGGTTTTTCGACCATAGTTCAGAAGTCCACCATGGCCCTTTGGCGGATGCGCACGAAGCGCGTCTTCGTTGGGTTCGGTGCCCCAGCCGGGTCGACCCGGCATGACAAGATGGCCATCTTTAATCTCGGGCACGTGAGTGAAGAGCTCGTGATCCCACGCCAGCCGGTCGATATCGGTCTCCATGATCCGCAAGTTCGGTACCGCTGCGCTGAAGTGGGCGTTCATCATGGTGCAAAGATGCCCGTAAAAATTATGCGGCGCGACATTGACCTCGTACGCCTCCGCGGCAGCAGCGACCTTGATCGACTGCCACACGCCATTCCACGGCGTATCGATGATCGCGACATCGACAGCCTGTTCGCGGAAATAAGGCATAAATTCGCGCAATCCCAACAGCGTCTCGCATGACGAGACCGGATGCGGACTTTGACGCCGGATATAGCCGAGCGCTTCCGGATTGAAGCTGTCGATCTCGACCCAGAACATGTCGAGGTCGGCAATGGCGCGCAAGATCTTGAGATAACCTTCGGTCTTGGCGTTGAAGTTGAGGTCGAGCAGGATGTCGACGTCGGGCCCGGCGCCATCACGGATCACCTCGAGATGGGTGCGCAGATCGCGGAGTACCTTGCGGTCTACGTTGATCTCCGGCGCGAACGGCACGCCGAAACCGGGCCGCCAGCCCGTAGGCTTGCCCGCGTCGTAGGTAAAGATGTTGGTCTTCAGCGCGGTAAATTTCTTCTCCCGGACTTCGCGTCCAATCGCCTTTACGCCGTCGAGATCGGTGATCGGCGGCTTGTACCAGTCGGGATGATTGATGCGCCAGGTGGCGCAATGCGACCAATAGACACGAATGCGGTCGCGAATTTTGCCGCCGAGCAATTCATAGCAGGGCACACCGAGCAGTTTTGCTTTTGCGTCAAGCAGGGCGTTTTCAATCGCGCCAAGCGCCTGCGCGACGATACCGCCGGCCGCGGGGCGCGTCGCCGCGAAGAGCTCCGCATAGATCCGCTCATGCTGAAAGGCATTTTGTCCCACCACCCGCGCCGCGAGACGCTGGATCGCAGCCCCGACGCCGGGGGACCCAAAACCTTCGTCAAATTCGCTCCAGCCGATGATGCCGTCTTCGGTGGTGATTTTGACGAAGTGGTAGTTTCTCCAGCCGGCGTCGCAAGCGAGCAGTTCGACGCTTCTTATCTTCGATAGCTTCGTCATGGCGTTTCCCTTGTTTTTCCTTTGACGACACAAGTGTTAATCGAAATGAGGCAGATGAAATTAGGCCGCATTTGCCGTCATTGCGAGGAGCGAAGCGGCGAAGCAATCCAGAACGGTGGTATCCATGCTCTGGATTGCTTCGCGGAGCCTGTCATCGGGCGGCGCCTTGCGTCGACCCGTTGGCTCGCAGTGACGGCCTCAAGCCCTTTTTTTGTTGAAATACTCTTGGGAGAGGAAGAGGCGGCCGCTATTCCGCGGCCTGCGATGATGGCAAGCGCATGGTGGCAACGCCGTCCGCCTCGGTCGCGGAGATCGTCGTGCGTACCATCAGGCGGGCCTCGTGCGCCGGCCATGGTCGTCCGCGATGCATGGTCGCGCGGTTGTCCCACATGACGACGTCGCCTCTGCGCCATTGGTGCAGGTAGCTCGTGCCCGGCGCAGTCGCGGCTTCCAGCAGTTCGTCGATCAGCTTCTTGCCCGCAGCCGCCTCCATGCCTTCGATCGCATAGGCGTGCGAGGCGAGATAAACAGCGCCGCGGCCGTTGACGGGATTCTTCCACACCATGCGCCAGCATTGCGGCGGCAGCGCCGCGCGCTCCTCGGGGGTTGCGAGGTCTGCCGCGATCTGGCTGCGCGAATGCGCGTAGTCGTGCCAGGCAAAGGAATTCTCGAGCCTCTTGCGCAAGCCCGCATCAAGCCGCTCGAAGGCAAGACGGGTCGAGACGTATTCGGTCTCGCCGCCGCGCGCCGGGATGACGCGCGCCGAAAGGATCGATGTCAGCGCCGGCACGCGCTTGAACGATGAGTCGGTATGCCAGAGCTGGTTGGCTTTGCTGCGTAGCGAAAGCCGGTGGTCGGCCGGCACCACCTTTCCGTCAGGGCCGATGGTACTGAGGATAACAAAATGCGAGCCGGTACCCTGCGAGCCGACCTTGGTTACTTCCGGCGGCCCGAAGCGGCGCGAAAAGGCGAGCTGAATTTCGTCGGTTACTTCCTGATCGCGCAAGACCAGGACGGAATGTTCCTCGAATGCCGCGCGCGCCGCCGCATATGCGGTGTCGTCCGAGGCGATATCCGTAAGCGTCACGCCGCGCAGTTCGGCGGCAAATCCTGGACCCAACGGCACGATGTCCATCGGCAAGTCCTCCCTTGTTATTATTGCGGGCAACTTTACGGCAGAACTGCCCGGCCGGCAACGACGCGCAGCGGGAGCGGTCAAACCCAGCGGTCCCGTCGAATGGCCGCCTGCGCTTCTCGCCCGCGCGATGAGGCAATCGATGACGCGCCCCGTGTACATAGGCCTGCCGGCTGGCTAACAATTGAACGGGGATGTAGCCCGTCCGGGCTCGGGGTAATGCATATGAGACGGCGGGAATTTGTTGGGGTTCTCGGCGCGCCGCGGCGGCAACGATTTGGCCGCGCACCAGCCGGGCGCAGCCGTCATCGGCCAAGGTCTTCCGCATCGGATTCCTGGGTTTGCCCTCCGCCGACAGTCTGCCCAAACGCACCGAGGCGTTTCGCGCGGGCCTGCGCGATCTCGGCTATCAGGAGGGACGGGATGTCACACGGAGCCGACCGGCGGCAGCTGTAGCGGCGTGCGGCCGAACTCGTCGACAAGGTCCCGAAGGGCGAAAAGCCCGCAGATATCCCAGTCGAGCAGCCGACAAAATTCGAGCTCATTGTCAATCTCAAGTCCGCCAAGGTGCTCGGCCTCGACTTGCCACCGACACTGCTTGCCCAGGCCGACGAGGTGATCGAATGAGGGGCTTGGGCTCAGCCTGCCGCGAGGCGTGCCGGTTCTACCGCTCCGAACGCGTGCGGTCGACCGATCTGTAAAAGCCATTTTGGTTGACATAGCGGTCAATCGGCTCTGTATTCCCGGAATTGCAAATTTGCTTCAATCCCTTTGATTCAACCCGCGAGAGAACATCACATGCCTGATCTCAATCGACGAGAAGCTTTGAAAATGTCTGCCAGCTTCGCGCTGGCTGCTGCGGCCGGCGGATTTTCCTGCATCGAGATGGCCAAGGCAGGTCCGATCGAGGTGCCGACGATCGATAAGCTTAGCGTCCGCGTTCTGGTTGACAGCGCGAGCGATATCTTCTTCAAGCCGCAGCAGGCCAGCGGTGTGAAGACCGAGCCCGGCCGCTCCACGGATTCGAAACGGCCGCTGCACAGCGAATGGGGCCTGTCGCTGCTGTTGGAGCCGCAGCGCGGCGACGAAAAGCGCACCTTCCTGCTTGACTACGGTTGGACGCCCGAGGTCATCAACAGCAATATAGACTTGCTGAAGGTCGACGCCTCGAAGATCGACGCGCTCATCATGAGCCATGGCCATTTCGACCACTGGGGCGGCCTGCTCGGATTTCTGGACAAGCACCGCAAGGATTTGCCTGCCGACCTCACAATGTATGCCGGCGGCGAGGACAATTTCTGTCAGCGCTATGTTCGCGCCGGCCAGAGCGAATTGAGCGACTTCGGGATGCTCGATCGCCGCGATATCGCCAAGCAAAACGTGAAGGTCGTGCTGTGCGAGTCGCCGGTCGTGATCGGCGGCCAGGCGTTCACGACAGGCAAGATCAAGCGCAACAGTATCGAAAAAGTGCTGCCGAACTCCATGGTGGAGTTCAAGCTCAAGGACGGCGCGGGATGCAACGCCAGCCACTATTTGCCGGCCGAAATGGAAGGCAAGATCGTGCCCGACGAGCACATCCATGAACACGCCACCTGTTTCAATCTGAAGGACAAGGGCCTCATCGTCATCAGCTCCTGCGGCCATGTCGGTATCGTGAATTCCGTGCGGCAGGCGATGGAAGTATCGGGCGTTGAAAAGATCCATGCCATCATGGGCGGCTTTCACCTCGGGCCGGCGCCGGCGGACTACCTGACGCAGGTCGTGAGCGAGATCGGCAAGCTGAACCCGGACGTCTTGATTCCGATGCATTGCAGCGGACTGAATTTCACCCAGGAAGCGCAGCGGCAGCTGCCGGGAAAAGTTCTGACGACGACGACCGGCACCCGCATCAGCTTCGGCATCTGATCCCGGGACGAAGAAATGGTCGGTTCAAGGGCGTGCGCGCTGGCTGTCGTCGCGTCCTTGTTCTGTGGTGGCCCGACTGCTGCGGCGGAGCGGTCGTCGGCTGCGCAGATGATGGACGATTTGATGTATGGCCGTGGGCCGATCGGCGGACCGTTCACGCTGACCGACCAGACCGGCAAGCAGCGCAGCGACACCGAATTCCGCGGCAAGCTGATGATCGTGTATTTCGGCTATACCTATTGTCCCGATGTGTGCCCGACCGACCTGATGGCCATCACGCAAGCGCTCGACGCCCTGGGTCCGGCCGCCGAGGGCGTGCAGCCTGTTTTCATCACGATCGATCCGGAGCGGGACACCAAAGTGCTGGCGGAATACGTCTCGGCCTTCCATCACAGCCTTGTCGGCCTTACCGGCACCCCAGACGCAATTCGAAAGATCGCCAATGCCTACAAGGCGTTTTATGTAAAGGTGCAGGACGAGCGGAGCGGGGATTATTCCATCGACCATGCCGGCGTCATTTATTTGATGGGCCGCCATGGCGAGTATCTGGGCTTCATGCCGCCACAGACAAATGCCGACCGGTTGACCGAGGTACTGCGCAAAAATCTCGCTAACTGACGAATGTCATGGTCGGCGCCGGCAAAACCACCTACCCGGCCAAGGACGATCCAATCAACGCAATCACAGCCAACGCCATCAGCCCGGTGCCGACCCAGCCCAAAGCGATCAGCCAGGACCTGGCTCTGAACCTTCCCATCAGTCTGGAATTTGCGACGATCACCATCATCATCGCCATGATCGGAACCGCGACAATGCCGTTGAGTACCGCACTCCACACCAGCATGTGAATGGAATCTATTCCGGTAAAGCCAAGTCCGAAGCCGATAACGGTAGCGGCTGCGATGATCGTGTAGAATCCGACGGCGTCCGGCGCCTTTGCCTCGAGTGTCGCGTGCCATCCGAATGCTTCGGACACCCCATAGGCGGCCGAACCGGCTAGCACCGGTATTGCCAGCATGCCCGTCCCGATAATACCGAGGGCGAAAAGCAGAAAAGTAAAATCCCCAGCCAGCGGCCGCAACGCTTCGGCGGCCTGGGTTGCTGAATTGATATTGGTGACACCGTTGGCATTCAAAACCGTGGCGGTGGTCAGGATAATGAAAAAAGCGATCATGTTGGAGAAGATCATTCCAACTATCGTATCGATCTTGATGCGGTCGAGCTCCAGACGGCCGCCCCTGGTCAGCTCTCGAAGCGGGCGGTGCACCTTGCCCTGATTCATATCCTCGACTTCCTGCGAAGCCTGCCAAAAAAACAGATAGGGGCTGATCGTGGTGCCCAGCACAGCCACAACCATCAGGAAATAGTCCACATTGATAGTGGGCTTGGGCCAGATTGCCGCCAACAGGGCGGTGCTCCAGGGAATGTTCACGGTCAGGGCTGTTGCAACATATGCGAACAGCGCGAGCGTCAGAAATTTGAGCACCGGGGCATATCGATGATAGGGCACGAAAACCTGCAGCAGGGTCGACGTCGAGGCGAAAATCAGCGCATGCTCGTGATTGAGGCCACCGATCACCAGCGAGAGAGATTCTCCCATCGCGGCGATATCGGCCGCGATGTTAAATGTGTTTGCAACGACCAGAAGAAAAACCAGTGCTAATACCACCCAACGCGGCGCCAGCTCCATGACATTGGCGGCAAGGCCCTTGCCGGTTACTCTGCCGATCTGCGCACTTACCAGCTGGATTGCGATCATGAACGGCGTTGTGAGAAACACCGTCCACAGCAAGCCGTAACCGAACTGCGCCCCGGCTTGCGAATAGGTGGCAATGCCGGATGGGTCGTCGTCGGCAGCGCCGGTCACCAATCCCGGACCGAGCAACCGAAGCACCATGTTCCTGGGCTTTTTGGCTTCTGAGCGAATAGTTTTGGCCATGAAATCTTTGCTGTTCGAGATCAACTGAATCAGTAAGCCCTGGGGATAATCGCTGTATAGGCTCGAAAAAGCTCCTCCCGAGCATGGCAACGCAATGCTTCTCTGCGGGTTCCCCACTGTGTTAACGCGCACGCTGGCGATGGAGATGAATAGGCATTAAGATGATCGCATATTTGTCGATCCCGGCAATCGAAACTTGAGCGTGTAGAATCCAAGACCGATCGTTCTATCGATCCGGGATGGCACACGGGCGTTTGCCGCACCAGCACAGGGGGTTGCCATGCTTTCAGTCTTGATCGGGGTTTTGATTATTTGCGTCGTCGGTGCAATTTGCTTTTGGGCCATCGATAAATTTGTCCGCGAAGCCCGCTTGGCGAATCTTCTCAAACTGCTTGTGGTGCTGATTTGCCTGGCGTCGATCCTTCAGCGGGTGCTGCCGTTGGCGGGAGTTAATATGTAGCCGCGGCACCGCGAACCACCATATCGATGCTCTGGGTTTCTTTGCGGAGCCTTTCATCGGGCGCGCACTTGGCGCGACCGGCTCCGACCCGGTGGCTCGCAAACACGAACGCAAAGAACTTGACACGTCGGGCAAATCACCGGCATACCGACAACATCGGAAGAATTAAGCCCGCGCCGGGAAACCGGTCGCGGGCTTTTTGAATCTTACGATAGTCGGAGCAGTCGTCGGCGTTACCTTCGTGCCGCCGCAATTGCGGGGTCCCGTGCGCCTCGCGACGCATTCGAGGGGAACCGCGATGAAGAAACTGCTTGTTGGCGCCCTGATCGCAGGGGCATTTATGTCGTCCGAAGCAAGAGCCCAGGATCGTGCTGGAGATGCTGCCTTGGGGGCAGTGTCGGGAGCGGTCGTCCTGGGACCCGTGGGCGCGGTGGCAGGCGCGCTCATTGGATATACGGCAGGGCCCTCGATCGCGCGTTCCTGGGGAGTGCGGCGGTCTGCATCGCGACCGCGACCTCAGCATGCAACTCAATCCAGCCTTGGAACCCGAGAGCAAGCGGCGGCCAAGACAAGTCCGCCACCGGCTGTTAAAGCCCCCGAAACGGTTGCCAGCATAAAGGCCGCGCCGCCAGCCGCCAAAACCCCCGAAACAGTTGCCAGCACGAAGACCGCGCCGCCGGTCCAGGGATTTGAATAAGAACGTGCTGGCGAGAGTCGCGCAAAAAATTTGACACGTCGGGCAAATCACCGGCATAAATTCAACATCGCAAGAATTGAGCCCGCGCCGGGAACCCGGTCGCGGGCTTTTTGAATCGGACGGCAGCCGCACGTCGCGGCGCCACATCCTCGCCACGCGTCTCGCCTGAGCGTCGCAAGCGAGCTGCCGTCCGACCCTTGGAGTTGAGCATGATCCCCCGGCGAACGTTTCGCATTTTGTCTCGGGGAAATACCGGCACTCATCGGGTCGTGGCTCGAGGGCATGCTTTTCCGGATCCTGCTCGATTAGCCGGCACGCGCGAACGTGCCGGCAGGCGGCGTGGCCCCAAGTCCACGTCCGCGCGCGGCCCCGTCGCAACGATCCGTCCCGCGGATCGCGCCCGGAGGGATAGGGTTCGCGCCTGAAATGATCGCGTGATACGCGATCATGCCGCATATTTTAAATCGTCGTTGCCCGCCAACGGGTCGCATGAATGTGCGCGTTGACAGGCTACGCAAAGCAAATCCAGATTCGGCTCGTTGCTGGATTGCTTCGTCGCTTTGCTCCTCGCAATGACAAGAAGAATGATAACGGGAGGGCAGCATGACCGCATATCTGATATCGCTGGCATTGGTGGGCCTGGTCGCGATCGCGGTGTGGGAGGGATTTTCGTGAGCGCCGAGATCGCTCATTTCGTGCCGCGGCCAAGTCACCATCGCGAGCTAACCGACCTTCCCGCGATTGCATTTCGGTCACCGGCCAGCAGGATGATCTCACCATGGATCACGTCGACACGTCACCTTGCGAATATGTCTGGCCAGATGATGCGGTCCGGCATCACCAGTTTCTCCTGGCGGGCCTGAGGCGGCGAATTCGCGCCAAAAGCCTGCCGTCAATAGCGACCAGTCCCGCGCCTATAAAGGCCAGGCCTGCGAAATGTCTGACATCCAGGCGTTCTCCCAATCCAAACGTGCCCATGATGATCGCGCTGGCCGGTATCAAGAATGTGACGAGCAAAAGATTGGTCGCTCCGGCCGTCGCGAGAATCCGGAAGTACAGCACGTAGCCGAGTGCGGTCGAAAGAACGGCACTGCCGGCGATGGCCTCCCAAACTGGCAACGCAGGCATCGCCAAAGTCCAGGGATGATCGACCAGCATCACGATGGGAAACAGCACGATCGCGGAGGCTGTTACTTGGCCGTTGGCCGTCAATATCGGGTCGATGCCCATGAGTTTAAAACGACGGCCGTATACCCCCGCGAAAGCGTAAAATACTGCCGCCGTTAGAACTGCGACTTGCGCCAATACATTCGTTCCCAGCCCCTTCAATGAATCCGGGCCGACCAATACCACCACTCCGAAGAGTCCGATCACGACGCCCAGAAAGCGGTTACCGGTCATTTTTTCGTCGTCGGTCAGAAAGTGAGCCACTATGACCGTCGATATTGGCGTGGTGGCATTCAATATCGCTGCCAATCCGGAGGCGATGTGGCTTTGGCCCCAGACCACGAGACAAAACGGGACAGCGTTGTTGAGCAGGCCCATTGCGAAAAACGCGAGCCAAGCGGGCCTGCCGCCGGGCATTTTCATTCCGACGGCTTTCACCAACGCGTTCAGGATCACGGCGGCCAATGCAACGCGCAGGAACACAATCGTGAAGGGCGGCAGCGTCTTGATCAGGACTCCCGCAAAGAAAAATGAACCGCCCCATAGAACAGACAGCAGCAACAGCGCGAGCCACTCGCCTCTGTTCATGCGGTGATTCATAAGGGTGCCACCCGCCATTCGGCTTTGCCGGCATTGACATCGACCCTCCATGCGCGTTGGCGGAGACTTCATCGGAAGGCGAGTCAAGAGTGTTGTCCGACATGAGATCGCAATGCGCCACCCGATTCCCGCGACGCGGCGCGCGGCTGGCTTGGGAAACGCAAATTCCAGATGCCCAAAACCCTGACAGAAATCCACTCGCTGGCACGCAGCCATACCAAGACTGCGCTCAATGTCCTTGTCGGCGTCATGCGCAGCAAGGATGCAACGGCGACAGCGCGGATATCCGCGGCCAACGCCATTCTGGACCGCGGCTGGGGCAAGGCCACACAACCGATCGAGAATGGCGATGACGGCGCTCTCGAACTGATCCACAGAATCGAGCGAGTCATTGTCCATCCTGAGAATCCCGACCGCTAAAATATTCGAGCCGCTGTTGGTGCCCGCGCGTTACAAGAGCGCGTATGGAGGGCGCGGTTCGGGAAAATCGCATTTTTTCGGGGAATTGCTGGTCGAAACGTGCCAGGCCGAGCGCGGCACATCAGCGGTCTGCATTCGCGAATCCCAGCGCACGCTGGCGCAGTCCAGCAAACGCCTGATCGAAAGCAAGATCGCCGCCCTGGGGCTGGGCCGCCGATTCAAGATGTTCAACGACAAGATCGAAACCCCCGGCGACGGCATCATCATCTTTCGCGGCATGCAGGATCACACGTCGGAATCGATCAAGTCGCTCGAGGGTTTTGGAATTGCCTGGATTGACGAAGCGCAGAATTTAAGCGCGCGCAGTCTTTCGCTGTTGCGTCCCACTATCCGCGCCGAAGGCTCGCAGTTGTGGGCGAGCTGGAATCCCCGCCGCAAGTCTGATGCCATTGACGATTTCTTCCGGGCGCGCAAACCGCCCGGCGCGATCGTCGTCAACGCCAACTGGCGCGACAATCCGTGGTTTCCGGCCGTGCTGGAAGAAGAGCGCAAGCTCGACCTTTCGCTGTATCCGGACCGATACGACCACATCTGGGAAGGCGATTACGTGAGGGCATTTGAGGGCTCCTACTTTGCGCAGATGCTTATCGAGGCGAGGGCGCAGGGCCGCATCGGCAAGGTCGCTGCCGATCCGTTGCTGCCGCTGCGCGCCTTCATCGACATCGGCGGCTCCGGCGCTTTTGCCGATGCCTTCACGATCTGGATCGTGCAGTGGGCCGGCAGCGAAATTCGCGTGCTC
>Ga0207657_10006545_pt1 | contig 12066 bp, 7 predicted proteins | sample KBSC33metaG_FD_184316 | JGI IMG/M metagenome (GOLD analysis project Ga0207657, IMG submission 184316) | Corn rhizosphere microbial communities from Kellogg Biological Station, Michigan, USA - KBS C3-3 metaG (SPAdes) (version 2) | ecosystem: Host-associated > Plants > Roots > Rhizosphere > Soil ...
CGATCAGCCCCGGCTCATCGGCACCGTCAACACCGTGCGCGGCACGTACGATTTTCAGAGCCGCCGCTTCACGATCCTGCGCGACGGCACCGTCCGCTTCGAAGGGACGGACGACATCGATCCGGCGCTCGACATCCGCACGCAGCGCGTGATTCAGGCGGTGACGGCCAACGTCAACGTGCAGGGCACGCTGAAGAATCCGAAGATCGTGTTGACCAGCACGCCGCCGCTCGATCAGGCCGACATCCTGTCGCTGATCGTCTTCAATCAGAATCTCAATTCGGTTGGCGAGGGACAGCAGATTTCATTGGCGCAGCGCGCGGAGGGGATGGCGACCGGTGCGGTCGCGGGGCAGTTGGCGAAGTCGATCGGCAACGCGCTGAATCTCGATACCTTCGAGATCAGCACGACGCCGGAATCGGGCAGCGCGGCGGAGCTCACCGTCGGCGAGCAGGTCGGACAGAACCTCTACGTGAAGGTGCAGCAGGGCATCGGTGATCAGAGCCAGACGAACGTGATTCTGGAGTACGAGATTACCAAGTGGCTGCGGCTGCGGACCAACGTGCTGCAGGGGTCCACCACGCAGCAGCAGCTGTTCCAGCGGATGGAGGGCAGCGGCATCGACCTGTTGTTCTTCTTCAGCTATTGACGCTCGGCTGAAGCCTCCGCGCTACTCGGAATCAACCCACGAAGACAGGAAGGTCACGAAGAACTCGGAGCCAATCTGATTGTCTTCGTGTGCTTCGTGCCTTCGTGGTTTGATTCACCCGATCGCCAGCGACGCGACCTGCACGCGCGCGTCGTTGAAGCACGCGCCGCCGCCGAGGTCGGTCAGCGTGTCAGGGACCAGCGACGTGCCCGTGAAGCCGTTGCGCGTATTGCGCCGCCAGATGCCTTTCGGCAGACTGATCGTTCCGGGCCGGATGCCCGCCGCGACCATGAGCGTGCAGTGGACCTCGCCCAGCTCATTGAAGACGCGCACCAGATCGCCGTCGCTCAAACCTCGCGCATGCGCATCGTCGGGATGCATGTGCAGCTTGACGTCCGGCCGCGGCAGTTCTCCGAGTGTCGAGCTGATCGTGCGATCGCTCGCCGGCGAGATCAGCGTGAGCGGATACTGCGGCGTGGCCGGGTCGGGCTGGAAGCGATACAGTCCCAAGGGCGCCATCGCATCGACCGCCGCGTCGAACAAGTGCGCTTTGCGGTCAGGTGTGTTGGGGAAGACGTCCACGAACTGGACCGGCGCCACGCCGAACGCGGGAGCCGGCGGCGTGCCATCGCGCAGGTTCGATCCGACGGTCGCCGGCAACTCGTTCAACACCGTGACCAGCAGGTCGAGCTCGCCGGCGGGCTCATCGTCGTGTAATAGACCCAGGCGCTCGCAGAGCGCGCCGAAAACATCGGCGTTCGAGCGCGATTCGCCGACGGCGTCGATCACCGGCCGCACCAGCTCGATGTGGATCGGCCCGTACGACTTGGCGACGTCGTAGTTCTCCAGGAACGTCGTCGCCGGCAACACGACATCGGCATACAACGCGGTGTCGGTCATTACCTGGTCGAAGACGACCGTGAACAGATCATCGCGCTCGAGACCCTTCAGCACGCGGCGTTGATCGGGCACCGTGGCGGCCGGATTCGCGTTGTAGACGAATAGCACGCGGACCGCCGGGTCGTCGTACTCCGTGAGCGCGCGGCCCAGCTGATTCATGTTGACCAGCCGCGTCGCCGGCTCCTGCGCGTCGATCCACGTGCGATCGATGTTCCACGACGCCGAGTTGCTCATCGAGAATCCGCCGCCGCGCACGCGGAACTTTCCACCCACGGCCGGCAGGGCGAGGATCGCCATTGCGGCGTTGCCGCCGTTGCGATTGCGCTCCAGGCCCCAGCCGCAGCGCACCAACGCGGGGGAGCTCGACGCGTACAGCGACGCGAACCGTTCGAGCGCGGCTGAATCGATCTCCGCTACACGCGCCGCCTCCTCGATGGTCCACGGCTCCGCTCGCGCGCGCAGCTCCGCCACGCCCGTCGCGTGCTCGCGCAGGAACACTTCGTCAGCGAAGCCCTGGTCGAAGAGATATCGGTGCACCGCGAGCGCGACGACGAGGTCGGTGCCCGGTTTGATCGGCAGATGCAGGTCGGCCGATCGCGACAGCGCCGTGCCCCGCGGGTCGATGACCACCAGCGCCGCGCCGCGTTTCTGCGCCTCGCGCACGTACGGCACGAGGTGTATGCCCGAGGCCGACGGGTTGACGCCCCAGAGGACGATCAGCTTCGCCTCCGGATAGTCCTGGTACACGACGGACGGCATCTTGCCGTAAAGCGTCATGTTGGCGATGCCGGTCGGCGCCGCGCACACCGTCCGCGCGAGCCGCGACGTGCCGAATCGCCGCCACAGCTGCGCGTCGAGATTGTCCTGCGTCAGGATGCCATTGGACCCGCCATACGAGAACGGCAGGATCGACGCGCCGCCGTCCGACGATTTCGCCTGCGTGAACCGCTCGGCGATCAAATCGAGCGCATCGTCCCAGGTCGCGCGCGCGAATTGGCCTTCACCCTTGCGGCCTTTGCGGATCGCTGGATAGAGCAGCCGGTCGGGCCCGTAAATGCGCTCGCCGAACTTACGCACCTTTGCGCAGATGAATCCGTCGGTCACCGGATTGCGGCGCGAGCCGTCGATTTTGACGACGCGGCCCTCGTTCACGGTCACGGCGAGGCTGCACGCATCGGGACAATCCAGCGGACATGCGGTGTCCACGGTGGTCGTCGGTCCGCCGAGCGCGGGCTCAGCGGTGCGGCCGCTCAGCGGCCGGGTCATGGTCGACATGACTGTAAGTTATCATGCCGCACATGGCTGCCGCGCCCCGCGTCGTCATCGTCGGCGGAGGCTTCGGCGGCCTGCATGCGGCGCGCGGATTCAAGGACGCCGCCGTGCAGGTCACACTCCTCGATCGCCACAACTATCATCTGTTCCAGCCGCTGCTCTATCAGATTGCGACGGCATCGCTGTCGCCGGGGGACATCGCGTCGCCGATTCGGTGGGTGCTGCGGCGGCAGCGAAACGTCGAGGTGCTCCTCGCCGACGCGCTCTCGATCGATCCGGCGGCGAAAACCGTCGCGCTCGATCGCGGCGACACGCTCTCGTACGACTACCTGATTCTCGCCTCCGGCTCGGCGCACGCCTACTTCGGCCATGACGAATGGGCGGCTCGTGCGCCGGGACTCAAGACGCTCGACGACGCGCTCGAAATGCGGCGGCGGGTGCTGCGCGCGTTCGAGGAGGCCGAGCGCGAAACGGACCCGGCGGCGCAGCGGCGGCTGCTGACATTCGTCATCGTCGGCGGCGGACCGACCGGCGTCGAGCTGGCCGGCGCGCTCGCCGAGATCGCCCGCCAATCGCTGCGACACGACTTCCGCCGAATCCGTCCGGAGTCGGCGCGCATCCTGGTGCTCGAAGGCGGCGATTTTCTTCTTCCCGCGTTTCCGCCCGCGCTGCGCGCCGTCGCACGCGCGTCGCTGACGCGGCTGGGCGTGGAAGTGCGAACGTCAGCGAAGGTGACGAACGTCGATGCGAGCGGGGTCCAGGTCGGCGACGAGCACATCGCCGCGCAGACGGTGCTGTGGGCCGCTGGTGTCGCCGCGTCGCCGTTGGCGCGATCCCTGGGAGTGCCGCTCGATCGCGTCGGCCGCGTGCTCGCCGAGCCGACGCTCCGCGTTCCTGGACATCCCGATGTCTTCGTCGTCGGCGACGTGTGTGCATTGCAGCAGGACGGCCAGTGGCTGCCAGGGGTGGCGCAGGTGGCGATACAGGGCGGCGCGCACGCGGCCAGGAATGTCCTGCGCGCCATCGGCGGCGAGCGTCTCGAGCCGTTCCGCTATCGCGATTTCGGCATGATGGCGACGATTGGCCGCGGCTCGGCCGTCGGCGACGTGTTCGGCTTCAAGATCAGCGGGTGGTTCGGGTGGATGTTCTGGATCGGCCTGCACATTTTCTGGCTGATCGGATTCCGCAACCGCATCGCGGTGATGTCCGAGTGGGCGTGGGCCTACGTGACGTTCCAGCGCCGCGTACGTCTCATCACCGGCGACACTCCGTCCGATCCGTAGTCTGACCGTCGGCTGAAGCCTTCGCGCTCCACGGATCGACCAGAGCTGGGGGCGCTACCGCCGCTCCGGGCGCAGCACGGCGCCTCCGAGGCGACCTGTCCACGCGCTCCCGTCCTTTTCGATGACCCCGTTCACGAGCGCGTACTCGATGCCTTCGGAGAGCTGGTGCGGATCGGTGTATGTCGCGGCGTCCTTCACCTTCGCCGGATCCATGACGAGCACGTCGGCCCACGCGCCCGGCCGCAGCACGCCGCGATCTTTCAGGCCGAACACCGACGCGGGCAGGCTCGTCATCGACCGGATCGCGAACGGTAGATCGATGACGTGCCGCTCGTTCACGTAGACGCGGATCTTGCGCGCGAACGCACCGTTGCCGCGCGGATGCGGCTTGCCGTCGCCGAACGGCACCAGATCGCCGTCGGTGCAGGTCATGGTGAACGGCTGGCGCATGATGAGCTCGATGTCCGATTCCGACATGTTGAACGAGACCAGGCTGGCATCGCCCTTCAGCAGCAGATCGAGCACCGCTTCCTCGGGCGCGCGCTTCATCGCCTTCGCCACGTCGGCGACCGATCGCCCTTCGAGCGAGGGATTTGGTTTGTAGAAGGAGATGACCAGCTTCTCTGGTCCGCCGCGCCGTTCGAAATTCTTCCGCACGTCGGCGAGCAGGCGCGATCGTTCGCGTCCGTCGATGCGCTTCAGCATCTCTTGACGCCCGCCGACCTCCGCCCATCGCGGAATCAACGCGCCCACGATGCCGGTGCCGCTGGCGTCGTACGGATATTGATCGGCCCATACGTCGACGCCGCGATCGCGCGCGCGCTGGATGTGATCGACGAGCGTCTTCGAAAGGCCCCAGCTCGCTGGTCCCAGCGCCTTCATGTGGGCGACGATGCCAGGGAGGTGCGCCTCTTCGGAGACGCGGATCACTTCGTCCACGGCGGCGACCACGCCGATGTTGTAGTCGGCCTCGTCGCGGATGTGGCTTTCGTAGACGCCGCCCGCCTCGCCCGCGGCTTTCGCCATCGCGATTACTTCGTCGAGCTGCGCGTAGCTGCCGGGCGCGTAGTACAGACCGGACGAGAGACCGATCGCGCCGTTCTGCATGCCGCTGCGCACCAGGGCGATCATGCGATCGAGCTCGCCGGCGGTCGGCGCGCGATCCGCCATCCCGAGCACGTCGCGCCGAATCGATCCGTGCGGCACGTACAACATCACGTTGACGCCGGTGTGCTGGCGCTCGTAGGTCGCGCGCTGAGCCTTGATGTCGACCGGTCCGCCGCCGTCGGGATTCAGCGCGACGGTGGTGAGGCCTTGCGCGAGGAGTTGCCGCCCCTCCTTCAATGCACCCGCCAGACCCGTGGAAGCATGCGAGTGCACGTCGATGAATCCTGGCGTGACCGTGAGGCCGGCGGCGTCGATGACGCGCGTGGCCGCCGCATTGCGGAGCTGTCCCATCTCGGCGATGCGTCCATCGCGGATGCCGATGTCCGCGGTCGCGGCAGGGGTCCCGCTGCCGTCGATGACGTGGCCATTCCTGATGAGCACGTCGAACGGCGGCTGGGCGGAGGGTGCAAACGCCGCGGCGAGGCCACACAGAAGAAACAGTGAAAGCGTGCGCGTGATCACGGTGTAAATCTTATGCGTTCCGGCAGGACTCTTGCTCAACCACGAACGAGATGGCCGATTTGTCGAAGCTTCCTCGCACCTGGCGGCGCCTCGAACGCGAGCGGACGCGGGCGGAAAAGGTGTCGCGGCGCATGCGCGCGGCCGTCAGAACGCGCGCGGCGCTTCAGCCGGCCGAGTCTGCCCAGATTGCGGGGCTGCGCTACGTCAGCGACGAGCGCATACCCGGCATTCGCCGCGTCGGTCCGGCGAACAAATTTCGGTACGTGGATGCGAACGGACGGACGATCGGGAACGCGGCGGAGCTCCAGCGCATCCGATCGCTGGCGATTCCACCGGCGTGGCGCGACGTGTGGATCTGCCCGAATCCGCTCGGACATATTCAGGCGACGGGACGCGATGCGCGGGGACGCAAGCAGTACCGGTATCACCCGCGATGGCGCGACGTCCGCGATGAGGTGAAGTACGGCCGCCTGATCGCGTTCGCGCGCGCGCTTCCGCGCATCCGCCAGCGCACAGAGGCGGACCTGCGGCGCGCCGGCCTGCCGCGAGAGAAGGTACTTGCCGCGGTGGTCCAGCTGCTCGAAAAGACGCTGATCCGCGTCGGCAACGAGGAATACGCGCGCCAGAACCGCTCGTTCGGGCTGACGACGATGCGGGATCAGCACGCGAAGATCAAGGGTGCGACGGTGCATTTCGAGTTTCGCGGCAAGAGCGGCGTCGAGCACACGGTCGATCTGCACGAGCGGCGTCTCGCGACGATCATCAAGGCGTGCCGCGATCTGCCGGGGTACGAGCTGTTTCAGTACATCGATGCAGACGGGCAGCGGCAGATGATCGATTCGGCCGACGTGAATGCGTACGTGCGCGAAATCTGCGGCGAGGATTTCACCGCCAAGGATTTCCGCACGTGGGCGGGGACGGTGCTCGCCGCGAAGGCGCTGGCGGAGCTCGCGAAGGTCACGTCGGCGGCCGGTGTCAAGCGCAACATCTCGCGGGCCGTGGAGCTGGTGGCGAAGCGGCTCGGGAACACGAAGACGGTGTGTCGAAAGTGTTACATCCATCCGGCGGTGTTCGAGGCGTATGGCGAGGGCGTGACGGTGCGGGTCGCCAAGGCCCGCGATCGCCGGGCGTCCCGCGCGCGTGCGCCACTGAGCGCCGACGAGTCGGCGGTGTTGGCGCTGCTGCTGAAGAAAAGGGGACGGGAGTCATTTTCCGAGCCCGCCGCGTAGGGCTCGGGAAAATGACTCCCGTCCCCTTTTTCGCTCCAGATCACTAACCATTCCGCGCGGTCCGCCTCTTTCATGTGCAGCGGATCATGACTCCCGTCCCCTTTTTGCGGCATCGCGGATAGAATTGAGGCTGCCACCCCCGTCCACGTCATCCTCAATGAGAGCCGCCGTCGTCGCCCTCGGAGATCTCGGACGCAGCGCCCGCATGCGCTACCACGCACTGGCGCTCGCGGCCAATGCGGTGGACGTGGATCTCGTCGGCTTCGAAGGCACGTCGCTGCCGCGCGCGATCACGGCCGAGTCGCGCATCACCGTGCACCGCATCGCGCCGCCGCGCCTGAAGATTCGCGGCGGCCTGACCGGCTCGACCTATGCCGCCGCCGGCCTCTTCGACGCCGCGCGCGTCAGCTTTCGTCTCTGGCGCACGCTCGCGAAGCTGCGCCGTCCCGACCTCGTGCTCGTCCAGAATCCGCCGGCATTTCCGACCCTCGCCGTCACCTGGTTCTCGCTCCGTCACCGCGGCGTGCGCTTCGTCGTCGACTGGCACAACCTCGGCTACACACTGCTGCAGCTGCGGCTGAACCGCTGGCATCCCGCCGTTCGCCTCGCGCGCTGGTTCGAGCGCCGCGACGCCCGCCGGGTGGACGCCAACCTCTGTGTGTCGCGCGGCCTCGCCGCGTTTCTCGAGAGCCGATTCGGCGTCAAACGCGCGCAGGTCGTCTACGATCGGCCGGCATCGGCGTTCATGCCGATCGATCGCGCCGATCGCGAGCGGTTCCGCCAGGCACTCTTCGCGCGCCTCGGCATCCGCGCCAGCACCGTCGGCTTCATTGTCTGTCCGACGAGTTGGACGGAAGACGAGGACTTCGACGTCGTGATCGAAGCGGTGACGCATCTGGAGGAACGGATCCGCGGATGGGAGGCCGGCAGCAAGGCGCGGCGGTTTCCCGAGCTCGTGATCCTCGTGACGGGCGACGGCCACCGACGCGCCGAATTCGAGCGGCGCTTCGCGGGCCTGCCTGCCCGCCGGGTGCAGCTGCGCGCGCGATTTCTCGAGCCCGACGATTACCCGCGCGTCGTCGGCAGCGCCGACCTCGGACTGTGTCTGCATCGATCATCGTCGGGTCTCGATATTCCGATGAAGATCGCCGATCTGTTCGGCGCGGGCGTGCCGGTCTGCGCACTGGACTACGGCGCGTGTCTGGCCGAGCGCGTCCGCCATGGCGACAATGGTCTTTTGTTCTCGAATGGCCGCCAGCTCGCCGACGTGCTGTTCGATCTCTTCGAGACGTTTCCCGCCGACCAGCACGCGCTCGATCGCCTGCGCACCGGCGCGCGCAAATCGGCGCGTCCGACGTGGGAGGAAGGATGGGCCCGCGAGGCGAAGCCCATCCTGCTGCCGAGCGCCTGACAGCCGCCGGCCACGCGGCGGCCGGCGACTATAATGGGCTCGTATCAGAGGAGCCCGCATGCCTGTCGCCGAACGGCCCGACGTCCAGACACTCGATAACTTCATTGGCGGACGCTGGGTCAAGGCCACGGCTGCCGATGCTTTCGCGGTCCACAACCCGGCGCTCGGCGAGGTGATCGGGCGCACACCGCTGTCGACGGCGGCCGACGTGGACGCCGCGGTCCGCGCCGCCGCCGCCGCCTTTCCCTCGTGGCGCGAGACGCCCGTCAACGCGCGCGCGCAGGTCCTGTACAAATTCAAGCAGCGGCTCGAGGAGCAGTTCGAGTCGCTCGCGCGCACGGTGACGATCGAGCATGGCAAGACGCTCGACGAATCGCGCGGCAGCGTACGGCGCGGGATCGAGTGCGTCGAGGTCGCCTGCGGCGCGCCGTCGCTGATGCAGGGCTTCGGCCTCGAGGATATTGCGCGCGGCATCGACTGTCACGTCGTGCGTCAGCCGCTCGGCGTCGTCGCGGCGATCGCGCCGTTCAATTTTCCGGCGATGGTGCCGATGTGGTTCCTGCCGTTCGCGATCGCCTGCGGCAACACGTTCGTGCTGAAGCCATCCGAGCAGGTGCCGCTCTCGCAGCGGATGATGATGGAACTGCTGCAGCAGTGCGACCTGCCCGCCGGCGTTGTCAACCTCGTGAACGGCGGCAGCGAGGTCGTCAACGCCATCTGCGATCATCCTGGCATCCGCGCTGTGTCGTTCGTCGGGTCCACGCCGATCGCCAAGCACGTCTACCAGCGCGCGTCGCAGACGGGCAAGCGTGTGCAGGCGTTGGGTGGCGCCAAGAATTTCGTCGTGGTCATGCCCGACGCCGACTTCGAGCGATCGATCGGCGTGATCGGCGAATCCTTCTACGGCTGCGCCGGTGAACGATGTCTGGCGGGCAGCATGCTCGTGCCGGTCGGCGAGGCGCATCGCGAGGCGCGCGATCGCCTGGTGGCGCAGGCGAAGTCGTTGAAAGTCGGCGACGGTCTCGAGCCGGGCGTGACGATGGGACCGGTGATCAGCGCGGCGCATCGCGACCGGGTCGTCCGCTACATCGACACAGGCGCGGCCGAGGGGGCGAAGCTGCTGCTGGACGGACGCAAGACGCGCGTGGACGATCGACCGAACGGCTACTGGGTCGGCCCGACGGTGTTCGACGAGGTCTCGCCGGCGATGACGATCGGACGCGAGGAGATCTTCGGCCCGGTCGCCTCGATCTGTCCGGTGAAGACGCTGGAGGAGGCGATCGCGCTCATGCAGGCGCATCCGAACGCCAATGCGACGTCAATCTTCACGAGCAGCGGCAAAGCGGCGCGCGAATTCGCGAAGTACGCGACAGCGTCGATGGTCGGCGTCAACATCGGCGTCGCCGCGCCGATGGCCTATTTCCCCTTCGGCGGGGCGAAGGACAGTTTCTTCGGCGACCTCAAGGCGCACGGACGCGATGGCATCGAGTTCTATACCGACAAAAAAGTGACGATCTCGCGGTGGTTTTGAACCACCAAGCACACGAGGTCACGAAGAGACTAGCCACCGAGGCACAGAGACACCGAGCGATTCGACGCGCCGGCCTGCATTGCAGGCCGGCTGGCGCTGACGGATCGGGTCGGTTCACGAGCGGCCGATGATCCAGATCGTTCGTGAACCGTCCCGACTCCGACAGCGCACGTCGCAACGCGACGCCCGTCGAATCGGTGCGCGCCGCTCTTCGCCCGCGTTGTCGAAATCGTCAGGCGATCGTATGCAGAGACGGGTGTTCTCGGTGACTCCGTGCCTCTGTGGCAGAGAAGGTATTTTTGCTGACCTTCGTGGCTGAGGACCGCGCATGCGAACGCTGATCAGGAACGGCACGATCGTCACGGCCGTCGATCAATACCGCGGCGACCTGCTGGTCGAGGACGAGCGGATCGCCTTGATCGGCACCGCGCTCGACATTCCGCGTGAGAATGTGGACACCGTGATCGACGCGTCCGGCAAGTACGTGCTCCCGGGCGGCATCGACGTCCACACGCATCTCGACATGCCGTTCGGCGGCGCCACGTCCGCCGACGACTTCGAGACGGGCACTATCGCCGCCGCGCATGGCGGCACCACTTCCATCGTCGACTTCGCGATTCAATACAAGGGGCAGACGCTTCATCACGCGTGGGAAACGTGGATGAAGAAGGCGGAGGACAAGGCGGTCATCGATTATGGCTTCCACATGATCATGACCGACCTCAATGACGGCACCGAAGCGGAAATGGACGCGCTCGTCCGGCAGGGCATCACGTCCTTCAAGCTGTTCATGGCGTACCGCGGCGTCTTCATGCTCGACGATGGGAGCATTTTCAAGGCGCTGCTGCGGACGGGGAACAACGGCGGCACGATCTGCATGCACGCGGAGAATGGCGACGTGATCGACGTGCTGGTGCAGCGCGCGCTGGCGGCGGGTCTGACGGCGCCGAAGTATCACGCGCTCACACGTCCCGCGCGGGCCGAAGCGGAAGCGACGCACCGTGCGATCGCGCTGGCCGAGATCGCCGGGGTGCCGATCTACATTGTCCATTTGTCGTCGGCCGAGGCGCTGGAAATGGTGATGGAGGCGCGCGATCGCGGGCTGCCCGCGTTCGCGGAGACGTGTCCGCAGTACCTGTTCCTGTCGTACGACGATTATGAGGAGCCCGATTTCGGCGGAGCGAAATACGTCATGAGCCCGCCCCTGCGCGACAAGGCGAAGCAGGATCAGTTGTGGCGCGGGCTCGCGTTCAACGATCTCCAGTGCATCTCGACCGACCACTGTCCCTTCTGCATGAAAGAGAAACGGCTGGGCGAGGGCGATTTCTCCAAGATCCCAAACGGTGCGCCCGGGATCGAGACGCGCATGAGCCTCGTGTACGACGGCGGCGTGCGCGCCGGCCGCATTTCGCTGAATCGTTTCGTCGAGCTCACGTCCACGTCGCCGGCGAAGATTTTCGGCCTCTTCCCCCGCAAGGGAACCATCGCACCCGGCTCCGACGCCGACCTGGTCGTCTTCGATCCGAATCGGACCGTCACGCTGGCCGCGAAGACGCTGCACATGAAGGTGGATTACAACCCCTACGAAGGGCGGCAGGTCACCGGCGCCGCCGACACGGTGCTCTCGCGCGGCCGGCTGGTGATCGAGGACGGACAATTTGTCGGCCGTGCCGGACGCGGGTCGTTTCTCAAACGCGCTCCTCGCTCGTGAGGGACACATGGCTGTCGAGCTCTCGACGACGTTCACGGGCCTCCGGTTTCCGAATGCATTCCTGCTGTCGTCGGCGCCGCCGACGGAATCGGAGTCCAACATCCTGCGCGCGTTCGAGGCGGGGTGGGGCGGCGTGGTCACGAAAACCATCGGTCTCCATCCGGTCGTCAACGTCGTGGGACCGAAGACGAAATTCCTCCGCGCGGATGCCGAGTCGGCAGCACTGTCGATGAAGAAGCGGCCAGGCGCGGCGCTCCACTCGTCGTGGAACTGGGAGCTCATCTCCGACAAGACGCTGGACTGGTGGCTGCCGCGGCTCGGCCGGATCAAACGCGCGTATCCCAAGCACATGCTGGTCGCGTCGATCATGGCGGGCTCGGGCAACGACACCGAGCTGCGGCATTGGCAGACGCTGGCAACGGCGTGTCAGAACGAAGGCTGTGACGCGCTG
>Ga0207657_10006546_pt1 | contig 12061 bp, 9 predicted proteins | sample KBSC33metaG_FD_184316 | JGI IMG/M metagenome (GOLD analysis project Ga0207657, IMG submission 184316) | Corn rhizosphere microbial communities from Kellogg Biological Station, Michigan, USA - KBS C3-3 metaG (SPAdes) (version 2) | ecosystem: Host-associated > Plants > Roots > Rhizosphere > Soil ...
GTTGACCAGCTGGGTGACGATGATCTCGCGGCGAAGCGGGTGCTGCTCCATCTGGGTGCGGTAGCTCTGCCGCATCTTGGTCGGGAAGTAGGAGTAGAGGTCGCCACGCAGGAACGGGTCGTCGGGGAGCTCGGTGTCGAGCAGGTCGTCGGCGAGGACGATCTTCGTGTACGCCAGCAGCACCGAGAGCTCCGGGCCGGTGAGACCCTCACCACGCTCGATGCGCCCGGCCACTTCCCGCCGGGTCGGCAACGCCTCGAGGTCGCGGTTGAGCAGCCCGCGACGCTCCAGGGTGCGCATCCAGTCCTCGTGCACGTGCAGGAGCGCGGGCGCCTGGGCCTGCGCGTTCGCGAGCGCGAGGTTCTGGTGGTAGTTGTCGGCCAACACCAGCTCAGCGACCTCGTCGGTCATCGAGGCGAGAAGCTCGTTGCGCTGCTCTCCGGTCAGGTGGCCGTCGCGCACGACCTGGTCGAGCAGGATCTTGATGTTCACCTCGTGGTCGGAGGTGTCGACGCCCGCGCTGTTGTCGATGAAGTCGGTGTTGATCCGGCCACCGCTCCCGCCGCAGCCGTGGAGGGCGTACTCGACCCGGCCCCGCTCGGTGAAGCCGAGGTTGCCGCCCTCACCGACGCACCGTGCACGCAGCTCGCCGCCGTCGACCCGGATGGCGTCGTTGGACTTGTCCGAGGCGTCCGCGTCGGACTCGCTGGCCGCCTTCACGTAGGTGCCGATGCCACCGTTCCAGAGCAGGTCGACGGGGGCCAGCAGGATCGCCCGCATCAGCTCCGCCGGCGTCAACTTGTCCGCCTCGACGCCCAGCGCCCGCTGGGCCTCCGGGCTCAGCGGGATCGACTTCGCGCTGCGCGGGAAGACGCCTCCCCCGGCGGAGATCAGCGAGGTGTCGTAGTCCTTCCACGACGAACGTGGCAGCTCGAAGAGCCGCTTGCGCTCGGCGTACGACGCTGCCGCGTCGGGGTCCGGGTCGAGGAAGATGTCGCGGTGGTCGAAAGCCGCCACCAGCCTGGTGTGCTCCGAGCGCAGCATCCCGTTGCCGAACACGTCGCCGGACATGTCACCGATGCCCACGCAGGTGAAGTCCTGCTGCTGGCAGTCGATGCCGAGCTCACGGAAGTGGCGGCGCACGGAGAGCCAGGCACCCCGCGCGGTGATGCCCATCTCCTTGTGGTCGTAGCCCGCTGAGCCTCCCGAGGCGAACGCGTCGCCGAGCCAGAACCCGTAGTCGGCGGACACTGCGTTCGCGATGTCGCTGAACGTCGCGGTGCCCTTGTCGGCCGCCACGACCAGGTAGCTGTCGTCCGCGTCGTGGCGCACGACCTGCGGAGGAGGTACGACGCGACGTCCGTCGGGTCCGTCGACCAGGTTGTCGGTGACGTCGAGGAGCGCGGAGATGAAGGTCTGGTAACAGGCCACGCCCTCGGCCATCCAGGCCTCGCGATCACTCGGGTCGGGAAGCATCTTGGCGAAGAACCCGCCCTTCGCGCCGACCGGCACGATCACGGTGTTCTTCACCATCTGCGCCTTGACCAGCCCGAGCACCTCGGAACGGAAGTCGTCGCGGCGGTCGGACCAGCGCAGGCCACCGCGCGCGACCGCGCCGAAGCGCAGGTGCACCCCTTCGACCCGCGGTGAGTAGACGAAGATCTCGAACTTCGGCCGCGGCTCGGGGAGGTCCGGGATGGCGGAGGGGTCGAGCTTGAGGGCGACGTACGGATGCGGCGCGCCGTCCTTGCCGTCCTGGAAGAAGTTCGTCCGCAGGGTCGCCTTGATCGCGGTCAGGTACGAACGCAGGATCCGGTCGTGGTCGAGGCTGGAGACCCCGTCGAGCGCCCGGACGATCTGCTCCTCCAGGTCAGCACACTTGGCCGTCCTCGACTCACTGTCCGCCGCCAGGTCACCGTTGCGCCCGGGGTCGAAACGCGCCTCGAACAGCTTCACGAGCAGCCGGGTGATGTCGCCGTTGATGCGCAGCGCGTCCTCGATGTAGTCCTGCGCGAACGGGGTGCCGCCCTGCCGCATGTGCCGGGCGTACGCACGCAGCAGCATGGCCTGGCGCCAGTCGAGGCCCGCCGCGAGCACGAGTGCGTTGAAGCCGTCGCTCTCGTTCCTCCCGTCCCACACCGACATGACCGCGTCCTGGAAGAGACTGCGGGCGTTGTCCGGAAGTCCGCCGGTCCGGCGCAGCCCGAAGTCGTAGATGTACGACGGCCTGCTGAGCGCCTCGAGCTCGTAGGGGCGCTCGTCGACGACCTCCACGCCCATCGCCGACAGGGTGGGCAGCACCTGGGAGAGGGAGAGCGGTGCACCGACGCGATAGATCTTGAGCCGGGCCTCACCGGCCTCGGCGTCGGGCGCCTGGTAGAGGGAGAGCCCGATCGTGCGGTCGTCCTCGATCTCCTCGAGGCGACCCAGATCTGCGGCTCCCGTGGCCGGCGCGTAGTCCTCCTTGTAGGCCTCCGGGAAGCTGTTCGCGTAGCGCCGGGAGAGCCGGGTGCCCAGCTCCTCGCCGTACTCCGCCAGCATGGCCGCGGTGAGGTCGTCGCGCCACGACCGCGCGGCCTGGGCGCAGCGCCGCTCGAGGTCGGCGACGTCGACCTCGACGTCGCCGATGCTCTCCCCCGGGACCGGGCGGATCACGAAGTGCAGCCGAGCCGCGAACGAGTCCCCGACGTGCGCGGTGTACTCGAGCGCGTCCCCGTGCAGCTGGTCCTTCAGGATGGCGGCGATCCGTTCGCGCACGGCGGTGTTGTAGCGGTCGCGCGGCAGGTAGACCAGGCAGGACCAGAAGCGGTCGTAGGTGTCCTTGCGGACGAAGAGCTTCAGCTGGCGGCGTTCCCGCGTGTGCATCACGGCCGCCGCGATCGGGGCGAGCTCGTCGACCGGGGTCTGGAAGATCTCGTCGCGCGGATAGGTCTCGAGCACGTCCATCAGGGCCTTGCCAGCGTGGCTCATCTGCTCGTAGCCGGTGGTCTCCAGGACCTGGCGCGCCTTCTCCCGCGCCAGCGGGATGCGGGTGACGGACTCGGTGTAGGCCGCAGACGAGAACAGCCCGAGGAAACGGCGTTCGCCGACCACGTCGCCGGCCGCGTCGAACTTCTTCACCCCGACGTAGTCGAGATGGACCGAGCGGTGCACCGTGGCCCGCGAGTTCGCCTTCGCCAGCACGAGCAGGGTCTTCTCCCGGGCCTTCGCTGCGGCCGGCGCCGGCAGCGGGGTCGCTGCCGGCGGGTCGGCACGCAGGATCCCGAACCCCGTGCCGGGCAGCGCCACCAGCACCTCGTCCTGGTCACGCCGCTCGAGGCGGTACTCGCGGTAGCCGAGGAACGTGAAGTGGTTGTCGGCCAGCCACCGCAGGAACGCCTCGCCCTCCGCGAGCTCCGCTGCCGGCAGCGGCGGCGGATGCTCCTCGAGGTCGTCGAGGATGACCTGCACGCGGTCGTGCATCCGCGGCCAGTCCTCGACCGCCTCGCGCACGTCGCTGAGCACCTTGGCCAACTGCTGCTCGAGGGCGGCGACCTCACCGGACGGCACCCGGTCGACCTCCAGGTGCATCCAGGACTCGCGCGCCACGTCGTGGGCGCCCACGTCGGCATGCTCGTCCAGCACCTCCTGGAGGTGGCCGGCCATGTCGCGGCGTACGACGAGCTGCGGGTGGATCACCAGGTGCACGTCGTGGCCGTCCTTGGCCAGCGCCATGGTGACCGAGTCGACCAGGAACGGCATGTCATCGGTGACGACCTCGACGACGCTGCGGCCCTCGGCCGACCAGCCGTCCGCCTCGACGCTCGGGGTGAAGATCCGCACGGTGGCGGTGCCCTGGGGGCGTTCCCTGCCGGACTCCAGGTGGTGCAAGACCGCGCCGTAGAGGTCCGACTCACTCCGGTCGAGCAGGTCCTCGGCGGCGACGTGCTTGTAGTACGCCCGCAGGAGGGCGGCGATGGACGGCCCCTCGGCGACGTCTCCGGGATGCTGGTCGGCATGGGCACAGAGCCTGGTCAACAGCTCCGACTTGCTGTCCTCCAGCGTCGTCGACACGCACTCCCACCTTCGTCACGTCAGGTCGCACGCCGATGTGCGCCCATTCGAGGTTAGGACCGTAGCGGTGCGGTCACAACTCGCCACGCGCCGGGAAGGCTCTCGGATGCGAGACGCGAGACGACGTGCTCATGGATCCCGACCCACCGGGCATGATGTCGGCCATGAGACTTCACCACGAGCTCGCCTACGACGCGCCGCCGGACGTGGTGCGCGCGATGCTCACCGATCCGTTGTTCTGGGACCGGGTCGCCGACGCCACGGGCGCGCTCTCGAGCACCGCGACGGTCGACGTCGAGGCCACCACGACCCGGGTGGTCGTCGACCAGGAGCAACGGGTCGTCGGTGTGCCGTCGTTCGCGAAGAAGTTCGTCGGCGACTCCACGCGGGCGATCACGACCCAGGTGTGGCAGGGCGACGCGGCGTCGTACGTCGTGGAGACTCCCGGGAAGCCCACCAGCCTGTCGGGCACCGCGACGATCGCCGAGAACGGCACCGGCAGCACCCTGATCTACGACCTCGAGGTGAGGGCGAGCGTGCCGCTCATCGGCGGCAAGCTGGAGAGGCTCGTGGTCGAGCTCACCACCGAGGGTTTCGAGAAGGAGCAGACCATGGGTGCTGCCTGGCTGGCAGGAGAAGGTCGATGAAGCAGGTCCGCAAAGATCTCAGGTACGACGGCGCGACCGTCGAGCAGGTGTTCGCGATGCTCGGCTCGAAGGAGTTCCGCGAAGCGGTGTGCGACTACCAGCGCGTGCTGCACAGGACCGTCACGGTCGACGGTTCCGGCGAGACCCGGACGATCACGATCGACCAGGGCCATGCCACCGACCGACTGCCGGGCTTCGCGCGCAAGATCGTCGGCGACCACGTCACGATGGTGCAGTCGGAGTCGTGGACCGACGGCTCGCGTGGGCAGATCACGGTCACCGTCCCCGGCAAGCCCGGCGAGATGACCGGCACCGCCACGCTCGTCGGCGATGCCGGCGGCGTCACCGAGAAGGTGGACATGGCGGTGACCGTGCACCTGCCTCTCATCGGCGGCAAGGTGGAGGGACTGATCGCCGACATGCTCACCAAGGCGCTGGCTGCCGAGCACCACGTCGGACGCGACTGGCTCGCCGGAGCGCCCTGACCTCACTGGTCGTGGTCGGCGCGGCGGCGGGCCACCCAGATCGTCACCGCGAGCAGGAGCAACGGTCCGAACGCCAGCAGCAGCACCAAAACGTGCTCATAGGGGTGCAGCTTGCCCAGGTGCTCGACGATCACCCGGACATTGTCGCAAGGCTCGGTCGTCACCCCATGTGCGGGTAACGGTGGTCCTTGGGTGGGACGAACGTCTCCTTGATCGACCGCGGTGAGGTCCAACGCGAGAGGTTGGCGGCGGCTCCGGCCTTGTCGTTGGTGCCCGAGGCCCGGGCGCCGCCGAACGGCTGCTGCCCGACGACCGCACCGGTGGGCTTGTCGTTGACGTAGAAGTTGCCGGCCGCGAACCGGAGCCGCTCCGAGGCCCAGTCGATCGCCTCCCGGTCCTGGGCGATGACGGCCCCGGTGAGTGCGTACGGCGCGAAGGACTCCATCTGGTCCACGACGCGCTCGAACCGCTGGTCGTCGTACACGTGCACGGCGAGGATCGGCCCGAAGTACTCGTCCTTGAACATCGCGTCTGTCGGGTCGGTGGACCGCACGATCGTCGGCCGGACGAAGTAGCCGATCGAGTCGTCGACCTGACCGCCTGCCAGCACCGTCAGCTTCGGCGAGCGCTTCGCCCGCGTGATCGCCGCCTTGTGCTTGGCGAAGGCACGACCGTCGATCACCGCGCCCATGAAGTTCGACAGGTCGGTCACGTCCCCCATCGACAGGGCTTCGGTGTCGGAGACCAGCTGGTCCTCGAGGCGGCGCCACACCGACTTGGGAACGTAGGCACGAGAGGCTGCGGAGCACTTCTGACCCTGGTACTCGAAGGCACCGCGGATCATCGCCACCCGCAGCACGTCCACGTCGGCTGACGGGTGCGCGACGATGAAGTCCTTGCCACCGGTCTCCCCCACGATGCGGGGGTAGGACCGGTACGACGTCAGGTTGGCGCCGACCTCCTGCCAGAGGTGCTGGAAGGTCGCGGTCGAGCCGGTGAAGTGGATGCCGGCGAGGTCGGGGTGGTTCAGGAGCACCCGCGACACCTCGACACCGTCACCGGGGAGCATGTTGATCACACCCGGCGGCATCCCCGCCTCCTCGAGCAGCTGCATCGTCAGGTGGGCGGCGAGCTGCTGGGTGGGCGACGGCTTCCAGATCACCGTGTTGCCCATGAGCGCCGGTGCCGTCGGCAGGTTGCCGGCGATCGCGGTGAAGTTGAAGGGCGTGATCGCGTAGACGAAGCCCTCCAGGGGCCGGTGGTCGGTGCGGTTCCACACGCCCCGGCTGTTCGCGATCGGCTGCTCGGCGAGGACCTCGCGCGCGTAGTGCACGTTGAAGCGCCAGAAGTCGATCAGCTCACAGGCCGCGTCGATCTCGGCCTGCCAGACGGTCTTCGACTGGCCGAGCATGGTGGCCGCGACGATGCGCGAGCGCCACGGGCCGGCGAGCAGGTCGGCCGCCTTGAGCAGGATCGCCGCCCGCTCGTCGAACGGCAGGGCGCGCCACCCGGGAGCCGCCTTCGCGGCCGCCCGTACGGCTGCCTGCGCGTCGGCACCGGTCGCGTGCTTCGCGACCCCGAGCACCGACGCGTGGTCGTGAGGCTGCACGACCTGGAACTCCGCTCCACCGCCCATCCGCCGGCGGCCACCGATCGTGGCGGTGAGGTTCAGGGACCGGGACTGCAGGCGCTTGAGCTCGGACTCGACGGCATCTCGTTCGGAGCTGCCGGGGGCGTAGTCCAGGTTCGGCTCGTTGGTGGGAGCCGGGGGTCGGGTGATGGCGTCCATGCCAGCGATGTTGTCAGACGATCACGGCCGAACGAAACGGCGGGTTTGGTCCCGCTCAACCACTGATGCGGAGCAGGTCCGCGATCTCCTGGACCGCGAACCAGCCGAGGTCGGGCAGGTCGGGGTCGCGGGCGTCGACGGGCTCGGTGTCGGCGTGCACGGCCGCGACCAGGCTCATCGGGAACGCTGCGTCGGCATCGGGTACGTCGGCCACGACCACCACCCGTCGACCGGTGCCGTCGAGCAGGGTCGCCGCTGCGTCGGCCGCGGCCGTCAGGGCGGCGTACTCCGCCTCCTCGGACTCCTCCTCGGCGAGGAAGCGATCGCCGGAAGGGACGTGGCCGCGCGCGACGAACTCCGCGAGCGTGCCCAGGGTCGCCGGCACGTAGACCCTCATGTCTTCCGGCCGCGGGGGGCTCGCGGGCGGCTGTCGCTCGCACTGTCCACCAGCTCGTCGAGGGCCTCGCGGACGCACTGGCCGAGGACGTCGATGTCGGGCAGCGCGTCCCGGTCGGCAGTGATCCCGTAGTAGACGCCGCCGTCGTAGGACGTGACGCCCACAGCGACGCCGAACCCCGGCTGCAGGGGCGGGATCGGGTAGGTCTCCACCATCTCCGCACCTGCCAGGTACATCGGGAACTGCGGCCCGGGGACGTTGGTGATGACCAGGTTGACGCCCTGCGACTCCTCCGCGGCGACTCGTGAGCCCAGCGCGTGGAAGGTGGTCGGGGCGAACCCCGCCACGCCGGCGATCCGGTCGGCGGCCACGGCCCGCCCGGTCTCGCTGTGCGCACGGAAGGCGTAGGAGACCTGGTGAAGCCGCACCACGGGAGAGGCCTCCCCCACCGGCAGGCTCAGCCGATGGCCGATGACCTGCGAGCCCAGGGAGGTCGGCTCGAGCTCCTCGTCGATCACGCTCATCGGCACGAGCGCCTTGATCCGGCGGCCGGTGCCGACCGGCTCGCCACGGGTCATCAACCACGACCGGATCGCGCCGGTGAGCGTGCTCAGGATGACGTCGTTGACCGTGCCGCCGTGCACCGTGCGGATGCGGCGGTAGTCCTTCAGCGCCGTGCGCACCAGTACGACCCGACGCTGCTCGGAAGGATCGAGGTTGAAGGGACTGTCCGGAGTCGCGCGCCGGTTCGACAGCGCCCCGGCCATCGCCCCCAGTCGTCCCGCGACCGCGCCGGCGGTGCGCATCGTGGCCTGGGCGGTGCTGTTCGCCGTGGCCAGCAGGGTGCGCGGACTGCGCGCGTTCTCCGCCAGCGCCTCGAGGACCAGAGCGGCAGCGGAGGGCTCCGACTCGGCGTGCCAGTCCTCGTGGACCACCTGCCGGGGACCGGGGTCGATGTCGAGCAGGACCTGGCCGAGGTCCACGGTCGCCACGCCGTCGACGAGGACCTGGTGCGACTTCGACAGGAGCGCGACGCGGCCACCCTCGACGCCCTCGACGAAGTAGACCTCCCACAACGGCCGAGTCGGGTCGAGACGTCGCGACATGATCCGCGCCGTCAGCTCACGCAGCTGGTCGGCGTTGCCCGGACGTGGGAGTGCGGAACGGCGTACGTGGTAGGCGAGGTCGAAGTCGGGATCGTCCACCCAGACGGGGTTCGCCAGTCGGCCCGGCACGTGGCGCAGGTGCTGGCGGTAGCGCGGCACGAACGTGATCCGGTCCTCGATGTGCGCGAGCAGCGCGTCGTAGTCCAGGCCGGACCGACCGGGATCGAAGATCTCCAGGGTTGCGTTGTGCATCGGCGTGCGCGCGGTCTCCTCACCCAGCAGCGCCAGGTCGCTCGGGCGGAGCCGCTCGTTCATCGCTCTCAGGCCTCTCACAGGGTCGACCCCTAGGGTCCCGTCGTCGGCAGTCCTGCCGGCTCATGGGATTCTGACAGAGCACCGCGGCGGTCGCCGCACGTCTTGATCGCTGGAGGAAGCATGGAGACCCGCCGCCTGTTCGTCGCCGCCCTCGTCGGTGCGGTCGCCATCGCCGTCGCAGGGTGCGGCGGCTCGGGCGGAGCGGCGAAGGCCGAGGCCGGTGACGAGCTGACCGCCACGCCGAGCGCGACCGCGAGTCCCGCCGCCGACGCCAAGGTCATCGCGGTCACCATCACCGCCGACTCGGTGGCACCCTCGGGCGCCAAGGTCGAGGTGAAGCGCAACCAGCCGATCGTGCTGGAGATCAACGCGGTCGCGGCCGGTGAGATCCATGTGCACAGCACCCCCGAGAAGCACATCGAGTTCCCTGCCGGGCAGTCGACGGTGACCCTCAAGATCGACCAGCCGGGCGTGGTCGACGTCGAGGACCACCTGCTCGACAAGCTGATCGTGCAGCTCGAGGTCACGTAGGTGGCTGCCGGGCTGGTCGGGCTGCTGGTCGGCCCGGTCGCACCGCTGCACGGCCTCGGCGGCGCGAAGGACCTGCCGATCCCGGCCGCGCTCGCGATCACCGGCGGCACCGCGGCGCTGATCGTCTCCTTCTGCGTGCTCGTGCTCGCGTGGCGCAGGCCCCGGTACGCCGACGCGGCCGCCGGTCCGCACGCCGGCCACCCCCTGCCCCGGCACCTCGCCGACCTCCTCGACAGCGCCGGGTGGGCCTGGGGCCTGCGGATCCTGGGCCTGCTGTTCGCCGGGTGGTTCACGTGGGCTCTGGTGGCGGGGCCCGACCGGGTCACCAACCCCGTCTTCGGCGTCTTCTACGTGCTGCTGTGGGTCGGCATCGTGCCGGCGTCACTTCTGTTCGGCAGGATCTTCCGCGCCCTGAGCCCGCTGCGCACGATCAACCTGCTGTTCGCGCGGGCGACCGGGGGCGACCCGGCCCGTGGGCTGGCGGCGTACCCGGAGTGGTTGGGGCTGTGGCCCGCGACGATCGGTCTGTTCGCGTTCGTGTGGCAGGAGCTGGTGAACCCCGAGCAGGCCTACATCGGACCGATGCGGATCTGGCTGGCGGGGTACGCCGCCGTCATGCTGATCGGCTCCGCGGTGTTCGGGGACACCTGGCTGTCGCGGGCCGACCCCTTCGAGGCGTACTCCGACCTGCTCGCCAAGCTGTCGCCCTGGGCCCGCCGCGCGGACGGCGCGCTGGTCTGGCGCAGCCCGCTCGCCAACCTCGCCACGACCAAGCCGCGACCGGGCCTGGTGGCGATGGTCGCAGTGCTGTTCGGGTCGACTGCCTTCGACTCCTACAAGGACTCCGTGCGCTGGGTGCGCTTCGTCGACGACCTCGGTGGCAACGTCGAGCTGATCAACACCCTCGCCCTGCTCGGCTTCTGCGCGGTGATCGGATTCTCCTTCACCCTCGCCACGATGACCACCGGCGTGGATCCGGCCCGCGGGCCGCGCCGGGCCGCGCTGCCGAACCTGCTCGCGCACTCGGTGGTGCCGATCATCGTCGGCTACATGACCGCGCACTACCTCAGCTACTTCGTGGAGTACGGGCAGACGACGCTGGTCCAGCTCAGCGACCCGATGGTGACGGGCCAGAATCTTCTCGGCACCGCGAACTGGACGGTCGACTACTGGCTCTCCTACCACCCCGGCTTCCTCGCCGACGTCAAGGTGATCGCCGTCGTGGTCGGTCACATCGTCGGCGTGGTCGCTGCGCACGACCGTGCCCTCGAACTGCTCCCCAAGCGGCACCAGGTCGTGGGTCAGCTCGGCCTGCTGGTGATCATGGTGGCCTACACGGCGAGCGGGCTGTACCTGCTCTTCGGCGCCTGAGGGACCAGGCTCACCGCACCCCGTCGAGCCTGCGTCGACGACCCCCTCGGGCGCGTTCCGTCGCTCCCGCCGGCCAGATCGCCGAGACGACCTCAGCCATCGCGGCCCGCAGCGGTGAGTCGCCGAGCTCGGTCAGGGACCGACCGGCGACCGTGCTGCGGTCCATCGCGGGTCGGTCCTCGGGAAGGAAGTGCACCCCCGCCGGCCGGACGTAGCCCTCGATCATCGCGACGATGTCCTTCTCGCGCCACCCCAGGGTCGGCCGCATCCGGTTGACCACGACCCGCACCGGGATGGCAGCGACCACGTCCTGCACCTCGACCAGTCCCCGCGCCAGCCTGGCCAGGCCGCTGGGCTCGGCTGACCCCACCACGACGACCTCGTCGGCGGCTCCCAGGGCGTCGATGGTCATCCGGTCCCGCACCGAGTCGGCGTCCTCGACGCAGAAGCCGCAGTCGACGACGACAGCGCCCGATCCGGCGGCCACCGCGAGCACACCGCCGAGCACGCCGGGCCGGACCTCGACGCGGCGGTCGGCACGAGGGAGGCCGGTCAGCACCTCGAGCCGGTCGCCCACCCGCCGGCAGGAGCGGGCGAACCCAGCGGCGTCGAGGGTGCCGACGTTGGCCATCCGTGCCGCGGCGAGCAGGCCGGAGGCCTCGTCGAGAACGCCCAGAGCCTGCGCGACGGTCCCACCGTAGGGATCGGCGTCGACCAGGACGGCGGGCCGGGTCCTCGCCAGCTCGGCGGCCAGGCCGACCGCGACCGTCGTCCGGCCGGGCGCCCCGGTGGGACCCCACACTGCGACGATGCGACCACGGTCGACCGGGGCGTCGTCGTCCTCGCCGGGTGTGACCAGCTCCGGATCGGGCAGCACGTCGCGGGCGGCCACCCGACGCACCGCGGCGACGACCTGGCTCGGCACCGGCTCCGTCGTCTCGACGACCCCGAGCCGCCCGAGCCGCTCGGCGAGCGCCGGATCGCCGATGCCGAGCACGCGTACGTCGTACCGGAGCAGGTGCATGACTGCCTCGGCGTCGAGGTGGGGCAGCGTGCCCTCGACGACAGCGACGCCGGCTCCGCTGGAGACCGCCGACGCCATCAGGTCGGGAACGTCGACGCAGCGCTTGACCACGACCACGCCCGCCTGGCCGAGAGCCGCGAGGACCTCCGCCTCCCAGCGCGCGCCGCCGGCCAGCAGCAGGACGCACAGACGCGTGCCCGGCACGCTCATGAACCGGCCCGGCGTACGACCACGACCCGTCCGTCCGCCATCTGACCCAGCGCATCGGCGAGCTCGTCGGCTCGGCCCTGCTCGAGCCCGACGATGACCTGACGGGTCGTCGTCGGCGCCCGGCCCTCGCCGC
>Ga0207657_10006547_pt1 | contig 12061 bp, 15 predicted proteins | sample KBSC33metaG_FD_184316 | JGI IMG/M metagenome (GOLD analysis project Ga0207657, IMG submission 184316) | Corn rhizosphere microbial communities from Kellogg Biological Station, Michigan, USA - KBS C3-3 metaG (SPAdes) (version 2) | ecosystem: Host-associated > Plants > Roots > Rhizosphere > Soil ...
GCGCGAACGGGAGCTGATCGCGCTGCTGCGCCCCCGCGAGCTCGAGCGGATCGGTGCCTGAGCTCCCCGAGGTCGAGATCACCGCCCGCCGCCTCGACGAGGCGCTGCGCGGTGCGGCGATCGAGTCCTCGCTCGCGCCGGGCATCAACGCGCTGAAGACGTTCGACCCGCCGTTGCACGCGATCGACGGCCAGGCGATCGCCGGCGTGCGGCGGATCGGCAAGCACCTCGTGGTTGACGTGGGCGATTCGTTGTCGCTGCTGATCCATCTGATGAGCGCGGGGCGGCTGCAGCTCTACGACAAGCGGGCGTCGCTGAAGGACCGCACGTCGCGGTTGCTTGTGCGCATCGAAGGCGACCGCGAGCTGCGCCTGCGCGAGTTCGGCACCAAGCAGCGCGCGTGGGTCAAGGTCCTGCGCCGCGAGGACGTGGCGGCGGACGACTCGATCGCGGGGCTCGGGCCGGAGGCGTGGCCCGACCCGCCCGATCTGCAAGAGCTGCTCGCGCCCGCAGGCTCGCGCCCGCTGCACGGCGTGCTGCGCGACCAGCACGTCATCGCCGGGATCGGCCGCTCGTGGGTCGACGAGATCCTGTGGACCGCTCGCCTCTCGCCGTTCCAGCGCGGGGACGGGCTCGAGCCCGAGGAGTACGCGGCGCTGCGCACGGCGATCGTCGACGTGCTCGGCGGCGCGCTCGCCCACTACGAGGAGGTCGTCCACCTCCCGATCCCCGACAAGCTCCCGCTGCCGCTGCAGGTCCACCGCAAGCAGGGCGAGCCGTGCCCGCGCTGCGGCACGACGATCGAGGCGGTCCACTACGAGGACTACGTCATGTGCTACTGCCCGGCCGACCAGACCGGCGGCAAGGTTTTGAAGGATCGGCGGCTGAGCAGACTGCTGAAGTGATCCGCCGCGGCATCGTGACCATGGTGTTCGGTGTCGTCGCCACGGTCGTCGCCGTGTTTGTGGTCGCCTGGTACTTCTACATCCACGATCACGCGGCTCGGACGGTCGGCGGGATCGAGGTCTCCCTCGGCCGATCGGTCCCCGGCCGCGCCGACCCGCACTGCCGCAAGGCGGGCAAGGACTGGCACTGCACCCTCGGCGGGCGCACGTACCTCGTCGAGCCGACGCGCAAGAACTGCTGGCGCGTGCGCAAGCCGCGGATCGAGGGTTGCGTCAAGGTGCTCGACTACATCAGCGGGCTGGTGTGAGGGGTGCCGCCATGCCGAGCAACTGGACCGCCGCGAGGAACTTCAGGTAATCCCGGCGTCCGCCAAAGCGCGCGAGGAGACCGCGGACGTCGAGCCAGGTGGGCCTCTCCACGGATCCGATCGCGGCGGCATGGCTGCTCCACCGATACGCGTGCGGTGTCGCGCAGAGCCCAGCCCGGACGGGATTGAGCGCCACGTAGCAGGCGACGTAGCGAACCCCGTCTGCATCGGCCGGCACGGAGCATCCGTAGCGGCCCTGGAACGCGTGTCCCTCACGCCCGTAACGCCGGTTGAGGTAGATCGCGTAGCTCTTGTGCACTTCCCGGATCCCCGCCGCGAGGTCGGCCCGCGGGATCTCGACGAGGTGATGGACGTGGTTGTCCATCAGGCAGTACGCATGGGCGCGCCATCCTCGCTCGCGCACCTCGCTGCCCCAGCGCCCGAGGTACACCTCTCGATCCTCGTCGTCCTCGAACAGCGCCATCTGCCGCGCTCCACGCGCCCACACGTGACAGACATCCCCCGGCATCTGAGGTCGAGCCCTCCGCGGCATCACCCCCACTAGCCACCAGCCCGACGACCTCGCCCCGACCTGTCCCCAAACACCCCGGACGATTCATCCCGGCACATTCGCCCCGGCACACTTGTCCCGGCTGATTCGTCCCGGCAGTAGCCTCGGGCGCATGATCGAGCCCGGCGACAAGGCCCCCGACTTCGAGCTGCCCGACCAGGATGGCGACACCGTTAAGCTCTCGGACTTCAAGGGCAAGACGGTCGTCCTCTACTTCTATCCCAAGGCCGACACGCCGGGGTGCACGGTGCAGGCCTGCGGGGTGCGCGACCATCGCAAGGACTACGAGTCGGCCGGCGCGGTCGTGCTCGGCATCTCGCCCGACCCGGTCAAGCGGGTCAAGAAGTTTCACGAGGGCCAGGGGCTGAACTTCACGCTGCTGGCCGACGAGGACCACGCGGTCACCGGCGCCTACGGCGTGTGGGTGGAGAAGTCGATGTACGGGCGCAAGTACATGGGCGCCGAGCGCTCGACGTTCGTCGTCGGGCCTGACGGCAAGGTCGTCGACGTGCTGCGCAAGGTCAAGCCGGCCGAGCACGACGAGCTGGTGCTCGCCGCGCTCGGCGCCGCGGCCTGAAGTCAGCCGGCCGGGACGGGCGCCGGCTGCGTGATCCGGATGCTGTTGCCCGACGGGTCGCGGATGCCCGCGTCCACGCCGTAGAACTGCTCGACGGGCTCCTGGGAGATGTCGACGCCGCGGTCACGCAGGCGCTCGATCTCCGCCCGGCAGTCGTCGACCTCGAAGATCAGCGGCGGGGTGTACCCGGTCGCCAGGACCTGGGCGATCCGCTCGCGGGCGGCGTCGTCCAGCATCGGCAGGTCGAACGACTGCAGCACGAGGTTGACGTCCTGGCCCGGCAACCCGAGTGCCAGCCAGCGCATGTTGCCGAACTCCTCGACGGTGACGTCGGTGCGCACCTCGAAGCCGAGGATGTCGCGGTAGAAGGCGAGCGCCTCGTCCTGATCGGTGACCCAGACGCCGGTATGAGAGATCTTGTTGAGCATGGGCGCCACGCTACGCGCGTCCGGCGCGCCTGTCTTCTTCATTCCTGCTCGGTCGCGCGTGGGTCATCACGATGCACGTGGGCACCGGGGCCATGCGCGCGGCCGGCGGGAACGAGGCGCGGTACTCGGTCGGCGTCATGCCGTACGCGCGGCCGAACGAGGTGGTGAACGAGCCGACGCTCGCCAGCCCGACGTTCATGCACACCTCGGCCACGCTGTAGTCGGTGTTGCGCAGCAGCGCGGCGGCCCGCTCGAGGCGCCGCGTGAGCAGGTAGCGATGCGGCGTCTCGCCGAACGCGCGCTTGAACTGGCGGATGAAGTGCGCCTCCGAGCAGTGGGCCCGGGCGGCCAGCGCGGCGGTGTCCAGTGGGTCGGCGTAGCGCGCGTCGATGAGGTCCTTCGCACGCAGCAGATGGCGGTCGGGATGGACCGTGGACACGCCATGAAGCGTACGGACCGATGAGTTTCGCCAGGTGTGGAAGTCTCACGTTCCATGAACGTGATGCTGCTGGTGGGAACGCGAAAGGGCCTGTTCATCCTCGACAGCGACGGCGACCGCCGCGACTGGCGGATCCGCGGGCCGCTCTGCGAGGCCTGGCCGGTCTACCACGCGATCGGCGACGTCGAGAAGGGCGCGATCTGGGCCGCGGCCTCGAGCGAGTGGCACGGCACCGTGATCTGGCGCAGTGACGACCTCGGCGAGACGTGGGAGCAGTCGGGCGAGGGGCTGACTTACGGCGAGGACGGGCCGCCGCTGACGAAGGTGTCGTCGCTCACATCCGCCGGCGACCGGCTGTTCGCGGGCGCCGACTACCCCGGTGTCTTCGAGAGCCGCGACGGCGGCAAGACGTGGGGCGTGTTCAGCCTGCTCGAGGACCAGCCCGCGCGCGAGAAGTGGATGGAGCCGGACGCGTCGCCCCCCGGCCGCCTCGGCGTGATCGCGACGATGCCGCACCCCGACGACCCCGAGCACCTCTACGTCAACGTCCAGGGCTTCGGGATGTGGCACAGCACCGACGGCGGCTCGAGCTGGGCGCCGCGCAACGACGGCATGCGCGCCGATTGGCCGCTCGAGGATCCCGCGTGGGGCTACTGCGTCCACAAGACGGTCTTCTCGCCCGCCGACCACGACCGCATGTACAGCCAGACGCACGTCGGCATCTACACCAGTCGCGACGCCGGCGCCAACTGGACCGAGGTGACCGAGGGGCTGCCGAGCGACTTCGGCTTCCCCTGCGTCGCCCACCCGCACGACCGCGACAGCTTCTACGTCATCCCCGTCGACCCCGGCCACGGCCGCGTGGTCCACGACGGCCAGCTCGCCGTCTGGCGCTCGCGCGACGCCGGCGACCACTGGGAGAAGCTGACGAGCGGCCTGCCCGGCCCGAACGCCCACGTCGGCGTGCTGCGCGAGGGCCTCGCCTCCGACGGGCTCGACGACCCCGGGATCTACTTCGGGACGAGCACAGGGCAGCTCTTCGGCAGCACCGACGGCGGCGAGTCGTGGACGCAGCTGGCCGACTACCTGCCGGGAATCGCATCGGTCGAGGCGGTCGTCTGGCCGGATTGATGGCGCAGGTCCATCTCCCCAAGACGCTGCTGCCGCTGTTCGCGGGCCTCGAGCCCGAGCAGGAGGCCGACGGCGCGACGGTCGCCGACGCCCTGGGCGCGCTCGACGCCCGCTGGCCGGGCCTGCTCGACCGGCTCTGCGAGCCGGGCCCGGCGCTGCGCCGGCACATCAAGGTGTTCGTGGACCGCGAGCCCGCGGAGCTCGCCACGCCGCTGGCGGACGGGAGCCGCGTCGACGTCCTCACGGCGATCACGGGCGGCTGAGCAACCGGCGCGGACCGGGCGCGGCTGACGTATCTTCGCCGCCATGCTGGGGAGGGGAATCGCCATCGCAGGCTGCGCGCTGCTTGCCGCCGCCGCCCCGGCGGCCGCATCGCAGGGCAGCGATGCCGTCACGCGTGGGGACCATCTCGGCTACTACGCCGACCCGGGTGAGACCAATCAGCTCACGATCGACCCGACCGCGGTCGGGCTGCACCTGAGCGACCAGGGCGCCGTCATCAAATGGCTGACGATTCCCACCTTCGGGAACTGCGAGGGCGGCCTGCACGACGTCTTCTGCGTCGACGGCGGCGGGGGCTTCGCGATCTATGGCTCGCTCGGCGACGGCAACGACACCTACGTCGACAACGTCGGCATCAACGCCGACGGCTTCGACCTCGGGTCCGGCAACAACGTCGCCCGCGTCGTCGACACCGGGCCCGACCAGCCCTACGTGAGCTTCACGGCCGGCACGGGCGCCGACGACATCTCGGGTGGCGGGAGCAACTGGGATCAGTTCACCTACGCGAACTCACCCGGCCCGGTGACCGTCACCGCCGACGACATCGCCAACGACGGCATGGCCGGCGAGGGCGACAACATCCGGTCGACGATCGACATCGTCGAGGGCAGCGCCTTCGACGACCACATCTCCGGCTACCTCTCGGCGTTCGGCGGTGCCGGCAACGACGTCATCGACATCCGCGACGGGCGCGCGGGCGACGCCTCGTGCGGCGCGGGCGACGACACCATTGTTGCTGACGCGCAGGACACCGTCCAGCCGGACTGCGAGAACGTCACCATCGGCTGAGCGTTCGTAGGCTCCGGGCATGGCCCGGTTCACCTCGCCGCTCGCCGAGCAGCTTGCCGACGACGTCCTCGAGCGCTTCCTGCGCTACGCCCGCATCGACACGAAGTCGCACGCGCCGCGCGAGCAGTGCCCGAGCACGCCGGGGCAGCTCGAGCTCGCCGGGATGCTGCGCGACGAGCTCGAGCAGCTCGGCCTGAGCGACGCCGGGCTCGACGACAACGGCTACGTCTTCGCCACGCTCGAGGGCACCGGTCCGGTCATCGGGTTGCTCGCCCACGTCGACACCAGCCCGGAGGTCAGCGGCACCGGCGTCGAGCCGATCGTCCACCGCGACTACGACGGCGAGCCGATCGCGCTGCCGCGCAACGAGGTCGTCGTCGACACGCCTGAGCTGCGGGCCAAGAAGGGGGAGGTCGTCGTCACGACGAGCGGCGACACGCTGCTCGGCGCCGACGACAAGTCGGGCGTCGCCGCGATCATGGGCGCGGTCGCGCACCTCGCGGCCAACTCCGACCTGTCGCGCCCGACGCTGCGGATCGGCTTCCTGCCCGACGAGGAGATCGGCGAGGGGGCGACGCTGTTCGACGTCGAGCGCTTCGGCGCGCGCTGCGCCTACACGCTCGACGGCTCCGCAATCGGCGAGCTGCAGGACGAGACGTTCACGGGCGCCGAGGTCGTTCTCGAGATCCACGGCTACGACATCCACCCGGGGTTCGCGACCGGCGTGATGGTCAACGCCCTGCGCCTGGCCGGGAAGGTCCTCGCCGCGCTGCCCGCCGACGTAGCGCCCGAGACGACCGCCGACCGCGAGGGGTTCATCCACCCCTACGTGATCGAGGGCGGCATCGCGAAGGTCACGATCCGGTTGATCGTCCGCGACTTCGAGGACGACCTCCTGCACGAGAAGGTCGAGCGCGTCCGCGCGATCGCCGAGGAGGTCGTCGCGACCGAGCCGCGCGCCCGGCTCGAGTTCAGCGCGCGCCCGCAGTACCCCAACATGCGCGACCACCTCAAGCCGTTCCCGGAGATCGTCGAGAAGGCCGAGGCGGCGATCCGCGCGGAGGGCATCGAGCCGATCCGCAACCCGATCCGCGGCGGCACCGACGGCTCGCGGCTGAGCGCGATGGGCCTGCCGACGCCGAACATCTTCGCCGGCGGCCACGACTTCCACTCGCCGCGCGAGTGGGTCACGGTGCAGGACATGGCCGCAGCGGCGGCGGTCGTCGTGCGGCTGGCGGCCGAGTGGGCCGAGTGACCGCTGCCGCCTGCTTCGACAACGACGGCCTGATGCTCGCGACCGAGGACGGGTGGTCGCGCGCGGAGGTCGTGCTCTGGCGCCGCTACGGCTCGGAGTTCACCGACGAGCACAAGCGCTACCTGATCGGCTCGTCGGGGGCGATCGCCGAGCGCAAGCTCGAGGAGATGCTCGGCGCGCCCGGGCCACAGCTGTGGGCCGAGCTGCACGAGCTGACGCTGGCCGAGTTCGCCAAGGGCATCGAGCCGATGCCGGGCGCGGTCGAGCTCGTCACCGCGCTGCGCGAGCGCGGCACGCCGGTGGCGCTCGTGTCGAACTCCGCGCGCGAGCTCGTCGACCTGGCCGTCGACACCGCGGGCGTCCGGCCGCTGTTCGACGTCGTCCTGACCCGCGAGGACGTCGAGCACGGCAAGCCCGCGCCCGACCTGTACCTCAGGGCCTGCGAGCAGCTCGGCGCCGATCCCAGCGACAGCTTCGGCCTCGAGGACACCGCCACGGGCATCGCCGCCGTCCGCGCCGCGGGGATGTTCGCGGTCGGCGTCCCGTCGTTCCCCGGTGTCGAGCTCGGCGACGCCGACCTCGTCGCCCCTTCGCTGGCCGACCCGGTGGTCCATCGCGCGCTCGGCCTAGCCTGACCCCCTCGTGCCCCTCGCGTCGCTCAGCGACTTCTTCGACGCGGTCGGGAAGTTCTTCTCGAACCTCGCCTCGGTGTCGTGGGGCCCGCTGCTCATCGGGCTCGCGGCGTTCGGCATCTACCTGACGTTCCGTTCGCGCGCGTACTTCAACGTGATCCGCGCCGCCTACCCGCAGGCGCGCATCCGCTGGCGCGACGTGTGGGGCGCCTACGTCGCCGCGTACGGCTTCAACAACGTCGTGCCGGCCCGCGGCGGCGACGTCATCAAGGCGTTCCTGATCCACAGCTCGGTCGACGGTGCCACGTACCCGGCGGTCGGCTCGTCGTTCCTCGTCGAGGCCGTGTTCGACCTGACGATGGCGATTCCGATCCTGATCTTCGCGTTCACCCAGGGCGTGTTCCCCAAGCCGCCGGACTTCGCGTCGCTCAAGGCGTTCGACCTCTCGTTCTTCGCCCAGCACCCGCGCCTGTTGCTCTTCACGCTGACCGCGATCGCGTTCCTGATCCTGCTCGGCTTCGCTCTGCTCAGCCGCCGGGTCAAGCTGTTCTGGGCGCGCGTCCGCCAGGGCCTGACGATCCTCTGGGACCGGCGCCGCTACGTGCGCCAGGTGTTCGCGATCCAGTTCTGCGGCTGGCTGTTTCGCTGCGCGGCGTTCTGGATGCTGCTCGAGGCGTTCCACATCCACGGCTCGATCAAGAACGTGCTGCTCGTGCTCGGCGTCAACGCGGTGGCGGCGGTCGTGCCGTTCACGCCGGGTGGGGCGGGCGTCCAGCAGGCGTTCCTCGTCAGCGTGTTCGGCAACGGCGCGGTCGCGTACTCGGTCGGCCAGCAGATCGCGATCGCCGTGTTCAGCCTCGCGCTGGGCTTCGTCGCGATCTTCTTCATCTTCCGCTTCCGCAGCTTCAAGGAGGTCATCCGGGCCGGAAGGGCCTCGCGGGCCGAGGCTGGACAGATGGCCGATATTCCGGTGCGTTGAGCTCGTCTACGGTCTGAGGCATGTCGCCCCGGGCATGCGCGCTGGTGCTCGCCGTAGGCCTGCTTGCGCCGCCGGCCGGCGCCGTCCGGGCCGACGACGCACCCCCGCCGGGCCCCCCGGTCGTCGACAACGACTACGACGGCTACCCACCGCCGCTGGACTGCAACGACAACGACCCCAACGTCCACCCGGGCGCGTACGAGTATCCCGGCGACGGGATCGACCAGAACTGCGACGGGGTCGACCCGCCCGCTCCGTGGCAGCAGCAGTCGAGCACGCCGTCGGTTCCCGCGCTCAACCCGCAGATCATCGTCAAGTGGGCGTCGACCGGGGCGACCGCGCGCTTCGCGCTGCTGCTCGTGACCGAGGTCGCCGACGGCGCGAAGGTGACGGTCACGTGCGCCGGCCGCGGCTGCGCGTTCAAGCGCAAGGCACCCGAGATCATGGGCGGCCGCGCTGCGCTCACCGAGCTGTTCAAGAACCGCGCGCTGCGCCGCGGCACCGTCGTGCGGATCGCGGTGAGCAAGCCCGGCGCGACCGGCAAGACGTTCCGCATCGTCGTCCCCTAGACGATCAGCTTGCGTTCCATGTAGCGGATCGCGAGCCGCCAGCCGACGAGCGCGAAGCCGATGAGGAACGCGAGGTGGCCGACGTCGGCGAGGCCCTGGAAGCCGAACACGGCGTGGCGCACGAGCTGCACGCAGTGAAACAGCGGGTTGAAGTTGCCCGCCACCTGCGCCCACTCGGGCAGCTTCGTGAGCGGGAAGAACGTGCCGGCGACGAGGAACATCGGCGTCAGCAGGCCGCTCTGCCAGTACGAGAAGCTCTCGATCTTCTCCGACCGCGCGGCGATGAAGATGCCGAAGAACGCCCAGCCCAGGCCGGCGATCGCCGCGATGAACGGCACGAGCAGCATGCCCCACGCCGGGTCGAGGCCGAAGACGACCGCGACGAGCATCGGGACGCAGCCGTAGATCCCGGTGCGCGCGCCGACCCACAGCCCCTCCGCGGTCACGAGCTCCTCGGTGTCGACGGGCGCCGCGAGGATCGCGTCGTAGGTGTGCTGGAACGAGTACTTGATGAACGTGCCGTACATGGCGGGGAAGCACCCGCTGAACAGCACGGTGGTGGCGACGATCCCGGTGCCGACGAAGTCGATGTAGTTGTAGCCCCCGACGCGGCTGACCAGCGAGCCGAAGCCGAAGCCGAACGCGAGCAGGTAGATCGTCGGGTCGACGGTCGACGAGAACGTCGACGAGCGCCAGAAGCTCGAGTAGTTGACGAGCTCGCGGACCATCACGCCCTGCAGGGCCGCGCGCTCGAGGCGGTGCAGGCGGCGCTGGGCCATCAGGCGATCTCCTCGCCGGTGAGCAGCACGAAGACGTCCTCGAGGTTCGTGATGCGCCGCTCGCCCTCGAGCTCCGCACCGTTGGACTGCAGCACCGCGACCGATGTCCCGGTGCGCCGGGTGCGCCAGCCGTTGGACGCCGCGAGCTGCTCGATCTCCGCGAGCCGCGCGGGCGGCCCGTAGACCTCGACCGCCTCGGGGCCGGCGTGGTCGGCGATCAGCGCGTGCGGCGGCCCGACCGCGACCGCCTTGCCGTGGCTCATGATCGTCACCTGGTCGCAGAGGCGCTCGGCCTCCTCGATGTAGTGCGTGCTCATCAGGATCGACGTGCCCTCGCTGCGCAGCAGGTCGATCAGCGCCCACAGCTCCTGGCGGACCTGCGGGTCGAGGCCGACCGTCGGCTCGTCGAGCAGCAGCAGGCGCGGCCGGTGCAGCAGCGCGCGGGCGATCAGCAGGCGCCGGCGCATGCCGCCGCTGAGCTCCTCGACCTTCGACCCGCGCCGCTCCACCAGATTGGCGATCGCAAGCGCATGGTCGATCGCCGCCGAGCGCTCGGCCCCGGGCACGCGGTAGAGGTGCGAGAAGACGAGCAGGTTCTGCTCGACGGTCAGCGTCGTGTCGAGGTTGTCGAGCTGCGGGACGACGCCCATCTCGGCGCGCGCCTGCTTGGAGTCGGCCGGCAACCGGTAGCCGAGGACCTCGAGCTCGCCCGCGTCGGCGATCGCCTGCGCGGTGAGCATCTTCATCGTGGTCGACTTTCCGGCGCCGTTGGGGCCGAGCAGGCCGACGCAGGTTCCCTCCGGCACCTCGAGGTCGAGGCCGTCGACGGCCGTGATGTCGCCGAAGCGTTTGACGACGCCGCGCAGTGAGATGGCCAGGGACATCCTGTTCACGTATAGCTGTAGACGCTTGACACCCTGTGAACTCATCGCAAGCATCGAGGCATGTACGACTACGTGATCGTGGGGGCGGGGTCGGCGGGGTGCGTGCTCGCCGCGAGGCTGAGCGAGGATCCGGACGTCAACGTCCTCCTGTTGGAGTCCGGCCCGCCGGACAGCAACGACAACATCCACGTCCCGCTCGGCTACCTGTCGCTGGGCCGCACCGAGGTCGACTGGGACCTCGAGACCGCGCCCGAGCCGTTCTGCGACAGCCGCCGCATCAAGATCCCGCGCGGCCGCGTGCTCGGCGGCTCGTCGTCGATCAACGCGATGGTCTACATCCGCGGCAACCGCGCCGACTACGACGGCTGGGGGATCCCCGGCTGGTCCTACGACGACCTGCTGCCCTACTTCATCAAGGCCGAGGACAACGAGCGCGGCGCGAACGAGTTCCACGGCGTCGGCGGCCCGCTGCCGGTCTCCGACAGCCGCTCGAAGAACCCGATGGTCGCGGCGTTCGCGGAGGCCGGGGTCGAGGCCGGCCACCCCGCCAACGACGACTTCAACGGCGCCGAGCAGGACGGCTTCGGCATCTACCAGGTGACCCAGCGCAACGGCATGCGCGCGTCGGCGGCGGTCGCGTACCTGCATCCGAACATGGAGCGCCCGAACCTGACGGTGCTGCCGTACATGCACGTCCACAAGGTGCTGTTCGAGGGCACGCGCGCGGTCGGCGTCGTCGCCGCGCAGCTCGGCCAGCTGAATGAGTACCGCGCCGAGCGCGAGGTCATCCTGTGCGGCGGCGCATACGGCTCGCCACAGCTGCTGATGCTCTCGGGAGTCGGCCCGGCCGAGCACCTGACGCTCAAGGAGGTCGAGGTCGTCCTCGACCAGCCGCTGGTCGGGGAGAACCTCATCGACCACCCGGCGACCCAGGCGGTGTGGACGACCGAGGAGCCGGTCAGCCTGCTGCTCGCGCTCGAGCCCGAGGCGCTCGAGGAGTTCGAGCAGACGCAGAGCGGCGTCCTGACCTCGAACCTCGCCGAGGGCGGCGGCTTCGTGCGCATGGAGAGCGGCGCCCAGGCGCCCGACACGCAGTTCCACATCGCGCCCGTCCAGATCGTCGACGAGGGCATGTCGGACCCGGAGGCCCACGGCCTGTGGATCTCGGCCTGCCTGCTCAACCAGGAGGCGCGCGGCACCGTGCGCCTGCAGAACAACGACCCGACCGGCAAGCCGGTGATCCGCAACAACTTCTACTCGTCGGAGCGAGACATGCGGCTCGCGGTCGAGGGGTTCGAGCTGCTGATGGAGATCGCGCGCCAGCCGGCGCTCGCGAAGTACTGCGTGGACCCGTTCACGGTGCCGGCGTCCGACTCGCGGGAGGACGTCGCGGCGCACGTGCGGCGCACGACGTTCGCCATCTACCACCCGGTCGGCACGTGCGCGATGGGCTCGGTCGTCGACGACCAGCTGCGTGTCAACGGCCTCGAGGGCCTGCGCGTCGTCGACGCGTCGGTCATGCCGATGGTCCCG
>Ga0207657_10006548_pt1 | contig 12060 bp, 16 predicted proteins | sample KBSC33metaG_FD_184316 | JGI IMG/M metagenome (GOLD analysis project Ga0207657, IMG submission 184316) | Corn rhizosphere microbial communities from Kellogg Biological Station, Michigan, USA - KBS C3-3 metaG (SPAdes) (version 2) | ecosystem: Host-associated > Plants > Roots > Rhizosphere > Soil ...
ACGCCGGCTGCAGCCTCGAGGACAGCTGCCCGCCCGACCAGTTCGCGGCCTTCCGGGCAGCGCATCCGGACCATGTCGCGCTGACCTACATCAACTGCTCGGCGGCGGTGAAAGCGCTGAGCGACATCATCGTCACCAGCTCCTCGGCCAAGGTCATCCTCGACCAGATTCCCAAGGACCAGAAGATCATCTTCGGCCCGGACCGGCACCTCGGCGGCTATCTGGCGCGCAAGACCGGCCGGGAGATGCTGCTGTGGCCGGGCATCTGCATCGTCCACCAGGCCTTCAGCGAGACCGAGCTTCTCAAGCTCAAGGCGGAGCACCCCGACGCACCCGTGGCGGCTCACCCGGAATGCCCGCCGCACATCATCGAACACGCCGATCATGTCGGCTCGACCAAGTCGATCCTCGATTTCGCCCTGAGCAGCCCCGCCAAGACGATCCTCGTCGCGACCGAGCCGCACATCATCCACCAGATGCAGAAGGCCGCGCCGGACAAGTTGTTCATCGGCGTTCCGGGCGGCGACGGCGCGTGCAACTGCAACATGTGCCCGTACATGGCGCTGAACACGCTCGAGAAGCTCTACGTCGCCCTTCGCAACCTCGAGCCGAGGATCGAGCTGTCGGCCGAAGTGATGAAGCGCGCGCGAGTGCCGCTGGAGCGGATGCTCGAAATGGCCGGCCGGACGGTGGGACAGGGCGACGTCGGCATGCCCATCGTTGACCATCCCGAGAATATCGATCCGGCGATCAGCGGCGACTGAGCCGAAATTCGCATTCAATAACCGTTGGGTAACCGTGGTGGGCGCAAGTTCTCGCCATGACGAGTCACAGCTGCGGTGAATGGAGTCGCTCGGCTCTCGTAAGCTATTGTCTTACAAGAGAATTTACCAATCTTATGACAGAATTCCTCGGGGGAGGGCAAAGCCTCATGTCTCGTTCGCTCAAGCTGTCCATGCTGGCGGCATCCATTGCGCTGGTTCTTCCGGCGCCGGCTGCGGCCGCTGCCGCCAATGTCGCGAGCCAGTTCCCGGCGCGCATCCTCGCCGCTCACAATGCGGCGAGGGCACAGGCTGGAGTGCAGCCGCTCGCCTGGGATCCGGCGCTCGGCAACGCAGCCGCGAGCTATGCGATGCAGCTCGCGCTCACCAACAGCTTCCAGCATTCGGACCGGCGGGCGCGGCCCGGCACGGGCGAGAACCTGTGGATGGGCACCCACGGCTATTACAGTTACGAAGCGATGGTGAGCGGCTGGGCGTCCGAACGACGCTATTTCGTTCCCGGCGTCTTCCCCTCGGTGAGCCGCAGCGGGAACTGGGAAGACGTGGGCCACTATACCCAGATGGTGTGGCCGACCACGACGCGCGTGGGTTGCGCGGTCGCTTCGAACGCCCGGAACGACTTCCTGGTGTGCCGCTACTCGCCCGCCGGCAACATCGACGGACGGCCTGTGCCCTACATGGCCTCGAGCGGCATCGCCACGCGCGCGCGTTAGGCACTTCCGCCGCGCGCGACGCGGCTCTACCAAGCCACGCTTCACCGTTACTCGGTTGCGCTTTGAAACATGCGTGCGCGACACTCGTTTAACAGGCGAAACGGAGGACGTGACGAAATGAGAGCTCTATCCAGGATCATCGCTGCGGGCGCGCTTGCGGCCACCACCGCGACATCGGTTTCGGTCGCGGTGCCGGCCAACGCGACGACGCGGCATCATCGCCATCATTATTACGGCCGCACCGCCTATCGGCACAGGGTTTGCCGCCGCTCGTCCGCGGCCACCGGCAAGGTGGTGGGCGGAGTGGCCGGCGCGGTGGTCGGCCACAGCCTGATCGGCCACGGCTTGCTCGGCACGGCCGCGGGCGCGGTCGGCGGCGTGATCGCCGGCGGTGCGGTCGACCGCAGCATGAGCGCTCGCTACCGCTGCTATTACACGCGCTAGCGACTGAGGCGGGCTGACCATGCCCGCCGGGGCCGAGCGCTTCGGCGCCGTGCCGGCCCGCGAACGGGCCGGTGCTGCCGCGGCGGTGCTCGTGGTTCAGCTCGCTCTCGGCTTCGCCCTGCTCAGTGGCCTCAGGATCCAGGCAAACCGAGTGCACGACACGGCGCAGCGCCTCATCGAGGTCGTATTGCCGCACGTGCCTCCACCGCCGCACAAGCTGGCCGTGGTCCTGGTCGTCCAACACCATCAAGCGGCGGCGCCCAAGGCGCGGCCGATACCCCTGGGCGGCGCGCCCGGACCTCGACCCGCGCATGCTCCGCCTTCCGTCACTCCGGTGGTGGCAGTCCAACCCTCGGTCGCTCCGTCAGGTGGAGGCAGCGGCAGTGGACCGGCGGTCGGCAGCGGCTCGGGCGGCGGCGCAGGCGGCCCGGGCTACGGCGATTCCGACGAGGGCGGGACCGACCTCGTCCAGATTGCCGGCGCGATCGTCTCGTCGGATTATCCGCGCGACCTTCGCGAGCGCGGGATCGGCGGGCGCGTCGGAGTCCTGTTCACCGTCGGCCCGAACGGACGAGTCACAGGCTGCTCGGTCACGCACTCGAGCGGCGTTCCCGAGCTCGATTCGCTGACCTGCCGCCTGATCCAGCAGCGCTTCCGTTATCGCCCGAGCACCGATGCCCGCGGTCGCCCGATTTCCGATGAGGTCGAAGGCGAACAGGATTGGGTCGCGAATGGTCGCTAGCGGCGATCGATGAGCTGGCCTTCGATGGTCGCGGTGGCGGCATGGTGCTTGTCGAGGTGCCGCTTGATCATTTTCAAATTGCGGGTGTTGGAGCGGAAGAAGAAGTCGGGAATCGCGCCGACCCACGGGATCAGGCCGAGCAGCCAGTCGAAGCCGACGTTGCCCGCCATGCGGCTGAGCTGCCATTTCGACATGCCGACATTGCGGCCTTCCCAGACGATGTAGGCGCCAAGAGCCGCGGCGGCGATGTCGCCGACGATCGGCACCAGGTCGAGGATGACGTCCAGGCCGACGGGCCGGTTGATCCCGGGGATGACCACCAGCCGCTCGAGCAGCTTTTCCATCGCCTCGACGCGTTGCCGGACCGATTGCGGATCGGTGCCGAGTCCCGGGAAGGGCAGCTTCTCGTCCTTGGCAATCGGCAACTCAGCCTCCGCTGTCGGGCCTCTGCTCCAGGTCCGTGAGCGTGTGACGGGCGAAGCGGTTCCCGGCGAAGCCCTGGATTCTGCGTGAGACCAGCGACCAGCGCACCGGCGCCGCAATTGGCAGGAACAGCTCGGCGTCGTCGATCCGCGCCGCGGCCTGGCTAAGGAGCGCATAGCGTTGAGCGGGCACCGGCGTTTCCCGCGCGGCCTCCATCAGCTGGTCGGCCTCGGGGTCGCAGACCGGCGCCGCGGCGCAGCGAAAATGCCGAACGAACCAGGCCGGCGAGGACGAAGGCGCGACTTCGTCGATCAGGGCGAAATCGGCGGCCGCCGGCGAGTTCGCTCGCTCGATCGACAGACCAAGCGCTCCCCAATCGCGGCTGAGCAGAGCGAACAGCTGGTCGGAGCCGGGCCCTTGCGGAAGCGCCACTCGGACGGTGGATTTCTCCGCGCTGGGAAAGAGCCGTTTCGCCTCCGCCTGAAGCTTTGCCACGCGATCCGCGAGCGGCGTGCCGAACCACGCCGGCGCGGCGGGCGCCGGCATTCCGTCGAGCCCGGGCTCGAGGAGGTTTGCGCGTGGCACGAGGCCCGGAACGGCCAGCGCCGCGATCAGCGCGTCGCGGTCAATGGCTTCGCTCAACAGGTGGCGCACTTCCGGCTTGTCCAGCGGTCCTCCGGAACGCACCGGAACCAGGCCGAACAGGCCCGAGGCAGGATCGAAGCGCAGCGTGTTGCGCGGCAGGTTCGCGCGCTGCGCATAGAAAAGGTCAGCGAAGGTGCCGCCAAGCACGAGGTCCGACTGAGCGGTCGCGAATGCCTGAATGGCTTTCTCCGCCGGAGCGCCGGTCAGCAGCAGTTGCTCGCGCTCGCTGCTCTCCTCGTCGGGGGACGCGATCTCGCGGCTGAGGCGAAGCTCCCCGGCCACGCCAGAGGGGAGGGCGGTGAAGGGGCCTGTTCCCTGGCCGTTGCGAATGATCGCGAACTCCGGCTGGGCGAGCAGAGAAAGGAGATTGGGGCGCGGAGCGGCGAGGCGGATTTCGATCACCCGGTCGGTCATCGCGACGATGTCGTCGATGGCGCCCAGGCTGTCCTTGAGCCCGACCTTGCTGCGCGGTCCGATTTCGCGCTTGAGCACGCGCGCGACTTGGTCGGCGGAGATTTTCCGTCCGTCGGGCCACTCGGCCGACGCGATCCGGAAAATGTAGCTGAGCCCGTCGTCGCTGACGTTCCACCGCTCCGCCAGCCCCGGCACGATATTGCCGGCGGCGTCGAACCGGACCAGGCCCTGCGCCACATTGGCGACCAGCGTTTCGTCGGCAACGGACAAAGGCGCGACGGCGGGGTCGACGAGCTTGGGCGCAGAGCCGATGACGATCACCTTGATCGTGCCCTGCGGCTGCTGCCGGCACGCGCTCGCCGTGGTGATGATGCCGGCAAGAACGAGCAGTGCGACGGAGCGGCGCATGGCGCGGGGTTTAGACGCAAGCCGCCATTCAGCAAGCCTCTGGATAAATGTCCCCGACTGTATTAGGCCCGTAAATCACCTGCCCCAGTGATTGGGGAGAGTCCGAGGAGAGGATGGCCGAGCGCGACGGAATCTGGACCCGCGGTGGAGTGCCGGTCGAGGAACTGTCCGATCCGTTTGCAGCCGAGCCGGCTCCGGACTTTGGGCAAGAGCAGGTCCGGCCGCGCCGGCGACGCTGGCCGATCTATCTCTATTCGATCTCCGGACTGGTCCTCCTGACGCTCGTGTGGCTGGTGATCACGGCGCCTCTGTCGCGGGCGCTGGAGCCGCTCGACGACCCGGCGCTGCTGCTGATCTCCGCCGACGGCCATCCGATCGCCCGGCGCGGCGCAGTCAAGGAAGCACCGGTGGACGTGACCAGGCTGAACCCGCTCACTCCGGCTGCCTTCGTCGCGATCGAAGACCGGCGCTTTTACCGGCATTGGGGAATCGACCCGCGCGGGATCGCCCGGGCGATGCTGGCCGACGTTCGCGGCGGCGGAGTGCGCCAGGGCGGGAGCACGATCACCCAGCAACTCGCCAAGACCAACTTCCTGTCGGGCGATCGGACGATCCGGCGGAAGGCGCAGGAGGTGATCATCGCCTTCTGGCTCGAGGCGTGGCTGAGCAAGCAGCAGATCCTCTCCCGCTATTTGTCGAGCGTCTATTTCGGCGACGGCGTGTACGGACTTCGCGCCGCCGCGCATCATTATTTCGGCCGCGACCCCGAGAACCTGAACCTGGCGCAGTCGGCGATGCTGGCGGGCACGGTGCAGGCGCCCTCGCGCCTCGCGCCGACGCACAATCTCGAGCTGGCGCAGAAGCGCAGCGAGCTGGTGCTGAAGGCAATGGCGGACACCGGCGCCATCAGTTCGTCGCGAGCGGCATCGACGCGGCCGGCGCGCCCGGTGACGCGCGTCTCGAAGGTGCCCAGCGGCACCTATTTCGCCGACTGGGTCGCACCCTTCGCGAACCAGGCCTTCGATTCGGAGTTCGGCGAGGTGAAGGTCGGAACGACGCTCGAGTGGAGCTTGCAGCGCATTGCGCAACGCGCGATCGGGCGAGCCCCGGCTGGGGCGCAGGCGGCGCTGGTGGCGATGCGCCCGGATGGCCGGGTCGTGGCGATGGTCGGCGGCAAGAGCTATGCCCAATCGCCGTTCAATCGCGTGACCCAGGCGCGTCGCCAGCCGGGCTCCGCGTTCAAGCTGTTCGTCTATCTCGCGGCTTTTCGCTCCGGTTGGACTCCCGACAGCCTGATTGAGGACGAGCCGATCACGATCGCAGGATGGAGCCCCGTCAACCACGACGGCGTCTATCGCGGTCGGATCACCCTTCGCGAAGCGTTCGAGCGATCGAGCAACGCGGCGACGGTCCGCCTGGCGCAGCAGGTCGGCCGGGACAATGTCATGCGCGCCGCGCGCGACCTCGGGATCACCACGCCGCTGCCGGACCGCCCCAGCCTCGCGCTCGGGACCGCGGGCGTGAGCCTGCTCGAACTGACCTCGGCCTATGCGGCGGTCGCCAGCGGCCGCTACCCGGTGGTCGCGCGCGGCCTTCCCGAGGAGCAGCAGGACGGCGGCTTCGCGTCGTTCTTCCGCAGCCGCGGGACGCTCGACCGCCGCCGCGATTGGGCGCCCATGCTCGACCTTCTCTATGCCGCGGCCAATGAAGGCACCGGCCGCCGCGCCGCGCTCGCGATCCCGACATTCGGCAAGACCGGCACGACCCAGGAGAACCGGGACGCCGTGTTCGTCGGCTTTGCCGGCGACCTCGTCGTTGGAGTCTGGGTCGGGCGGGACGACAACGGTTCGCTGGGCAAGGTGAGCGGGGGAACGGTCCCGGCGCAGATCTGGCGCAGCTTCATGACTTCCGCGCTGGCGGTCGACCGGTCTCGCGGGCCCGAGCTTCCGGAGCAATTCCTTGCGGCCCCTCCGCCCAAACGGCTGCAGAGCCCGCTTCCGCCCGAATGGAGCGATTCGACGAAGCCGTTACGAGAGCTTCGTGATCGGCTGGAGAAAATCCTGCGCTAGGCGATCTGCCCTTTTTCGTGCCCCGCGGTTGCCCTTGGGCGCATTCGATGCCACGATTTCCCGATGTGGATTGCCATTACGGCGGCGGCCGTGCTGGGCTTGAGCGTCAGGGGACATGCGGGTCCGCCGCCGCTCTATGACGGCGTCGTGCTGAACATTGGGCTCAATTGTCAGTGGCAGCCGCGCTGCATGGCGCGCCAGCGCAAGGCGATGAGCGACGCTCGAAACTTTCTCGCCAAGAAGCGTCCTCCGCTGTGGCGCATTCATTTGTGCAACCGCAATGCCGGGCGGACTCGCGAGCGGGTCGACTGGGTCGGCTTCAACAATTGCATCCGCAACGCAGACCTTGCGCCGCCGCAGCGCGGCCGCAGGCGCTGACCAGGGAAGGATAAGCCGCATGGCCACCGCTGCTGCCGCAGTCGTCGCGAGGTCGCGCCGCGACGTCGTTTCGCATTTCATGCTCGCCGATGCGGTGCGCCCCGCGGACGCCGTGCCTTATGCTCCGACCAAGTTCATCGACCGGCGGATGTTCGAGCGGTTCAAGCGCGGGGGCCTGGTGAAGCGCGGCGAGGGTGACGACCGCTGGTATCTCGACATCCCGGCCTATCACGCCAACCGGGTGCAGCGGCTGCGCCTCGTGGCTGTGGTGCTGGCGGTGGTTTGCGCCGCTTTGCTGCTGTCGTTGCTGGCCGTGCACTGACGCCGTTGGGCCCAGAGTCCGTCAGGCAAAGTCGGCCTTAGCAGTTGAAGTTACATGCACGCCGGATTTGCACCTCGTCGATCGTCTCGCGCGTCAGCCGCTTCTGCTCCGCCCACTGGCTTCGGGGCATGCAGATCCGGTCGACGACCAGGCGGCTGCCCAGCCGTGGCTCCTTCTGACAAACAATTTGATTGGGGTCGTTCGCGTTCTGGATCGGGTGATCCGTGCTTGCCTGAACCACAGCCGGTTCGCGCGCCTCCTGACTCGCGAAGGAGAACATGAGGCCGCCCTGATACCAGCCGTTGCCGCTCTTCCCAGTCGGAGCGTAATCGCCGGCCTGGAGCATCTCGAGCAAGGCGCCGCCGGCAACGCTTTCGGCTTCCGCGCAATCGAGCTTTGGAAGCACGACGCGCTGCAGGCTTCCGTCCTGGGCGTACTGCGCTGCGAAGCTCATTCTGAAGTCGAGACGGCCCTGATTGAGGTTGAACGACGGGCACTGATGCGATTCAGCAATTTCGAACAACTTGGCCTGCATTTTCTCGTTGAGATGCTCATAGCCGCGCTGACTAAGCTGAGGCAGCTTGCTCCAGTCGCCGTTCGCGGATTCGACCGCCACCGCCCGTGCCTGAACTGAGAACGCTGCGAGCAGCAATGAAAGAGTGCAAAAGCGGTTCATACACACCTCCAGAGTCTGAGTAGCAGATTACCATAGCTCACCGAGTCGGCTCAATTCTTCATGCTTTTGCCTAAGGCCTGATCGCGCGTGCGACGATCAGGAGCGGGAGCGTTCCGGCCGCGCTGATCAGCAGGGAGAGCAAACAGCCGATCCGGTTGGCGGAAAAGACCAACACGCTGGTGAAATGCGACGCCGGGCTACACGGTCCGCACCAGCCTGATCGCGACGCCGAGCCAGGGTGGGTTGGCGACGACCTGCTGGCGGCCGCCGGCCTCGAGCGGGAGGACCTGGAGCTTGTCGGAGTCGCGGTTGATCAGGCGTCCGAACAGGAAGCGACCCGCGGGGCGGGGGACGAGCACGTCGCGATTGAGCGCGCGCGCATAATCCTCGGGCTGGAGCGTGTCGCACCAGATTTCGTCGCCCGCGCGATACTCCCCGACGCTCGCCGACACGGTGACCGCGAGCTGGCCCTCGTCGACGCGCGGCGGGACGACGATGGCGGAGCGGCGTGGGGCGCTCGCGCCGGCGGCCCCCAGGATCGCGGCGACCTTGAGTTCGGCGGTCTCGCCGCGCTCGACGAGGTCCTGGGCTTCGACGCCAAGCGCCTTGGCGATGCGGTTTAGCCAGCCGACCGAGACCGTGCGCGTGCCGGTCTCGAGCCGGCCGATGGTCTGCGCCGTGGTCGGCGGGTCGCAACGCCGCGCGACGTCGTCCAAAGTGAGCCCGCGGGCGCGGCGGACTTCGCGAATGCGTGTGATCATGCTTCCCCCCGATAACGAACCAGATCGGTTTTTCTTCTGTCCTACACTTTTGCCGCTGTGGCAAGCATGCGGCGAATCGGATGAGGAGGAAGGATGCGAAGCAAGGTCCAGGCGCGGCTGCTCGAGGAGCGCTCGATCGAAGCAGGCATAACGTCGGAAACGGAAAAGCGCGCGGGTCGGCCGGTGCGCTCAGTGACGGTGAACGCCGCGGAATCCCCACTCGGATGGCTGTTCGCCCGCGGGATGCTCAGCCGGCGGCAATATGAGGCCGGCGAGCGGCTGCGGTGCGACTGGGAGCGGGCGCAGCTTGCGCCGCGGGTGACGATGGCCTGGGACGCCGCGCCGGTGGCTCGAAGCAGCCGCGGGTCGGCGGCGGAGGTCGATCTCAACGGCGCCCAGCTCGATGCGAAGCGCCGTTTTGAAGAGGCGGTGGCGAACGCCGGTGGCGGTCTGTCCGACATCCTGTGGCGAATCGTCTGTGCCGGGGAAGGCATGCGCGAGGCCGAGACGGCGCTCGGCTGGCCGGCGCGCGCCGGTCGCCTGGTGCTGACCCTCGCGCTCGACCGCGTCGCCGACTACTACCGGATTCGCTAGTCCTTGCGGCCGCCGCGGTGATCGGCAGGCGCCTTCGCGTGCGCCGTGTGGGAACGCCGCGATCTCTTGGTCCTTTGCTCGGTGCGGTCGCGCATCGTCGGGTCGCGCATGTTGTTGCGGGATTCGCCGCTACCGCTGTTGCTGCGCATGATGTCCTCTCCTACTGGTCTCGCGAATTTAAACGGGCGAGTGCGCGGGCCGTGTCCGCCGCTCGCCGCTTGGAGGGAGGCTTCGACCGTGATTCTCTATGGATCTTCGCTCTCGCCTTATGTTCGAAAGACGCTCGCCTTCGCGTCCGAGAAGGGCATCGAGCTCGAGCTCAAGCCGACCGGGATCGCGCCGGGGCAGCCGAGCGACGAATTTCTGCAAGCCAGTCCGCTGCGCAAGATGCCGGCGTTGCGCGATGGCGACTTCACGCTCGCCGATTCCACCGCGATCATCCATTATCTCGAGGCGAAGCAGCCCGAGCCCAACCTGATCCCGCTCGAGGCGAAGGCGCGGGGACGAACCATCTGGTTCGACGAGTTCGCCGATACCGTGCTGACGGCGTGCGGGGCGAAGATGTTCTACAACCGCATCGTCCTGCCGCGGTTCATGGGGCGAACGGGCGATGAAGAAGCGGCGAGCAAGGCCGAGCGCGAGGAGTTGCCGCCGCTGCTCGACTATCTGGCGACGGTGGTTCCTGCGCCCGGTGAGTTCCTGGTGGGAGGGCGCATTACGCTTGCGGACATCGCGATCGCGAGCCCGTTCGCCAACCTGACCCACCTGGCCTGCGAGCGCGATGCCGGAAGGCATGGGCGGCTGTACGCCTACGTCGATTCCATCCTCGCGCGGCCGAGCTTCGCTCCGTGGATCGAACGCGAGACGGCCATCCTGTCGAAAGTGCCCGCCTGAACGAAAACGCCGCGCCCCGGTTGGAGCGCGACGCCTTCACTTCTCAGCCCGCGGTCAGAACGAACCGCCGCCGGTAGAGCCGCTGCCGGACTCTTCGTCTTCCTCGTCGAGGGCGCCGCGGCCCTCGTTCGCGAAGTCGGAGCCGCCGGTGGCCTTCTCTGAGGCCGCACTGCTGGTCCCCGAAGAACGCTGATCGTCCTGCAGATAATCGTCGGAGCCGCTGCCCTGCGAACCGATGAAGCCTTCGCCTTGTGAGCCGCTTTGGCCCCTCGCATTTTCATCCGACGTCATCGTGTCACCGTCGCCGCCGCTCGACTGAGCCTGCCCGGTCGAGCTCTGGCCGCCGAACTCGGCGCCTTGGGACAAGGTGGTGCCCGAGCCGGTGTTGCTGTCATTGCCGCCGATCGGCTGACCGCTCATTCCGTCAGTCTGACGCGTACTCTGGCCGCCGAAGCTGCCTTCGCTGCCTTGGTTGCTCATCGTGGACTGCGAGCCGGCGCCGCCGGACTGCTGCCCCCGCTGCTGTCCAAGCTCGCTTTGCTGGCCCTGCTGGCCCGTGGCCTGCTCGCTGCTCTTGCCTTCGGTGTCGCCGAATTGATCTTCGTCCCGTTCGTCGGCCATTTGCTACTCCTCACAACGGCCCCGCTGTGCTCCGCAATGCTAAACCGGGCGCTGGCGCCGGCCGTTCCGTGCGCCGAACGAGCTTTGCGACGAACGGCTCGGCGCAAGAAAAAGGCCGCCGCTCCGGACAGGAGCAGCGGCCTCGTTCGGGTCGCGTATGGGAGGGAGTTAGGCTTCCTCGCCCTGGTCCTCGGTCGCGGCCGATTCGGCGGCCTCGGCAGGAACTTCGTCGGCCGGACCTTCCTCACCCAGGGGCGCGAGGTCCTCGGCAGCGATCGGCGCGGCTTCGCGGTCGAACATCTGCTGGAGGACGTCGATGCCCTGAGCCTGGAGGTCCGCCTCCTCGGGCGAGCGGGCGACGTTGACCTTCACCGTCACGGCCACTTCGGGATGGAGTGCGATCTTCACTTCGTGCAGGCCGATCGCCTTGATCGGGCGGTCGAGCACCACCTGGCTCTTGGCGACATGCGCGCCGACACCCTCCAGCGCTTCGGCGATGTCGCGGGCGCTGACCGAACCGTAGAGCTGGCCGGTGTTCGACGCCTGACGAATCAGCTGCACGGACTTGCCGTCGACGCTCTTGGCGGCTTTCTCCGCTTCCGAGCGCTTCTCGGCATTTTCGGCCTCGATCCGCTCGCGGCTCGCTTCGAACAGCTTGCGGTTGCTCTCGTTGGCGCGAAGCGCCTTCTTGCGCGGCAAAAGGTAATTGCGGGCGAAGCCGTCCTTGACCTTCACCACGTCGCCGATGGCGCCGAGCTTCTCGATCCGCTCAAGCAGGATGATTTCCATGTCGAGCGCTCCTTATTTCACGATGTAGGGAAGAAGGCCGATGTGCCGGGCGCGCTTGATCGCGCGGGCCAGCTCACGCTGCTTCTTCGAAGAGACGGCGGTGATGCGCGACGGGACGATCTTGCCGCGCTCGGAGACGAAGCCCTGGAGCAGGCGCACGTCCTTGTAATCGATGCGCGGAGCGTCCTTGCCCGAGAAGGGGCAGGACTTGCGGCGGCGGAAGAATGCGCGGGCCATTATTCGACCTCCTCTTCACGGGGGGCGCGGAAGCTCGGGCGGTCGTCGCGATCGCCGCGCTCGGACCGGCGCTCGCGCTCCTTCTCGCCGCGGCGCATCATCGCCGAGGGGCCCTTCTCATGCTCGTCCACCTTGATGGTGAGGAAGC
>Ga0207657_10006549_pt1 | contig 12059 bp, 10 predicted proteins | sample KBSC33metaG_FD_184316 | JGI IMG/M metagenome (GOLD analysis project Ga0207657, IMG submission 184316) | Corn rhizosphere microbial communities from Kellogg Biological Station, Michigan, USA - KBS C3-3 metaG (SPAdes) (version 2) | ecosystem: Host-associated > Plants > Roots > Rhizosphere > Soil ...
GGCTCAACTTCACGGTCGCGCTCCGAATAGTGCCGCCATCTTGCGTCCGAAGCCGCGCACTTCATAGCTGTAGGAGAAGCGCATCAGAACAGGGCTGCTTCCCTGGGTGAGTCCAATGCCGGTCGAGAAACGAAGGGTTGCGTTGTCGCTTACTTGCCAGGAAACAATCGGAGCAAAGTAATGAGAGGTGTCGTGTAGACCGAATCCGTTGGTGGTTCCCAAGCCGCCATACATCTCAAAGCCCGCGGAGAAATTTTCTCTGCAGAAGCGGCACTTCGCCGCAGAAGCTAGGGTCGCGAGCGGGCGGTAAGCGCCGAAGGCGTATCCGAATTCGAAGCCTTCATTTTCCGAAAGATTCTTTTCCACGATGAAATTCTCGGCGATGTTCCAGTCGTGGACGGTACTGGAGAGAATCAGCTTGGCTTCCAGTTCGTGAGCTTTGACGGCGCCAGCTTCGGCAATGGGCTCGTTGAAGTCGGTTGAGTTTCCTACCACTTCTTTTTGAATCCGGCTGGCCTCGTTGATCGACTCGTATTCGAGATAAAGAACGGGATTGATCACATGTTCCCGAGCCAAGGGGCGATAGCGATTCTCCAGGCGCCAGCCCGTGAACAGGCCGCCCTGGCCGCTGGTTCCCTGCCCTTCCAGGTAGAGCTCGGAAGTCCACTTGCCCGTGACACCGTATTCCAGTTCGGCGTAAGGCGCGAAGTAGGCATGCTGTCCGGCGCGGGCCGTACCCACGGTGGTGGAAGTTGCGATCTCCAGATTGCCCGGCTCTTCCATGTGGTGATCGTAGGTGACGAAGTAGGGGGACTCCTGGGCGGTTGCGAGGGTAACAGTAAAAGAGATCAGGAATAGCAGGCGCAGCAAAAAGGAAAATAGATGAGAGCGCATTTGCCGGGCGCGATCCTTATTGAAATTGAATTTCAATTTCATTATGCCTGAGGATGGGTTTGGCGCAAGTAATCTTTTTGTCGTGGGCAGGTTTGCGCTTCCCATTTTGGGACTGGGCTGACTTTGAGGTGGAACCCTACTGATCGTCGACGAGTCGGTTCAGCGGCATTGACACCAGCAACTCTGAAAACTAAAATCCCTGCACTTCTTCTCTTTGTCCGAAAAACTCTATAGACAGGAACAAGAGCATGCGAGCCATAGGCGGTGCTGTCGCATTGGTGTGTTTGTCGTTAGCCGCTGTCGCGCAGATGTCGCCCGATGTACGCGACTACGTGAAGCTTGATTCACCGGTTATCGCCATCACGCACGCGCGTGTGATCGATGGGACGGGCACGAGCGCGCGCAATGATCAGACCATCCTGATCCGCAAGGGCAAGATTGAGTCGGTAGGTGCGGTAGAGGTTCCGGCTGACGCCAAGGTCATAGACGCAACGGGTCGCTCCGTAATGCCTGGACTGATCGACATGCATGGCCACATGTTCTACACCGCCGGCAACGTTTATCGCGCAGATGGCAGTCTGGCCATGGGTGGCATCACGCTGAATGAAATGTTCTACAGCTATCCGCGTCTGTATCTGGCTGCGGGGGTGACGTCGGTTCGAACTACGGGCGCGATCGAGCCGTACACCGACCTGAATCTCAAGAAGTGGATTGATCGCGGGATGGTGCCCGGTCCGAAAATGGATGTGACCAGTCCTTATATAGAAGGCGAAGGAACGATGTTCCCGCAAATGCACGAGGTAGGCAGCCCGGCGGATGCGCAGAAGATGGCGGCGTACTGGGCTGACGAGGGGGTCACCTCGTTCAAGGCTTATATGAACATTACGCGCGCCGAGCTAAAGGCGGTGATCGATGAGGCGCATCGTCGCGGGCTGAAGGTGACGGGCCATTTGTGCTCGGTGACTTCGCGCGAGGCGGCGGCACTTGGCATCGACAACCTGGAGCACGGGCCGATTGCGGTCGACACTGAGTTCGTGGCCAACAAAGTTCCTGACAAGTGTCCGCCATTCGGGGACATGCTGGACGCGCAGGCCCATGTGGATGTGAACGCGGCGGCGGTGCAGCAGATCACGAAGGATCTGATTCAGCATCATGTGGCGGTGACGTCCACGTTGTCGGTGTACGAATTGGATGTTCCGAGCCATCTGCCGCTTCGCAAAGAGGTAACAAATGCCATGCTGCCGGAGTCGCTGGCCAGTTATCTCGCGGCACGAAAGCGAGCGAATGGCGATCCACGCTGGCAGATGCGATTGCAGAAAGAGATGCAGTGGGAGCGTGCGTTCGTGAAGGCAGGAGGGACGTTGCTGGCGGGGAGTGATCCGACTGGAGTAGGCGCGATAGTGGGAGGCGATCTCGCGGGATACGGCATGCAGCGCGAACTCGAGCTGCTGGTCGAGGCCGGATTCACGCCTGTGGAAGCAATCCACATTGCGACGCAAGGGAACGCCGAGTTCCTGGGCCATGGTGATCAGATCGGGACCATCTCTCCGGGCAAACAGGCCGACCTGGTCGTCGTTGCAGGCGATCCTTCCACCAACATCGGGGATATCGAGAAAGTCGAAACCGTGTTCAAGGACGGCGTGGCTTATGATCCTGCCAAGCTAGCCGAGTCGGTTCGTGGGATGGTCGGACTCAGGTGATTTGTCCTGGCGCGCGCGGGAAAATCAGGTCCAGAATCCAGTCCCCCGCGGTTTGGCATTCATGACGGTTCGAGAATACCTGTTTTTCAATCGCGGCGCGGTCATTGCATCTGGATGAGAGCTGCGACATCGAGCTTTGAGTAGTACTTTTTCACGTCGGCGGCCCCGTACTTCTGGCGAAATTTTTCGACCACGAATGAGACCTGTGGGGCGTCAGTGATAATGACAGCCTTGAATTCGGCCTCTGCGCCACCAGCATGGATGCGAATGGACGGGTTATTCAGCACGTTCTTATACCACTGTGTTTCGGACCCCTTAACTGGCAGGAGGTAAAGCGTGTCCTGGTCAAGTACGAACCACACCGGGATTGAGACGCTGCGTCCTGACTTTCTGCCGGTCACGGTGATAGTAATTTCGCTATCTTGCGAAAGACCGTCTTTGAGAGCATCGTTCCGCGCTGGCATGTGCACCTCCTGACTTTAGATGTGAGTTGGCCCCGGTGTTGCTGCTAACGTGGGTGAGAGCCACTTCAAATCCAGCTCGCGCGAAGATTGCTCGTAGCTGCGCACCTATCAAGTGGAACCGAGGATTCCGATTTGCGCAACCTGAATCGCGAGCACCAGGTCAGAGGTCACGACGGGTGTGGAAACCTGGGGCAGCGGACAAACAGTTGGCCAGAGACAAGGTACTCAGTTCCAACACGGGTGAACCGCGCTGGTAACGCCCAGACTGGCGACATTCCGCAGAGAGGCCTGTTGTAAAACGTACTGTCCACTGGACAGCTTATAGTTTTCCCATTTCACGCTGCCGTAAGCTCGCATCAGCGTGAACCGCTCTTTGACCTTGCAGTTGTTGTAAGAAGAATCGCAGCTCCAGAGCCAATTCAGGTGGAGCGTCTCGGTGTTCGGCGGCAAGTCGCCACCCAGAGATTCATAGAACGGTCCCCAAATTTCAGTCTTGGCATAGCCCAGATTCGACATTCGGTACTGCGAGCAACTGGAGTGAATTTCAAAATTGGTGCTAGACGGCGGAATCGTGATCGTCCATAGCTTCGTGGGTGCGGCACCGGGAACATAGGGCACAAACCGGGGACTTATGGGATAGCCCTTGCCATTAGGACCGATGTGGCGCTTGAAGGTCTGAGGATCACTCCAACTGACCTCGGTTATCGTGTCATAAATGAAGTTGCTGTCAAAACTCTTTACGTCCCAGGGATAACCCTTCGGACTCTTTACCCAATAGAATTTTCCATGAGGCGCATCCATGACGGTCCACATAGGAGTACCAGTACCGCTCATGTGTGAGCCAAAAGGGTCCATTGTCATCCAATCGAGCATATCGAACTTGGCGGTCTGTGCAGACGACAAAGTATTCGATAAGAGAATCAGGAGTAAGAGAAATCGAAGCCTCATTTCTTAACCTCGGCGCGAAAGCGGCACACTCCTGCACTTCACCTTAAGAGAGCGAACTGAACAAGGTAACCAAAGTGTCGGGAAGTTTGAGGCGAATGACTCAATCGATGCTAGCGGCGGTAATCATGAGCATCGCGGCACCTTCTAAGCGGCGCTGAGTTGGCCAAAGGCACCTATACGGTCGAAAAGATTTGGGAGTGTAAACCCAGGTGGTGGGCTGTTGGCCCTGAACGGGCTGGATTACTGGCCGGACATTCCACATGCTAGTGTGACCGGGCTCACGGCAGCATCGCCGTCCCGGATGTTCTAATTGGTTAGCTCGCCAGATTGTTTGGTCAAGGTAACTCCCATGAGTCCCCGGTTCTTGTTCCCCTCAACTAGCGGCGTGGCACGGCTGTATCCACCCGCTCCGTCGGAAAACGTACGCATATGGGTGGTGATGTTGGTCATGCTCGTTGTGCTAACGGCCACTGGCGGGGCCATGGCGCAAAGCGCCGATGACTTCACGATCGTGGTGCTGCCCGACATGCAAAACTACTCGCAGTTTTATCCTCAGATCTTCGACGCGCAGACACAATGGATTGCAAAAAACGTGGCCAGCCAGAACATTCGCCTGGTGATCGGCGAAGGCGACCTTGTAAACACGGCAACTGACCCAGTGCAGTGGCAGAACGTGGAACATTCGATCGGAATCCTCGAGCAGGCAGACTTACCGTACGTACTTGCGATCGGCAACCACGATTACGATAGCAATCCACCAACTACTCGCAAGGCGACGATCTTCAACCAGCATTTTGGCCCATCGCGATTCTATGGCCGCGACTACTATGGATCCACTAACTACCCTGCCGGCAGCAATGAGAACTTCTATGCAACCTTCACTTGGGGGAGCAAGAGTTACTTAATTCTTGTGCTGGAGTTTGTTCCGCGCTCAAGTGCAGTTGCGTGGGCCGCTTCTGTGCTCAATGCCAACCAAGACAAGGAAGTAATTGTTGTAACCCATAGTTACCTGTTCTACGACGGAACTACGGTGGACGCGTGCGACACACAGGACATGTCGAAGGACAATAATGGAGCCTTGCTGTGGACGAATCTGCTCAGCCGTTATCCGAATGTCAGCGTGGTTGTGGGCGGGCATATCGCCAAAAACTTCCGCGCGCGGCGCTCGGATGTGGGCGTGGATGGGAATTTTGTTCATCAATTCTTTGCCAACTGGCAGGACTGGACCAATGGCGGAAACGGCTATCTGCGCATCATGAAGTTTAGCCCCTCGTTGAACAAGCTTAGCGTCTGGACATACTCGCCGTATACGGGCTTGTACCTGACGACGTCAGCCGATCAGTTCACTCTCAAATGGCATAACAATGGCGCACCAGGTTCTGGACTGGCGACCGTCAGAGGCCGCGTTCGGAGTACTAGAGCATCCGGCTGCACTCCCATTTCAGGAGCCTCTGCGAACATCAACGGCGCCACTGCCGTTACCGATGCCTCCGGAACTTATGCGATCAACCTGCGCCCGGGCAGCGGCTTGACGGCGGCGGTCACAGCGTCAGGATGGAACCGTCAACAGCAGACAGTTACTCTTAACGACTACTTTCCTAACCAGGTGGATTTCTTCCTTACCCCCGTTGTGTCAATGCCGTGCCCGCAGAGTTCGACGGATCCATCGGTTACGATCTGCAGTCCGCCGAACGGCGCCACGGTAGTGTCGCCGGTCAAGGTTGTCGCCGGCACGCACTCTTCGGCGCCCGTGAAGTATATGGAAATTTGGTTAGATGGAAAGAAGGTCTACGTTCTCAATAATCAGCCGAAACTTAGCACTTCAATAAATATGACGCCCGGACTACATCGTCTTACGGTAAACGCTTTCAGCAACACGCTTGCCAAGCAATCTGTCAATTTCAGCGTGGCAGCTGTGTCGCCACCCTGCAACCTGAACACGGCCGATCCTTCTGTAACCATCTGTGCACCTGCTCCAAACAGTACCGTGACATCTCCGGTTGGGATTGTCGCCGGAACCACAGATTCAACCAGCACAGTGACGAATATGTTTATCTGGGTGGACGGAGTCAAGCAGTGGACGGGAGTGGGCGGCACTATTTCTACAACTTTGCCGATGGCGGCGGGTACACGGCGCCTCACCGTTCAGGCTAAAGATTTAGCCGGTCGATACTTTCAATCGAGTATCTACGTGAAAGTCCAATAGCAACTGAACCCGCACGCTGCTAGCAGCAAGCGCCTCGAGGTCAAGAGGTGGAACACTGGATGGCGTGGGGAGGAAACTCAGTCGCGCAATTCCCTCCCGCTCATAACGTTCAAAACATGTCCGCCATCGCGGGCGCGCTGCCAGATGCACCCGGATAACTGGAAACGCCAAGCGCGTTCATCAAGGTCTTGAGCGTGTTCTGATGCTGATACAGAGTCGTCGATTTATATCCGCGCTTCACTTTCGGACCGATCACGACAGCTGCCACATGTCCCCCGCCATGTTGTTTATCGCTGCCGGTGCTTTCGTCGAAAAGAATAACGAGTATTCCATCCTTTTGAAAAGTGGGGCTTGCGATCAAGGGTGCGATGTTTGTCTTCAGCCAGGAATCCGCCGCGCTCAAACTGCCGTCATGCCCGTCATGCAACATGTTGGGCACAATGAAGGAGAACTGGGGAAGGCTCTGATTCGCGAGATCAGACGCAAGCTTTGTGAATGGTACCAAGTTGTTCTTCTGGGTGCTGTTGGCTACGTCCGAAAAGTAGGCGAGTGGGTTGTGATGTTTCACATAGGGATAGACGTCGCATCCCGTGTAACCCGTCTTCGGAAGACTGTCAACGTAGGCCTTCCACGTCTTGCCCGCGGTGAGCAGATGCCTAACCACATTGTCCTGAGTCAGTGTGCCACACAGTCCGTCATTGTTTGTAATGATCTGGCCGGCGCTGAGCATGAAGTAATTGCCGATGGAAGGATGCGTATTCGCGTAATACTGCGTTGCCAATGCGTATTTGCTGGCAAGACTGTTCAAGTAGGGCATCGACGAACTTCCGATCACACTCGAGTAACTGTGGTTTTCTTCGACGACCAGGAACACGTGGCTGCTCGCTGGAACAACGGAAGGTGTAGACGAAACCGTAATGCTAACCGCCATCTTGGTCGAACCCCCACATTTGTCCCATTCCTGGACAACGGTGCTATAGGTTCCTGCGGCCAAACTCAAATACGTATCAAGACGCGGCCCGGACACTTTGTACGCGAGAACAGAGGGCGCGGTGTAGATGCCCATAGCGGAAACACCGCTTGCGCAGGTGGTGCTCGAGGTGGCGACGAAATGCACTGGAGATCCTACGCTGCTACCGCTGGTGGGTGAAGAGACTGAGACAGTGCAGAAGGCAGAAGCAACGAACAAGAGAATGCAACAAAACACGCGTTTCATCTGTACTCCATTAGTATTTTCAGCTTTAGTTTTTACGCTTAGGAACACGAACGAGAAGAGAGTGGCTCAATTCTCAAACCTCGCGCGAGTGTAGAGAAGCATCTACTTACATTCAATGCGCTCTGAAAAATACTTAGTACGTGTAAAGAAAATCTACACCTTAAGCATGCGCGACATTGGCATGGGTTCGTGGTGAGCGTTGATGATGTTCGTGTGCAGCGGTGAGGATTCCCTGACGTAGTCGTGTTGGCGCGGAGGAAAGCAGGTCCTTCCACTCGCGCTCCATCGCTACGCTCCTTCTCACTTCGCTCAGGATGACAATGACTAGATGACGGCCTTGGCTTGGCTGACGCTGCGGCTTCGCGCTTCCGGTGCCGAGGTGGACCATCGATCAGCTCGTGCGGTGTGAATTCCCTGACATAGTCGTGATGATGCTGAGGGAAGCGGGGTCCTTCGACTCGCGCTCCGTCGCTACGCTCCTTCGCACTTCGCTCAGGATGACAACATTAAGGAAGGCGTGCGGGAATGGCTGACGCCGCGGCTTCGCGCTCGTGGCATCGCGGTCGGTCGCTTCGCTCCTTCGCTTTGCTCGGGATGACAATGGTTAAGGAAGCCACCCGGCATCCTGACAATCCTGTTCAGGGCAAACTGTTATTGGGCGGGCTCCGACCTTACGGGTCAACCACGGGGTGGCTCATAAAGCTGGGGTCAAGCTCTGCGAATTTGTCGTAGACCTTGGTGAGTTCATCCCTGGCTTCCTCAATCTTGTCGTGGAAGTCCGGATCCAGATCATCCATATCTGGAGGGTCGTCGCTTTGCATCAGCGCGTCCAGGTCGCGTTGCTTCTGGTTGGCATTCATGACGTTCCGCCGAACGTCATCCCACGGAATGGGCTTCTGATTCAGCAACTTGTTCAACTCGTTGTTTATGTTGTCGAGATCGTGGAGCGTCTGGACCGCCTTTTTCTGTTGCTCATCCAGGGGCGTCGTGTCGATCCCGATCTCAATCTTCGTATCGTCGTCTGTTTTCGGCGGAGCTTTCGTGGCAGGCGGCTTGACCGTTCCGCCACCTGGTTGCCATGTCGAGATGTCTCGTTGCACTGACTTGCCGGAAGGATGGACCCAGGTTTCGACTTCCACCGCGGCATTCCCGCGCGCGATCCAACCTAACTTATATCCTCTCGCTTTGAGTTGATCCGGACTAGGACCGAGGCCGGGTCCATAGTAGCTACCCTCCACTTGTGGCTTCCCTTTCTTTACCTCGGCCAGAAACTGATCCTTGAAATCTTTGCCGTAACGATTTTCCATGGCGTTCAGAACGGTGGAGCGATCGGTTGCGCTCAGGTTTTTCCATGCCTGATGCGCTTCGCCCGGATCACGCGCGAGGTCGCCGAGCCACTGGGCCCGGGTCTGGCCTTTGGGTGGTCCGGCCAAGGCTGTGCTTGCTTGCGCTCCGCCCTGCATACGCAACTCCGCCATTGTCTTGTTCATGGGATCGCCCGAAGGGAATCTACCCGGATCGGAAAGCTTGGTGGCGCCCGGACCGGAAGAATCTTCGTCGGTCGAGGCCTTCACGGCCAATCGTGACACCTGATCCTTCGGTAGTCGGATTTCCTGTCCAACCACGAGCTTGTTGGGATCCTGAATCTGCGGGTTCGCCAGGAGAAGGTCGTCCGGAGCCATCTTCAGCCTGTGCGCAACCTGGTCGAGGTTGCTTTCGCCCAACTGCACGGTCGCCGCAGGAGTGGCGGCAACTTCCGCGCCCATGTTCCACGAAGCAGCACCGGCGCCGTCGACTCTGCCATTCATCGCAAGTCCCTCTTGTTGAGTTATCGCTTATCGCCGACAAAGGTTGCTGTTGTGACGCGTGCGCGCACGTCTGGCGAGGGGTTCCATTTCTGACGGGGGGTCTGTCGTCACAGTCTTTTTCTTAGGCTCCTAAACTCGCTTCGCCGTTTGCAGTAGGTGACATAGAAGCTGCACCGATTTCCAGGCTTCGCTCGGGATTTGGACGGAGGGGCGTACGGTGATCATCTCTGAACCCAGGTTAGCGTCCGAAGAGGGGACGCGAACCTGGGCCACCGGACTCTCACGCTGATTTCGCAAGCACCTGGTTGAAGAAGCCCTGTTGGCCAGCGGCTTGTCGCAAGGCGTCGTAGCCATCGAGGTGAGGCGGTAGCCAGCGCTGCAGTCCTTCGGCGTCGAGTATCTCGCGATGAGCCGGGTTGTCGTAGCTCATAGCTGAGAGCGCTTCGGCAAAGCGGCGCTCCTGTTCGCGATCGAGGTCAGGCCTGGCGGTGAACATGCAATGGTTGTAGGCCGGCGAGGACCATATCTCGCGAAGGCCGCCTTCGGGCACGAGGCGCTCGTTGCGTACCGTGCTCCAAAAGGGGCTGCCGATGGCGCCGGCGTCGGCTCGTCCATCGAGGACAGCGCGCACGACTTCCACTTCACTGCTTCCGGTATCACCATGTTTGCCTACATCGCTGTCGAAGCGCAGCGCGCGGTAGTCTCTTCCCTCGTGCATGCCCTGCTGATGCAAGAAGTGCACGGGAAGAATCGCGGCGTGTCCGCTGTCTCGGCTGCCCAGCGCGAGCGTCCGATTTTTCAAATCCGCGAGCGTGGAAATGGGGCCGCCGGTGACCGCGACGATCTTGGTCATCCAGCCGAGATCGGTGTCACGCATGGCGATCGCGCGGCAGGTGTGGCCGCTCCACTCATCCGCCTGGAGGTAGGCAAGGTTTGTGTTCCATGCGATATCGATATGCGGCACGTCGTCGCCTGGTTGAGCGAGGAGGGCGAGGACTTGCGCCTCGTAGCTCTGAAAGAGGACGATCTCGACGGGGAGATGCGCTTCCTCATGAAAGTAGCGACGCATGCCCTCCCAAATCGTAACCACTTTTGGATTGTAGGCAACGGCTCCCAGCCAGATTGTTTTATTCATAGGCCTCCACAGTTCCTAATACCCAATGTTTCAAAGGAAGTCCCAAATCCCCACCCTACGAAAATCACATAGGATGGGCCACCCAACACCAAGCTTCAGAAGAGAGGTATTCCCAACAGCGACTTTCCGATGAACTCGCGCAGAACGTCGCCGGTTGGCGCCATCACGGCGCCCGCGTGCGCGTCGCGGAACAGGCGTTCGATGCTCAAATGCTTTGAGAACGCCGCACCACCGCAGATGCGCATAGCTGTTGAAGTGACGCTGATTGCAACGTCACCTGCGGCGGCTTTGGTCTCAAGCACGCGCAGCATGGTGGTGTCGCGGGGCTTCTCAAGATGCTCAATGAGATCGTCGATGCGTGCTGAGAGGCCATCGGTATCGATCTGCATTGTGGCGAGCTGGGCTCGTAATGTGGGCAAGCTCTCGCCCAGAGTCTGGCCGAGATGCTCGAATTTCGCAGTCTTAAGGTGTGAGGCCGTTGCGGCGACGGCGGCTCGACACAAGCCCAGGGCCACAGATGCCGTCCCCAGGTTAAACAACGGGAGCACCACGTTCAGCATGGCGGGAAAGCCGGCGCCATCATCGGTGAGCTGAAACTCGGGTGCGACCGCGCAGTTATCCAGGGTAATGGGGGCAGAAGCGTTGGCCCGAAGTCCGAGACCGTCCCATGCGCCCGCAACGGAAAGGCCGCGCGTTTGCGCCGGGAGAACGTAGAGGGTCGAATCAGTGGGTCCCGCCCCTTCGGGGGAAAGCGCAGAAACGACGTAACTCTGGGCATGTCCCGCGCTGGTCACCCAAGATTTTTTGGCGCTTATGCGTACGCCATTACCGTTTCGCTGTGCGCGCGATGTGGGCGCCCAGAAATGGCTACGCGAGCCAGCTTCACTGAAGGCCAGAGTGGATAAGTGGCGACCCGAAGAGATCTCCTGCAGTATGGGCGTGACGGCCTGATTCGCGCCTGGACGCGCTGCCGACATGACGGCGCCGCCGAGGACGTGCATGAGATAGACCATGGCGACTGAAGCATCTGCCTCGGCGAGCGTAGCGATGACAGCGGCAAAGGTGCGGGGACCTAAGCCTGATCCGCCAACATCTGCGGGCAGCATGAGCCCAAGCAATCCGGAGTCGCCCAGCGACGCGACCGCTTGGGTAGAGAATTGCCCCGCCTTATCGTTTTGCGCTGCGGATGGGGCCAGCACGCGGCTGGCGATATCGCGGGCTTTCGAAACGGCCGCATCATGAGTCACGATCGCACCTATCATTTAGAACTTTGCAAAAGTTGAAGAAAGCCAGATTCCTCGCTGGCCGTTGCCGCGCAAGCGCGGTTATGGGCGGCTCGGAATGACAAAATCTAATGGACCAACCGAGGATTGTCGCCGAGGATGCGTGGCACGGTCAAACGGTGCCTGGCGGTTTTACCCAACGCACGGAGGAATCATGTCGTCGGTTCAGGATGGGGGTTTTGCTTGTCACTCCTGCGGTGGACGGGAGCGAAGCTCGGCCGTGCAGAGGAAGCAAAGTTACGCGAGGCGCACGGACGGGTTTGTTTGCCCGATTAATTGCTAAGCTGGGAAGTCGCGGGCGCCACTAAATCCTGCCGGAGGCGCTCCATTTGTGCCGCTGCTTCTTTCATCTGCTCAGCATATTCGTGTCCCTGCCGGGGAAGAAAGCCGCCGTAGTTCTCCAGC
>Ga0207657_10006550_pt1 | contig 12056 bp, 7 predicted proteins | sample KBSC33metaG_FD_184316 | JGI IMG/M metagenome (GOLD analysis project Ga0207657, IMG submission 184316) | Corn rhizosphere microbial communities from Kellogg Biological Station, Michigan, USA - KBS C3-3 metaG (SPAdes) (version 2) | ecosystem: Host-associated > Plants > Roots > Rhizosphere > Soil ...
GGTTTTTCTCGTAGGGGTATAGCTCAACTGGCAGAGCGTCGGTCTCCAAAACCGAAGGTTGGGGGTTCGATTCCCTCTGCCCCTGCCATCTAATTTCAGGTGCAGGGCACCGAAAGAAACGAGTATGTCTAACCACCCCGTAGAAACCGTTAGTGCATCGGGTGACAAGATCAAAGTTGTTCTTGCTCTGTGTGCTGTCATCGCGGGTGTTGTCGTTTTTTATTTTCTGTCGGATAAGTCTACCATTGTTCGCGCCGCAGCTCTCGTTGCGGGCTTGGTTGTTGGTATTGCTATAGGGTGGGCTTCCGAGCCTGGTCGCAATTTCATCGGTTTTGCCAAAGAGTCCGTTCGTGAAACGAAGAAGGTTGTTTGGCCAACGCGCAAGGAGGCAATGCAGATTACTGCTGTTGTTTTTGGCTTTGTGCTGTTGATGGCGATTTTCCTGTGGGGTACCGACAAGATTTTGGAGGTTGTTTTATACGACCTGATCCTGGGCTGGAAGAAATAATGAGCGAGAACACGCAAGACACCGCAGCTCCGGTAACTCGGCCATCTGGCAACAAGCGTTGGTATGTTGTGCACGCCTACTCCGGCATGGAGAAGAGCGTGCAGCGTGCATTGATGGAGCGCATCGAACGCGCTGGCATGCAAGATAAATTTGGTCAGATCTTAGTGCCGACCGAAGAGGTTGTCGAAGTCCGGAACGGTCAAAAATCAGTGACTGAGCGCCGTTTCTTCCCTGGCTATGTGCTGGTGGAGATGGAAATGACGGACGAGACTTGGCATTTGGTGAAGAATACTAGCAAAGTCACTGGATTTATTGGTGGCAAGTCTAACAAGCCAACGCCGATCCCGCCGCACGAAGTCGACAAGATTCTGCATCAGATGCAAGAAGGTGTGGAGAAACCGCGTCCCAAGGTTCTCTATGAAGTAGGTGAGCTTGTTCGCATTAAGGACGGACCATTTACTGACTTTAATGGCAATATCGAGGAAGTTAATTACGAGAAATCGCGTGTGCGTGTTTCAGTGACTATATTTGGTCGCGCTACACCGGTTGAATTGGAGTTTGGTCAAGTCGAAAAGGTCTAAGGGCTTTTTTGTGGGAATTGTATGCGCTCATTGGAGCGTCTCAAGCGTCAAACGTTTGCGAAATCCAATAAACAGTAAAGAGGAGCCTTAGTAGCCGCTTTAAGTGGGCGAGCAGGCGTTACCACTCAATCAACAGGAGCCATCATGGCAAAGAAAATTATCGGTTTTATCAAGCTGCAAGTGCCAGCTGGTAAAGCCAATCCGTCTCCCCCGATTGGTCCGGCGCTGGGTCAACGCGGCTTGAATATCATGGAATTCTGCAAGGCCTTCAATGCGCAGACGCAAGGTGTCGAGCCGGGGCTGCCGATTCCGGTTGTGATCACTGCCTATGCCGACAAGTCTTTCACCTTTGTGATGAAGACGCCGCCAGCGACTATCCTGATCAAGAAGGCTGCAGGTATTCAGAAGGGATCGTCTAAGCCACATACTGATAAGGTTGGCAAGATCACTCGCAAGCAAGCGGAAGAAATCGCAAAAACCAAGATGCCGGATCTTACGGCGGCTGACATGGATGCGGCCGTGCGCACGATTGCTGGCTCCGCTCGTTCCATGGGTATCACGGTGGAGGGTCTATAAATGGCTAAGCTGTCCAAGCGCGCGCAAGCAATCAAGACGAAAGTCGACCGCACTAAGCAGTATCCGTTTGACCAGGCGATTTCCTTGATCAAGGAGTGCGCCACTGCCAAGTTCAACGAGTCGATCGACGTTGCTGTCCAGTTGGGTGTTGATGCAAAGAAGTCGGATCAGGTCGTTCGTGGTTCCGTTGTTTTGCCTGCGGGTACTGGTAAAACCGTTCGTGTCGCCGTGTTCGCTTCTGGTGACAAGGCTGAAGCAGCCAAGGCAGCGGGCGCGGATGTTGTTGGTATGGAAGACCTTGCAGAGCGAGTCAAAGCTGGCGATATGCCGTTCGACGTGGTGATTGCTTCGCCGGATACCATGCGTATCGTTGGTACATTGGGTCAGATCCTTGGTCCGCGCGGCTTGATGCCGAACCCGAAGGTCGGCACTGTGACCCCAGACGTTGCGACTGCCGTCAAGAACGCCAAGGCAGGTCAGGTTCAATACCGCACTGACAAGGCCGGTATCATTCACGCCACGATCGGGCGTAAGTCGTTCTCCGATACTGATCTAAAGTCGAACCTGATGGCCCTGATCGATGCATTGAACAAGGCAAAGCCGGCCACTAGCAAGGGCGTATATTTGCGTAGGGTCGCGATCTCGTCGACCATGGGTGCAGGTGTTCGTGTCGACCAAGCCTCATTGGCTGCTTAAAAAGGAATCAAGTCCTCGTGCATTTTTATGTGCGGGGCGAATCTTTGGGCTGGTTCCGTTTCTACAGGAGTGAAACTGGGCCAGATTATCAAAGACCGTTGGGCGGCGTGTATTTGGCAACATCGATACACAAAGTTAAACGCTGGACGAGCAATCGTCGGTACCCAACGCAGATGGTGAACCCGAAAAGTTTTGTAGTCTGGACGCTCGCATTTTGCAAGATTTGCTGGCACTGAACTCCTAAACTTCGGACGCCGTGTTCGAACCGATGTGAGGCCTATGCCAAGCATCATTTTTGGAGGTTGATCTTGAGTCTCAATCTGAATGACAAGAAGGCCGTTGTCGCAGAAGTCTCCGCAAAAGTTGCAACCGCGCAGACGGTCGTCGTGGCTGAATATCGTGGCATCCAGGTTGGTTCCTTGACGCAACTGCGCGCGAAAGCGCGTGCCGAAGGCGTGTACATGCGCGTGTTGAAAAACACACTCGCTCGCCGCGCTGTCGAAGGTACGCCGTTTGCCAGCCTTGCCTCTGAAATGACCGGCCCGTTGATCTACTCGATCTCCGAGGATGCTGTCGCCGCTGCTAAGGTCGTCCACGACTTTGCTAAGAGCAACGATAAGCTGGTCGTGAAAGCAGGCAACTATGCTGGCAAGTCGCTCGACAAGGCAGGTGTCGCCGCACTGGCAACCATTCCGAGCCGTGAAGTCCTCATCTCCCAGTTGCTGGGTGTTATGCAGGCTCCGGCATCCGGTTTCGCCCGTGCATTGGCTGCCCTCGCTGCAAAGAAGGAAGCCGAAGCAGCATAAGCTTCGTACCTTCGTGCGTCATTACCGACTTGATGTAATTAACGAATCGAAAATTTAGGAGTTTCAAATGGCAATTAGCAAAGAAGATATCCTGGAAGCAGTAGGCCAGATGTCCGTGATGGAACTGAATGACCTGGTTAAGGCATTCGAAGAGAAGTTTGGTGTTTCTGCTGCTGCAATGGCAGTTGCTGCACCGGGCGCTGGTGGTGCCGCTGGTGGCGGTGCTGCTGCTGAAGAGCAAACTGAGTTCACCGTGATTCTGGCTGACGTCGGCGCGAACAAGGTTGGCGTCATTAAGGCTGTCCGTGAAATCACTGGTCTGGGCCTAAAGGAAGCCAAGGATCTGGTCGACGGTGCTCCGAAGCCCGTCAAGGAAGGCATCGCCAAGGCAGATGCCGAAGCAGCCAAGAAGAAGCTGGAAGAAGCTGGCGCGAAAGCCGAACTCAAGTAATTTCGGCTTGCCAGGGCGAGTCATTATCGCCGGAGTCAAAGCTCGGTGCCTTCTCGAAAGAGCGGGTTCGGCTTTGGCTCCTTTGTCGTTTCCGGGTTTTCGCGTATGTTCACCTGCATCAAGCTAACGAGGTGAGCAGAGAAGGGTAGCAGAAGTTAGCAACCAAGAGCAGTAGGCGGCTGGCGAATGCAGTCACAGCAGCTTAGAACGTAGTCTAGTAAAGCCCGAAGGGCAGAGACTTGAGGTTTCGCAGATGGCAACAGGTAGTCGTCAAACCTGTTGGAAAGCATAGGTAGCGAATCCTGAACTCTCCATCCTTCCTGTCACTCACGGAGTGTCCATGCACTACTCATTTACTGAGAAGAAGCGCATTCGCAAGTCGTTCGCGAAGCGCGCTAACGTCCACAACGTTCCGTTCCTGTTGGCGACTCAGCTCGAATCTTATACGGGCTTCCTGCAGGCCAATAAAGCTCCATCGCAGCGTAAGAACGAGGGCTTACAGTCTGCCTTCACCTCGATTTTTCCTATCGTATCGCACAACGGTTTTGCTCGGCTAGAGTTTTTGTCGTACGTGCTGGGCGATCCTCCGTTCGATGTAAAGGAGTGCCAACAGCGTGGCCTGACGTTCGCGTCTCCCTTGCGTGCGAAGGTTCGACTCGTCATTCTCGACAAGGAATCGCCAACTAAGCCCGTCGTGAAGGAGATGAAGGAGCAGGAAGTCTATATGGGCGAACTGCCGCTCATGACTGCAACGGGTTCGTTCATCATCAACGGTACCGAGCGGGTAATCGTATCGCAGCTGCATCGTTCCCCGGGCGTGTTCTTCGAACATGACCGCGGCAAGACGCATTCGTCCGGCAAGCTGCTGTTCTCCGCGCGCATCATTCCTTACCGCGGTTCTTGGCTGGACTTCGAATTCGATCCGAAGGACATCTTGTACTTCCGCGTTGACCGCCGCCGCAAGATGCCGGTGACGATTCTGCTGAAGGCTATCGGCATGACGCCGGAGCAGATCCTTGCAAACTTCTTCGTGTTCGACAATTTCACCTTGCGCTCGGAAGGTGCAGAAATGGAATTCGTCGCCGAGCGTCTGCGCGGCGAAGTCGCGCGCTTTGACATCACCGACAAAAATGGCAAGGTTATCGTCGCCAAGGACAAGCGCATCAATGCCAAGCACGTGCGTGAGATTGAAGGCGCTGGCATCAAGTACATCTCTGTGCCAGAAGACTATTTGCTCGGTCGCGTGTTGGCCAAGAACATCGTCGATGCAGAAACCGGCGAAGTGATCGCCAACGCCAACGACGAGCTGACCGAAGAGTCACTCGCCCGTTTGCGCGACGCAGGCGTGTCCGACATTCAGACGTTGTATACCAATGATCTCGATCAGGGTGCCTACATTTCGCAGACCCTGCGTATGGACGATACAGCCGATCAGACTGCTGCACGCGTGGCGATCTATCGCATGATGCGTCCCGGCGAGCCGCCGACTGAAGAGTCCGTCGAGGCGCTGTTCAATGGTCTGTTCTACAGCGAAGAGCGCTATGATCTGTCGGCTGTTGGCCGCATGAAGTTCAATCGTCGAATCGGTCGTGATGAGCTGACTGGCACGATGACACTGTCGAACGAAGACATTCTCGCGGTCATTAAGATTCTCGTTGAGCTGCGCAACGGTCGCGGTGAAGTGGATGATATTGACCATCTCGGCAACCGGCGTGTGCGCTGTGTTGGCGAATTGGCAGAGAACCAGTTCCGCGCCGGTTTGGTGCGTGTCGAACGCGCTGTGAAGGAACGGTTGGGGCAGGCTGAAACAGAAAATCTGATGCCGCACGACTTGATCAACTCCAAGCCGATCTCGGCTGCCATCCGCGAGTTCTTCGGTTCGTCGCAATTGTCACAGTTCATGGACCAGACAAACCCGCTGTCCGAAATCACCCACAAACGCCGTGTTTCTGCCCTTGGCCCGGGCGGCCTGACTCGTGAGCGTGCGGGCTTCGAAGTGCGCGACGTGCATCCGACTCATTATGGTCGCGTGTGCCCTATCGAAACGCCGGAAGGTCCGAACATCGGTCTGATCAACTCGCTGGCATTGTATGCGCGCTTGAACGAATACGGTTTCCTTGAGACACCGTACCGCAAGGTTGAAAACAGCCAGGTGACGAACCAGATCGATTATCTGTCTGCGATCGAAGAAGGCCGTTATGTGATCGCCCAAGCGAACGCGACCATCGACAAGGAGGGAAAACTCTCCGACGAGCTTGTATCTGCACGTCAGGCCGGTGAAACCATTCTGGTGTCGCCCGAGCGCGTACAGTATATGGACGTGGCCCCGGGCCAGGTCGTGTCGGTAGCTGCCTCGCTGATCCCATTCCTTGAGCACGATGACGCGAACCGCGCATTGATGGGTGCGAACATGCAACGTCAGGCCGTGCCCTGCTTGCGTCCGGAAAAGGCATTCGTTGGTACCGGCATCGAACGCACCGTAGCGGTTGACTCCGGCACCACGGTGCAGGCTGTTCGCGGCGGCGTGGTCGATTACGTCGATGCAGGTCGTATCGTGATCCGCGTTAATGACGACGAAGCCGCAGCTGGCGAGGTCGGCGTGGATATCTACAACCTGATCAAGTACACCCGTTCCAACCAGAATACCAACATCAACCAGCGTCCGATCGTGAAGGTCGGCGATCGTGTTGCTCGTGGTGACGTAGTGGCAGATGGTGCATCGACCGACCTCGGCGAACTCGCACTCGGCCAGAACATGCTGGTGGCTTTCATGCCGTGGAACGGCTACAACTTCGAGGACTCAATCCTGATCTCGGAGCGTGTCGTTGCAGATGATCGCTATACCTCGATCCACATCGAAGAACTGTCAGTTGTCGCTCGCGATACCAAGCTCGGCGCGGAAGAAATCACGCGCGATATTTCGAATTTGGCTGAAAACCAGCTTGCGCGTCTGGACGAATCGGGCATCGTGTACATTGGTGCCGAAGTCGAAGCAGGCGACGTGCTGGTCGGTAAGGTGACGCCGAAGGGCGAAACCCAGCTGACGCCGGAAGAGAAGCTTCTGCGTGCGATCTTCGGCGAGAAGGCGTCTGACGTGAAGGACACTTCGCTGCGTGTGCCGTCCGGCATGGTCGGTACCGTGATCGATGTTCAAGTCTTCACCCGTGAAGGCATCCCGCGCGACAAGCGCGCTCAGCAAATCATCGACGATGAACTGAAGCGTTATCGCCTTGACCTGAACGACCAGCTGCGTATTGTAGAAGGCGATGCCTTCCAGCGTCTGGAAAAGATGTTGATCGGCAAGGTTGTCAATGGCGGCCCGAAGAAGCTCGCCAAAGGCACGCAGATCACCAAGGAGTACCTGGACGATCTGGACAAGTACCACTGGTTCGACATCCGTCCGGCAGAGGACGATGTCGCTGCGGCGCTCGAAGCGATCAAGGAATCTATCGCCGAGAAACGTCACCAGTTCGACCTCGCCTTCGAAGAGAAGCGCAAGAAGCTCACGCAAGGCGATGAACTGCCGCCGGGTGTGCAGAAGATGGTCAAGGTCTATCTTGCCGTGAAGCGCCGCCTGCAGCCTGGTGACAAGATGGCAGGTCGCCACGGTAACAAGGGTGTGGTTTCGCGCATCGTTCCGGTGGAAGACATGCCGTACATGGCTGATGGTACACCGGCCGACATCGTGCTGAATCCGTTAGGTGTGCCGTCGCGTATGAACGTCGGTCAGGTTCTCGAAGTGCATCTTGGCTGGGCTTCCAAGGGCTTGGGCCTGCGTATTGGTGAAATGTTGAAGGCGCAAGCCAAGGCAGCCGAACTGCGCGAGTTCCTGAAGAAAATCTATAACGAGTCTGGCAAGACCGAAGATCTCGACAATCTGACGGACGACGAAATTCTGGCGCTGACGAACAACTTGAAGAGCGGCGTGCCGTTCGCGACACCGGTGTTCGATGGTGCGCATGAAGGTGAAATCCGTCGCATGCTGGACCTCGCCTATCCGGACGAGATCGCCAAGCAACTCGGCATGACGCCGTCGAAGAACCAGGTCACGATGTACGACGGTCGTACCGGTGAGGCTTTCGAGCGCCCGGTCACGGTTGGTTATATGCACGTGCTCAAGCTGCACCACCTGGTCGATGACAAGATGCATGCCCGCTCGACCGGTCCGTACTCGCTCGTTACCCAGCAGCCATTGGGTGGCAAGGCGCAGTTCGGTGGCCAGCGTTTCGGTGAGATGGAAGTCTGGGCACTCGAAGCCTACGGTGCATCCTATGTGCTGCAGGAAATGCTCACCGTCAAGTCGGACGATGTCACCGGCCGTACCAAGGTATACGAGAACTTGGTCAAGGGCGATCACGTCATCGATGCCGGTATGCCGGAATCCTTCAACGTATTGGTGAAGGAAATCCGCTCGCTCGGTATCGACATCGACCTCGAGCGCGACTAATCGGGAACATGATGCCGGCAGCGCGAGTAACCCGCTGCCGGCACAGCAGTACCGAAGCAAAGATATTTTTATTCACGCCACCTTGGAGTGATACATGAAAGCACTGCTCGATTTATTCAAGCAAGTTCAGCAAAGCGAACAATTCGACGCGATCAAGATCGGCCTCGCGTCGCCTGAGAAAATCCGTTCCTGGTCTTATGGTGAAGTCAAAAAACCGGAAACGATCAACTACCGTACCTTCAAGCCCGAGCGTGACGGCCTGTTTTGCGCCAAGATCTTCGGTCCGATCAAGGATTACGAGTGCCTGTGCGGCAAGTACAAGCGCCTGAAGCATCGCGGTGTCATCTGCGAAAAGTGCGGCGTCGAAGTCACGTTGGCCAAGGTGCGCCGCGAGCGCATGGGGCATATCGAACTGGCCTCGCCGGTCGCCCACATTTGGTTCCTGAAGTCGCTGCCATCTCGTCTGGGCATGGTGCTCGATATGACTCTGCGTGACATCGAGCGCGTGCTCTACTTCGAAGCCTACGTCGTGACCGATCCTGGCATGACTCCGCTGAAGAAGTGCCAGATCATGTCGGAAGACGATTACGCCGCCAAGTATGAAGAATACGGTGACGACTTCGTAGCCTTTATGGGCGCCGAAGGTATTCGCGAACTGCTGCGTACGATCGACATCGATCGTGAAGTCGAGACCCTGCGCCAGGAGTTGAAGGATTCCAAGTCCGAAGCCAAGATCAAGAAATACGCCAAGCGACTCAAGGTTCTCGAGGCATTCCAGCGCTCCGGCATCAAGCCCGAGTGGATGATCATGGAAGTGCTGCCGGTGCTTCCGCCGGAACTGCGTCCGCTGGTTCCGCTGGACGGCGGACGTTTCGCGACCTCCGACCTGAACGACCTCTATCGCCGCGTCATCAACCGCAACAATCGCTTGAAGCGCTTGATGGAGCTGCGAGCGCCGGAAATCATTACGCGCAACGAAAAGCGCATGCTGCAGGAAGCCGTCGACTCGTTGCTCGACAACGGCCGCCGCGGCAAGGCCATGACCGGTGCCAACAAGCGCCCGCTGAAGTCGCTGGCTGAAATGATCAAGGGTAAGGGCGGTCGCTTCCGTCAGAACCTGCTAGGTAAGCGCGTCGACTACTCCGGCCGTTCGGTCATTGTGGTCGGTCCGCAGCTCAAACTGCATCAGTGCGGTCTGCCGAAGCTAATGGCGCTCGAACTGTTCAAGCCCTTCATCTTCAACAAGCTGGAACTGATGGGCCTCGCAACGACCATCAAGGCTGCGAAGAAGCTGGTCGAAGTGCAAGAACCAGTGGTGTGGGACATCCTGGAAGAAGTCATCCGCGAGCATCCGGTCCTGTTGAACCGTGCACCGACGCTGCACCGTCTCGGTATTCAAGCCTTTGAGCCTGTGTTGATCGAAGGTAAGGCCATCCAACTGCACCCGCTTGTCTGCGCGGCGTTTAATGCCGACTTCGACGGCGACCAGATGGCTGTCCACGTTCCGCTGTCGATCGAAGCACAGATGGAAGCCCGCGCACTGATGCTGGCCTCCAACAATATTCTGTTCCCATCGAACGGCGAACCGTCGATCGTGCCGTCGCAGGATATCGTGCTGGGTTTGTATTATGCCACCCGTGAAAAGATCAACGGCAAGGGCGAAGGTATGATGTTCAAGGATGTGTCGGAAGTCATCCGCGCCTACGACAACAAGGAAGTCGAGCTGACGAGCCGCATCACCGTGCGTATCACAGAGTATCCGAAGGATCCGGTGACCGGCGAATTCGTCCAGACGATCAAGCGCTACGAGACTACTGTTGGCCGCGCCATCCTGTCGGAGATTCTGCCCAAGGGCCTGCCGTTCTCCGTACTGAATCGCGCGTTGAAGAAGAAGGAAATCTCGAAGCTAATCAACACCTCCTTCCGCAAGTGCGGCCTGCGTGCCACCGTGGTGTTTGCCGACCAACTGATGCAGTCGGGCTTCCGCCTCGCAACTCGCGCCGGTATCTCCATCTGTGTGGACGATATGCTGGTGCCGTTGCAAAAGGTCACAATCATCGCCAAGGCCGAGCACGAAGTGAAGCAGATCGAGCAGCAGTACGCATCCGGTTTGGTCACTGCGGGTGAACGCTACAACAAGGTTGTGGATATCTGGGGCAAGGCTGGTGACGAAGTCGGCAAGGCGATGATGGACCAGTTGAAGGTCGAGGAAGTCACCAAGCGCGATGGTACCAAGACGCAGCAAGAATCGTTCAACGCGATTTACATGATGGCCGACTCCGGCGCTCGTGGTTCCGCAGCCCAGATTCGCCAGCTCGCCGGTATGCGCGGCCTGATGGCCAAGCCGGACGGCTCGATTATCGAAACGCCGATTACCGCGAACTTCCGTGAAGGCCTGAACGTTTTGCAGTACTTCATCTCGACGCACGGCGCCCGTAAGGGTCTGGCCGATACGGCGCTGAAGACCGCGAACTCCGGTTACTTGACCCGTCGTCTGGTCGACGTCACGCAGGATCTCGTCGTCATCGAAGACGATTGCGGTACTTCCAATGGTGTCGCCATGAAGGCGCTGGTTGAGGGCGGTGAAGTCATCGAAGCCCTGCGCGATCGTATCCTCGGCCGCGTGGCAGCGAGCGACGTTGTCAATCCGGAAGACCAGTCCACGCTGTTCGAAGCCGGCACGCTGCTCGACGAAGATGCGGTCGACGAAATCGAACGCCTCGGTATCGACGAAGTCAAGGTCCGCACGCCGCTCACCTGCGATACCCGTTATGGTCTCTGCGCCAAGTGCTATGGCCGTGATCTCGGTCGCGGTATGCTGGTCAATGCTGGCGAGGCTGTCGGTGTGGTTGCCGCACAGTCGATCGGGGAACCGGGAACACAGCTCACGATGCGTACCTTCCACATCGGTGGTGCGGCATCGCGTGCAGCAGTGGCTTCGTCCGTGGAAGCCAAATCGAACGGTACGGTTCGCTTTACGGCAACCATGCGTTATGTGACCAACGGCAAGGGCGAGCAGATCGTCATTTCCCGTTCCGGTGAAGTGCTGATCACCGACGACATTGGCCGTGAGCGTGAGCGTCACAAGGTGCCGTACGGTGCGACTTTGTTGGTCAAGGATGGCCTTGCCATCAAGGCCGGCACTGCACTGGCAACCTGGGATCCGTTGACACGTCCGATCATTACCGAATACAGCGGTACGGTGAAGTTCGAGAACGTCGAGGAAGGTGTGACGGTCGCGAAGCAGATCGACGAAGTTACCGGTCTGTCCACGCTGGTTGTCATCGACGCCAAGCGTCGCGGCTCCTCCGCCAAGGTCATGCGTCCGCAGGTCAAGCTGCTCAACGAGAAGGGCGAGGAGGTCAAGATCGCAGGTACCGAACATGCGGTGACCATCGGCCTGCAGATTGGCGCGCTGATTACGGTGAAGGACGGTCAGAACGTCTCCGTGGGTGAAGTGCTTGCACGTATTCCGACCGAGTCGCAGAAGACCCGTGATATTACCGGCGGTCTGCCGCGCGTGGCCGAATTGTTCGAAGCACGTTCGCCGAAGGACGCAGGCATGTTGGCAGAAGTCACAGGTACGGTCGCGTTCGGTAAGGAAACCAAGGGCAAGCAACGTCTCGAAATCACCGACATGGACGGCAACAAGCACGAGTTCCTGATCACCAAGGACAAGCAGGTGCTGGTGCACGACGGCCAAGTCGTCAACAAGGGCGAGATGATCGTGGACGGCCCGGCTGATCCGCAAGACATCCTGCGGTTGTTGGGTATCGAAGCGTTGGCGCGTTACATCGTCGATGAAGTGCAGGACGTCTACCGTCTGCAGGGCGTGAAGATCAACGACAAGCACATTGAAGTGATCGTTCGCCAAATGCTGCGTCGCGTGCAGGTGGTCGATGCAGGCGATACGTCCTACATCCCGGGCGAGCAGGTTGAGCGCTCCGAGCTGCTGGACGAGAACGACCGCGTCATCGCCGAAGGCAAGCGT
>Ga0207657_10006552_pt1 | contig 12056 bp, 11 predicted proteins | sample KBSC33metaG_FD_184316 | JGI IMG/M metagenome (GOLD analysis project Ga0207657, IMG submission 184316) | Corn rhizosphere microbial communities from Kellogg Biological Station, Michigan, USA - KBS C3-3 metaG (SPAdes) (version 2) | ecosystem: Host-associated > Plants > Roots > Rhizosphere > Soil ...
AGAGTCGATGAAGGATACTGGATACTCCGCCTTCGCGGAGTATGACGTCTTTTGTGTTGCTGCCCGTTCGACGGACCTAAGGCGCGTTTGGTTATTTTTTCTTCACGGCGCGGAATGTCGCGTTGGCGCGGGCGATGGTTTCGCCATCGGCGTTGATGACGCATTGCACGAAGCAGATCGTGCTGCCGGTCTTCAGCACCTCGCTCTCGACCGTCAGCCATTGTCCGATTTTCGCGCTGCCGATGTAGTCCACCGACAAGTTGATGGTAACCAGCGAGGCGGTGCCGCCCATCTTGCGGCTGCAGCTATGTCCCATGGCCTTGTCGGCCATCGCCGCGATCAGGCCGCCGTGGATGAGGCCGCGCGCATTGGTGTGCGGCTGCGCCAGCCGCAGCGCAAGCACTACCGCGTCCGGCGTTTCCTTCCAGTAGATCGGCTCCCACGGATCGGTCAGCGGGCTGCGCCGCGGATTGCGTGCGAAGCCGGACGGAATCTCTGTATCGGTCATCGCCACTCCAGGTCGGTTGCGCAGCACCGCTTGCATGACACTCGCTTCCCAAGCCCTTCGCATATTGCGGCGGCGTTATGCAATCCAACAAGCTGGTTCGCTTCCCTCACGTGGCGCGGACGCTTGCGAAGTGGTTGCGGTGTCCGCGTCCCGACAGGGTTGAAGCATCCGCGCAATCCTGCATCCGGCCGTCGACAACACCAGGTGCTGCAAGGGCTTCGCATCAGATGATTATAGGATATAACGGAATCTGGTCAGGCTGAATTCGCAACACTTGCAAATGCAGTTGAACTAGATAACATGTTAAGTAATAAGACGGGGAACAATCCCGGCCTTCAGCTCACAGGGAGAGAATGTCGATGAATAAAACCATTCTGGCATTGCTGGTCGCGGCCAGCGTGACGCCCGCTTTGAGTCCCGCCGTGGCGCAGGACAAGACCGTCAACCTGAAAGTGTCGCTGTGGGTGCCGCCGGCGCATCCGCTGGTACCGGCGACGCAGGCCTGGGCCGCCGACATCGAGAAGGCTTCGGGCGGTACCATCAAGATGACGGTGTTTCCCTCGCAGCAGCTCGGCAAGGCCTTCGACCATTACGACATGGCGCGCGACGGCATCGCTGACATCACCTACGTCAATCCGGGCTATCAGCCGGGACGTTTTCCGATCGCCGCGGCCGGCCAGCTTCCGTTCCTGTTCAGCGACGGCAAGAAAGGCACGCTCGCGCTCAACGAATGGTACCACAAGTACGCCCCGACCGAGATGAAGGACACGCATCTGTGCTTCGCGTTCATCCACGATCCCGGTGCGCTTTTCGGGAAAAAGAAAGTTCTGGTGCCTGAGGATCTCAAGGGTCTGAAAGTACGCCCGGCGCAATCGACCATCGGTGAAATGGTGAAGATGTTCGGCGGCACCAATGTGCAGGCCTCGGCGCCGGAAGCACGCGATGCCATCGAGCGCGGCGTCGCCGATGAAATCACCTTCCCGTGGGGCTCGATGTTCCTGTTCGGCATCGACAAGGCGGTGAAGTACGCGATGGACGTGCCGCTCTACACCACGGTGTTCACCTACAATATCAACCTCGCGAAGTACAATTCGCTCTCTCCGGCGCAGAAGAAGGTCATCGACGATCACTGCACCCCGGAATGGGCTTCCAAGGTCACCGATCCCTGGAGCCAGTTCGAATTTGACGGCCGCGCCAAGATGAAGGCGTTGTCCGACCACGAGGTCTATAAGCTGACACCCGAGCAGCTTGCGCAGTGGAAAAGTGCGGCGAAGCCGTTGCATGACAGCTGGGCGGCTGACGTGAAGAAGGCGGGCGGCGATCCCGCCAAGGTCGATGCCGATCTTCACGCCGCGATCAAGAAGTTCAACGCGGGGCTGTAATCGGATCGCGCCTTCCCGACGAGAACGTCATGCCCGGCCTTGTGCCGGGCATCCACGTCTCCGTCCAACGGGCGCAAAGCAGGACGTGGATGGCCGGGACGAGCCCGGCCATGACGGCAACGTGACAGCGCAAAAGCCATGACCACCAGCCAACCCGAAGTCAGCCCCGACGGCGTCCTCACCGGGCCACCAGAGCCAGCGCACAAGAACCACATGGATCGTTTCATCGATTCGATCGAGTGGGTGGCGGCTGCCTTCGTCGGCATCGTCGCGCTGAATACGTTCATCGCCGTGTTCATGCGCAAATTCTTTTCGGTGACGATTCCGGATTACTACAACATCGGTCAGTTCTTGCTCGGCATTCTGATCTTCTGGGGCATCGCCGCGACCAGTTATCGCGGCACCCATATCACCGTCGATCTGATCTGGGCCAATGCCTCGCCGAAACATCAGCGCTGGATCGACGTGTTCGCGACGCTGGTGCTGCTGTTCGTGGTGACCGTGCAGACTTACACGCTGCTGGACAAGGTTATCACCACCCGCGCCGATCATGTCCTGACGATGGATCTGCAACTGCCGATCTGGCCGTTCTACGCGGTGGCATGGATCGGCGATGTTTCTGCCGTGCTGCTGATCGCGATCCGCACCTATCGCCTGATCTTCTATCCGGATCTGATGCACGATCCGAAAATCAAGACCGCGGAGTAGCCGATCATGGAGTTGAGCAACGAAGCAGTTGCCCTGATCGGCTTTGTCAGCTTGTTCGCGCTGATGCTGCTGCGGGTGCCGGTCGGCATGGCGATGGGCCTCGTCGGCGTCACCGGTTTCGGCTACCTCACCGGTCTTGAGCCCGCGCTGAAGCTGGTGGCGCAAACGGTGATGCGCACGGTGACGGATTATTCGTTCGGTGTGATTCCGATGTTCCTGCTGATGGGCGCGTTTGTGTCGGTCTCCGGCATCAGCCGTGAGCTGTTTCGCGCCGCCAACACATTCGTCGGGCACTGGAAAGGCGGCCTCGGCATCGCGACGATCGGCGCGTGCGGCGGCTTCGCGGCGATCTCGGGATCGTCGGTTGCCACCGCTGCGACGTTCTCGGCGGTGGCCTATCCGGAAATGCGCCGCTTCGGTTATCCGCAGTCGTTTTCCGCTGGCGTCATCGCGGTCGGCGGCACGCTCGGCGCGATGCTGCCGCCGTCTACCGTGCTGGTGGTCTACGGCATCATCACCCAGCAGGACATCGGCAAGCTGTTCATCGCCGGCATCGTGCCCGGGTTGCTGGCGATCATCATGCACATGATCACCATCGGCATCATCGGGGTGGCGCGGCCGGGCTTTCTGCCGGCGGGTCCGCGCAGTTCATGGAAAGATCGCGTGGCGGCGCTGCGCGATGTCTGGTCGCCGCTGGCGCTGTTCCTGTTCGTCATCGGCGGCCTCTATGGTGGCTTCTTCATCCCGACCGAAGCCGGTGCGGTCGGCGCCGTCGGGGCCTTCGTTATCGGCATCCTGCGCCGCAAGCTGTCGCGCGACGGCATCCTCGAAGCGCTGTTGCAGGCGACACGAACGTCGGCGGCGGTGTTCACCGTGCTGATCGGCGCGCTGTGCTTCGGCTATTTCCTCACCATCACGCAGACGCCGCAGCACGTCACCGAGTTTCTCACCGGCCTCGGCATCGGGCGCTACGGCGTCCTCGTCCTGATCCTGCTGATGTATCTGGTGCTGGGCTGCCTGATGGACGCGATGGCGATGATCATCCTGACCGTGCCGATCGTGTTTCCGGTGGTGACGGCGCTGGGCTTCGATCCGATCTGGTTCGGCATCATCATCGTCATGACGGTCGAACTGGGCCTGATCCATCCGCCGGTCGGCATGAATGTGTTCGTCATCAAGAGCGTCATCAAGGACGTCAGCATGTCGACGATTTTCGCCGGCGTGCTGCCGTTCGTGGCGACCGACCTGATCCGGCTGACCATTCTGATTGTGTTTCCGTTGCTGGCGACGTGGTTGCCAATGCGCATGGTGGGTTAGTTCGATGACGCCTTCGCTTGCCACAAAGTATGCTTTCACCATCACCGCGCGGATCGGCGACGTGACGTCTGCGGGCGATATCGGCCACGGCACGCGGCGCATCATCCCGATCATCGGTGGCGAGGTGCAGGGCGAGGGCATGAACGGCAAGGTCTGCCCGTTCGGCGCCGATTTTCAGATCATCCGGCCCGATGAGTTGATCGAGCTGGAAGCGAAATACGCGCTGGAGATGGACGACGGCGCGGTGATCTATGTCGAGAATGTCGGCATCCGGTTCGGGCCGAAGGATCTGCTGGAGAAGCTCAAGCGCGGGGAGCCAGTCGATCCCACATTGATCTACTTTCGCACCCGGCCGCGATTCGAGACCGGCAGCGCAAAATACCGCTGGCTGATGCAACATCTGTTCGTCGGCTCCGCCGCGCGCCACGCCGACCGCGTCGTCATCGACGTGCATCAGGTGCTGTAACGGCGCTTCCCTGGGAGTAACCGACTACGGCGTGTGTATGCGGAATGCGTTGCGGTGGCGCTTCGCTCGGTCACTTCAAACGAAACGTCATACTCCGCGAAGGCGGAGTATCCAGTACACGCTATCGACTCTGATTTTCTTCGGGTCACCTCGATTTACTGGATCGTCCGCCTTCGCGGACGATGACGTGTGATTTTTCGGCCAATCCCGATGACGGTCAGGCGCAATCCATAATCCAGCGTGTTCCAAGAGGGCGTGGCGGCCACCGCGCAAAGCATCATTGACTCTTTCCCATTTCGTTATAAAATATAATTATTCTGCCAAGGACATAATGACCCCATGGGAAACGCCGCCACTGCCGCAACCACACGTCCGTTCGCGCTGCTCGCGACGGAGCAGGTCGGCGCCGTGTTCACCATCGGCCTCAATCGTCCGGCCAAGCGCAACGCGCTGAACGACGACATCATGGAAGAGATCCAGCATTGCTTCACGCATCTGCCGGATGGCGTCGGCGCGGTGGTGCTGCATGGCGTCGGCGATCATTTCTCCGCCGGGCTCGACCTTTCCGAACTGCGCGAGCGTGATGCTACCGCCGGCCTGCTGCATTCGCAGATGTGGCATCGCGTGTTCGACAAGATCCAGTATTGCCGCGCGCCGGTGATCGCCGCGCTGAAGGGCGCGGTGATCGGCGGCGGTCTTGAACTCGCCTGCGCCACGCATATCCGCGTCGCCGAGCCGAGTGCGTATTTCGCGTTGCCCGAAGGCCAGCGCGGCATTTTTGTCGGCGGCGGCGGTTCGGTGCGGTTGCCGCGGCTGATCGGGGTCGCCCGCATGGCGGACATGATGCTGACCGGTCGCGTCTATTCCGCGAGCGAAGGCGCGATGTACGGTCTCACGCAATACCTCACCGAGGAAGGCGGCGCCTTTACCAAGGCGATGGAACTGGCCGCGCGCGTCGCGACCAATGCGTCGCTGACCAATTTCGCGGTGTTGCAGGCGCTGCCGATGATCGCGGAGTCCAATCCGCAGACCGGACTGCTGATGGAATCGCTGATGGCCACCGTGGCGCAGAGCGACCAGGAAGCGAAAACGCGCATCCGGGCTTTTCTGGACCACAAGACTGCCAAGGTTCGTCCCACCTGATCGAGTGCACGCGCGCCATGACGTCGACCCAAGCAAAAAGCGACAGCGCGGCCCGGGCGGCTCAACACCCGTTGCGTCAAATCTCGTTCGGCCGCACTGCCGTCAGCGTCGACCGCCGCGACGATGGCACCATCTATGTTCGCCCCAAGGCCGCGCTCGGCGATTATCCGGTGCGGCTGACCGATCGACTGCATCACTGGGCTGCTGCGGAGCCCGGTCGCGTCTTCATGGCGGAGCGCGATGCGAGCGGCGGATGGCGAACGCTGACTTATGCGCAACTGTTGAGCGCAAGCCGGCATATCGCCTCGGCGCTGCTGGCGCGCGACCTGTCTGCGGAGCGGCCGCTCGTCATCCTGTCCGGCAATTCGATCGATCATGCCTTGATGGCGTTCGGCGCGCTGTATGCCGGCGTGCCGTTCTGCCCGGTGTCGCCGGCCTATTCGCTGGTGTCGAAGGACTACGGCAAGCTGTCGTTCGTCATCAAGCTGCTGACGCCGGGGCTGGTGTTCGCCGCCGACGCCACGCTGTTCGCCGATGCGTTGCTGGCCAATGTCCCCGCGGGCGTCGAGATCGCTGCCGTACACGGCAACGTACCGGGCCGCACCGTCACTCTTCTCTCGGACCTGCTGGCGACGCCGGAGCATCCGCAGCTTGACGCAACGCATGATGCGATCGGCCCCGATACCATCGCGAAATTTCTGCTCACCTCCGGCTCCACCGGCAATCCGAAAGCGGTCATCAACACGCAGCGCATGATCTGCGCCAATCAGGTGATGCTGCGCGAGACGCTGGCGTTCCTGAAGGACGAGCCGCCGGTGATCGTCGACTGGCTGCCGTGGAATCACACCTTCGGCGGCAATCACAACATCGGCCTGACCTTGTTCAATGGCGGTTCGATGTATCTCGACGAAGGCAAGCCGACGCCGGGCGGCATCGAGCAGACCGTGCGTAACCTGCGCGAGATTTCGCCGACGGTCTATTTCAACGTCCCCAAAGGTTACGAGTCGCTGCTGCCGTACCTGCGCGACGACGCGGCGCTGCGGCAGAAATTCTTCGGCCGCCTGCACGCGATGTTCTTCAGCGGCGCGGCGCTGTCGCCCCATGTCTGGAATAGTCTCGACGATATCGCTGTCGAAGTCACCGGCGCTCGGGTGCCGATGCTCACCGGCCTTGGCGCGACCGAGACCGCGCCGTTCTTCATGTCGGTGATGCCGGAGACCAGTCGCTCCGGTCACGTCGGCCTGCCGGTGCTGGGCAACGATGCCAAGCTGGTGCCCAACAACGGCAAGATGGAAGTGCGCGCCAAGGGGCCGAACGTCACGCCGGGCTATTGGCGCCAGCCTGAATTGACCGCGAAGGCGTTTGATGACGAGGGTTTCTACATCTTCGGCGATGCCCTCAAGCTGGCGGAGTCGAATAACTTCGATGCCGGCTTCGATTTCGATGGCCGCATCTCCGAGGATTTCAAGCTCGGCAGCGGCACCTGGGTCAGCGTCGGGCCGCTGCGCGCGCGTTTTGTCGCGACCTGCGCGCCGCTGGTGCGCGATGTGGTAATTGCGGGCATCAACCGCGATGAATTGTCGGCGCTCGTCATGCTCGATCTCGACGGCTGCCGCAGCGTCAATCCGGCGTTGCCCGCCGACGATCTCGCGGCGGCCGCATCCGACCCGAAAATCCGGCAGGCGTTTCGCGAGCGGCTAGCGACCTTCGCTGCGACCGCAACAGGCTCATCGAACCGCATCCGGCGCGCGGTGCTGATCGATACGCCGCTGTCGATCGATCGCGGCGAGGTGACCGACAAGGGGTCGATCAACCAGCGCGCCGTGCTGGAACATCGCACCGGTTTGATCGAAGACCTTTACGCCACGCCAACCGCCGCCAACGTGATTTCAGTCAGCTAAGCCGCCGCGCGCGGCGCTTCACAGGGGAATGCCATGCAATTGAAGGGACAAGCCGCAATCGTCACCGGTGGTGCATCGGGATTGGGCGCCGCGACCGCGCGCAGGCTGGCGGCTCAAGGCGCCAAGGTCGCGGTGTTGGATCTCAACGCCAAGCTGGCGGAAGAGTTCGCCAAGGAGATCGGCGGCGTGGCGGTCGTTTGCGACGTCGCCGATGCAGCTTCCGGCGAAGCCGCAATCGTTGCCGCTGCCAAGGCCCACGGGCCGGCGCGCGTGCTGGTGAACTGTGCCGGCATCGGCGTCGCCAAGCGTGTGGTCGGCCGCGAAGGGCCACATGCGCTGGCGGATTTCGACAAGGTGATCCGCGTCAACCTGATCGGCTCGTTCAACATGCTGCGGCTGGCGGCTGCAGAGATGTCGAAGCTCGAACCGCTCGACAATGGCGAACGCGGCGTCATCATCTCGACTGCGTCGGTCGCGGCCTATGACGGCCAGATCGGGCAAGCGGCGTATTCCGCTTCAAAAGGCGGCATCGTCGGCATGACCTTGCCGATCGCCCGCGAACTGGCGCAATTCGGCATTCGCGTGCTGACCATCGCGCCCGGCCTGTTCCTGACGCCGCTGCTCGGCGCCTTGCCGCAGGAAGCGCAGGACAGCCTTGCCGCGGCAATTCCGTTCCCGCATCGGCTCGGATCGCCGGACGAGTATGCCTCGTTGGCGATGCACATGATCGACAATCCGTATCTCAACGGCGAAGTGGTGCGGCTCGACGCCTCGCTCCGCATGGCGCCCAAATAGAATTAAGTAGGAAGAACAAGCATGTTCATCCATCGGCGCGAGGTGCAGATTCAGTGGGGCGATTGCGACCCCGCGAATATCGTTTACTACCCGCGCTATTTCGGAATGTTCGATGACAGTACCTCGATCATGTTCGAGGCCGCCGGCTTCTCCAAGCAGGACATCGTGCGCCGCTATGGTCTGGTCGGAATTCCAATGGTGGATACGCGCGCGAAATTCCTGATCCCGTCGACGCATGGCGACTGGATCACCATTGAGAGCCGGGTGGAGGCATGGCGGCGATCGAGCTTCGACGTGCGGCATAATGTCTTCAAGGGCGAGGCGCTGGCGATCGAGGCGTTCGAAACCCGCGTCCTCGTTGGCCGCGATCCTGACAATGCCGACAAATTGAAATCCGCACCGGTCCCGGCGGAAATCATCGCACGCTTCGAGCGGGGCTGACTTTGCCAACAGCACCGCCTAAAGAAGGGGCTGAGTGGAAAATAGAATTATCTAGATTGCCAACGAACAACTGTCTTTTGGGAGGAATGAATGAACAAGTTGACTCTGTCCGTCGCGGTCGCAGCGGCGGCGATGGCGTTGCCGGGATTGGCTGCGCCGGCGCTGGCGCAAAGCAATGAAATCGTCATCGGCATTTCGGTCACGACCACGGGTCCGGCCGCAGCACTCGGCATTCCGGAGCGCAACGCGCTGGAATTCGTGCCGAAGGAAATCGGCGGCGTGCCGCTGAAGCTGATCGTGCTCGACGACGGCGGCGATCCGACCGCGGCCACCACCAACGCGCGGCGCTTCGTCACCGAGTCGAAGGCCGACATCATCATGGGGTCGTCGACCACGCCGCCGACCGCGGCGATCTCGACCGTCGCCAACGAAGCCGGCATTCCGCATTTCGGCCTGGCGCCGTTCCCGATCACGCCGGAGCGTGCCAAGTGGTCGGTCTCGATGCCGCAGCCGATTCCGATCATGGGCAAGGTGCTCTACGAGCACATGAAGGCGCACAACATCAAGACCATCGGCTACATCGGCTATTCGGATTCCTACGGCGACCTGTGGTTCAACGATATCAAGGCGCAGGCCGTGCCGATGGGCATCAAGGTTGTCGATGAGGAGCGCTTTGCGCGGCCGGATACGTCGGTCACGGGCCAGGTGCTGAAGCTGGTCGCCGCCAATCCGGATGCGATCCTGATCGGCGCATCGGGCACCGCGGCCGCGCTGCCGCAGTCGACGCTGCGCGATCGCGGCTACAAGGGGTTGATCTATCAGACCCACGGCGCCGCCAGCATGGATTTCATCCGCATCGCCGGCAAAGCCGCTGAAGGTGTCATCATGGCGTCCGGTCCGGTGATGGATCCGGAGGATCAGGCCGACAGCGCGCTGACCAAGAAGCCGGGGCTTGAGCTGAACAAGGCCTATGAAGCGAAGTACGGTCCCAACAGCCGCAGCCAGTTTGCGGGGCACTCGTTCGACGCCTTCAAGGTGCTGGAGCGGATCGTGCCGGTGGCACTCAAGAGCGCCAAGCCGGGCACGCCGGAATTCCGCGACGCGCTGCGCAAGGCACTGCTGACCGAGCGCGATATCGCGGCGAGCCAGGGCGTCTATAACTTCACCGAGAAGGATCGCTTCGGTCTCGACGACCGCTCGCGCATCATCCTGACGGTGAAGGATGGCAAGTACGTGCTGGCGAAGTAAGCCGCACTGCCATCGTTCAAACGATCAAGCCGGCCTTCCTTGTGGAGGCCGGTTTTTTCGTTCGACCATCGAGTGAGCTAGCTAAAAATAGCGCCGTCATTCCGGGGCGCGAGCTCTTCGCGAGCGAGCCCGGAATCCATAATCACCGCCGGGCGTATGGATTCCGGGCCAGCGCCAAGAGGCGCATCCCGGAATGACGACGGTGGTGAGATTCAATCGCGCTTTGTGGTTTTAAATTCCGCTCGCGCCGGCGTGCGCAAAGCCGAGGTAGCTGGCGATGACGCGCTGATCGGCGGCAATCGCTTGCGCCGGACCGTCGAGGATGAAAGCACCCAGTTCCATCACGTAGGCGCGGTCGGCAATCTGCAGCGCGGCCTTGGCGTTCTGTTCCACCAATAGCACCGAGACGCCCGCCGCCTGCAGTTCGCCGACGATCCTGAAAATATCCGCCACGATCAGCGGTGCGAGGCCGAGGCTCGGCTCGTCGAGCATCAGCAGGCGCGGCTCGCCCATCAGCGCGCGGCCCATCGCCAGCATCTGCTGTTCGCCGCCGGACAGCGTGCCGGCGAGCTGCTGCCGGCGTTCCTTCAAACGCGGAAACAATGTGTAGACCCGCTCAAAGGATTTCGCTGCGGTTGCCTTGGCGATGCGGAACGCGCCGAGCTGAAGATTGTCTTCGACGCTCATGGTGCCGAACAGTTCGCGATGTTCCGGCACCAGCGACAGCCCGGCCGCGACGCGGTCCTCGATATCGAGCGGGGCGATATCGGCGCCATCGAAGGTGATCCGGCCGTGCTGCGGCAGGATGCCCATGATGGCGTTGAGCAGCGTCGTCTTGCCGGCGCCGTTGGCGCCGACGATGGTGACGATTTCGTTGGCGTTGACGTCGAGCGAGACCGAGCGCACCGCCTCGACCTTGCCGTAGGAAATCGAGGTATCGGAAACCGAAAGCAGCGGCGCACTCATGCGGTGGCTCCGAGATAGGCGCGGATCACGTCCGGGTTGCTCTTGATGGCGTCGGGTGCGCCTTCGGCGATCTTGGTGCCGAAGTCGAGCACAACGATGCGGTCGGCGAGGTCCATGACGAATCCCATGTCGTGTTCGACAAGCAGCACCGACATGCCGCCGTCGCGCAACTGCCGCAGCAGCGCCGCGAGTTGCTGCTTCTCCATATGGCGCAGCCCGGCGGCCGGTTCGTCGAGCAGTAGAAGCACCGGATCGACACACAGGGCGCGGGCGATCTCGACGATGCGCTGCTGGCCGAGCGACAGGCTGCCGGCCAGTTGATCGGTCTGGTCACTGAGGCCGACGCGGGCGATCTGCCGCGCGGCTTCCGCCAGCAATCCGGCTTCGTCGGCGCGATCGAGCCGCAGCATGCTGGCGATGGCACCGGAATTGCCGCGCAGGTGTGCGCCCATCGCGACGTTTTCCAGCACCGTCATGTCGGGAACGAGTTTGACGTGCTGGAAGGTACGGGCGACGCCGAGCCCGGCGATCTGTTGCGGCGTTGCGCCGTCGATATCGGTGCCGCACACCGAGATGCGGCCGGCCGATGAATTCAGCACGCGGGTGATGAGGTTGAAGGTGGTGCTCTTGCCGGCGCCGTTGGGGCCGATCAGCGCCACGATCTCTTTTGCCTTGACCGCGAAGCTGACGTCGTTGACGGCGATGACGCCGCCGAACTGTTTGCGCGCGCCCTCGAGCTGCAACAGCACATCGGGTGTCGCGGCGGATATTACGCGCGGCGCGAGCTTGGCAGATGTGTCCGGGCGGACGGCCTTGCGCTTGAGCGGCAGGAGCCCGGTGAGCCACGGCCAGATTCCGGCGGGTGCGAGATGCAGCAACGCCACCAGCACGATGCCGAACACGATAATCTCGAGCTGGCCCTGGCCGCCGAAGATCAGCGGCAGATAGCTTTGCAGGATTTCCTTGAGAATGACGACCACGGCCGCGCCGAGCACGCCGCCCCAGACATAACCCGCGCCGCCGACCACGGCGATGAACAGATATTCGATGCTGGCCTGTGCGCCGAACGGCGTCGGGTTGGTCGCGCGTTGAAAATGCGCATAGAGCCAGCCGGACAGGCCGGCCAGCACTGCCGCATAGATGAAGACCAGCAGCTTGGCGCGCGCGGTCTGCACGCCGAA
>Ga0207657_10006556_pt1 | contig 12050 bp, 9 predicted proteins | sample KBSC33metaG_FD_184316 | JGI IMG/M metagenome (GOLD analysis project Ga0207657, IMG submission 184316) | Corn rhizosphere microbial communities from Kellogg Biological Station, Michigan, USA - KBS C3-3 metaG (SPAdes) (version 2) | ecosystem: Host-associated > Plants > Roots > Rhizosphere > Soil ...
TCGAGCACCGGCTTCAGATACGCGCCCGTATAGCTGCCGGGCGTGTTCCCCACCTGCTCGGGCGTGCCTTCGGCGATGATGTTACCCCCGCCGGCGCCGCCTTCCGGCCCCAGATCGATCACCCAGTCGGCGGTCTTGATGACATCGAGATTGTGCTCGATGACGACGACGGTGTTGCCGTGGTCGCGCAAGCGATGCAGCACCGTCAGCAGCATTTCGATGTCGTGGAAATGCAAGCCCGTCGTGGGCTCGTCCAGAATGTAGAGCGTGCGGCCGGTATCGCGCTTGGACAGCTCGAGCGCCAGCTTCACCCGCTGCGCCTCGCCGCCGGACAGCGTCGTCGCCGACTGCCCGAGCGTGATGTAGCCCAGGCCCACGTCGAGCAAGGTCGACAGCTTGCGCGCGACCACCGGCACCGGCTCGAAGAATGCATGCGCCTGCTCGACGGTCATCGACAGCACGTCGTGGATGTTTCTTCCCTTGTACTGGATCTCGAGCGTCTCGCGGTTGTAGCGCTGCCCGTGGCAGACGTCGCAGGGCACATAGACGTCCGGCAGAAAATGCATCTCGACCTTGATCAGCCCGTCGCCCTGGCAGGCCTCGCAGCGGCCGCCCTTGACGTTGAACGAAAAGCGCCCGGGGCCGTAGCCGCGCTCGCGCGCCTCCTTCACCTGCGCGAACAGCTCGCGGATCGGCGTGAACAGTCCAGTGTAGGTCGCCGGATTCGACCGCGGCGTGCGGCCGATCGGACTCTGGTCGACGCTTATCACCTTGTCGTAATGCTCGATGCCGTGCATTTCGGCGTAGGGCGCAGGTTCGGCGGTGCTGCCGTACAGGTGCCTGGCTACCGCGTGGTACAGCGTGTCGTTGATCAAGGTCGACTTGCCCGAACCGGAAACGCCGGTCACGCAGACGAACACGCCGACCGGAAGGTTGAGCGTGATGTCCTTCAGGTTGTTGCCCGTCGCCCCGGTGATCGTCAGCACGCGCTTGAGATCCGCCTTGTGGCGGTGCGCCGGAATCGGAATCTGCCGGTGTCCGGCCAGGTATTGTCCGGTCAAGGAGTGCGGCGCGCGGCGAATCTCTTCGGGCGTTCCCTGCGCGACGATCTGGCCGCCGTGCTCGCCGGCGCCCGGTCCCATGTCGACGACGTGATCGGCGGACAGGATCGCATCGGTGTCGTGCTCGACGACGATCACGCTGTTGCCCAGATCGCGCAGGTGCTTCAGCGTGGTCAGCAGCCGGTCGTTGTCGCGCTGGTGCAGTCCGATCGAAGGCTCGTCGAGCACGTACATGACGCCGGTCAAGCCCGACCCGATCTGCGATGCGAGCCGGATGCGCTGCGCCTCGCCGCCCGAAAGCGTCTCGGCCGAGCGGTCGAGCGACAGGTAATCGAGCCCGACATTGTTCAGGAACTGCAGCCGGCTCACGATCTCCTTCACGATCTTGTCGGCGATCGCCTGGCGCTGTCCTTCGAGCTTCAGCTTGCGAAAGAACTCGCCGGCTTCCTTCAGCGGGCGGTTGCTGATCTCGTAGATCGCGCGCTCGTCGCCGGGCGGACCTACCTTCACATGCCGCGCCTCGCGCCGCAGGCGAGTACCTTCACACTCGGGACACGGCTTCGAATTCAGATATTTGGCGAGCTCCTCGCGCACCATGATCGAATCGGTCTCGCGATAGCGGCGCTCGAGGTTCGGGATGATGCCCTCGAACGCGTGCTCGCGCGTCACCGTCTTGCCGCGGTCGGACAGGTACTGGAAGGCGATTTTTTCCTTGTCGCTGCCGTACAGGATCATCTGCTGGATGCGCTCCGGCAGCTTGTCGAACGGCTTGTCCAGATCGAAGCCGTAATGCTTGCCGAGGCTTTGCAGCATCTGGAAATAGAACTGGTTGCGGCGGTCCCAGCCCTTGATCGCGCCCGAGGCGAGCGAGAGCTGCGGAAACGCGACGACCCGCTTCGGGTCGAAAAAGCTGATCGCGCCCAGCCCGTCGCAGCGCGGGCAGGCGCCCATCGGATTGTTGAACGAAAAAAGGCGCGGCTCGAGCTCTTCCAGCGAATAGTTGCAGATCGGGCAGGCGAACTTGGCCGAATACAGATGCTCGACGTTGCTGTCCATCTCGACCGCGATCGCGCGCCCGTCGCCGTTGCGCAGCGCCGTCTCGAACGATTCGGCGATCCGCTGCTTGAGGTCGGCGCGCACGCGCAGCCGGTCGACGACCACCTCGACCGTGTGCTTGGTGTTCTTGGTGAGCTTCGGCACGGCGTCGATCTCGTACACCTTGCCGTCGACGCGCACGCGCACGAAACCCTTGGCGCGGAGCTCGACGAAAAGCTCGACCTGCTCGCCCTTGCGGTTGACGACCGCCGGCGCGAGGATCATCAGCCGCGTTTCCTCCGGCAGCCCGAGGACTGCATCGACCATCTGCGAGATCGTCATCGCGGCGAGCTTCTGCTCCGGATGGTTCGGACAGTAGGGCTCGCCGACGCGGGCAAACAGCAGCCGCAGATAATCGTGGATCTCGGTGACCGTGCCCACTGTCGACCGCGGATTGTGCGAGGTCGCCTTCTGCTCGATCGAGATCGCCGGCGACAGCCCCTCGATCAGATCGACGTCCGGTTTTTCCATCAACTGCAGGAACTGCCGCGCGTACGCCGACAGCGACTCGACGTAGCGCCGCTGCCCCTCGGCATAGAGCGTGTCGAAGGCGAGCGAGCTTTTTCCCGAGCCCGACAGGCCGGTGATCACGATCAGCCGATGACGCGGCAGATCGAGGTTGATGTTCTTCAGATTGTGGGTGCGCGCACCCCGGATTCGGATGTAGTCCATGCTGGTGCGTTACGGTGCCGAAAAGCGTTAAGGCAACCTGCTAATATACTCCTTTTCGCACGCTCGTTCGATGCCGACAAGCAGCCGGCATCAGACCGCGCCGGCCGGCACTCGTTCGATCGCATCGGCGCGCATCGGCTTCAACCGGCCATCCGGACGATGCGAAATGCCGAGCCGGCCAAGCGGGCGCGGCGCAGGATCGAACGAGCGAATTACGCATGGGAGAAGCTCGATGGCATCGGTGAACAAGGTGATCCTGGTCGGCAATCTGGGCCGCGATCCGGAAACGCGCTACACGACAGGCGGCGAGGCGGTGACCAACATTTCGATCGCGACGACCGACACCTGGAAGGACAAAGCCGGCGAAAAGCAGGAGCGCACCGAATGGCACCGCGTGGCGTTTTTCGGCAAGCTCGCCGAGATCGCGGGCGAATACCTCAAAAAGGGCAGCCAGGTGTATGTGGAGGGCCGGTTGCAGACGCGCAAGTGGCAGGACAAGGAAGGTCAGGAAAAATACACGACCGAAATCATCGCCGACCGCATGCAGATGCTGGGTAGCCGTGCCGGGGCCGGAGGGGGCGGCGGAGAGCCGCCGCCGGAGCGTGAGCGCGCGTCCGGCGGAGGCAAACCCGCGGGCGGAGCGCCGGCCAAGAAGAACGTCGACGACCTGGACGACGACATCCCGTTCTAGTCACCCCGGCGCAGGCCGGGGCCCAATCAGCGCTGCGCGACCAGCGAGCCTTGGATCCCGGCCTGCGCCGGGATGACGACGGGGCGGCGGCATGCCGCGCCGCGCGATCAGCGCCGCGACGGTCCGTTGTCTCCGGCCTCGGCAGGCGCCGCGCGGTCCGCTCGACCGTGCGCGGGAGCCGGTGCGTACGCCGGCGGTGGCGCGGGTGCCGCTTGCGGCGTCGTAACGATCATTCGTGGCGGCGGCGACGGCGGCGGTGCGACCCGCGGCAGCGCCTGAGCCTGCGGCACGCCCGGAGCCTGACGCAGCGCAGGCGCGGCGCGCTGATCGCGGATCTCCTGACGATACTCCGGAGCGCGCTGCGCTCGCGGATCGGAAGGCGGCTGGCGATACTCCGGAGCGCGCTGCGCTCGCGGATCGGAAAGGGGCTGCCGGTAGTCGGGAGCGCGCTGTGGCGCGGCACGCGGCTCGGAGGGCCCCTGCCGGTAACCGGGCTCGGTCTGCGGCGGATTCGTGATCGTTCGCGGCGCGATTGCTTGCCGGCCGGACGACGCGGCCGGCGCACCGGAACGCAATTCGCGCCGGGCGTCGATTGCACGCCGATCGGCGTTGCCAAAACGCTCGCGCACCAGCGCGCTTCCGTAGGCGACACCGCGGCGGTGGTCGGGGGCGTGCTGCCACGCGACGGTGCCGCGGTAGTTGCGATATTGCGGCCGGTTGAAAAATTCATTGCGGCCGATCGTTACCGCTATCGTCCCGGCCCGCCATTCGGGATGCGCCCAACCCCAATGATTCCGATCGACGCGGCACGGCCTCCCCCAGACGATGCCCCGGCCCTGCCAGCGCACCGGGTAGCCATAGAACGCCGGCGGATACCAGAAGAACGGCTGATACGACGCGACCCACCACGGCCCGTAGGCGACCATCGGGTCGTAAACGGGCACATAGACGTAATCGAATTGCGCCGGCTCGATGACGATCGCCTGGTCCGACGTGTACACGTGCTGCTGGTCGGTGTCCTGCAGCGTGCCGGCCGCTTCGGCGCGAACGCGCAAGGCCTGCACCGTATCCATCACCTGCTGGCGGTTGGCAAGCACGGCATCGCCGAGCTGCTGCGTCCATTCGAGCCGATCGCTCATCATCGCCAGCACCTGCGGGAAGGCCGTCAGCGATTGCACGCTGGGATCCCAGCGCATGTTTCGAACCGCGTCGTCGAGCGCGGCGCCGGCGAGTCCCGGATTCTGTTGCACGAAACGCGCGGCTTCGACGACTTCCAGCGGATAAGTCGACGCCATCAGCACCTGCGCGAGCAGATCGTCCGGATACAGCGCGATCGGCGCCAGCAGTGCATCGAGCTGATCCTGCGGAAGGTATTCGGCCGACGGCGCGTCGAGATCCGGCGGCACATCGGGCGATTGCGCCCGGGCGTGCGCCGGAACGAGCAGCGCAAGCAACAGCATCAGCGCAAGCGCGAGCACACGCTGCAGCGCCGGATGCGCGCGGACTAGCCTGCCGTCGCGGCAATGTTCGCGCCGCGTTCCGAAATCGAATTGCATCGTCGACATCTTACCTAGCCTCTTTTTGCATATCGTTCGTCAGCTGCAACACAAAGGATCGCTCGCGTGTTCCCGCGCTGGCGCGGGTAGAAGCAGGTCGCACATCGCTTCATCATTAACGCACGGCAAGCCCGGCGGATAACGTGCGGGCGATTTTCTTGGTAACAACTTGTTGCCGTGATGATCGCCGGACGCCGCGGCGCGGAAAGCCCGATCGCCAAGCGATCCCGCGGCGTCAGCCCGCGGCGGCCAGCGCCGGCGCGACATCGTGCGCGTGCGCCGATTCGATCACCGCGCCGCCCAGACAGGTCTCGCCGTCGTAGAGCACCAGATATTGACCGGGCGTCGGCGCCCATTGCGGCGTGTCGAACCGCACCCGCCAGCGGTCGGCGGCGAGCGGCTCGAGCGTGCACGGCGCATCGGCCATCCGGTAGCGGGTCTTGGCGGCAAAACGCCGGCCGCCGGGCGCGGTGCCGGCGATCCAGTGCATGGCTCCGGTCTCGACGACGTCGGCGTAGAGGCGCGGGTCGTCGTGGCCCTGGACGACGATCAGCGCATTGCGGCTGCGGTCCTTTCCGGCGACGAACCACGGCGTGCTCGCTGCGCCGCGCGTCCCGCCGACACCGAGACCCTGCCGCTGCCCGAGCGTGTAGTAGGCAAGTCCCTGATGGCGCCCGACGGTGTCGCCTGCTGCCGTCTCGATCGGTCCGGGCTCGGCAGGCAGGTATCGCGCGAGAAACTCGCGAAACGGCCGTTCGCCGATAAAGCAGATGCCGGTCGAATCCTTCTTGGCGTACGTCGGTATCCCCTGCTCGCGGGCGACGGCGCGCACGTCGCGCTTGGCCAGAGCGCCCACCGGAAACATCGTGCCGGCCAGCTGCGCCTGCGAAAGCTGGTGCAGGAAATAGGTCTGATCCTTGCCTGCATCCGCGGCCTTGCGCAGCTCCACGCCGCGCTCCCCAGGCGCCAGCCGCGCGTAGTGCCCGGTGGCGATACGCTCGGCGCCCAGCGCTTTGGCGTGATCGACGAAGGCCTTGAACTTGATCTCGCTGTTGCACAGCACGTCGGGGTTGGGTGTGCGGCCGGCGCGGTATTCACGCAGGAATTGCGCGAACACGCGGTCGCGATATTCGGCCGCGAAGTTGACCGCTTCGAGCTCGATGCCGATCACATCGGCGACCGAGGCGGCATCGACCAAGTCCTGCCGCGACGTGCAGTAGCCATCGGCGTCGTCTTCCTCCCAGTTCTTCATGAACACGCCGACGACCTCGTGGCCTGCGCGCTTGAGCAGCCACGCCGCGACGGAGGAGTCGACTCCGCCCGACAATCCGACGACGATCCTGTGCTTGCTTTCCATCTGTCCGATCAGCGATTAACCCCATGATTATACGCTAGTTTCAGCGCCGAAAAACAAAGGCCCGATCCCTCGCGAGACCGGGCCTTCTTGCAGCGGTACGACGGATTACTTCTTGGCGGGCGCGGCCGGTGCGGTCGTCGCGGCAGGCGCCGGGGTCGCGGGCGCCATCGCCTTGTCGGTCTTGGCTTCGGCCTTGGCTTCCTTCTTCACCGCCTTTTCCGATTCCTTCTTGGCCTTCTTGGCGGACTTCTTCGCCTTCTTGGCTTCCTTCTTCGCGGTCTTGGCCGAATCCTTGGCCATCGCTGCGTCCTGCTTGGCGGCTTCCTTGGCCGCTTCGGCCTTGGCCGGCGCCGATGGTGCGGCGGCGGGTGCGGGCGCTGGCGCCGGAGCCGTGGTCTGCGCGGCGGCGGTCAGCGATACAGCAAATGCGCCGGCGAGCAGCGCGGTCAACAGCTTGTTCATGGAGTCTGTCCTCGGTCTTTAGGGTGGGTTGGTCGACACTCGAAGCCGTGTCGCCGCCATTAACGCGACCCTGGCTTAAACGGTTGACAGATCGGCACTATCGGACGGACGTGGACTCAACGCCAGCTTGCGATCGGCCAGCCCCGGGCGAGCGCTTCGGCGGCGAGCACCGGGTCCGGGTCGATCGCGACGGGATTCGTCACGGCAAGCAGCAGCGGCAGGTCGTTGTGCGAATCGCTGTAGAACCACGATTCGGCGAAATCCGGCAGCTTCCGGTTCAAGCCGGCAAGCCATGTCCGCAGGCAAGCGAGCTTGCCTGCCTGGAAGCAGGGTTCGCCGCTCGGCCGTCCGGTAAAGCGTCCGCCGACAAGCTCCGGTTCGGTGGCGACCAGATGGGTGACGCCGTAGAGGGCTGCGATCGGTCGCGTGATGAAGCTGTTCGTCGCCGTCACGATGGCGATCAGGTCGCCTGCGGCCAGCCTCTCGTCGACCAGCTTCCGGCCCGCAGGCAGCAGCATCGGCCGGATCTTTTCAGCGATGAAGCGTTCGCGCCACGCGAGAAGCACGGCCGGCTCGTTCTCGGCCAGCGGGCGCAGCTGGAACTCGAGAAACGCGTGGATATCGAGCCGTCCCACCTTGTAGTCGGCAAAGAACTGGGCATTGCGGCGCTCGTAGTCCTCGCCGTTGATGACGCCCTGCTCGATCAGAAACTGCGCCCAGCCATAGTCGCTGTCGCCGCCCAGCAGCGTGTTGTCGAGATCGAACAGCGTCAGCCGCTGGACCGACGGCGTCGCGCGGCCGCTCATCCGTTCGCCCGCTTCAGCCACGTCTTCAGCAGCGGCACGGTCACCGGGCGCTTGCTCGCCAGCGACGCCCGGTCGAGTGCGGCGAGGGTCGCCAGCAGCGAGGGCAGATCGCGCCGCCCGTGGTGAAGCAGATAATCGATCACGTCGGCCGACAGCTGAAAGCCGCGCTGGTCGGCGAAGGCGACCATTGCCGCCGGCTTGTCTTCGTCGGCCAGCGGCAGAACCTCGTACACCAGGCCCCAGCCGAGCCGCGTGCGCAGATCCTCGCGCAACGGCAATGCCGCCAGCGGCGTCCGGCTGGCCGCGATCAGCCGGCCGCCGCGCTGTTTCTGCGCGTTGTACAGCGTGAAGATCGCCGCCGCGGCGTCGGCATCCGCCGTGTCGACGCGATCGATGACGAGCAGCGGCGCGGTGTCGTCGATCGCAGCGAAAACCTCGCCCGGATGAGCGATCCATCGCGTTGCGAGCCCCTGCTGCCGGGCCGAGTCGATCGCCGCATGCAGCAGATGCGTTTTCCCGGCACCGGGCGCGCCCCACAGCAGCAAGCCGGCCGCGTCGATGTCTCCGGCGACGAACCGCGGCAGCAATGCGACCAGCTCCGCGTTTCGTCCTGCAAGAAAGTTCGAAAGGCGCGGCGGCTCGGCCGGCGCGAGCTCGAAAATCAGCTGTTCCATCGTCGGCGATCGGCGCTCGTCGCGTCAGTCATGAAGGCGCGCCGCCGGTTCGCGCACGGCGCATTCCCCGGGCCGTCAGCAATCGCTAACGGTACAGCGCGGAGTCGTTGTAGGCCTTGCGCAGATGACGCAGCGCAACCAGCAGAACCGCGCTCGCCGGCAGCGCGAGCAGCACGCCGGCGAAGCCGAATACCTGGCCGAAAGCCAGCAACGCAAAAATGACCGCGACCGGATGCAATCCGATCCGGTCGCCGACCAGCCACGGAACCAGCACATAGCCTTCGAGCAATTGCCCGATGCCGTACACGGCGAGGACGGCGACAAAGCCCGGCAAGCCATGCCATTGCAGCAATGCCGCCAGCACACCCAGCACCAGGCCCAAACCGAAGCCCACATAGGGCACGAATACGAGCAGGCCGGTAAGGATGCCGATCGGCACGGCGAACTGCAGGCCCGCGATCCACAGCGCGATGACATAGTAGATTGCCAGCACGATCATCACCGAAAACTGACCGCGCAGAAACTCGGCCAGCACGTCGTCGACTTCGACGGCCACCGTACGCAGCTTCGCCAGCCAGCGCCGCGGCGTGAGCTCTTCGAACCGGGTGAGGATGATGTTCCAGTCGCGCAGCAGATAGAACATCACGACCGGTATCAGCGCCATGTTGATCAGAACGGCGAGAATGAACGTGCCGCCGGCCTTGACGCTCGACAGCACCTTCGGCGTCAGCGCCTGCGCGCTCGCCAGATTGTCCGAGATCATCGCCTTGATCGAGTCCATGTCGAGCTGCAGCTCTATCCCGAACTTCTCCTGCAGCCAGGGCGCGAACTTGTTCTGCAGCAGCGCCGCGAGGTCGGGCAGCCGTTGCACCAGTTGGGCGAATTCCGAATGCACGAGCGGCGTCAATACCAGGATCAGCCCCAGGACCGCCAGGATCGTGATCGCCAGGATCACCAGCGTGCCGACGGTGCGCGGCACGCGGTGCCTCTCGCCCCAGCTTACGGCCGGATTGCCGATATAGGCGAGGATCGCGCCGATCAGGAACGGCGTGAGAATTTCACCGAGCAGGTGCACCAGCAGCACAAAGACCACCGCTACGGCGATGATCCAGATGTATTGCTGCAGGCTCAGCTGCTGCTGTTGCTGCGCGTGGCCGCGAACGACCCCGCCCGGCGACGGCGTACGGTCGGGCGGCAGGCTGCCTAGAGTCATTTCCGGTAAAATCCTCCCCCCGCGCACTGTACAGTGCGCGACGCCGCGACTCAATCCAATTCGCCCTTCCACACCGCCGCGACGGCCGAGACCGCATTGAGTCCCCCGAAAAGCGTCCCCGGAGCACCGCTTTCGTACCGCGACGCCGGCGTCGATATCGACGCCGGCGACCGACTGGTCGAGGCGATCAAGCCGTTCGCCAGGCGGACGCTGCGCCCGGAAGTCCTGGCGGGGATCGGCGGATTCGGCGCGCTGATCGAGCTCCCCAAGCGCTATCGCGAGCCGGTGCTGGTCGCTGGGACCGACGGCGTCGGCACCAAGCTCAAGCTCGCGTTCGCACTGAACAAGCACGACACGATCGGCATCGACCTGGTCGCGATGAGCGTCAACGATATTCTGGTGCAAGGCGCCGAACCGCTGTTCTTCCTCGATTACTACGTCTGCGAGACGCTCGACGTCGATATTGCCAGCGCAGTCATCCGCGGCATTGCGCAAGGCTGCGAGCAGGCAGGTTGTGCGCTGGCGGGAGGCGAGACCGCCGAGCATCCGAAGGCATTCGTTCCCGGCGAATACGATCTGGCCGGATTCGCCGTCGGCGTCGTCGAAAAGTCGCGTGCGATCGACGGCCGAAAGATCGCTGCCGGCGACGTCCTGCTCGGGCTCGCGTCCAGCGGCCCGCACTCCAACGGCTTCTCGCTGATCCGCGGCATACTCGAGCGCGGGCACGCCGACCTCGGGCAGAAGATCACCGGCATCACCGGCGAGCGCACGCTCGGCGAAACGCTGCTCGAGCCGACGCGGATCTACGTCAAGCCGGTGCTGGCACTCCTTGCCGGGTGCGACGTCAAGGGAATGGCGCACATCACCGGCGGCGGCCTGACCGAGAATACGCACCGGATGTTCCCGGACACGCTTGCAGCGCGGATCGACGCGCGCTCGTGGCCGCGCCCGCCGATCTTCGACTGGCTGCAGCGGCAAGGCAACATCGACGACGCCGAGATGCATCGCGTGTTCAATTGCGGCATCGGCTTCGTGCTGGTCGTCGCGCCCGATGCCGCCGACGCCGCGATCGCGCGGCTGTCGGCATCGGGCGAGACCGTGTACACGATCGGCACCGTCGTGCCGCGCGCGGCCGGTGCGCCGGGGACGGTCGTCGCGTGAGACTCGAGCCCATCCGGCGGCGCGGAGGACATGACAGCAACGTGATTCCGGCGCAGGCCGGGATCCAAGCTCCGATTTCGGGCTCGGCGCGCATCGCTGCCTGGGCCCCCGCCGGAGCCTGCCCCCGAATGCTTGAATCGGGGGCCGGGGCGACGATGTGAAGCGCCTGGCGATCCTCATTTCCGGCCGCGGCTCCAACATGGCGGCGCTGATCGCCGCGGCGCGCGCGGGCGAGATCGACGCCGCGATCGGCATCGTGATCAGCAACCGGCCCGATGCGGCGGGACTCAAGCTCGCCGCCGGCGCCGGGATCGCCACGTCGGTCGTCGATCATCGCGCGTTCGCCGACCGCGGCGAGTTCGAGCGCACTCTCGCCGACGCGATCGACGCCGCATCGCCCGACCTGGTCGTGCTCGCGGGATTCATGCGTATCCTGTCGCCGGCGTTCGTCGCGCGCTACGCCGGGCGGCTGCTCAACATCCACCCGTCGCTGCTACCGGCCTATCCCGGCGTCGACACCCACCGGCGGGCGCTGGCCGACGGCGTGCGCATCCACGGCTGCACCGTGCACTTCGTCACGTCCGACGTCGATTGCGGCCCGATCGTCGCGCAAGCCGCCGTGGCCGTGCAGCAGGACGATGACGAAGCCACGCTCGCCGCGCGCGTGCTGGCGGTCGAACACCGGCTGCTGGTCGCTGCGGTGCGCTGGTTCTGCGCCGACCGGTTGACGCTGGCCGGCGCTCGCGTGCGCATCCGCGGCGAAACCGTGGGTCCGGCCGTGCTGTGGTCGCCGCCGGAGACGGCGACGAACTCCGCGCCGCCCCGATAAGTCCAAACCGGCAATCCCTGGCCAAAGCCGGTAAGCTCCTGCCAACATGTCCCCGCGCAGCACACTTTTGACTTCAACCGAGCGGCGGCCTGCCCCACGCGTGCTCGCGCTCGCGGCGCTGGCGTCGCTGGCGGTGCACATCGCGCTGCTGCAATCGACGATCCGACTGCCCGACCGCGTCGAAGAGCCGGTGCCGCTGCAGGCGACGATCACCGAGCTGCCGCCGCCTCCGGCGCCGGCCGAGACGGTTGCGCCGCGGCCGCCGAAGCCCAAGCATCGTCGCGTCGCACGCGCTGCGCCGCCGGCGCCGGTCGAGATGCCTGCGCCGGAGATCGTCGCCGCCGCCACGGCCGTACCCGAGCCCGTTCCCGACCTCGTGCGCGAGCCCGAGCCCGTTGCCCCGCCGCCGCTGGAAGAAGCGATTCCTCCGGCGCCGTCGCTGGCGCCGCCGCGCGAATTGCCGCCGCGGATCG
>Ga0207657_10006557_pt1 | contig 12050 bp, 7 predicted proteins | sample KBSC33metaG_FD_184316 | JGI IMG/M metagenome (GOLD analysis project Ga0207657, IMG submission 184316) | Corn rhizosphere microbial communities from Kellogg Biological Station, Michigan, USA - KBS C3-3 metaG (SPAdes) (version 2) | ecosystem: Host-associated > Plants > Roots > Rhizosphere > Soil ...
CGACCACGCCATGAGCCTGCACAACTCCGACGACCGCTGGGGCGCCGTCAGCCAGGGATTCCACTGGCTGATCGTGATCCTGATCGTGGTGATGGCCTATCTCGGCCTGACGATGGTCGACCTGCCGAACACGCCGCACAAGATCGCGGTGTACACGCTGCACAAGTCGATCGGCATCAGCATCCTGGCGCTGGTGGTGCTGAGGCTGGGATGGCGGTTGTACGCCGGGCGGCCACGCGAACTCACCGGCATCCCGACCTGGCAGTCGCGCATCGCGTCCGTGACGCACGCGTTGCTCTACCTGCTGCTGTTCGCGGTGCCGCTGAGCGGCTGGGTGGTGAATTCGTCGACGGGCTTCCCGCTCCACTGGTTCAACCTCGTCAACCTGCCGCCGATCGCAGCGAAAAGCGACGCGCTGCACGCGGTCGTGCGGCCGCTGCACGAGTGGCTGTTCTGGACGCTGATCGTGCTCGCCTGCGTGCATGCCGCCGCGGCGATCTACCACCACCTGTTCCAGCGCGACGCCACGCTGGCGCGGATGTTGCCGCGCAACTGGCTGCGTGTACCGTCCACCGATCGGGAGACATCCAATGCGTGATCCGCGGCCGCGCCTGCCGGGCCCGCTCCTGCTTGCAGCCCTGCTGCCGATGGCGTCCGCCGCGATGGCCGCGGATTACATCCAGGCGGCCGGATCGTCGCTGGTGTTCGCCGGCAGTTACCAGGGCCAGGTCTTCACCGGCCGCTTCCCGGATTTCAGCACGCGCCTGACGTTCGATCCGGCGCAGCTGGCGACGTCGAAGCTCGATGTCACCATTCCGCTCGCCAGCGCCACCACCGCCAACGCCGACTACGACACGCAGATGCGTGGCGATGCGTTTTTCGACGCAGGCAGGTTCGCGCGGGCGCATTACGTCGCAACGAAATTCCGCGCGCTCGGCGACAACCGTTATGCGGCCGACGGCACCCTGACCCTGCACGGCGTCAGCAAGCCGGTCACCCTGACATTCACCTGGACACCGGGCGCACAACCGGTGCTGTCGGGCAAGGCGACGGTCAAGCGCCTGGAGTTCGGCGTCGGTGGCGGCGACTGGGCCGACACCAGCCTGATCCCGGATGCGATCGCGGTGAGCACGAAGGTGGTGCTCAAGCCCCGATAGGAGCGCCCCTATGGGGCGATGCGATCGCCATCAACGGAACCGTCGAGGGCGTTTCACATCGCAACGTCGAGGTGCCATCGCGCCCATGGGGGCGCTCCTACGGCAGCGGCAGCCAGGCGCGTAGCGTGTCGGCATCGAACGGCCAGCCCAGCTCGCGCCCGCCATCCTCATCCAGAAGGACCGGCACGCGCTCGCCATAACGCGCTTCGAGCGCATCGTCGCCATCGATGAACACGCTTTCGAAGTCCGGCGCGCGTACCTGCGCCAGCAGCCCCAGTGCGAGGTCGCACAACTGGCAGTCGTCGCGCTGGAACAGGACCAGTCGCACGGACGCGGATCCGGCAAGGCTGCGTTCGGCAGCGGGCGCATAGAATAGCGGGCACTGGCCTTCGGGCTTTTCCACGATCCCCCGCGCATGCCCGTCAGCACCTTCGACCTCTACAAGATCGGCATCGGCCCGAGTTCCTCGCACACGGTCGGTCCGATGCGCGCGGCGGCGCGCTTCGTCAGCCACTGGCTGGCGGAAAACGGGAACCTGGCGCGCACCGCGCGCATCCGCGCCGAGGTCTTCGGCTCGCTCGCGCTGACCGGGCGTGGCCACGGCACCGACAAGGCCGTGTTGATGGGCCTGGAAGGCCACTGGCCCAACGAGATCGATCCGGACCTGATTCCCGCCGCGCTCGAGCGCATCCGCGCGACGAAAACCATCCAGCTGCTGGGCACGCATCCGATCGCATTCGACGAGAAGCGCGACCTGGTGATGAACAAGCGGCAGAAGCTGCCCTTCCACACCAACGGCATGCGCTTCAGCGCCTACGACGCCGAAGGCCGCGAGATCGCGACGCGCGACTACTACTCGGTGGGCGGCGGTTTCGTCGTCAACCAGGACGAAGCCGCGGAAGACCGCATCGTCGCCGACACCACGCCGCTGCCCTATCCGTTCCACAGCGGCGCCGAACTGCTGGCGCAGGTCGAACGCAGTGGCTTGTCGATCGCGAAGCTGATGTTCGAGAACGAGAAGGCCTGGCGCACGCCCGATGAGATCGTCGCCGGCCTGCGCGAGTTGTGGGCGGCGATGCAGAGCTGTGTCGCCCGCGGCATCCGCGAACACGGCACGCTGCCCGGTGGCCTGCACGTGCAGCGGCGCGCGCCGTTGCTGTTCGCGGAACTGTCGTCACGTCCGGAAATGGCGATGCGCGATCCGCTGACGGTACTGGACTGGGTCAACCTCTACGCGCTGGCCGTCAACGAGGAGAATGCCGCCGGCGGCCGCGTCGTCACCGCGCCGACCAACGGCGCGGCCGGCATCCTGCCGGCGGTACTGCATTACTACGAGCGCTTCTGCGCCGACGCCAACGATCCGGTCGCGCGCGAGAACGGCATCTTCGATTTCCTGTTGACGGCCTCGGCGATCGGCATCCTCTACAAGGAAAACGCGTCGATCAGCGGCGCCGAAGTCGGTTGCCAGGGCGAAGTCGGCGTCGCCTGCTCGATGGCGGCCGGTGGCCTCACCGCCGCGCTCGGCGGCACGCCCGGGCAGATCGAGAACGCCGCCGAGATCGGCATGGAGCACAACCTCGGCCTGACCTGCGATCCGATCGGCGGCCTCGTGCAGATTCCGTGCATCGAACGCAACGCGATGGGCGCGGTCAAGGCGATCAATGCATCGCGCATGGCGCTGCGCGGCGACGGCAAGCACAAGGTGTCGCTGGACAAGGTCATCAAGACCATGCGCGACACCGGCCGCGACATGCAGGACAAGTACAAGGAAACCAGCCGCGGCGGCCTGGCGGTGAACGTCATCGAGTGCTGAAAACCGCGCGCCCGCCGCGCCCGTAACCGCCCGGCGGCCGCCCCTCGCAAACGCCCGTGGCTGGCGTAGGATCGCGACAGGGGGGCCCTGACCGTCGTGAAGCCGCTGCGTCATCCGTTGCGCTGGCTGTCGTCGTTGCGCGGGCTCGTCCTGCGCCAGGGCGAATTGCGCCAACGCCTGCCGCCTGCCCTGCTCGCCGGCCTGCTGCTGTGCTGCGCACCGGCCGCGCAGGCGCTGAAAGCCGACAAGGCGTTCACCAACTACGTCCTGGATACCTGGTCGATCCAGGACGGCCTGCCGCAGATCAGCGCGCTGAGCCTGGCGCAGGACCGCACCGGCTATGTGTGGGTCGGAACGCAGAGCGGCCTGGCGCGCTTCGATGGCGTCCGCTTCGTCAGCTATACGCCCGAGGACACACCGGCGCTGGGCGGCATCTGGATCCGTTCGCTGCTCGCCGATCGCGACGGGCGCCTGTGGATCGGAACCTACAAGGGACTGGCGGTACTGGAGGATGGCCGCTTCCGCGCGATCCAGGCCGCCGACCACGTCCGCTATCCCTCGCTGGACATCTATGCGCTGGTGCATGCCGCCGACGGCGCCCTGCTCGCCGGCACGTCGGAAGGCGTGTTCCGGCTCGTCGGCGATCGGCTCGTCCATCAGCCAGGACCGGCGCCGGCCCTGACCCTGCTGTCGCGTCCCGACGGTCTCTGGGTCGCCACCACCGGCGCCGTCGAGCGCGTTGCGGGCGACGGCCGTATCGCGCGGATGCCATTGCCGCCCGATGCCACCAGCGCCGCCGTCACCCGGCTCGAGGCGACGCAGGGACAACTGTGGGCCGGCACGTCGCTCGGACTCTATCGGCTGGCGCCCGAAGGCTGGCAGGCCGTCGCCACCGGCACGCCGCTGGACCGTTCGCCGGTCACGGCGCTGTTCACCGACCACGACGGCAACCTGTGGATCGGCAGCAACGCCGGGCTCGCGCGTTTCCGCGACGGCGCGCTGTGGGAATTCGTCCCGGACACGCACCCGCGCGCGTTTTCGCAGGTCACTGCCGGCATGGAAGACCGCGAGGGCAACCTCTGGCTCGGCAGCCAGCTCAACGGGCTGGCGCGCTTGTGGAATGGCTGGACCCGCCGTTACAGCGTCGGCGAAGGCCTGCACGATCCGATCATCTGGTCGTTGTCGCCCGCCGCCGATGCCAGGCCCGGCGAGGAGCGCATCTGGGTCGGAAGCAACGACGGCCTGAGCCTGTTCGACCACGGCCACTTCCAGCTGGTGGTCCCCGGCAAGGCACTGCCGCATCCGCACGCCTACAACATCCTGTCCGAACCGGGCCAGGTCTGGATCGGCACCCGCCGCGGCCTCGTCGTCTGGCGCGACGGCGCACTGCACGCCGATCCGCTGTACGCGCCGATGGCCAGCGCGCAGATCAACGGCATCGTCCGCGCGCGCGATGGCAGCCTCTGGTTCCCGACCACCAATGGCCTGTTCCATGCGGTCGACGGCCGCCTGGATCGCATCGGACAGGCGCAGGGACTGCGCGATCCGCGGGTGCGCGTCATCGCCTTCGCAAACGACGGACGCATGCTGCTGGGCACGCAGTCCGGCGTCTGGGTACTGCGCGACGGCAAGGTCGCGCCGCTGGCCAACCAGGTTGGATTGCCACCCGGGCTCGACGTGTCGGCGCTGTTGCCGCTGCACGACGGACGCCTGGTGGTGGGCACGGTGGCCGAGCGCCTCTACATCGGCACCGGCAAACGCTGGCACGTGCTCGGCCCGAAACTGGGATTGCCGGCCAACACGCCCTTCTTCCTGAACGAGGACACGCACGGCTGGCTATGGGTCGCCGGCATCCGCGGCATCGGTCGCGTCCGCGTCTCGGAACTGCCGACCGATGCGGATGTCGCGACGCGGCCGGTGCATGCGCAGATGGTGCTCAACGAACGCGGCGATCCGAACTCCGGCGAGCAGGGTTTCTGCTGCAACGGTGCCGGCATGTCGAAGGGCTTCCGCGCCGGCGACGTGTTGTGGCTGCCTTCGCGCGATGGCGTCGTTGCGCTGGACATGGACGACATCGTCAGGAATCCGCAGCCGCCGCAACTGATGATCGAACGCCTGCGCACGCCGGACGGCTGGCAGCAGGTGGCCGCCGCCGATGCACGGCTTGAACTGCCGGCGTCGGCGCGCGACCTGGGGTTCGAATTCACGGCGCTCAGCTTCCAGGATCCGGGCAGCGTGCAGATGCGCTATCGGCTGCGTGGCTACGACCGCGCGTGGCATCGGCTGGAGGATCCGCGCCGGCGCAGTGCCAACTACACCAACCTGCCGCCGGGCGACTACACCTTCGAGGTCATCGGCGCCAACAACGCCGGCGTGTGGAGCCCGCAGCCGGCGATGCTGCGCTTCCGCATCCTGCCGCTGTTCCCGGAAACCTGGCTGTTCCGCGCCCTGCTGGCGGCGTTGCTGTTGATGCTGGTCTATGCCGGCTACCGCGTGCAGGTGCAGCGCCACGCACGCCAGCGCATCGCGCTCGAGGACCAGGTGCAGGCGCGCACGCGCGAACTGCACGCCGCCAACGCGCGCCTGGAGAAAGCCAGCCAGACCGATCCACTCACCGGCCTGCGCAACCGGCGCTACCTCGCCAACCAGATTCCGGCCGACCTCGCCTATTACGATCGCGAACGCAAGCGCAGCGGCGAATTCGACCAGGTGCTGGTGTTCGCGCTGGTCGACCTCGACCTGTTCAAGCGCGTCAACGACCAGCACGGACATCGCGCCGGCGACCAGGTGCTGTTGCAGGTCGCGCAGGTGCTGGGATCGCTGGCACGCAGCAGCGACTACCTCGCGCGCTGGGGTGGCGAGGAATTCCTGCTGGTGTTCCGGCCGATGCCCGGGCGCTACCTGGAAACGATCGGCCATCGCATCCAGACGGCGATATCGGCGCACGAATTCGATGTCGGGCTCGCCGACCCGGTCCGCCTCACCTGTTCGGTCGGCCTGTCGGAATACCCGTTGTTCCGCGACGCGCAGCAGGGCCTGGGCTGGGAGCAGATGGTGGAACTGGCCGATGCCGCGCTGTACTGGGTCAAGCAGCACGGCCGTGACGGCTGGGCCGCGTTCCGTCCGACCCGGCAGACCGAACTCGCGCACCTCATGCGCGACCTGCAGCAGGGCGTCACCGACCTGATCGAAGCCGATCGGCTGCAGCTGCTGACCTCGCGCCCGCATGCAGGACAACCCGCATGACTCCGGCGACGTCGCGCGTGTTGCAGACCACCTGGCGCGCGCTGGCGTTCGTCGCCGGCTATGTCGCCTGCGCCGCGTTCGCGCGGCATTTCGTGCTCGCCCCCGGCGACATCCCGTTGTACTGGCCGGCGTCGGGACTGGCGCTGGCCGTCGTCATCGTCGGCGGATTGCGCTGGGCACTGCTGGTGCCGGTGGCGATGCTCGTGTTCCACCTCTGGCTGGTGCCGGTGCCGCCCGCGTTCCTGCCATATGCGCTCGCGGCGCCCTTCGCCGGGCTGCTGCTTGGCGGCTGGCTCGCGCGCCCGTCGCGCAGTGCACCGCCGGGCACGGTGCGCAACGGCTTCCAGGTGCTGTTGGCCGGGACGCTGATGGTGGTGCTCAGCGGACTGATCGGCGGCTACGGACTGTGGCTCGCCGAACCCGCACAGCCCTCGCACCTGGGCGCGATGCAGCTGCGCTGGATGCTCGGCGACCTGCTTGGCGTTGCGAGCGTCAGCCCCGCGCTGCTGCTGGCCGCGCTGCGCTGGCATCGCCGCCCGGAGCGGCGCCGCCGCTCGCCGGCGGGCGTCGGCGAGGGCCTGGCGTGGAATGTGTCGCTGGTCGCCAGCTTCCTGCTGATGGGCTGGGGCATGAGCCTGAGCCACCATTTCACCCTCGGCCTGACCAGCCTGCCGCTGACGGTGATGCTGTGGAGCGCGTTGCGTTTCACGTCGCTGCGCACGGCGATATCGGCGTTGCTGACGGTGGCGCTGATCGCGGTGTTCGCCGGCATGGGACTGGGCGGCTTCCGCGCCGCGCAGGGCACCCTCGAGATCGCGATCCTGCTGGTGTACCTGTGCCTGCTCGCGATCCTTCCGATCGTGCTGGCGATGACGGTCGACGAGCATCGTGCGGTGGCGCGCCGCCTGATGCGCCGCGCCAGCACCGATCCGCTGACCGGACTCCCCAACCGCAGCGAATTCGAGGCGCAGGTACGCCTGGCATTGCGCGATCCGACCAACGTGCCGCTGGCGCTGGCGTATCTGGACCTGGACAACCTCAAGCTGGTCAACGACACCGCCAGCCACGACGCCGGCGATGCGCTGATCCGCGAAGTGGCGACGTCTCTGCGCGAGCAGATGCGCCCGGGCGACCTGCTCGGCCACCTGGGCGGCGATGAGTTCGTGGTGCTGCTGCACAACGCGACGCCGACTATCGCGCGCGAACGCGCGCAGGGGCTGCTGCACGCGATCCAGAACAGCCACCACGCGCTGGGTGGCGAGGAATTCGGCACCACCGCGAGCATCGGACTGGTGCCGTTCCAGCCCGAGCAGGTCGAGTTCGCCGAAGTGCTGTCGCAGGCCGACGCCGCCTGCTTCAACGCCAAGGAACTGGGCGGCGACCGCATCTCGATGGCCGGCACCGCCGGCGGCGCGGTCGCCGATCCCGCCTCCGGCATGCGCTGGACGGTGCGCATCCGCGAGGCGCTGCAGCAGCACGGTTTCCTGCTGTACGCGCAGTCGATCGCACCGCTGCACCCGCAGCTGGAAACCGGCGCGCATTTCGAACTGCTGCTGCGCATGCGCGACAGCCGCGGCGGGACACCGCACCTGCCGGAGCGTTTCATCGCCGCGGCCGAACGCTTCCAGCTTTCCGTGCGCATCGATCGCGAAGTCGTGCGCATGGCGCTGGAGCGGCTGGAATCGCATCCGCTGGCCGCCGCTTCGGTCGCGATGTGCGCGATCAACCTGTCGGCGGCGACGCTGACCGACGAGGGCTTCGTCGGCTTCGTGTCCGAACGCCTGCACCGCAGCGCCTTCCCCGCCGGGCGCCTGTGTTTCGAGATCACCGAGACCAGCGCGATGCGCGACACCGCGCGCGCGCAGCGCGTGATCGACGAACTGCGCGCGCTGGGCTGCAAGTTCGCGCTCGACGACTTCGGCACCGGTTTCTGCTCGTTCGGCCACCTGCGCGCGCTGGACGTGGACTACATCAAGATCGACGGCAGCTTCGTCCGCGACATGCATTCCTCGCCGCTGTCGGCCGAGGTGGTCAGTTCGATCACCCGCATCGCGCACCTGCTGCAGAAGCGCACGATCGCCGAGCACACCGAGAACGAGTCGGTGCGCGCCGCGCTCGCCGCGATGGGCGTGGACTACGCGCAGGGCTTCGCGATCGATCGCCCGCAGCCGTTCGAAACCTATCTCGCGTCGCTGCTGATGCCCACCGCCGCCACATAGCCACGCAGGATGGGTGGAGCGAAGCGATACCCGTCACGAACCATCCGGATGCGCGGCGGCATCAATCGCCCTGATGCGTTTCGCCTGCGGCCAACGCATCCTATGGGCGATGGCCTGGGCGGACGATGCGCAGCACGTCATCGAGCAACGCCGCGGCCGTGACTTCGGCGCCAGCGCCCGGGCCCTGGATCACCAGCGGCTGCGCGGCGTAGCGGCAACTGTGGATCGCCACGCGGTTGTCGGTGCCGTTGCCACCGCACAGCGGATGCGCGACAGGCAGTGCGCGCAGGCCGACACTCGCACCGCAATGGCCGTCCGCGTCGCGCTGGAAGCGGCCGACGAAGCGCAGCCGCGCACCCTCGCGCCACGCATGCCGGTAACGCTCGCGCAGGGGCGGATCGAGCGTTTCCAGGCTGGCATCGACCGCATCGGGCGCGGCTTGCGCCAGCAGCGCCGGCAGGAGCGATTCGACCTGGATGTCGCCCATCTCCAGCGGCAGTCCCGCCGCGCGCGCGAGGATCAGCAGCTTGCGCGCGACATCCTCCCCGCACAGGTCGATGCGTGGATCGGGTTCGGTGTATCCGGCGGCCATCGCCTCGCGCACGAAGCCGGAAAACGGCCGCATGCCGTCGTAGCGATCGAACAGCCAGCCCATCGATCCCGACAGCAGGCCCTCCACCGCATGGATGCGATCGCCGCCCGCCACCAGCGCGCGGATCGACTGCAGCAGCGGCAATCCGGCGCCGACCGTGGCGCTGTCGCCGTAGCGTGCGGCACGTCCGTCCAGGCGCGCGATGGCCTGCGCACGGGCGAGATCGCCGCCGTTACCGCGCTTGTTCGCGGTCACCACGTGCAGACCCCGCGCCAGCCACTGCGGATGTAGCGCGGCGATCGCTTCGCTCGCGGTGGCATCGATCACCACGTCGCCGGCTGCGAGCGACGACAGGTCGGGGACGTCGATGGCACCGCGCCGCGTCGTCGTGGTCGCCGCATGCAACGCGGTGGCCGCGTCGCCGGTGCAAGGTTGCTGGCCCCGCGAATTGGCCAGCACGTGCAGGCGCGGCAGCACCTTGCCGTCGCCGAGCAGGCGCAGGTAGCGCGCGACGAACGCGGAGCCGACGGTGCCGGTGCCCAGCAGCGCCAGCCGCGATGTCGATTGCAACGATGCGGGAATTCGCGGTCCGCGCGTGCGTTGCGGCAGTGGCGATGCGATCGCGTTCATGCCAGCGACGTTCCGCCGCAGGCCAGCGGTTGCAGCGCCGCGACGCGCGCGAGCGCATCGTCGAGATCCTCGCGCAGGTCGTCCAGCGCTTCGATTCCGATCGACAGGCGCAACAAGCCATCGGAAATGCCTGCCGCCGCGCGCGCGTCGGGCGCCATCGCCGCGTGGGTCATCGTCGCCGGATGCGCGACCAGGCTTTCGACGCCGCCCAGCGATTCGGCCAGGGTAAAACAACGCAGGCCGTCGACGAAGGCGCGCACCGCCGCTTCGCCGCCGTCGAGCTCCACCGACAGCATCGCGCCGAATCCCTTCTGCTGGCGCGACGCGATCGCGTGCCCCGGATGGCACGCCAGGCCGGGATAGTGCACGGCCGAAACACCGGGCCTGCCGAGCAGGGCGTGCGCCAGCGCTTCCGCGTTCTCCTGGTGCACGCGCAGCCGCGCGTCCAGCGTGCGCAGCCCGCGCAGGGCGAGGAAGCTGTCGAAGGGAGAGCCGGTCAGCCCGAGTGCGTTGGCCCACCAGCCCATCGTTTCGTGCAGCTCCGCCGTCCGCGAAACCACCGCACCACCGACGACGTCGCTGTGGCCATTGATGTATTTGGTCGTCGAATGCACGACCAGGTCGGCGCCGAATTCGATCGGCGCCTGCAGCGCCGGCGACAGGAAGGTGTTGTCGACCACCACCAGCGCGCCGGCCTTGTGCGCGGCTTCGATCACGAAGCGCAGGTCGGTGATGCGCAGCAGCGGATTGGACGGCGTCTCGATCCACACGAGTTTCGGAGCCGTGGCCAGCGCTTCGACCAGCGCACGCGGATCGGTGAGATCGACGGTGACGACCTCGAAATGGCCTTTGCGCGCCAGCGCATCGAACAGGCGCCAGCTGCCGCCGTAGCCGTCGTGCGGCACGACGATGCGATCGCCGGGCCGCAACATTGCATGCAGCACCAGCGTGATCGCCGACATGCCGGTCGACGTGACCACGCCGCCGGCGCCCCCTTCGAGCTCGGCGAGCGCTTCGCCGAACAGGTCGCGGGTCGGGTTGCCGCTGCGGGTGTAGTCGTAACGGCGTTTTTCGTTGAAGCCGGCGAAGCTGAAATTGCTCGACAGCACGAGCGGCGGCGTGACCGCGCCGAATGCGGTATCGCGGTCGATGCCCGCGCGCACGGCGCGGGTCGCGGGGCGCAGCGGCGCGCTCATGCGGCACCGCCGTTCGCGGCCAACGCTTCACGCAGGATGGCGGCGATGGCGTCCTCCTCCTTCAGGAAGGCGTCATGGCCGTGGATCGAGCGCAATACGCGCAGTCGCGCCGGTGCGCGCAGCCGTTCGACCAGGCGATAGGCATCCTCGACCGGCACCACCCGGTCTTCGGCGACCGCCACCACGGTCGTCGGCACCCGGATCGTGGCGGCATCCACCTGTTGCAGGTCGATCGATTCGGACAGCCGCAGGAACGCGGTCGCCGGAACGCGCTCCACGAAGCGCTGTCCGCACACGTCCAGGTAATCCTCGGCCGCGCAACGCACGCGTCCCTGCGCGACCTGCGCGGGCGCGTCGAAGCGCTGCGCGAACTCTTCGGGCGTGCGGTAGCTGAGCATCGCCAGTTCGCGCGCCAGCGCGAGCCCGGCCGACTCATCGCATTGCAACGCGCCCAGTGCCACCGCGCGACGCTGCAGCGCGCGCCACGCGCTCGCATAGGGATGCGCGCGATCGGTGCCGCTGATCGCCACCAGCCGCTGCAGGCGCGCGCCGTGCCGGGCCGCGAACTGCAGGCCGACCATCGCGCCATAGGAGCAACCGACGAAGGCCGTGAGCGTGTCGATGCCGAGCGCGTCGAGCAGCGCGGCGATCGCCGTTGCCTGGTCGGCCGGATCGATCGGCGCGTCGAGACCGCCGTCGCTGCCGAGCCAGTCGATCGCGAGCAGCCGGCATGCCGACGGGTCGAGCGCGTGGCCGGCGCCGACCTGCGCCTGCCACCATCCACGCGATGGATCCACGCCATTCGCGCCGACGTGGCGGCCGGCGGAGATGCCGCCGGCGACCAGCACCACCGGTGCATCGGCGGCGCCCTGCCATTCGTAGGCGATGCGCACGTCGCGCATGCCTGCGTGGCGCAGCGGCAACGTGCATTCGATGACGCCGCGGCACGCGCGCGCGGGTTCGGTGTCCTGCGCCGCGAACGGCAACGCAGGACAGCGCAGCGATGGCGCGTCGCTGGGAGTGGAAGTCGGGGCAAGGCTCATGGCGGCGATCCATTGAAGGGACGGGCCATCGAGCGAGCGGGGTAAAGTCAGCCGCAGTCCGCCCCAGGGGCGGATCACAACCATCTTCCGGTGGACGCAGGTCCCCGCAGGATTTGGCACCTGGCGGATGGCCCGCGCATGTGCGCGAGCGATC
>Ga0207657_10006558_pt1 | contig 12050 bp, 10 predicted proteins | sample KBSC33metaG_FD_184316 | JGI IMG/M metagenome (GOLD analysis project Ga0207657, IMG submission 184316) | Corn rhizosphere microbial communities from Kellogg Biological Station, Michigan, USA - KBS C3-3 metaG (SPAdes) (version 2) | ecosystem: Host-associated > Plants > Roots > Rhizosphere > Soil ...
CACGCAGGACCGGAGATCGGTGTCGCGTCCACCAAGGCATTCTCCAGCCAGGTTACCGCGCTGCTGCTGTTCACGCTCAAGCTCGCGAGACTGCGCGCGCTGTCCACTGTTCGCGGCCGAGAGATCGTCGAGGCCTTGCAGGCGCTGCCGGGACAGGTTCAGAACGTGCTCGATCGCGCCGAGGAAATCGAAGCGCTGGCGGAAGAGTTCAAGCGCGCGTCCAATTTCCTGTATCTCGGTCGCGGCTACAACTTCCCGACCGCGCTCGAAGGTGCACTCAAGCTCAAGGAGATCAGCTACATCCACGCGGAAGGTTATCCTGCCGCCGAAATGAAGCACGGCCCCATCGCGTTGATAGACGAGATGATGCCGGTCGTATTCATCGCACCGCACGATTCGGTGTTCGAAAAGGTCGTGTCGAACGTGCAGGAAGTGAAGGCACGCAAGGGCAAGGTCATCGCGATCACGAGCCGGCCCGAGCCGTCGCTGGCGGGCCTCATCGATTACGAGTTCAGGATTCCTGAAACACTCGATCTCGTCACGCCGATTCTTGCGTCGGTGCCACTGCAGCTTCTCGCGTACTACATCGCAGTGAAGCGAGGATCGAACGTGGACCAGCCGCGCAACCTCGCCAAGTCGGTCACGGTCGAGTAGCGGCCATCACACCGCGCGACACACGAGTTTGTCGCGAATGAAGGTGTCGGGACGCTCGATGAGGCGCGCACCATTCTCGGAAAGCGTAATCGCGCGACCGGACGTTCGGCGCACGTAACGAAGCGCCACCATGCGCTCGAGGATCGCAGCGCCCAGTGAGCCCGCGAGGTGGGTGCGTCGCTCGCTCCAGTCGAGGCATGGACGACACAGCATCCTTCGTCTGGTGCGCAGGGCGGGGAGATCGATTCCAAGTGCGGCGGCCCATGTCTCCCCACGCGGGCTGAGCGCGAGCGAGTCCTCGTCGCCGACGAGGAGCTCGTGCTCCCTGAGGCGCACGAGAAGGCGGACGCCAGTCTCGCCGGCAAGATGGTCATAACAGACGCGGGCGTGGCGGAGGGCGGGATCCCGCGGGCCGGTCGCGATTCTGGAGCCGCCGGAACTGGCGAGATTGGCCATCCCTTCGAGCATTTCGGCGACTTCGGGGCGCGCAATCCGGAAGTAGCGGTGGCGGCCCTGGCGTGTCACTGAGACGAGTCCGGCGTCCATCAGGCGCCCGAGGTGGCTGCTGGCTGTCGATGCTGTCACGCCGCCGTCCAGGGCCAGTTCCGTGGCTGTGAGAGCCTGGCCGCGCATGAGGGACATCAGCATGCGGCCCCGGGTGGGATCGGCGATTGCACCGGCCACGAAGGCCATGTCGGGCGTGTCGGGCATACTTCGATGGTAGCCGAAGCATGGCCGCAACGGAAGGCTAGTCTTCCCGGACGATGACATCTCTCTCCCGCGCCGCGGCTTTCCGCGCTCTGCATCATGGTCCAGCGATTCTCGTAGTTCCAAACGCGTGGGACGCCGCCAGCGCGCGTCTCTTTGAGATGGCGGGATTCGACTGTGTCGGGACGACGAGCGCGGGGATCGCGTGGTCGCTCGGATATCCCGACGGACAGAAGATTCCGCGTGATGAGATGCTTGCGGCGGTCGAGCGAATCGCGTCTGCTACGAACCTGCCTGTAACAGCCGACATCGAAGCGGGGTATGGCGTTTCGCCTGCATCTGTCGCGGAAACGGTGCGGCTGGCGATCGACGCCGGTGCTGTTGGCGTGAACATCGAGGACGCAACTGGCGATGGCGGCGATTCACCGTTGTTCGAGATATCGCTTCAGTGCGAGCGGATAGCTGCTGCGCGCGAGGCAGCGGACGCCGGCGCAGGTCTCCGTGACGGCGCGGTCGTGAACGCACGAACTGATGTGTTCTGGCTTGCCGTTGGTCACGAAGAGACGCGGCTGGAGCGTTGTCTCGAGCGGTTGGATGCGTTCCGTGCTGCCGGTGCGGATTGTGTGTTCGTGCCACGCGTGCAGAGTCCGGACGTCATACGTGACATCGTGAAACACGCGGGGTTGCCACTCAATTTGCTTGCGAGCGCGACCGGGCGCGACGTTCGTGCTCTCGAGAAGTTGGGTGTCGCGCGCGTGAGTGTGGGATCCGGAATCGCCCGAGCGGCTGCTGCTGCGGTGCAGCGCGCCGCTCGGGCATTATCGCGTGGGAGCTTCGCCGAATTCCTGACCGATGCAGTCGGTTACGCCGAGATGGACTCGCTCTTCACCGAGGCGCTATCGCGTCAGTGCGTAGTAAACGACGTAGAACCAGGAGAAGAATCCCTGGATGATGGCCCAGATGATGGAGTGGTGCTCGCTCCATGAGATGACGATCGCCAGTGCGGAGCCGAAGCTCGCTCCCGCCTTGGCTGCCTGCATCGTTCGGTTGACGGGTCCGCGGCGACGGGGCTCGTTGTCGTAAACGTCTCCGCTGTAGCTCATCTATCCTCCATTTCGACGGGTACGCGTGCACCATCGCTGAGCAGCTTCGTGCTGAAGCGTTGCGCTTCAGCGATTCGCTCAACTTCGACGGCGATCGCATCGACCGACTGCTGAAGCTGAGCGAATTGCTCGTCGAATCTCTGCGGCGGCAGAGCAGGTGGCTGTTTAGCGCGGCCGAAGGAGCGCATCAGGGCGGTGGTCATATACCCCAATGCGCCGATCGAGCCGATGATGATCACCATGACACCCGCGAAATTCACGACGTCGGGATCCATGCTCTCTCCGGGTTCAAGGCGTCAGAAAAAAATCAACGGCCCCATCTTCGATCAGATGGGGTCCGGTCCCTCATCGCCGTCCCCATCTTCATCGGCCTTTGAGTGAGACACCGTAGTGCCGGTGTGGGTTTCCACCGTTCGTTTATCGTGTGCGGAGAGACCGGCACCACAGGCCGGGATCGACGGCGGTGAGGATGCGGCGTGCACTGGCGCGATGTTGCTCTTTGCGAGAGTTGCGTTGAGCGCAGGCAGGTCCTTGCTGTTCACGGCCTGCCAGTTCCTGAGCACTGTCGCCAACTGTGCGCAGTCCGCGGCGTATCCACGAAGCGTGGCAGCCGTGGGGGCCATGTCGCCGTTGTCGAGCGCCGTCAGTTCGCGTCCCATTACTCCGTTGACGCGGACGAAATTTGGCGGTGGCGGCGGGCCGCCACGGGAGAAACCGCGCCCGCCCGTCGTCGAGCCCGCAACCGTCTCTAGCTTCGCGTCGAACGCCTTGAGTGCCGACGCTGCTTCCGCGGGCGGATTGGCGCTGGCCAGGGCCGCGACAGCTGTACGCATTGCTTCGACCTGATTGTATCCGTCCCACGATGCCTTCGCGCCGGCGTCGAGCTTCATCAGCAGGTCATGCTGAGCAACTACAGCTGCGACGGTCGCGGGTGAGCGCGGATCGTTCTTCACCGTCACAGTCTGTGTGTAAGTCTTGCCGTCCACATTCAGTCTGAGGGTGTAGGTCCCTGGGGGAGCCAGGGGGCCCTCGGGAGATGGGGGTGTGAGGCCAGGGTTTGCGTTGATCTCGAAGCTGTGCGTGAAGGCTGGCGGAGCATCGTGACGCAGATCCCAGTTGCCGCGATTGGTTCCTGCATTCGCGGAGAGCGCCTGCGGCGGCGCGATCCAGAAATTGGGCTCTGGCGGCACGGCGGCTTCCTTCACCGGCTTGTCCGGAACGCTCGACATGTGCCGAATCACCTTTCCGGATGCGTCGAGCACTTCGAGCGTCACCGGTGACGACGGAGTGGACGCGAGCGAGTAGTAGAAGACGACTCCATCGGGTGGATTCAGAGCGTGCGGGACTTCTGGTGGGAACGGAGTATCGGCGTTCACATTGCGGCGCACGCGAATCGTCTCATCAGGCTTGAAGAAGTGCACGGGCTCTGCGGCAATCGCCGGCGTTATCTGACGAAGGACAGTATAGTCATCGAGCACCCAGATTCCACGGCCGTAAGTGCCGGCGACGAGATCGTTGCCGTGGAACGTGATGTCGCGGTACGACGTGTTGGGCAGGTTCAGCATTAGCGACTGCCAGTTGTCGCCGTCATCGAACGAGACGTAGATGGAGCTCTCGGTGCCTGCGAAGAGCAGTCCGGGCTTTTTCGGATCGCTCCGAATGACGCGCGCGAAGCTGCCGTTGGACTGATCCGTCGCCATTCCGTTCACGATCTGCGTCCACGTTTTGCCGTAATCGTGCGTGCGGTAGAAGTACGGCTTGTAGTCGCCGATCGTGTGATAATCGATTGCGACGTACGCGGTTGCCGGATCCTGATGCGACGCATCGATTCCGGAGATGTCTGCACGAGCACGATTCGGGAGATTCGCGATGCTGACATCTTCCCACGTCGCACCATGATTGCGAGTCAGCTTGATGAGTCCGTTATTGGTGCCGACCCAGATCATTCCGGCGGCTGCGCCTGAAACGGACATGGATTCGATCGCGCTGCGATTTGGTGCTGCTGCGCCTTCGCCGCGCGGGGTTGCGCCCGCTGCTGGCGGTGTTTCTCCCTTGGCATACGTCAGGTCGGGGCTCAGCTTCTTCCACGTTACGCCTCCATCGGTAGTCGACGCGACGTACTGGAATGCGGCAAAGAGCTCGTGCTGATTCAGCGGCGAGAACATAATCGGTTGCGACGACGTCGTGCGCGATTCCGTGTTCGGGTCGGCAGCGGGGCTGACGTTGATCCACTGCTCGCTGGGATAGCTGATCTTGACGATGCCGGATCCGCTTGCGTAGACGATCTTCGGGTTGAGAGGATCCGGGACGATGGTGCCCCATTCCCATCCTGGCACGGGGCTCCAGTCGAGACTGGTGATCTCTCCCAGGTTGCCGCGCGAAAGAGTGCGAACGGCGCCTGCGTCCTGCTGCGTTGCGTAGACCCAGTACGGATATGAATTGTCCGTCGATATGTGGTACACCTGCTCGGTCGACTGATTGTACCACGGGCTCCATGTGAGGCCGCCGTCCAGCGACACCGTTGCGCCCTGGTCTTCGCCGAAGAAGAGACGCTGGCCGTTGGTGGGATCGATCCACATCTGCTGCGGATCGTCGCCGCCCGGCGCGCCCTTGAAACCGGTGAACGTGTTTCCGCCATCGGTGGAGATGTAGCTCGACGTGCTGACCACGTAGACGATGTCGGGGTTCTGCGAGTTGACGTACACGCCGCAGTTGTAGCCGCCCTGTCCATTTGCGATGCGCTTGTCGGTCGAGTCCATCTGGCGCCAGTTCGTGCCGCCATCATCGGAGCGATAGAGTCCGGAGTTCTCGACCAGGTACATGCGCTGCGCGTTGGTGTGCATCGCGATCGCAACCGAGGTGCGGCCCGACAGTGCGGGAAGCCCGCCGCCCTTGATCTCCTTCCATGTCAGTCCGTCATCGGTCGACTTGTACAGCGCGGTGCCGCCAGCAGGGCGCGGAGTGCTCGCGCTCGGTATCCCGGGGGCGATGTAATGCCGTACAGTGGTTGCGAGTATGACGTTGGGTTGATCGTACGCGCGTGCGAGCTTCTGAATACCAGTGGAGTCGTCGACGTACAGAGTCTTCGTCCACGTCCTGCCGCCGTCGGTGCTGCGGAATACGCCGCGCATGTCGGAATGGGCATGGACGTTACCCTGCGCCGCGATCATCACGGTATTGGGGTCGTGCGGATCGACGATGATCGATGGAATCTGTTTGGTCGCGTCGAGGCCCAGGTGCGTCCATGTCTTGCCGGCATCCGTGGACTTGTAGACGCCGTTACCCTCATTGATTCCGCCGCCGGTAATCATGTCGCCCATTCCGACGTAGATCACGTTCGTGTCCGATGGAGCGACTTCGATTGCGCCGACCGACGACGCTTCCTTCACGGCGTCGAAGATCGGAAACCACGTGTGGCCGTCGTTGGTTGTTTTCCAGACTCCGCCAAGTGGATAGCCGGCGTAGAAGACGCCGGGTTCACCGATCGCGCCGGAGACTGCGGAGACGCGTCCCCCGCGGAAAGGGCCGAGGTTACGCCAGACGAGACCGGCGAAAAGGTCGGATTTTATCGGCGCGGGCGTTACGTGACGCGGAGGAACCGCGGCGATGGTGATGAGTCCGGTAAGGAGCAGCGAAGCTCCCGAAATCAATGCAATGGTCAGACGACCCCGTTTCATGCAGCGGTCCTGGCAAGGGTGAGGAATTGTGGCGTGTAAGCATACTTTACGTTATGGATACGCGACAGGGACGCAGATCGTGGTCGTTATCGCGTACGAGAATCTTTATAAATTCTTGCTATCAGATGCGTAAGGGGTACAAAACGAAGTGCCGTGTTCCGATTGGGAACGCGGCACTGTGTCGTTTGCAACGATGACGATGATCGCAGCGATCTACGCCGCTTTCAGCTCTGACGTGCAGTGCGGGCACCGGGTTGCCGCGATCGGGATGTCCATCGCGCAGAACGGGCACGGCTTGGTGGTGACGGCCGCTGCGGGCTTCTTGTAAACCTTGTTTGCCGAGCGCACGACCAGGAAGATTGCGAGCGCGACGATGAGGAACGTGATGATGTTGTTGACGAATATCCCGTAGTTCAGCGTCACCGCGCCGGCGGTTTTCGCATCAGCGAGCGAGGCGTATGGCGGAGCTGACTTTACGCCATCCTTCAGGATCACGTACAGGTTGGAGAAGTCAACGTGGCCCAGCAGGAGGCCGATGGGTGGCATGATCACGTCGTCGACGAGAGACTTTACCACGACGCCGAACGCCGCTCCGATCACTACCGCAACGGCCAGGTCAAGTACGTTGCCGCGCATGATGAATGCCTTGAAGTCACTCCACATCGGCAGATCTCCCGCAAGAGGGTGAACAGGACTCAAAAAAGAAGATACGCGCCCGCGGAGTGTCCGCCAGCGCGTATCGGTGCCGATTCGGCGGTCAGTCGAACGACTGACCGCTCGCATCCTGGCCGGATATCACATGACCGTGATCGTCTTGGTCATGCCGTGCATGAAGTGCGGCTTCCCGTCCTTTGCGTCCGGGAGGAAACAGATCAGCGCATACTGCCCGGGGGTGATATCGGCGGTGAAGTAGTTCGTGTCTCCGATAAAGCCGGCGACGCCGCCGATGGCGGATGCCGGTGGCGGACCGGCCGGCTTCTGCATCCATCCGAGCAGCTGCTCCACAGTCTTGCCGGGTGCGAGCTTGACCAGCTCCACCTCGTGCGGCTGCGATGCGCCGTTGGTCACCGCGAAGGTGTGTGTGCCAGCCGTCAGCGGCTTTGAGAGATCGAAGCCGTAGTCGACAAGCTTGATGTCCACATCCGCAACGGGGGCAGTCGCGGTTGCGCCTGCGGGCGCGGCTCCGACGGTGAAGGCCTTGATCATTCCCTTCGCGAAATGCGGCACGCCGCCCGGGACGTCCACGAAGCAGACCATTGCGTAGTTGCCGGGAGTGAGGTCGAGCGTCGCGTTGGATTGCTTGGTCGGATCCGGGGCGTTAGGCCCGCCCATCGGCACTGCCCACGTCGGCGGGGCGGCCGGAAGAGCAAGCGCAGCCTCGAGATCCTTCAACGTCTTCCCGCTATCCAGTCGGATGATGCTGAGATGGTGCAGGTCCTTGCCCTCGTTGACGAGCTTGAATGTCGTCATGCCTGCGGGAATCTCCGACGGACCATCGTACGAGAAATCCTTGGCCTGCACCGTGACCACATTGGGCGCGGCCGCCGTCGCGGGTGCGGCTGTTGCAACTGTAGCAGCGGTGGTCGAATCGGTCTTCGCGACCGACGCCTTATCCTTCGGTGTACAGGCAGCAATAACGAACACGAACGTTCCAGCCAGGGCTAGCCGGGTGCGCATGATTTCCTCTCCATTGTGGACTTGGTGGAGAAGCTAGGGCCGCGCACTGGCATGTCAAGCGCGAAACAACCGGCATGATACGCCGCCAAAACTAACCCGCGCGGAGGGCCTGGCTGCACGCCGCTAGGTGGTCAGCGCGGGCTGCAGATGTGGCGCGGGCGTACCCGAAGGCCACCGCCGCTCTCCGACTTGCTGACGCCACATCGCGTGGTACAATCCCTTCTGCTCCAGCAGATCGGCATGCCGTCCCGACTCGACGATGCGTCCACGTTCGAGCACGTAGATCGTGTCTGCGTGCATGATTGTGGACAGCCGGTGCGCGATGAGTATCGCGATCGTCTCGCGCCGCGTCGCGACGTCGCGGATCGTTCGACTCACCTCCTCTTCGGTGATCGAGTCGAGCGCCGACGTCGCTTCATCGAAGATGAGCAGCGATGGGCGTCGCAGCAGCGCACGCGCAATGGCGAGCCGCTGGCGCTCACCGCCAGACACCTTCACGCCGCCCTCGCCGATCATCGTGTCGAGGCCCTTGTCTGCACGTGCGAGCAGACTATCCGCAGCGGCCTCGTGCAGCACGCGCATGCAATCGGCATCAGTAGCGTCGGGTCTCACGAATCGCAGATTCTCGGCGATCGTTCCGGAAAACAGCTGCGCATCCTGCGCCACGAGGCCGATGCGCGTTCGCAGTGCATCCAGCTCGACCTCGGTGCCGGACGTGCCGTTATATAGTATCCGGCCTTCACGCGGGTGATACAGGCCGAGGAGAAGCTTCACGAGCGTGGACTTCCCCGCGCCGGACGGACCGACGAAGGCAATGGTCTGCCCGCGCTCCGTCTGGAACGAGACGTCGACAAGCGCTGGCGCATTCGCCGAGCGATGCTGGAAGGTTACGTGATCGAATGCAAGACTGGTGAGCGGGCCGATCTCCACGGGATGCGCCGGACGCGGGTCGGGCGGTATCGCGAATACCGTTTCGAGATTCGCCATGGACGCTTCGGTCTCGCGGTAGGTATTGATGACGTTCCCCAGTTCCTGCAAGGGTCCGAATATGAAGAACGAGTAGATGAGCAGCGCGAAGAACTGGCCGACGGATATCTGTTGTGCAAAGATGAGGTACAACATCAGGAACAGGATCGACGTTCGCAGCAGATTCACGCACGTTCCCTGAATGAAGCTGAGGCTGCGGAGATAGCGCACCTTCTTCAGCTCGAGCTTCAGGATCTTCTCGGTCGTCGAATTGAGGCGCGTAACCTCCTGTTCCGTGAGACCGAGGCTCTTGACCAGCTCGATGTTCCGGAGCGATTCCGTCGTTGCGCCGGCGAGCGCGGTCGTCTCGGCGACGATCACTTCCTGAACGCGCTTGATTCTACGGCTCAACACGGAGCTGAGCAGGCCAAGCAGTGGAACGGTGAGCAGAAACGCCGGTGCGATGGACCAGTGAACCTTGTACGCGTACACCATCACGAAGACGACGCCAACGATCGTCGTGAAGAGAACGTTCACGGCTGCCGTTATGAACCGCTGCGCATCGAGCCGCGCCTGCTGGATCTTTCCGAGCGTCTCACCGCTGCGTTGATCTTCGAATAGCGAGTATGGCAACTCGAGCGAGTATCGAATTCCGTCGGAATACAGATCGACACCGACGCGCTGCGTGACTACGTTGACGAAATAATCCTGGAATGCCTTGGCTACGCGTGACACGAACGCCACGCCGACCGCCGCTGCCAGCAGGATCGACACTCCGCGCACGAACTGCATGGTGGTGTACTGGCGGAATTTCGTTGCGTAGTTGTCGATTACATACCGGAAGATCAACGGGTCGAGCAGCGAGAACACCTGGTTGATGGCCGCGAGAAGCAGCGCGAGCAGGACCAGGCGCCAGTAGCGCTTGAGGTACTTGGCGAGAAGTTTCATGAGTCGTCGGTGCGGGGAGTCGTAGCCGCGAGCGGTTTGCCGCCCGTTTCGAGAAATGTTGCAAACTCCGAAGGAAGCATGCTGTCGCGGATCCCGCGCATCGCCTCGTCGACATCGTATTCGACGCGCACTACCTCCGCTCGCGCCGTTGTCGCGGCGACGTCGAGCAGAACGTAGGCGGCTCGCCAGTCACCATCCTTTGGCCGTCCGACGCTTCCCGTATTGATGAAATGCACTCCTCCCACCGTCCGGCGCCACGGCTTGTGTGTATGCCCGAATGCAAGCACATCGCCCCTTTTGAGTTTGGCCACCTCTGCCATCTTCGTCAGGAACGCGTCCGGCCGGCTCTCATCGACGTAGATCAGGTTGTTGAGCGGTGTTGCGTGCACCAGCGTCACCGTCGGACCAGCGACATGTCCCCCTGCCGGACGAATGTCGATGCGGAAGGGAAGTGCGCGAAGAAACGCCTTGGTGGTTGCGTTGACGTGTTCCCGTGTCCACTCGTAACTCTGGTGTGCAAGTTCTTCCTGATGCTGGTCCTCGGCCCTGCAGCCGCAGTGCGTGTAGTCATTCGCGACTGTCGAGTCGTAATTGCCGGCGACGCCGGCAATTCCTTCGCGGGCGATGATCTCGCAGACTTCGTTTGGCCAGGGCGCGTATCCGACGAGGTCGCCAAGGTGGTACGTGCCGTCAACATCGCCGCGCGCGCGAATGCTGGCGAGCACGGATTCGAGCGCGGGCCGGTTCCCATGGATGTCTGATATGAGCGCGTAACGCATGATTCGTCGTCTCTAGGTCGCTGCTCGCGACGTCTGGAAATAGCGCCTTCCCGCCCAGAGCGACACGTAAACCAGGCCGACCAGTGCAGGCACTTCGATCAGCGGACCCACTACTGCGGCGAGCGCTTCACCGGAGGCAATGCCGAATGTCGCGATAGCCACGGCTATCGCAAGCTCGAAGTTGTTGCCAGCCGCCGTGAAGGAGAGAGACGCCGTTTCGGCGTAGCTGAAGCCGAGCTTCATCGAGAGCACGAAGGCAAGCCCGAACATTATGAAGAAGTACACGACCAGCGGAATCGCGATTCGCAGAACGTCCACTGGAAGCTGAAGGATGCGCGTTCCCTGCATCGCGAACATCAGCACGATGGTGTACAGCAATCCCAGCAATGCAGTCGGACCGATGCGCGGGATGAAGTTCTCGTTATACCATGTCTCACCGCGTTTCGCCACCATCGTCCGGCGTGTGAGATATCCGGCGAGGAGTGGGATTCCGAGGAAGATCAGAACGCTCCTTGCGATCTGCCACATCGACACGTGAAGCGCAGTCGTGTCAGCTCCCAACCAGTGCGGGACGACCGTGAGAAAGAGCCATCCCAGAAAAGAGTAGGTGAGAATCTGGAAGACGGAGTTGAGTGCGACGAGGACAGCGGCAAGCTCTGCAGAGCCGCACGCAAGCGAGTTCCAGATCAGGACCATCGCGATGCACCGTGCGAGCCCGATCAGAACGAGTCCGTCGCGATAATGCGGCAGATCCGGAAGCAGCAGCCACGCCAGCGCGAACATGACGACGGGGCCGATCACCCAGTTCAGCACCAGGGAAGTGCCCAGCAGTTTGCGATCGGCCACGTGCGCACCGATGCTCTCGTAGCGCACCTTGGCGAGCACCGGATACATCATCCATAGCAGTCCGATGCCGATGGGCACCGACACACCGGCCACCTGCACGCGGTCGAGCAGCGCGCCCAATCCCGGAAACGCCCGCCCCAACGCGATACCGCTCGCCATCGCCGCGAATATCCAGAGCGGGAGGAAGCGATCCAACCTGGACAGGCGCCGGAGTACAGGCGCGTCCATGGCGGAGGTCGGCGACCAGCCTAATGCATTTGCGTCCATCAAGTTTGATTGATATATCGTGCAAAGAAAGAGCAGGACGACAAGTGGATCTCCGAATGATACATCAAGAAATGTTGATGTGTCAAGAACCGGCCAGAAAAGGCGCGAATAGCGTACTCGTAATTGTGCCTGTGGAATCGCAAGCTTCGGCCGGGGCCTCGATAAGCAAACGAATCGCGCTTCCAGTCTCATCCATGCTGAAGCGCAGAAACGCGCAGCACCTCTCTTCTCGCCGCACCAGCTCGCGGACCTGGCCACTGGCAGTGCCATCGTACACCAATTCCAGAGTCACACCGTCCAGACGATGGGAGCGCAACGACTCTCTATTCAGTCTGCCGATCCAGGCCAACCTGTCTGCGTAGTCTTCCGGGGCGAGCGTGCAGGCGATGGGTGGCGTAGTCATGACATTCGGGGTTGAGATGCAG